>Ga0307499_10000661_pt1 | contig 11306 bp, 8 predicted proteins | sample 13_S_MG_FD_201363 | JGI IMG/M metagenome (GOLD analysis project Ga0307499, IMG submission 201363) | Soil microbial communities from Populus trichocarpa stands in riparian zone in the Pacific Northwest, United States - 13_S | ecosystem: Environmental > Terrestrial > Soil > Riparian zone > Trees... | reverse complement strand
ATATATCATTGCGGATTTCGGAGAAAGGCGCTTTGGCGACGATCCTCGGCACGCTTCCCAAGGGAGAGAAGGTCGGAATCGCGTTCTCCGGAGGGCTCGACACCAGCGCCGCGGTGCACTGGATGCGCGCGAAGGGCGCGATTCCATACGCCTATACCGCGCACCTCGGCCAGCCCGACGAGACCGACTACGAAGCCATTCCGCGCCGCGCGCTCGCCTACGGCGCCGAGAAGGCGCGGCTCATCGAATGCCGGCCGCAGCTCGTCGCCGAAGGCATCGCCGCGATCCAGTGCGGCGCCTTCCACATCTCCACCGCCGGCGCCACCTACTTCAACACCACGCCGCTCGGCCGCGCGGTAACCGGCACGATGCTGGTGGTCGCGATGCGCGAGGACCGCGTGGGCATCTGGAGCGACGGCAGCACCTTCAAGGGCAACGACATCGAGCGTTTCTACCGCTACGGCCTGCTCGCCAATCCGGAGCTGCGCATCTACAAGCCGTGGCTCGACCAGCGCTTCATCGACGAGCTGGGTGGCCGCAAGGAGATGTCCGCCTACATGGCAAAGGCCGGGCTCGACTACCGGATGAGCGCCGAGAAGGCTTATTCGACCGATTCCAACATCCTGGGCGCCACGCACGAGGCGAAGGACCTCGAGTTCCTCGACAAGAGCATGGCCCTGGTGCAGCCGATCATGGGCGTCGCCTTCTGGCGCGACGACGTGAAAGTGAAGCCGGAGCGGGTGATGGTGGCCTTCGAGGAAGGCGCGCCGACAGCGCTGAACGGCCAGCGCTTTGCGGATCCGGTGAAGCTGATGGCGGAGGCCAATGCCATCGGCGGGCGGCACGGCCTCGGCATGTCCGACCAGATCGAGAACCGCATCATCGAGGCGAAGAGCCGCGGCATCTACGAGGCGCCCGGCATGGCGCTGCTGCACATCGCCTACGAGCGCCTGGTGACCGGGATCCACAACGAGGACACCATCGAGCAGTACCGCGGGAACGGGCGGCGGCTCGGCCGGCTCCTCTACCAGGGGCGGTGGTTCGACCCGCAGACCATGATGCTGCGCGACACCGCGCAGCGCTGGGTCGCCAAGGCGGTGACCGGCGAGGTGGCGCTCGAGCTGCGGCGCGGCAACGACTACTCGATCCTCGACACGAAGAGCCCGAACCTCACCTACAAGCCCGAGCGTCTGACGATGGAGAAGGGCGAGGTCTACTTCACGCCGGGCGACCGCATCGGCCAGCTCACGATGCGCAACCTCGACATCCTGGACACCCGCGACAAGCTGCGCGTCTACGGCGAGGCGGGCCTGCTCGGCGATTCGACCGCCGGCGGCGTGCCGCTCCTCGGCTCGCCCGAAGACGAAAAGAAGCGCTAGGTCTTCTTCCCTAGGACAAGGAACTCCAGCAGCGCCTTCTGGGCGTGCAGGCGGTTCTCGGCCTCCTCCCAGACCACGCTCTGCGGGCCGTCGATCACCTCGGCGGCGACCTCCTCGCCGCGGTGCGCTGGCAGGCAGTGCATAAAGAGCGCATCGCGCTTCGCCGCCTTCATCATCTCGGCGTCGACCTGCCAGTCCTGGAAGTCGCGCTTGCGGGCGTCGTTCTCCGACTCGAAGCCCATCGAGGTCCACACGTCGGTGGTGACGAGGTGGGCGCCGCGCGCCGCCTGCATGGGGTCTGAAAATACTTCCGTATTGGCGTTGAGGCGTTCGGATTCGACCTCGTACCCGGGAGGCGTCGAGATGTGCAGCCTGAAGTCGAACAGGGCCGCGGCCTGCAGCCAGGTGTTGCACACATTGTTCGAGTCGCCGATCCAGGCCACCGTTTTCCCCTGGATCGGCCCGCGCTGCTCGATGAAGGTATAGACGTCGGCGAGGATCTGGCAGGGGTGGTACTCGTTGGTGAGGCCGTTGATCACCGGCACGCGGGAGTTGCTTGCAAACCTGGAGAGGATGTCCTGCTCGAACGTCCTCACCATGATGACGTCGCACATCCGCGAGATGACCTGCGCCGCGTCCTCGACCGATTCGCCGCGGCCGAGCTGCGAGTCGCGCGTGAAGAGGTAGATGGCGGCGCCGCCGAGCTGGTGCATCCCGGCCTCGAACGACATGCGCGTGCGCGTGGAGGGCTTCTCGAAGATCATCGCGAGGGTGCGGTCCTCGAGCGGCCAGTAGCGCTCGTAGCGCTTGAACCGGTCCTTGATCCAGCGCGTGCGCGCGAAAAGATGCTCGTGCTCCTCGCGCGAGAAATCGCTGAACTCCAGGAAGTGCCGCAGCCGCATCGCCTCAGGCCGCGGCGCGCTTTTCGAGGAAGGCGCGGGCGATCGAGACGAAGCGGTCGACCACCTGGCGGCCCTCGGCCTCGCTCATGACGAGCGGCGGCATGATCCGCACCACCTTGTCGACCGTAACGTTGATGATCAGACCGGTATCCAGCGCCGCCCTCACCAGCTCGCCGCAAGGCTCGTCGAACTCCACCCCGATCATCATGCCCATCCCGCGGATCTCGCTCACGCCCTGCGTGCTGCCGAGCGCTGCGCGCAGGCCCGCATCGATCACCTTTCCGACCCGGGTGGCATTCGCGAGCAGACCTTCTTCCTTCATCGTATCGAGGGTGGCGACGACCGCGGTCATGGCGAGCGGGTTGCCGCCGAAGGTCGAGCCGTGGTTGCCCGGTTTGAACACGCCCTTCGCGCGCCCGCCGACCACGCACGCGCCCACCGGCACGCCCGAGCCTAGGCCCTTGGCGAGCGGTACCACGTCGGGGAGGAAGCCGGCGTGCTGGTACACGAACCATTTGCCGGTGCGCCCGAGGCCGCACTGCACCTCGTCGGACATGAAAAGCCACTGGTTGCGATCGCAGATCTCCTTCAGGCCGCGCAGGTACTCCAGGCGCGACACGTTGATGCCGCCCTCGCCCTGGATCGGCTCGACGAACACCGCCACCACGTTCTTGTTGTGCTCCGCGACCTGGCGCACCGCATCGAGGTCGTTCAGCGGCACGCGCACGAAGCCCGACACCAGGGGCTCGAACCCGGCCTGCACCTTGCGGCTACCGGTGGCGGAGAGGGTCGCGAGCGAGCGGCCGTGGAACGCCTTTTCCATCACGATGATCGCCGGCTCGGCGATGCCGCGCTCGTGGCCGTACTTGCGTGCCACCTTGATCGCGGCCTCGTTCGCCTCGAGGCCGGAGTTGCAGAAGAACACCTCGTCCAGGCCGGTGATCTCGGCGACGCGGTCGGCCGCGGCTTCCTGCGTCGGGATGCGCCACAGGTTGGAAGTGTGAAGTATTCCGGAAGAAATACGTTCGTTGAGGGCGCGCGTCAGGCGCGGATGGTTGTACCCGAGCGTGTTCACCGCGATGCCGGCGAGGGCATCGAGGTACTTCTTGCCGCTTTCGTCCCAGAGCCACACGCCTTCGCCGCGGACGAAGGCCACCGGCTGGCGGGCATAGGTGTTCATCACGTGGGACATCGGTCGTTCCTCCAGAATGCAAAACGGCGGCCCAGGCCGCCGTTTTGTGAATCCTATCAGCCGATAAGCGTCTTGGGTAGCATACGGCGCGGCGTCTCTGATGAATGTCCTGTTCGACCTGGACGGCACGCTCACCGACCCTCGGCGGGGCTTCATCGGCTGCATCCGGCATGCTTTGACCGCGATGGGGCGTCGATGCCCCCCGGAGGCCGAGCTCGCGACCCTTATCGGGCCCCCGCTTCAGCGGACATTTGCCGAACTGCTGGCAGGCGATGCCGCCGACGTGGCGACAGCCGTGGATCTGTACCGCGATCGCTTCAGCCGCATCGGAATGTTCGAGAACGCGGTGTATCCCGGAATCGAGGAAGCACTGCAAGCGCTCAGAGCAACTGGCGCGGCGCTTTTCGTGGCGACCTCCAAGCCGACGCACTACGCGAAGCGGATCCTGGAGCATTTCCGGCTCTCGGGCTATTTCAACGCAATCCACGGCAGCGAGCTCGATGGCCTGCGCTCCGGGAAGGTCGAGCTCATCGCGCACGTGCTGGCCGCCGAGCGCTTTTCGCCGGCGCTCACGCACATGGTCGGCGACCGGGAGCACGACATGAGAGGCGCCGTCGCCAACGGCGTGCGCGCGGTCGGCGCGCTATGGGGCTACGGATCGCGCGACGAGCTCGTGGCCGCGGGCGCTTCTTCGCTGTGCGAGCACCCTTGCGGCCTCGCCGCCGCCCTCGCCTGAGCGGCTACTGCAGCGCGTTCGTCAAGTCGCCTGTATTTGCCCGCACGCCGGGCAGCGGCTCGAGGCCGAAGCGCCGGGTAATGAGCTTCAGGATCGACGTGGTGTCGTAGGACGTGTGGTCGATGAAGCCAGGCTTTGCTTGCGGCGAAACGATGATGGTCGGGATCCGCGTTCCCGGCCCCCAGCGGTCGCCCCAGCCGGGGCCCGAGGGTGGCGGCACGTGGTCCCAATAGCCGCCGTTCTCGTCGTAGGTCACCACGACCAGCATGTTGGGCCACTGCGGGCTCTTCTGCAGCCGCTCGAGCAGTTCCGAGATGTGGAGATCGCCGCTCTGGATATCGGTGTAGCTCGGATGCTGTGTCAGCCTGCCGGCCGGCTTGTAGAACGCCACCTGCGGCAGTAGCCCGCGGTCGATCGCGGCGAGGAAGTCCTCGCCGTCTTTCAGGTGCCGCTCACGGTCGGGAGCGCCCGGCGCGAAGCGCGCGTAGTAGTTGAACGGCTGGTGGTGCGGCTGGAAGTTCGGGCTGCCGGCCTCGCGGTTGTAGATGATCGCGCGCTTCTGTTTCGGGTCGCGCGTGCCGTCGGCGAGCGCCTGGTTCCAGGCGCCGGCGTACCAGGCCCACGAGACTCCCTTTGCGGACAGCGTGTCACCGATCGTTCTAGCCGTCTGCGGCGGCATGGGATTGCGCGCCGGGTCGGCCAGCTCCCGATTTCCATCCGCCGCCGGCGGCGTGCCGCTCGGCTGGTAAGGCGGCTGCGAGGTGTTGACGCTGTAGCCGTCCGGCGTGACCGTGCCGTCGAAGAGGTGCGGCGGACCGTCCATGACAGATGCAGGGGAGTCGGCTCGTCGCTTGAGCATTCCGCGCTCGTCGAGCTGAGGGCGCAGCGCCGCAGGCGCATTGGGGAACACCGGCGTGCAGGCACAGACCAACCAGTGGTGATTCAGGTAGGAGCCGCCGAAAGCGCCCATGAAGAAGTTATCGGCCAGGACGTAGCGCTTTGCCCACTGCCACATCCTCATCGAGGACCCATCGTAGTAGCCCATCGTCCAGGCCCCGACCGTCGTCATGGCGACGAACTTGTTGTTCTTGCCGCCATTGATCTGCTCGACGTTCTGCCAGTAGTTGTGGATCGGGCTCGGCACGACCTGGTCCATGCGCGCGTCGATGGGCGGCGCGTCGATGCGGAACGGGCCGTTCGTCAATCCCCGGGTGGGATAGCGCGCCTCGAGCTTTCCGGCGTTGTACGTTGAGGGAAGCTGAGGCAGTGGCTTGCCGTCGTGATCGAGCTGGGTCTTCTGCTCCGCGGTGGCATTGGCGATGCCGTTCGCCCCGGGAAACAGCCCGTACATGTTGTCGAAGCTGTGGTTCTCGGCGTAGATGACGACGATGTTCTGGATCCGGTCGAGTGAGGCCTGGCCGCCGCTTCCGGCCGCGCAGCCACCGAGCAGCGCCACGAGCCCCAACCATGCGATTCTGGTCATCGGATTCCTCCTCAGAGCACCTGCAGACCCTTCTCTTCTTCGGACTTGAGCACGCGCACGCAGGGCACGTAGCCCTCGTGCACGATGCCGTGCATCTCCATGCGCCGGGTCGAGCGCAGGAGGTCGGCGAGGTACTCGACCACGCCCGCGGTGATGAGCTGGCCCGGCACCAGCACCGGAATGCCGGGCGGGTAGGGCACGATCTGGTCGGCGCAGACCGTGCCGACGAGCTTGCGGTTGACCCGCTCGCGCTCGTCGAACACGGGCACCAGCTCGCCGCCGCAGTAGTAGGCGTCGCGCGGCAGGTAGCGCAGGCGGGTGAAGCCCGGGATCTCGGGGGTTTGCACCAGCCGCCGCGAATGGCGCCCCTCGCGCGCGATGCGCATCAGCGCGTCGTACAGGCGCGAGAGCTTGGAGCGCGTGGTGCCGATGGTGAAAAGCAGCGATAGCGTGTTGAAGGTCGACTTCTCGACCTGGAGGTTGTAGCGCTCGAACAGCTCCTTCTGCAGGTCTTCGGCGGTGTAGCCGCAGCCCGAGATGTCGATCGTCACCTTGGTGGGATCGAGGCGGATGCCGTCGCCCCTCACCTCGTCGGGCAGCAGGTCCTCCAGCTCGAGGACCCGGAACACCTTGGTGGAGTTGATGAGGCCGCGCGCCTCCTTGGCGAGCTCCAGGGTGCGCCCGAGCAGCTTGTAGCCCTCCATCACCGCTTGCTTCCGCGCGACGTCCAGGCTCGCGATCAGCCCGTACTGCGGGCTGGTGGAGGTGTGCATGTTGAAGTTCTCGCGGAACAGGTGCTCGCGGAACCCCGGATCGTTGATGTGGATCATCGAGGCCTGCGAGAACGCCGAGAGCACCTTGTGCGTCGACTGGGTAGCGTAATCCGCGCCGGCCTCGAGCGCCGTGGGCCGGAATTCGGGATGAAAGCGCGCGAAGCCGTACCAGGCCTCGTCGATGATCACCTTGATGCCCTTTGCGTGCGCCGCCTCGACGATGGGCGCGAGGTCGTAGCGCAGGCCGTCGTAGGTGCACGAGGTGAGGATCAACGCTTGAGCGTCGGGGTGCTTTTGTATTTCCTTTAACAGCGTTTTTTTCGGAACAGGGCCGTAGAGGCCGTATTTCCTGTTCAGCGCAGAATCGAGGTAGATCGGGTGGGCACCGGAGAGCACCACGCCGTGGTGCACGCTCTTGTGGCAGTTGCGGTCGAGGAGCAGCTTCTCCCCCGGGGCGAGCAGGGTCTGGAAGATCACCTTGTTCGCGGTGGAGGTGCCGTTCGTGGCGAAGTAGGTGCGCCGCGCCCCGAACGCCTTGGCCGCCATCGCCTGGGCCTCGCCGATCACGCCCTTCGGCTCCATCAGCGAATCGAGCATCGGCACCGACACCGACAGGTCGGCGTCGAACACGTGTTCGCCCATGAACTCGTAGAAATCGTCCACCCAGGGGCTGCCGCGCAGCGACTCGCCCGAGGAGTGCCCGGGGGTGTGCCACTGGTCCTTCGCCATCCAGACGTAATTCTTCAGCTGGTCGTAGAAGGGCGTGCGCGCGCGCTCCTGGATCTGGGCGTTGAGGATGCGGTAGATGCCGCGGTAGTCGCGCTCTTCCCGGTAGAAGTATCCGTCGACCGACTCGGCGAACAGGGCGTCGACCACGTCGTCTTCCTTCTCCTGCGCGATCAGGATATAGACGTCGAGCTCGGGTCGAAACCGGGTGATGCGCTGGACCAGCTCCAGCGCCGACATCTGCAGTTGCTTCTTATCCTTGTCCTTGCCGTTATTCCGCGACAGCGAATAGAGCGTATCGTCCACCAGCACCGCCTGCAGGTCGCCGTCGGACTCGATCACCGACAGCGCTTCCTTGGCGGTGGCTACGCCGGTGAAGCTGATCCCGAGGGGATTGTCGAGCGCGCGCGCGGCGGCGTTGAGGCCCTTGACGAACTCGCGCAGCACCAGATGCTCATCGTTGATGACGAGGATGCGGCACGAAAGTTTGGGCATCAAAGCGTGGGCATCAGCACGGCTCAGTATAATTTTGCATGCCCGAGCCGGCCGTCGAGCCGGACTTCTCGACGAAATTGCAGAGTGCTACTTCAGGGTCTTGAGCGCGTGCGCGAGTCGGCTTTTGTGGCGGTCGCCCGCGTTCCGGTGCAGCACGCCCTTGGCGACCACGCGGTCGATGACGCGCTGCGACGCGCGCAGCACGCTCTCCGCCGCGGCTCGATCGCCCCCCGCCACGGCCTTCTTCACGTTCTTGATCGCCGTGCGCACGGCCGTGCGCAGGCTCATGTTGTGCACGCGGCGCACCTGCGCCTGGTGGGCGCGCTTCCGCGCGGACTTGGTGTTGGCCATGAATTCGATGCCCTTAGAAGGGGCGGGATTTTAACATGAACCTCCTGCGGGCCTTGGTCACGGTGAGCGGCCTGACCTTTGTCAGCCGGATCCTCGGCTTCGCGCGCGATTTCATCATCGCCCGGGCGTTCGGCGCGGGCCTCGCGACCGACGCGTTCTTCGTCGCGTTTCGCCTGCCGAACCTGCTGCGGCGCCTGTTCGCCGAGGGGGCCTTCTCGCAGGCGTTCGTGCCGGTGCTCGCCGAGCAGAAGAACAAGACCTCGCCCGAGGAGGTGCGATCGCTCATCGACCGGACCGCGACCCTGCTCTTCCTGGCGCTGGTTGTGACCGCGCTCCTCGGCATGGCCATCGCGCCCCTCGTCGTCTACGTCTCGGCGCCCGGCTTCGCCTCCGATCCGGCGAAGTTCGGCCTGACCGTGACCATGCTGCGGATCACGTTCCCCTACATCGCGTTCATCTCGCTGGTGGCCCTGGCCGCCGGGGTGCTGAATACCTGGAACCGCTTCTCGGTGCCGGCGATCACGCCGGCGCTGCTCAACGTGTCCTTCATCGTCGGCGCGCTCTTCCTGGCCGAGCGCTTCGACCCGCCGGTGCTGGTGCTCGCGTGGGCGGTGTTCGCCGGCGGGGTGCTGCAGCTCGCCTTCCAGGTGCCCTTCCTCGCCAGGCTGGGACTGCTGCCGCGCTGGCGCCTGGACTTTTCGCACCCCGGGGTGCGCCGGATCCTGAAGCTGATGGGTCCGGCGACCTTCGGCGTGTCGATCAGCCAGATTTCGCTCCTCATCAACACGATCTTCGCCTCGTTCCTCGTGACGGGCAGCGTGTCGTGGCTCTACTACGCCGACCGGCTGATGGAGTTTCCCTCCGGCATGCTCGGCGTCGCCTTGGGCACCATCCTGCTGCCGAGCCTGTCGAAATACCACGCCGATGCCAACCACGAGGAGTACGCCCGCCTGCTCGATTGGGGCCTGCGCGTCACGGTATTGCTCGCCGTCCCGGCCACGGTGGCGCTGGCGGTGCTGGCGTTGCCGCTGATCGCGGCGCTCTTTCACTACGGGCGGTTCACCGCGGAGGACGCGTGGATGACGCGCCAGGCGTTGATGGCCTACAGCGTCGGCCTGGTCGGCATCATCACGGTCAAGATCCTCGCGCCGGGCTTCTACGCGCGACAGAACATCGTGACCCCGGTGAAAATCGGGATTCTCACCCTCGTGGCTACCCAGGCCCTGAACGTCGCTCTTGTCGGTCCGCTGAAGCATGCCGGGCTCGCGCTTGCCATCAGCCTCGGAGCCTGCCTCAACGCGGCGCTGCTCTACCGCGGTTTGAGGAAAGACGGGGTGTACAAACCGGTTCCGGGCTGGCCCGTCTTCCTGCTGAAAGTCGGTGCGTCCGTGGGCTTCATGGCGATCGTGCTCTTCACCACCATGGGAGACGAGAGATGGTGGCTCGCCGCAGGATGGGAGAAGAAGATCCCGGCGCTGACCGGACTGGTGGTCCTCGGCGCCGCAGCATACCTGGGGTGCCTGCTCGCGTTCGGCTTCAGGCCGCGCGATTTCTCGCGCCGGGCGGCGGGATGAGCCTCGAGCGCTTTGCGCAGGAAGTGAGGCGCGAGGACCGCGACATCGACCTGGCGCAGTGCTGCCTGCTGATCGCGCAAGACCCGTACCCGGCGCTGGATGTCGGGCGTTACATGGACGAAATCGAGCGCATGGCGCTGCGCGTGCGCGCGGGCATACCCGAGGCTATGGACCTCGAAGAGCGCATCGTGGCGTTGAACGAGTTCCTGTTCGGCGAGCTGGGGTACCGCGGAAACACGCGCGACTACTACGATCCGCGCAACAGCTACCTGAACGACGTGCTCGACCGCAGGACCGGCATCCCGATCACCCTTTCTGTGCTCTACATGGAGCTTGGCCGGCGCGTCGGGCTCGCGGTCGACGGCGTGTCGTTTCCCGGGCATTTCCTGGTGCGGGTGCAGCTGCGCGGCGGCGTGATCGTGCTCGATCCGTTCGCGGGCGGGGCGCCGCAGTCCGAGGCGGAGCTGCGCGCACGGCTGAAGCGCGTGATTCCGGAAGGGGTCGCCGACGACGTGCCGGTGGCCGAGCTGCCGCTCGACCAGTTCCTGGAGCCGGCGACCAAGCGCCAGATCCTGATACGCCTGCTGCGCAACCTGAAGGCCATCTACCGCGACGCCGACAAGCCCGAGCGGCAGCTCGAGGTGCTGAACCGGATGCTCGCCGTCACGCCCGAGGCCGCAGCCGAGCTGCGCGACCGCGGCCAGGTCTACCAGCGCCTGGAGTGCTGGCAGCCGGCGCTCAAGGACTTCACCGACTACCTCGAGCGCGAGCCCGATGCCTCCGACGTCGACGACGTGCGTGTCAGGATGATGGAGCTGAGGGCGCTTTGCTCGCGGATGAGTTGACTTTCCTGACGGTTTGCTTAAGCCTGCGCGGCGATCCCGCGAATAGAATGACCCGCTTTTCATCTGAGAGGAAGAGGAAAATGACCCGCAGAACGTTTCTGAAGAACGCCGCGGCCGGCGTCGCGGCAAGCACGCTCGCCGCCCCGGCGATCGCGCAATCGCAACCGGCCATCCAGTGGCGCCTCGCCGCGAGCTGGCCCAAGAGCCTGGACACGCTGTTTGGCGGCGCCGACCTCGTCGCCAAGCGCGTCGGCGAGCTCACCGACGGCAAGTTCCAGATCCGCACCTTCGCCGCCGGAGAGATCGTGCCGGCGCTGCAGGTGCTCGACGCCGTGCAGGCCGGCACCGTGGAGCTCGGCCATACGGCCCTGTACTACTACTTCGGCAAGGACGCGGCCTTCGCCCTCGCCTGCGCCGTGTGCTTTGGGCCCAACAACCGCCAGTCGAATGCCTGGTGGTACCACGGGGGCGGCGAGAAGGCTTTGGAGCCGCTCTGTAAGGAATACGGCATCAAGGCGATCCTCGCCGGCAACACCGGCTGCCAGATGGGCGGCTGGTACCGCAAGGAGATCAAGAGCGTGGCGGACCTGAAGGGCCTCAAGATGCGCATCGGCGGCATGGCCGGCCTGGTCCTCGCCAAGCTCGGCGTGGTGCCGCAGCTGATTGGCGGCCCGGATATCTACCCCGCGCTGGAGAAAGGCACCATCGATGCAGCTGAGTGGGTCGGCCCCTACGATGACGAGAAGCTCGGCTTCAACAAGGTCGCAAAGTTCTATTACTACCCCGGCTTCTGGGAAGGCGGCCCGATGCTGCATACGCTCGTCAATGAGAAGAAATGGAACGAGCTGCC
>Ga0307499_10000659_pt1 | contig 11346 bp, 20 predicted proteins | sample 13_S_MG_FD_201363 | JGI IMG/M metagenome (GOLD analysis project Ga0307499, IMG submission 201363) | Soil microbial communities from Populus trichocarpa stands in riparian zone in the Pacific Northwest, United States - 13_S | ecosystem: Environmental > Terrestrial > Soil > Riparian zone > Trees... | reverse complement strand
CCGACCTACCTCGCCGCCGACGTCGCCTACCACCGCGACAAGCTGGACCGCGGCTTCGAGCACCTGATCAACGTGCTCGGCGCCGACCACCACGGCTACGCGCCGCGGGTGCGCGCCGCGATCGCCGCCCTCGGCATCGATCCCGAGGTGCTCGAGGCCGTGATCATGCGCCTCGTCCACATCGTCGAGTCGGGTGAGCGGGCCCAGATGTCGAAGCGCAGCGGCGATTTCGTCTCGCTCGACGAGCTCGTCGACGACATCGGCGTCGACGCGGCGCGCTGGTTCATGCTCTGGCGCAGCCACGACACGACCGTCGACCTCGACCTCGACCTGGCGCGGCGAGAGTCGAGCGACAACCCGGTCTACTACGTGCAGTACGCGCACGCCCGCATCGCCAGCATCCTGCGCAAAGCGGGCGGCGAGGGCGGCGAAGCGGGCGCGCCGACCCCGGGGACGCCGCTGCAGCCGGCCGAGCGGGACCTGGTCAAGCGCCTGCTCGAATTCCCCGAGGAGGTCCGCGAGGCGGCGACGCGCCGGGCACCGCATCGCATATGCGCCTACTCCACCGCGGTCGCCGCCGACTTCCATGCCTTCTACCGCGACTGCCAGGTGGTCGGCGCGGAGGGGGAGGGAGTCGAGCGCTCGCGCCTCGGCCTCTGCCTGCTGGCCCAGCGCACGATCGCCGCCTCGCTGGGACTGCTGGGCATCTCGGCCCCCGAGCGGATGTGAAGGTCCTGGCGGAGATCCCGCCCCCGACTTCGCCGGACCTGCGGCCGGGGTCGCTGCGGCGCTCGGACCTCGATGCCTACGGCGACCTGCTGGACGAGCTTGGCGGTGCCCGCTGCGTGATGGTGACCGGCTACGGGTCGGGCGGCAGGTTCGCCGCGGCCGGGATCGCCGCGACCGCCGCCGCGCGCGGCTCGCGCGCCGTCCTGCTCGAGTGCGATTTGGCGAAGCCCGCCCTGGCCGACGAGCTCGGCCTCGCGAACGCGCCGGGCCTGCACGAGTACCTGCGCGGCGACGTAGAGGTCGCCGCGATCCTCAGGCCGGTCGTCCTCGCCGGGCCGGGATCGGGCGGCGCGACCGAGCCGCTCGTATGCGTCGTCGCCGGCCGGCCGGCCGGCGACGGCTCCGCGCTGCTCGCCTCGCAGCGCTTTCACGATGCGATCGAGGGTGTGCGGGCGGCTTACGAGCAGGTCGTGATCGCCGCGCCGCCGCTGCGGGACGAGCACGCCCTGCGCCCGCTCCTCGACGCCGCCGACACGACCCTCCTCTGTGTCGGTCCCGGCGAGTCGCGGCGCAAGCCGCCGATCCCCGTAACCGGCCTCGTCGTCCTCAACTGACCCGCACGTCCTCCGCGGTAGAGGTTTGAGTCGCTATGCGGTTCAAATCTCTACGCGCCCTGGTTAGAGGTCGTAGCGGGCGAGATCCGCCTCGAGCCGCTCGGCGTCCTCGCCGCGCGGCCCCTGTGTGGCGTCGGAACTCGGAGGCGGTGGGCGCGAGGCGCGTCGCCAGCGCAGCACGCCGAGTGCGAGGGCGATTGCGGCGACGATGAAGGCGATCACCGGCACCACGTAGGCGGAGAGGTCGAAGCCCGACCCCTGCGGCAGGGCGAGGACGGCGGTGCCGTACTGGGCGACGAGCGCGTCCTTGACTTCGGACTCGCTCTTGCCTTCGGCAACCAGGCGCTTGACCAGGACCCGCTCGCGCTGGGCCTGCGGCGATTCGGCCAGTTCCAGCAGGGTGCCGCAGATCGGGCACATCACTTCGCCTTCGATCGTGCTGACGCTCGTCTTCGGCGTCGCGGCCAGCGCCGGTGCGGCCAGCGCCAGCATGGCGAGCAGCGCGGCGAGCGGCTTAAGAGGTCGACCTCTCACGAGCGTCCCGCGACGATCGGCACGACCTGCTCTTCGAGGAATTCGCGGTCTACCGGGCCGCGCCAGATCAGCACCAGGCGCCCCTTGGGGTTGACGAGGAAGTTCTCCGGCACGCCGGTCGAGCCAAAGGCGGCGCTGCGTTCGTCGCCGATCGAGCGCAGCTGCGGGTAGCGGACGTCGTTTTCGCGCAGGAAGGCAAGCGCGTCGTCGCTGTTGTCCTGCACGTTGATCCCCAGCACGGTGACGTCCCGGCCGCGGAATTCGCGGGCGAAGCGGTCGAGCGCGGGGGCCTCTTGCCGGCAGGGGATGCACCATGAGGCCCAGAGGTTGACCAGCACCCAGCGGCCGCGGTACTCGGCGATCGAGCCCTGGCCGGGACCGCCGAGGACGGGGAGGACCTTGTCGGGCGCGGGATCGCCGACCGCGATCTTCGCCTCGCCCTTGTTCAGGAGGCCGAAGGCGAGCAGTCCGATCACCGCGCAGACAGCGAGGAAGGCCAGGAGGGCGCGAGTGCTCATCGCCAGCGAACACTAGTCCCCGCGCCTCCCCGACCGGGAGGCTAAACCGCTGGATCGACATTTGGCTCTGCAGAGCGGTTTCGATGTTTCGTCTGCGGTCCCGATTTAGCCGCGGTTCGCCTCTGTTTGCCGGGGTTCTCAGCGCCGCTGTTGGGTTTTTGTTGGGACCGTCCGACCATTTCTTCAAATGAGATCGGCGCGAGCTGCGTACTAGCGGTCAATGTCTCGCTGTGCGGCGTGCACACCCAGGCTCGTGATTCAGTCGATCGAGCCGGCCGGCGCGACCCACTGGCTGGTGAAGGCGAGCACGGTCGCGAGGGTGTCGAAGTGGCGGTCGTAATGGAGCACCCCGAATCCCCGCTCCGCTGCAGCGGCAGCGATGAGTGCGTCGGGAACCCTGACCCGGTGGGCGCCGGCGGCGCCGCGTTGGGCCAACTCGCGCATCGCCCAGGTAGCAGCGTCGGTGACCGAGCGGCTGATCGGGGCCTGGCGAAAGCCCGCCATCGCCACCGCGACGCGCTCGACGGCGTCGCGGTCGGGCGCGTCGTAGATCATCTCCATCGTCACCGGCGGGCAGGCGACCAGCTCACCTGCCTTCACCACCTCGCGCCATTGCGGCGCGACCTCCTTGGCGCCAGCGCGCGCCCACGCAGAGGTGTCGGCCACCCAGGGGCCCTTGGGCCAGCTCACCGGCCCCAGGCGCGCGCGCGGGCGCTCCGCAAGCGATCGAGGTCAAGGCCTGAAGTGCCGTCGGCGACACTGAGCGCGAAGTCCACGGCTTTCATCTCGGCGGCCTCGTCGCCTTCGAATGCCTCGGCGCCACGCAGCGCCAGCTCCCGCACGACCTTTGAGGTAGGCGTCGAGGGACCCATAGCGGCGCGGCCGCGCTTGATCGCGCGATCCAGGGCGGGGTCGCGGGGGACCTGCACACGGTCGTTGCGCTGCTTACGTTGCGTGGCCATGGGATGAGTGTACCCGTTGACGGGTACCAGGGTCAGGCCTCGCCTGGCCACTTTGGCCGATTCCCAACGCCGCCTGTTGGGTTTTTGTTGGGATTCGTTGGGAACGTGGCGCCGTCGCCGCTTGGGATCACGGCGCAAATGGCTTGGGAATGGGAAATCTCTCGGTGCTCGACAGTTTTCACATCCCGATAGAGTGGGAATTGGCTCCCGCTCTATCGGGAGGTGTCAGATGCCTCTAAAATGGCTCTGGAATGGGGAATTCCCCTACGCGGACGTAGCTCAGCTGGTAGAGCGCGAGCTTCCCAAGCTCACGGCTCACCGGGAAGCGAGCACAGCGCCGACACAGGAACGCGCTCTAGAGCCATTCAGCGGCGCGCGGATCGGGCCGGGAGCGTGTCCCCGATGCCCTGCGTTCGGGCAGATGTTCGGGAATTGTTCGGAGTCGGGCAGGCTCCCGGCCGCGCGGCGCTCGGCTCGAAGGCGGCCGCTAGTCGATCCCGGCGAACAGGTCGGCGGGCGGAACCTCCAGCGCCCGCGCCAGCTTGAACACCGTCTCCAGCGTCGGCCGCCGCTCCCCCGCCTCAATCCGACCCCAAGCCGTGTGATGCATCCCGACCGACCACGCGGCCTGCTCCATCGTCAGGCCCTTGCTCTTGCGAATCCGCGCGACGTTGGCGGCGAAGACGGCGGCGGATTTGGCGGGGCGAGCAGACACCGGGGAGCAGCTTTGACTCGCGGCGCTGCTCCCGCCGTGCCAGTTTGTCAGATAGTCGCTAAAGTCCTGAGCGCTTAATCGGTTCGGATGCGGGAGGCATCGTGAATGACGACAGGTCCAATAGGGAACGTGAAGGGGCGCTGACACATCCGGTTCGCCGGGCGCTGCGGGACGCGCTCGACGGCAGCGAGGGGCGGACCCTGAGCGAGCTTGGCGGTATCGAGCTTCCGAAAGACCCGACGCTCTCGGCGGTTCACTATCACCTAAAGGCCCTAGAGAGGGTCAAGCTGGTCGTCTGCGTTGGCGGCGTCTACCGCCTCGCCTGAGTTTCCTCCAACGCCCCCACGCCGTCGCGCCCCGGTTGCCTCCCGCCGGACGCGGCGGCGTGCCAATTTGTCAGGTACACTCGCGGCAGTAAAGCGGGGCGACGGCGTGTATGAGCACGCCGCCGCCCCTGACCAAAGGAAAGGTATGAGCTTCCCAATGGCTGTCCCGAAATCTACCTCTCGCCGCTGTGAGCTTGCGTTGACGGAGACGGACGCTCTCGCGGTCAATCTGATCCACGACGTGCGCTCTCTCGAAGCCCGGCTAGAGCGCGCCGGATTGGGGCTGGCGGTCCTCGCCTACCCCGAGCTGCGCATCATCGAAGCGGGCGCCGAATGCATCCGAGCTGAGACGCAAGAGGCCCGCGCCGCCATCGCTGCCCCCAAGCCGGTCACGCAGACGGCCGCCGAGAGGGCGGCCGATATGGCGGAGGCCAATCGACTGGCGAGGCGCGCCCGTTGATCCTCCTACTGCTCGGCGGGGCGCTGATCGTGTTCCTGCTGCTCGCGGCCATCGTCGCCGCGCTGATCCTCTACGCCCTCGCCCTGGCGGCCGCTCTGGCCGCCTTCTACGTGGCCTCTCGTCTTCTACTTGCCGGTGCCGTAGCTCTGGCCCGGTGCATCAACCCCGGCGGCCGTCTCTAACCCGACCGCCGGGGCACTCCATGTACAGCAATCGAAAGGAAAGCAGCAAATGAAACGCATTCACTGGACGGCCAAGCGGGTAGCGCTCGGCGTCTTCCTCTCACTCGCGATGACGGCGGCGGCCTTCTTTGTCGCCACCTACCTAAGCGAAGGGACCAAAGAAGCGAAAACCGGCAAAGCCGGGAACCTCGCGCAGACGGTCACGATTGATTTCCCGGACGGCGAACTGACGCCTACCCATCCGGTCAAAGTGACGGCGACCGTCAACAACACGTCCGGCGCCCCGCGCGTCTGGAAATCGTTTCCCATGTCCGTCAAAACGCCGTCTGTCCCGGTGTGTGGGGAACAGTGGCTAGAGCTTTACGCGCAGCGCGATCAGTCGGGCGTCAAAAGCGAAGCGCCCGCGTGGGGGCAGATCATCAAAGGCACGAACTCAGCGCCGATGGCGCCGCTCGGTACGGGGGTGCAAAACATCTTCAACACCGCCAACGGCGAACTTGAAGCTGTGTATCTGCGGTTCAAGCCGGGACTGGTCGAAAGCACGAACCAGTCGAGCTGCGAAGGCGTATCCGTCGTCGTCACGGGCAAACTGACCGAATAGCGCCGTTGGCTCCCGGTCGCTCCGGCGGCCGGGAGTCGCCGCTACCCCGCGCGGTGGGGGAGAGGGCGCCGCGATCTACTCCGGGAGACGCGCAGAGCGGCCGTCTCGCGGCCTGCGAGGGGTTGTCAGGCGGGAGAGGGCGCGGGGAGCGGATCGGCGGCCAGACGGGCGAGGCAGTCGGCCTCAAACTCGGCGGCCGTCTCATGCTCGGCGGTGAGTACGGCGAGCACGTCATCCGGGGCGCCGTCATCGTCGGCGGCCGGGGCGAAGTCATCGAACCCCCATCCGACGCCATCGTCGCCGCGCCGCGCCGCTTCGCGCTTAAGCAGCTCGGCGAGGGGGCGGCACTGGATGGCGAAGGTGAACAGGCGCTCGGATGCCGCCTCTGCGGTGACTTCGCGGCGGGGCAGTAGGTCGCGCGGATCGTCGCCGGGGGCGAGGTCGCGCTTGGCGGCCTCCATCTGCCGGATGAGGTCCCGCAGCGCGGGGTCATCGTTCTTCCACGCCGTAACGCTGCGGCCGGTCGGCGCCGGGATGTCATATTTCCGCGCCAACGCCTCGGCGACCTGCGCGCGGCTCGCGCCGCCGACGACAAGAAGGGTCGCGACGTACTGGCGGGCGCCGCCGCCGTGTTCGCGGTCTAGACGGTCAAGGATGCTTTCACTCATAGGTAAATGGTACTCCTCTCGCGCTCGCCGTCACCGACGATTTCCCCACTGTCGCCGTCCTCGGATTCGTCCCAATCCTCTCCGGCCAGCTCCGCCCAAAGGTCGTCAAGCATCGGTCCTCGCCGCCTCCTCGGATTCGTCCCGGATGAGCGCCGCCGCCAGCGCGCCAACGTCGGGCAGGGCCACATCGCGGTCGGCTGCCTCACGGGCGGCCGCCATGATCCGGCGGGCGCGGGCGGCGGCCTCCGCAGCACCGCCGGGCGGCGCCGACGCGATGTAGTTACGGATGAAGTTGCGCCGCCCCTCCGCCGTCTGGAAGGTGACGGGGAAAGGGCGCCGCCCGCCGGTCAGCTCGGCAATCAACTCGTCAATCGCATCCAGCGCGGCGCTGAGCGCTTCATCATCCGGGGAAGGCGGCGGCGGCAGCTCCTCGACCACGGCGGGAGTCGAGCGCGCGCCACGGGGGCGGCCATTGCGACGTTCGTAGGATTCATCGTTGCGGCACTCGCGGCAGCGTGAATTGAGTCCGTCCCGGTTGGAGCGATGGCGGTGGAAGTGCTCGGCATCGGCGGGAAGCTCCCGGCCGCAGCGGCCGGTACAGCGCTTGGTCGTCATTTCTCAACCCGCCGCAGCAGCGTCGGCTTCGGGGCGCCCTGGTGCGTGACGACGATGCGCGTCTCTCCCGCGTCGTAGTTCAGCCATTCCGCGCGGGTGGAAATCATCGCCCCACGCGACGAACCCTTCGGCACGGCGAGGGCTTCCGCAATGTCCTGCACCGGGGTATCTGCGGCCGGGACGGCGGCGAGGAAATCGCCGTCTGAGATATGCATCAGCGCCCGGCGGCGGTGCGGCGCAACCGCAGGATCGGCGGGCAACGTCACGTCACATTGCTCGCCCCGCTCGCGCGGCCTCGGCATCGCGTCAGCCGTCTCATGCTCGGCGTCACAGTGTGGACACGTTGCGCGTATGCGCTGCCGCTTACTCGACATAGCCACCTTGACGATGCGGCCGGAACTGCGACCACATACGAGGAAGCCAACGAACTCGCCGCCGGGTTGGGTCGGCATCAGAAATCCAACTCCTCACCGGCGCGTGCCTTGTCGTACCACTCATAGGCGGTGCCGCCGGAGACGCGGCGCGTCCCCAGCTTCAAGGTGGTGCGGGCCTTGTCGAGCGCGGTCGAGCTGATCCCCGCCGAGTCGGCCGCCGTCTGCGTTGCTTTGACGGGGGTCGCGCCGTCTCCGGCTTCGATGCGCTCCAGTAGGAACCGCCGGGCCGTGTCGGCCTCATCGCTGAGCGCTTTGGGCTTCGCCCCGGCGGCCGCCTCCAGCAGTTCTTCCGCCGTGTAGGAGCACGCCTCGCCCATGACGATCCGCGCCGTCTGAATGGGGGCGCCCGATTCGGGGTCCGCGTCCTCCAGGGTGACACTCTCGATTTTCATACGGTAAGACGGCTGCGGCGTGACGAGGTTGTTCTTGTCGAGCGCGACGACGCGACGGCTTTTGTCCTCCCGCGCGTCGGGGTCGGGACCGAATACGAGGGTGGACCGGAAGACCTCCCGGAAGGCGCTCGACATCTGCGAGCGCTGCCGCGTGTCAGTTCCCTTTTCCTTGTTGAAATGCATGATGCCAAGCACCGCGAACCCGGCGGTTTCGGCCGCCCGGTGTAGTGGCTCCAGCGCCTTCCGCACGTCCTTGGTTTTGTGTGACTCGGCGCGGCCGTCCAAGTGGGAGACAACGGGGTCAAGTACCACTAGCGCCACGTCCGAATCGCGGGCGTACTCCCCAAGCAGCTCGGCGTCGCGGGGCAGCTCTAGCCCTTCGTCGCCGTCGCCCTCACCTACGCGGACGTGCCCGACCATTTCCATATCAGCGCCGGCCGCCTTCAGCCGGGGGGCGACGGTTTCCTGCCAGCCGTCCTCAGTGGTTGCGATCAGTACGCGGCGCGGCTCGCCCTCTAGGTCGCCCGGCAGCTCCCCGCGCGTCACCCCGGCGGCGATACGGGCCGTCTCCATTGACTTACCCATACCCTCGACGCCGTACAGGCCGGAGAGCATCCCCAGCGGAATACGCTTGTCCCAAAGCCAGCGGACGTTACGCATTTCATACTCATTCGCCCAAGTGACGACGATCCGGCGGCCCATCGACTCGACCGCCTCGACCATGATCCCCTCGACTGCCTCGGCGGCCAGGTCGGGATAGGTGTCCCTCAGCTTCGCCTCAACCGCCAAGCGTTTAGTCAGCTCATCGCCGCGCGTACTCTTGTACGCCTCGCGCGCAGTTCCGAGGGCGGCCGGGCGGTCGAACGTCTCCGTGTCAGCGCCCATCGGACACACTCCCGACTGGTACAATGTGAGACACGATCATGAAGTTCCTACCGGGCGCGCCTTTCGGGGCGCGTTCGTCATTCATGGTGACGCCCCGTGTTTCTCCTGCCAGCGCTCCAGAGCGGCGCGCTCGGCGTCGGTGTTCGGCTCAGCTTCGCCACGGACGAGTAGCAACGCACGTTCAACATGGTGCGGCTCGAAATCCAGTAGGTCCGTCGCGTAGCCGCCGTCCGCCGCGCTGCCGCCAATGTCCTCGATGAACCGGCGAAGACTGCGGCGCTTTTCGCGGGCCAGTCCCGCGAAAGCCTTACCCCCGCCGCCGTGGACACCGTTCCCCTGGATGCGGGGGTGAAGGCTGACCTGCTCCAGCATGTCCTCTAGAAGTTTCATGCGTACTTTGGTCCCGGCCGCCTTGCCCTCGGGACCCGTCGATTCCAGCCGCCGCAGGGCGCGCTCCAATCCCTCCTTTGCGCGCGCACTGCTCACCCTCCGCTCGACCATCGAGAGGTAGAGCTTCCCGGCGCGGATAACGCCGTCGGGGTGGCAACCGTTACGGCGAGCGCGTTCCATGTGCTCGCGCAGGCCGCGCTCCAGGTCGAGCGGGGCACTCATAGGGTCGTCTCCAGCTTCGCCTTGATCGTCTCGCCCAGCGCCCGCGTCTTGCGAATCTCATCGACCGCGCGGTCTTCCCTCTCGGCACCGCCGCCGCGCGCCGCCTCGGCGTTCGCTTTCACGCGGTCAAGGTGGGCGCGAAAGTCACGGATCACGGAGACGGCGGCGGCCGCCTGGGCGCGCTGCCCGGTGCCCCGCTCGGGCTTCGCCTCGATGGGCGCCGGGGCGGTGTCCGACTCGCGCCGCGCCCGTTCGGCCAGCTCCCGGTCGGAACGTACCTCGACCTTGTGGTGGGTGTAGCCGGGCGGGGCGTCCTCGCCGGTCCATTCGTTCTGAGCTGCGCGGCGAGCCTGCGCCGGGGTCAGCGGCACGCGGCCGGACTCCGGCCGCACCGCCTCGGCAATCTCGGCGCGCTGATCCTCAGCGGGGATGACGCGGCGCTCACCGAGAACGCCGCTGATCTTCGCCATTTTACTCCGGCCTCCGGCCAGTGACGCCCTGGTGGCCGCCGCCGTAGGGGACGCCGCTGATTCCGGCGTAGTTGATCCCCGCGCCCCGCATATCGCCCTGGTAGCTGCGACGAACGTGGTTGACGCGGCGCTCGGCGTCGGCCGGATCGGCGAGAAAGCGCACGAGCACGGCGGCCTCACCGCCTAGCGTCTCCGCGCGCACCCACTGCTCGACCTCCTCGACGGAGCGGCCGACGATGGCGGCCAGCTCGGCGGGGGTGATGCTCAGCTCGGCGAGCCGGTCGGCCAGCGCGGAGCGCTTGGGGGCGGTCACGATGCCGCCTCGATCCGCGCCAAGCGCAGGGTGTCGTTGACGATGTTCAGCTTGTCCTCCGCGCCGCCGTCGAGCGGCGGCCCGCCGTTGAGGCGGTCGGCAAGACGTTCGACCGGGCAGCCGATGACGCGCTCGGCCAGAAAGAACGTGTCGATGCCGAACTCGTGAAGAAGCTCGCCAAGGGGTGGGTCGAGCTTGTCGGCCATTTGGCGAAGCCGGGGAGCCGTCGAGACGCGGGCGTATTCAGCGCCGCCGATGCTGTCGCGCAGCCCAAGCTCGGCGGCGGCCATCCAGGTGGCATCCAGGTCGGCGGCGGCCTCACGCAGCGTGGCGGCGTCGGCGGGGGAGCGCTTAGGCATCGGTCGTCACCGTCGTCATCTGCTCGCGGGGGGCGTCGTCGCGCAGCAGTCCAAGCGCCTCGCGCAGCCGCCGCTCGACCGCCGGGCCGGGGCGCAATCCGCGCTCGACATTCGAGACGACCGCCTGCGAAGACAGGCCCGCCACGCTGGCAAGCTCCATCTGCGTCAGACCACGCGCCTCACGTAGTTCCTTCCACTTCTCAGGGGTTATGTCCATGCGCGTATTCTATCAAAGACTTGCGCTCAGCGTTAAATTGTGATAGTGCCATAAAAGACCTGCTAAATAGCATCTTCTCTGAGGTTTGTTTTCGCGGGTCGCGGGGTTGTGTGATGCCTGTGTGACGAACTTCTGACGGCCAATTTCGAGCCGGAGAGCGGGCGGTCGGGGACCGGCTGGCGGCGGCGCTCGGGGAGGGCGGCCGGGGCGCCAGCTCGGGCAGCTCGACCCCCTCTCCTACGTGTCCCCCTCTAGGGGGTCGAGCTGGCGGCCGGGGTCGTCTGAGCAGGGCCAAAGGTCGTCAGGTCCACCCCCCTGGGGGTCGAGCTGAATCGTAGTTGTAGAGCCGTAAAACCCCAGCTCGACCCCCTAAGCGGGGGACGTAGGGGAGCTGGCGATTCAGGTCCACCCCCTAGGGGGTCGAGCTGCCCGGCTGACGGGGGCGAAGCGGCGGCCGCCGATCCGTCTTCGCCCCTGGAAGTTGGCTATCTGGCCGCCCCGCCCCTACAGCCCGACGCGCTCACATTTTTGCAATTCTGGCTTGACCCCGACCCCACGATGTGATACCGCCAAATCGCCTGCTCAGTGGGGGTGTGGGGATGCCGCAGGGTGTCACGTTTATGTACGTCAGGCATCGGCCAATCTGTCACGCATTTGACGCCTGAGTCCGGGTGTCTCTGCCCGATGTGCCCTCAATTTGTCACGATTTTGAGCATTTCCGTGACACGTTGACGTAAGCG
>Ga0307499_10000658_pt1 | contig 11350 bp, 11 predicted proteins | sample 13_S_MG_FD_201363 | JGI IMG/M metagenome (GOLD analysis project Ga0307499, IMG submission 201363) | Soil microbial communities from Populus trichocarpa stands in riparian zone in the Pacific Northwest, United States - 13_S | ecosystem: Environmental > Terrestrial > Soil > Riparian zone > Trees... | reverse complement strand
GTCATGAAAAACAGGAATGACAGCACGGTCAGGCCGAGCGAAATCGAGATCGGCATGCCGGTCAGCATCAGCAGGATCAGCAGTCCGAAAATGATTGCGGCGCTCATCGGGTGATCCCCCCAACGCCGGCGCCGGGCGCGTCGATTTCGATGCCCTCGACCTGGGTTTCGTCGTGATGGGGCAAATGACCGGTGAGCCAGAAATTGCGCGCCACCTGCAGAAAGCGAAAGCACATCAGATAGGAGCCGAGCGGCACGCAGAGATAGATGATCCAGCTCGGCAGTTCGAGATCGGGCGTCACCTGGTCGGTGTAGTAGAGCCCGTGGACGAACTTTGCGCCCATCGTCCCGACCACGGCCGTGAACAGCGCGCCGCACAAGAGGCTGAACAGAACCGTGCCCTTGCGCCACGGCGGATTGAGCTTGTTCACCAGCACGTCGACGCCGACGTGAATGCCGGTGCGCACGCCGTAGGCGGCGCCGAACTTCGCCATCCACACGAACATGAAGATGCACAGTTCCTGCGCCCATGACAGATTGATGGGAAACAGGATGTCGTAGAACATGGGAACGCCGACCAGATAGCGATGCATCACCGCGACGAAAATAATCAGCGTAGCGGCCGCAATCAGAAACGTGATCAGCAGTTCCTCAAGCCGGTCGAGGATTCGAAGCAGTATCAATCTTCCCCCTTCAGGCCGGGCCTGGACAGCCTCGCCTTCCCAATCCTGCGCGGCTCGCGCCGCTCGCCCCGAAAATACGAAGGGCTTCCGTGCCGGGACACGGAAGCCCGATCATTATCGACTTAGTTCGTCGCGCCCCGGGTCTCCTTGAGGAATTCGTCGATCAGCGGCTGACCGACGCGCTTTGCCACCTCCTGGTAAACCGGTTCTAGCGCCTTGCGCATCGCTGCATCCTGCTCCGGTGTCAGCGTCACGATCTCGCTCTTGCCAGTCTTCTTGATCTCGGCGAACGCGTCATCGTTTTCCTTGGCCGATTGGCCATTACCATATTCGGTGGCTTCCTTCATGGCCTTGTCGCAGGCCGCGCGAACGTCCGCCGGCAGGTCATCCCAGAACTTCTTGTTCACGACCACCACGTAGCCGATATAGCCGTGGTTGGTGTTGACCATGTACTTCTGCACTTCATGCATTTTCTGGGTGTAGATGTTCGACCATGTGTTTTCCTGGCCGTCGACCACGCCGGTCTGCAGCGACTGGTAGACTTCCGAGAACGCCATCACCTGCGGAATCACGCCGAGCGTGCGGAACTGGGCTTCCAGCACCTTGGAGGATTGGATGCGGAATTTCAGCCCCTTGTAGTCCGCCGGCGCAATGACCTTCTTGTTGGCGCTCATCTGCTTGAAGCCGTTGTCCCAATAGGCAAGGCCGGTCATGCCCTTCGAATCCAGCAGCTTGAGCAGCTTGGTGCCGAGCGGGCCGTCGGTGACTTTGCGCAGCGTCTTCAGGTCGGGGAGGATGTAGGGCAGATCGAACACCTCGAATTCCCTCACCCCGATCGGGCCGAATTTCGAGTTCGAGGGCGCGAGCATCTGCACCGCACCGAGTTGCAGCGCCTCGAGTTCTTCCTTGTCCTTGTAGAGCTGCGAGTTCGGATAGACTTCGACCTTGACCTTGCCGCCGGTGTATTTCTCGGCGAGTTCCTTGAACTTGTCCGCCGCCAGTCCCTTCGGCGTGTTGGACGCCACCACGTGGCTGAACTTGATCACGATCGGCGATTGCGCCGCAGCGGGCCCGACCAGGCTCAGTGCCGCGATCGATGCCGCAGCCAGTATCAATTTACGCATGTTTCCTCCCGTTATTTCCTCGAAACGCGTGGACGCCTTCCGAAGCTTGCATGCCAGATGCACCATTACAGACAAGCCGACCGAATTGCCATTGCCCGTTAGAAGGGTCTGCGCGGATGGTTTTGCTGCATTGCAAAATGCGACATTCGGTCCGTTCGAATTTCCAGCCTGTTTCGTGGGCAATCCCGTTCGGCTCGCCGGTGGCGACCGACGGTCGCTTCGCGGGCTCTTCTGGGTGCAGGAGCGAAGCCAGCTCGCTCCACGTCATTGCGAGCGCAGCGAAGCAATCCATAGCGCGGCAAGTGGAGAGGTGGATTGCTTCGCTGCGCTCGCAATGACGTCGATATAGTTTCGCGATCTCGCGGCGCTGGTCGCCCGAGGTTTGCATCTCGTTTGGCCCTCTTCAAAATCGAGGGCGCAGGGAAGACCGGGTGCTTGCTGCACCCGCGGTCTCGCGTGCGATTTGCGCAAACAAAAGGGCACACGAGCATACAGGGCAGCGCGAACACTCCGGCCTTCCCTGCGCAATGGCTTTACGGCTTACTTCGTGCTCTTCCCGGAGAACGGCTCTTTTGCCTCCGACGCTCCACGAGATAACCCGTGAAACTTAGCGCCAGCACCGCGGCGCCCGAACCACACGACTTCGCCGTACGCGTCCGGCGCGTACGTCTATCGCGCCCTCAGCGTCCATCGCATCTCACCACACGTTCGTGACGTTCGCGAGCGCCCCTCATCTTGCGGCGAGACGGGCAGAGTTATGCGACTGATTTGCGTGAGAACGAAAGCAGAATATTTTTCAATCTCGCACTTGACACGATTTCTGATAATCAGAAGTGATTTGCCCGTTGTGCCCAGCTCGTCGCACGCAGCTATATAAGTGTTAGAATAGCCCCGGATGTCGCTCCGCTCATCCGGGCTACGAAGCGACGGAGCAGAGTAGGATGGGTAGAGCGAGGCGAAACCCATCGTGTCCCTGCGCATGAGATGATGGGTATCGCCTCGCTCCACCCATCCTACGCTCCAAGCAAATCAATTCGCACGCCCGGAAATCCTGGCAGGGTCGCCAGGTGTTTGCCGGCATCGTGGTCGATCACCTCGATGCAATCGCGGGCGGTGTGTGCAATGAAGACACGCCGGCTGCTTGCATCGAAGGCGGCGTGATCGAACTCGCTGCCCATGGCGTCTGGTATGGCGATGGTCCCGATTGTTTTCAGGGGCATGATGACCTCACGAACCGCGAACGAACACTGCCGGCACAATCAGCGACAGGCCGGCAAACAGAAGAAGTACCAGCACCGCTTTGCGGAATGTCTCGTCATTAATGGTCCCATAGAGCTTGAACCCGATCCACAGGCCGGCGAGCATGAATGGGAAGCCCAGTGCGTACAGTTTAAGGGTTTCCGTCGTGAACGCGCCGGTGATGCCCATTGAAATGGAGATGACCACAAAGGCAGCGAACAGCACCGGTTGAAACACCGCCCGTTGCAAATCCTTCGTCCAACCACGCCATTGGCAAGATATGGTCGAAACGACACCGCCGAGCCCGGTCAGTCCGCCGACGAGCCCGTTGACGACGCCAATGCCGATGTCGGCTCCGGCTCCAATTTTCATCGGCTTGATCGCTGGCCGCGCCAAGCCATAAACCGTGTAGAGCACGAGCAATATACCTACGCCGAACCGCAGATAGACCGGATTGAGATGGCTCAGCAGGATCACTCCGATCGGAATGCCGATCGTTGTGCCCAGCGAAAGCGGCCAGATCTTCTGCCAGTCCAACGCCTGACGCAGTTTCAGGATGCCGTAACCCTGCGTGAGCAGACCGTAGCCGGCGATGAGTGCCGCGGTTTGCATCGGCGTGAGGAGGTGCAGCCACACACCCGATACGACGAGGCCCATTGCGAACCCGGAAAAGCCGCTGACGAAACCGCCGGCAAACGCCGCAAGAACAAAAAGAGTGAGAATCCATCCATCCATAGGTTCGCTCCCCCAAAGCGAGGTAGCGAGCACTTGGATGGATACCCATCTGATGGGGAGGCCGCAGGTCCCCAATTAACAGCTTGATCGAGTTCCTTTACCCTAGCTCTTTGTACTGGCTGTCTTGTCGAGCGCAGCGCGAAGCCCTCGGGCAAGTTTCAGCGCGTCGTCATTGGCCCAGAAGTGAAGGAAGAACAGCCGGGGCTGTTCGTCCAGCATGTGGCTGTGGACGGCGGTTACGTCGATACCGTTTGCTCGCAATGCTCTGATTACCGGATTCACCTCGTCGCCGGAGAGAACGAAATCTCCGGTGATCGCCGCCTTGCCGCCGCCGGTGGGTTGAAACCCGATCGCTATCGCCAACCCCATCGGCCCAACCGGGCTGATCTGCATGCCATTTTCCGTGACCGGATCGCGGCGCGGCACGGCGAATTGATAAACGCCGCCGTTCGCCTGTCCTCTGACGCCGATGATCTGATCAAGCTGCGCGGTGTCGAGATCGACGGCTGGCGGAGGCGACGCGGCGGGTGTTGCGGGCGGGGTGTTACTCGCCGCCAGGGCATCCCGAATGACAGCAGCTATCTTTGTCGGATCGCCGTGGCCTCCGACATGCATGTAGAACGTCGCTGGGCTGGCACGCAGCAGGTGATTGTGGACGGCGGTGATCTCAAGCCCGCCTTCGATCATCCTGAGCATGACGGGATTGACTTCGGTCTCGAGTAGCACGAGATCACCCATGACCATAGCCTCGCCATGCATCGGTTTCAGCGCGATCCAGCCACCGAGGGCCAAAGCCGGCTTGATCGTGACGCCATCGAGAGTGACGGTCAGATCGGTGCGGGGAAAACCGTAGCGATGCACATCGCCCGAGACCGCGGGCTTTCTTCCAAACGTGTCATCGACCTTCTTCCAGTCGATTTCCTGAGCGGTCGCGATTGTCGTGAACGAGGCCGCAAGGATCGAGGCCACAAGCCAAAGTTTGATACCCATTTAATTATCCTCCGGGTTTGAGCTGGTGGGAGGCTGCGCAACAAGATCTGACAGCAGAATTTCGTCGAACCCCATCGCCCGTAACGCAATGGCGAAGCCTTCGCTGACTTCCTCCGCACTGCAGAAATAGACGACTGACGAGCCTTGAACGACTGACGAGCTTTGGCGGGCAGAATCGATCGGCGCCGCGTCAGCGTCGGTTTTTCCACAAGGAGTGCTATGCGAAATTGGAGGTTTTCGATCGTCCATGCGCAATCTCCTCGACACGTCGAGTATTGCGCAGAGCTTGGACGGAACCGTCTGATGGGGAGTCTGCATTTCCCCGCAAAGGCAAGCTAGTTCGAAAGGGCCCAGCTTGCAAGGTGTTTGCGAGGGGGACAGATGGTGGGCACGGCGCGAAGTGCGCCTTTGCCCGCCCTACGCGCTTAGAGCATCGGTACGGCGTGGACCGATACATCCACATGCAGTCCGGTCGGATCATCCGCATTGCCGACGAAGCCGCCCGATATCGGGATGGCCTGTTCCGCCTCCCTGGTCACGCCCACACGGATCAGATTGGCGCCGGCAATCAAACCATTGGTCGGATCGTACTCGATCCAGCCTGCACCGGGCAGATAGACGCTGCACCAGGCGTGCGTGCTGCCGCCACCCACGGTCGTACCCGAGGAATCGTCGTACAAATAGCCGGTGACAAAACGCGAGGCGAGGCCAAAGCTGCGCAGCGCTTCCATCATCAACACCGCAAAGTCGCGGCAGGTACCGGAGCCTAACGCCAGTGTCTGGGCGGCCGTCTGCGTGCCCTCCTCGTAGCGGGCGCGATAATTGAACTCCTGCTTGATGGCGTGCGTCATCGCTTCCAGTACGCGTAGCGTCTGCTTGCCTTCCACTTCGGAGACGACACGGCGGGCCCAGACGTCGACATTTCGCTCGGGGTCTGGCATCTGGCGTTCGGCGAGGCGAGCCAGGTCGGGAATCTCGTGAGCGGCGTAAGAACATGGAAACTGCTCGGCGGTTGCGTCGAGGCTGTAGACCGGCAGCGGCTGACCATCGGGGTGATGCGTCATGTCAAGCGTCGACACGATGCTGAGCCGCTCGGTCCTGAGTGCTTCGGGCCATTCGAGGTAGCAGATGGAATTGTTGAAGACGTCATGCTTCCAGTAGATCGCATTCGGCTCCGGCTCGACCTTCAGCATCGCGCTGTGCAGGCGAAGGTCGTGGCTCTCGTCCGGTCGGACCATCAGCTTATGCCGCAACAGCCCCACCGGGTTGCGGTAGGTGTATTCGGTGGTGTGAACGATGCCGATTTTCGCCATACGAGCCTCCTCCGATTGGATTGACTCCATGAGACCGAGCGGGCTCGATTTACCGAGCGCCGGACACCCGCTACGATGGACAACGGTAGCCATCTTACAGATCGGTGGCTAGGTGCCGCCACCGATGGAAAGAGGTCTTGATGAACCTCGATCTTGCCCTCATCCTGCTCATGCTCGCGGCCGCAATCGTGATGTTCGTCATCAACCGGCCCCGCATGGACGCAGTCGCGCTCCTCGTGATGGTTTCGATGCCCTTCACCGGCATCATAACCGTGAACGAAGCGCTGGCGGGGTTTGCCGATCCATCGATCATACTGATCGCCGCGCTATTCGTCATCGGCGAAGGTCTCGTGAGGACCGGCGTCGCACGACGGCTCGGCGATTGGCTCGACGCCAAGGCCGGCAGCAGCGAGAACCGCTTGCTCATCCTGCTGATGGCGGCCGTAGGTGGCCTCGGCTCGTTGATGAGCTCAACGGCTGTTGTCGCCATTTTCATCCCGGTGGTGCTGCGCATCTCGCAAAATCGCGGCATGGCGCCAAGCCGGCTCATGATGCCGCTGAGTTTCGCCGCGCTGATCAGCGGAATGCTGACACTGGTGGCAACGGCGCCCAATCTGGTCGTAAACGCCGAACTGATCCGGCAGGGTGCGCAGGGATTCAATTTTTTCAGCTTTACTCCGTTCGGGCTGCCGCTGCTCGCACTCGGCATCATCTATATGCTTTTCGCGCGCGGCCTGCTCTCCAGCAAGATCCCGCCCGCCGCGGCGGAGCGCCGCCCCAGGCTTGCACGGTGGATCGAGCAATACGGTCTCGCCGATCGCGAAAAGCGCGGCCGCATCAGTGCCGGCTCGTCGCTCATCGGAAAGCGCCTCGAGGAATTGTCGCTCCGCGCCGCGGGTGTGAATCTTCTCGCCATAGAGCGTGGGACGGGGTTCGCGGCCAAGGTGCTCCGTCCGACCGCACAGACCGAACTGCAGGCCGGCGATGTGCTGCTCGCCGATGTGGACATCTCGAACGACGGCGCCAGCAAGCTGTGGCAGTCGCTGAATCTCGAGCCGCCGCCGCTCAGCGAGATCGGAAACTACTTTGTCGACCGCTCGCAGGAGATCGGCACGGCGGAGGTCATCCTGCCGGCCGAATCCACGCTGATCGGCCAGACCGTGCTCGAGGCCCGGCTTCGCTCCGAATACGGCCTCACCGTCATCGGGTTGCGGCACGGCAACAAAGTGGTCACGCACGGCCTTCTGGAGGAAACGTTGAAGATCGGTGACATTCTCCTGCTGATCGGCTTCTGGTCCGACATTCAGCAACTCCAGTCCCACGCCGACGACGTGGTCGTGCTGAACATGCCGGTTGAACTGGAGGAAGTTCTTCCCGCAGCACAGCGGGCCCCGTACGCGCTGGCCGTACTCGGGTTGGTGGTCGCGCTGATGGTCAGCGGTTTGGTGCCGAACGTCCAGGCCGCGCTGATTGGCTGCTTGCTGATGGGGCTTTTGGGCTGCATCGATTTCAACAGCGCCTATCGCTCCATCAACTGGAAGACCCTCGTCCTGATCGTCGGCATGCTGCCGTTCTCGCTGGCCTTGCAGCGGACGGGAGGGGTCCATCTCGCTGCCGACGCGGTCGTCAGCCTGGTTGGCGCCGCCGCGCCGCGTTTCGTATTGGCGACCTTGTTCGTGATCACGGCTGGGCTGGGCCTGTTCATCTCCAACACGGCCACGGCCGTACTGATGGCGCCCGTGGCGCTGGCCGTCGCCAAGGAGCTCGGTGCCTCGCCCTATCCGTTCGCGATGATCGTCGCGCTGGCCGCGTCAACCGCTTTCATGACGCCGATCTCCTCGCCGGTGAACACGCTGGTCGTGGGACCCGGGCAATACAGTTTCGGCGATTTCGTAAAGGTGGGTGCGCCGTTCACGGTTATTGCTGCGATCGTGAGCGTACTGCTCGTTCCAATTTTTCTTCCGTTTTGAGCCTGGCGGCGGCCAGGACGCTGTCGAGGCGCATGGGCGGCGCCGCACCGCACCAATTAACGAATCGGTAATCTCAGCTTCGTGCAAGGGGCGCGACGAAACATTTCGTCCGGCGGACGAAGCCATTTTTATGCTTCCGCGAAAACGTCCTGAAATCGACGTCCGGCAACATCTGAGGCTCACGAATTCCCTGCGTCTCGCCCAGACCAGCGGCGGGACCAGCTCAGAACTGGAAATGCCATGCTCGCCGAAAAGTACATGCTGCTTTTGGAAACGATCCGGAGCCTGGCCGAGCGCGGCCCGGCCTATTCCGATGGCGCCCCGAGGGTGATCAGCACTTCGCCGCACGTGCCCGTGCAATTGCCGGGCGCGAGCCGGAAGTAGATACAGCGTAGCCAGTTTGTAGGGTGGGCAAAGCGAAGCGTGCCCACCGTTTGAAGTACGATTGGTAAGGGATGGTGGGCACGGCGCTGACGCGCCTTTGCCCACCCTACGACTCGGTCAACGCAAAAACGCGGCGCCAAGGCGCCGCGTTTTGTTTTTCTGTCGATGAGCTACGCCGTCAGCTCGCCGCCTGTGCCGGCATGTCGCGCTGGTGCTTCATGACGATCTTGTTGAGCGCGCCGAGATAGGCTTTTGCCGACGCCACCAGCGTATCCGGATCGGACGCCTTCGACGTCATCGAGCGGCCTTCATGAGCGAGCCGCACCGACACTTCGGCTTGCGCGTCGGTGCCTTCGGTCACGGCATGGACCTGATAGAGCTCCAGCTTGGCCTCGTGCGGCACCAGCGCCTTGATGCAGTTGAACACTGCATCGACCGGGCCGTTGCCTTCGGCTTCCTCGATTTTCATCTGGCCTTCGACGTCGAGCTTCATGGTGGCGCGCTGCGGACCATGGGTGCCGGCGATCACCGTCAGCGAAACCAGCTTGATCCGGTCATGCGAGGCCGCGATCTCCTGGTCGACCAGCGCCTCGATGTCCTCGTCGTAGATGTCCTTCTTGCGATCGGCCAGCGCCTTCATCCGCACGAAGGCGTCTTCGAGCTGGTTGGCGCCGAGCTTGTAGCCCATCTCCTCCAGCTTGTGCACGAAGGCGTGGCGGCCGGAATGCTTGCCGAGCACCAGCGACGACTTCTTCAGGCCGATCATTTCGGGGCGCATGATCTCGTAGGTCGATGCGTCCTTCAGCACGCCGTCCTGATGGATGCCGCTCTCATGCGCGAACGCGTTGCGGCCGACGATCGCCTTGTTGTACTGCACCGGGAACGAGGTCGCCGCCGAGACCAGCTTCGAGGCCCGCGTCAGCATGGTGGTGTCGATCTTGTTCCACCACGGAAACACGTCGTTGCGGACGTTGATCGCCATCACGACTTCTTCCAGCGCGGCATTGCCCGCCCGCTCGCCGATGCCGTTGACGGTGCATTCGATCTGGCGCGCGCCGCCGGCGATGCCGGCCAGCGAATTCGCCACCGCCATGCCGAGGTCGTTATGGCAGTGCACGGAGAACACCGCCTTGTCGGAATTCGGCACCCGCTCGATCAGCGTGCGCATGAAGTTGGTGTATTCCTCCGGCACGGTGTAGCCGACGGTATCAGGGATGTTGACCGTGGTGGCGCCGGCCTTGATGACGGCCTCGACGATGCGGCAGAGATAATCCATCTCGCTGCGGGTGCCGTCTTCGGCCGACCATTCGACGTCGTCGATCTGGTTGCGCGCGCGGGTGACGTTGGCGATCGAGAGTTCCATCACCTGCTCCGGCGTCATGTTCAGCTTGACGCGCATGTGCAACGGCGAGGTCGCGATCACGGTGTGGACGCGGCCGCGCTTGGCGAACTTCACCGCTTCGGCGCAGCGGTCGATGTCCTTGGGGTTGGCGCGCGACAGGCCGGCGATGACGGCGTTCTTGGAGCGGCGGGCGATCTCGCTGACCGCCTGGAAGTCGCCTTCCGAGGTGATCGGGAAGCCGGCCTCGATGACGTCGACGCCCATGTCGTCGAGCATTTCGGCGATCTCGAGCTTTTCCTCGAACGTCATGGTCGCGCCCGGGCACTGCTCGCCGTCGCGCAGGGTGGTGTCGAATACGATGACGCGGTCCTTCTCGGACTTGTTGGCGGTGGTCATTTGCTGAATTCCTTTTGGGTCGTGCGCCGCTTCAATGGGCGCTGAAGGGTCTGGTGATCTCGCTCAAAACCCCTGAGTGCCCAGGCGCAAACGCCCAGACGGCCCTCAGGGGCCGATAAGAAGCAGAAGCCCGCCAAGAAGCAGGGTGGGCGCGGTCGCAGCCGGAATCGCGGGGGCAGACATGGAGGCAGCCTTGGCCGCTCCACCCCGAACTCCAGACTTTTCGCTGCGAATCAGCATTGCCAGACCCTTTGGACGCTCAAATCTCGGCCAAAACCATTGACGGTTCGTTGCCGGGCGTGCGTTCCGGGCCTGTTCTAGACGAATTTTGCGGCCGGCCGCAATGCCAAAAGAGGGACAGGATGGGTGACCTAATGAGCGCCCAGAATTCGGTCGTCGTCCCCCGCCTAGTGCGCAATTGCGCACTTGAGCGGGTGACCCAGTATTCCAGCGGCCGGAGTTGCAGCCGAGGGCCCGCGGCGTACTGGATTTCCCGCCTTCGCGGGGAATGACAGTGAAGGTAGCCCGGATGAGCGGAGCGATATCCGGGGCCGTGCCAGACAGAGCTAGCAGTCCCGCATCTCGCTACGCTGATGCGGGCTACAACTGTGGAAGCGTTTTCTCGGCGCGTTGTGGATGGACCCAAATACACGCCAGCGGACATTCATGAGTCATCGCGAAGCAAGGCGGACAAAAATATCGCAGTGACGACCAAATAATAATAGCTCAGGTCGAAACCCGGATTTCGTTGACCACTGTGGCCGCCCGATTCGCTATGATTCCCGTGTCGCGAGGATCGAGAACGGGATTGCTCGAGGCAGTGTTATTTCTCGCGGTCGCGGCGGGGGCCACGATCTTGAAAGCCGATGAGGGGGCGCCGAGATGCCCGCTGTGGGCGATGCCTGCAGCGGGCAGCTTGAGCCGAGTGGGTCAGCATGGCATCGATCAGTTTTACAACCATCAACATCCGCAAGTTCGGATTGAAGCGGCGCACTGCCAAGCCAACCACCTGGCATCTACGGCGGGTCATCATGCCGAGACGCAGCATTACCGGCCGGCTGGTGCGCGGACAGGTTTGGCGGCGCCACGACGGCCGTCGCTGGTTGTACAAAAAATTTGTCGCATAGGGTGCGCAGTCGACGATGACGACCTCGCGGGGACGACAAGTAGCCCGG
>Ga0307499_10000657_pt1 | contig 11377 bp, 12 predicted proteins | sample 13_S_MG_FD_201363 | JGI IMG/M metagenome (GOLD analysis project Ga0307499, IMG submission 201363) | Soil microbial communities from Populus trichocarpa stands in riparian zone in the Pacific Northwest, United States - 13_S | ecosystem: Environmental > Terrestrial > Soil > Riparian zone > Trees... | reverse complement strand
CGAGCCGACGCGGCCCTCGATGCGCAGTCCGCCGGCCGGAAGCACGAAGGCCACGCGATCGGTCTCCGCTTTCAGGCTCACCGCCCGCACCGCGCTGACCAGGCCGAGCGCCACGTGGACGACGTAATTGCCGGGCGGCAGCACGATGTTCGGAGTCGCGCCACGCTCCTCGCGGATCAGCTTGAACGTGCCGGTGTCGTCGGGCTTGTCAGCGAACACCCGCCACACCAGCCCGCCATTGATGGCCGGCAGATCCTTGCCGTAGCGTGCCGTCAGCGACAGCACCCCCTGAGTTGGAATTGCGGGCGCCGGCGGAGGCGCAACCGGCGGGATCGTTGCGATCGTCGGTGGCACAATGGTCGGCTGGTTCAATGGCGGCGGAACCGTCCCGGACGACGGCGCCAGATTCATCGCTGGCGGGGTCTGGACATCCGGAACCGCGGCCGGCGGCACCGGTGGCGGGCGATCCGAGAACATCTGGGCCGACACCGGGGCCGAAAGCAGTGCAGCCAGCGGCAAGGCAAGCGCCAACCCCGGGAAAGGCCATCCGCCCCGCCCGAATCCAACGATACCGTTACCGACCGAGATCATGGCCATGCTTTTCACCGAAAACGCGGCAAATTCAAGCCTCCGGATCGGAAGATCGGCCGGCACCGGTGGCGGAACCCGAACCGGCACCCAATATTGATGCGGCGGTCGTGGTCCAGTCATATTCCCTGCCTAGGCCGCTTGGGACGGGCATAAACCATGCATCCGGATCGGAATGGATGATTCTGGCGCTGTCGCGCCGCGGCGGATATCGTTGAAGCCGCAGGAGAGTTTGCGTGTTGGATAGCTGGATGAGCCGCGGCCAAAAGGGCTCAGATGCCCAGGACAAGGTAGGGCTCGGCAGCATCCGCCGGCCGGTGATCGGACTGGCGCTGGGCGGCGGCGCCGCCCGCGGCTTTGCCCATATCGGTATCATCAGGACGCTGGTAGCCCATGGAATCATTCCCAACGTCGTGGTGGGAACGTCGATCGGCGCCGTGGTCGGCGGCGCCTATGCCTCCGGACATCTCGATGCCGTGGAAGAATGGGCACGCAGCCTGCAGCCGCGAAGCGTCCTCTCCTATCTCGACATCCGCCTGAATGGCTCCGGCCTGATCGGCGGCGCCAAGCTTGCGGCCGAAATCGAGGCTGCGATGGGTCCGATTCTGATCGAAGACCTGCCGATGAAATACGCCACCGTTGCGACCGAAGTCCGCACCGGCCACGAGATCTGGCTGACCCACGGTCCGATGGTGGACGCGATGCGCGCCTCCTACGCATTGCCCGGCATATTCTCGCCGGTGCTGGTCGGCGACCGCTGGCTGGTCGACGGCGCACTGGTCAATCCGGTACCGGTGTCGGCGGCACGCGCGCTCGGCGCGGAGATCGTCATCGCCGCCAATCTCTCCAGCGACGTCTTCACGCACTCCACGACGATCTACTCCCACGGCCCGACGCCGGGCGTTTCGGTATCGGTGATGCCGGAAGCGGCACCTGAACCCGAGCCGCGGAAACGCGGTATCGGAAAATTCTTCTCCGCCGAGCGCACCATGAAGCGTGAGTTCTTCGGCGGCGGCGGACGGCCGGGCATCTCCTCGGTCATGGTCGATGCCTTCAACATCATGCAGGATCGCATTACCCGCGCACGGCTGGCGGGCGATCCGCCGGACCTCCTGATTTCTCCCCGCGTCGCCAAGATCGGCTGGTTCGATTTTCACCGCGCCGACGACCTGATCGCCCACGGCGCCAAGGCGGCCGAACGCGCCATCGAATCGATCCAGGAGGCGATCCACATTCTGGCGCCACCGACGGCAGCCGACGCCGAGCCGGCGGTGGAAAAGGCCGACAAGGAATAGTGGAACGGGGTTACTGCCGGAAATGAAGACCTCGGTCTTCATTTCCGCACATCGTCACGCCGTCTTGATGTAGTCGCGCAGCGCTTCCTGCTCGGTCTCGTATTCCTGGACGCGGCGCTTGACGATGTCGCCGATCGAAATCAGGCCGACCACCTTGCCCTCCTCGACCACGGGCAAATGGCGGAACTTGCCGATCGTCATCATCTCCATGATCCCGGCAACGGTGTCGGACTCGCGGCAGCTCACGACCTTGCGCGTCATGACCGTGCCGACGGGCTCCTCGAGCACCCTGGCGCCGCGCTCGCCCAGCACCCGAACGATGTCGCGTTCCGAAAGGATGCCCTCGAGCCGTCCCTGGTTCATCACCAGCACGGCGCCAATCTTGCGCTCGCCAAGGATCTTGACCGCCGCCGAAAGCTTGGCGTCGGGTTCGATGCTCTGGATCTGGTGACCCTTGTTGTCGAGAATTGAACGTACCGTCATTGTCGCCTCCCTGAATCCGTTCGTGCCCCGAGAGCCCGACTTGTTCGCGAGTCTTCAATCAACAGCTCCGCGCCGGTGTCGTTTCAGGGCGCGGTCTACAAGTGCGGCTGTCCTGCACGGTAGCGGCCTTGGCTTGCATTGCAACTTACGCGGATGATGGATGAAATCGCCGCTCGCCGCAAGCGACGATCAGACGCGGCCAGGTTCGTCCGGCGATGAAACGTCCGCCGCATGCCGCATCGCACGCGGCACCGGATCGAACAGTGAGAACAACATCAGGCCGGCGAGAAATCCGCCGATATGCGCCTGCCAGGCCACGCTGGCGCCGTCCGCGCCGATCGAAATCGACCCGAGGCCGAAGATGATGTTGACGCCGAACCACACTGCCAGAAATGCGAGCACGCGCGTGTTGCGCAATGCCCGGGCCAGCGACAGCGCTGGAACTTTCGCCGCGGCATCCGCATCGCCCCGGGTGAACGACAGAAAACTTCCCTGCACGAAGGCGAAGCGGATGGCGGCAGCCATCGCGCCGGATACCGAGGCCGAGGCGCCGATCATCGGCGCGATGGCGTGCTCATGGGTGACGAGATGCGCCACTGCGCCCGCCGCGGCCGTCACCGCCATGAATGCGAAGAACCTGACCGGACCGAACCGGCGCGCCAGCGCGCTGCCGAACGGCAGCAGCCACAGCACGTTGAAGCCGATATGGCTGAGATTTGCATGCAACAGGGAATAGGTGACGAAAGTCCAGACCTTGGCGCCGGCCCCGCCGGGAAAGGTGATGTTGAGCAGCGTCGAATCGTAGCGCTTGGGAATGAAACCGAACACGTCGATGGTCCAGTTCTCCAGATCGACCGGCATCAGCACCCGCAGATGGATCGCGGCGATCAGCAGTACATAGGCCGTCAGCGCGCCCGGGAGCGTCAGGATCGGCTCGTGCGGGGCGTCAGGCGGCTCGGCCGAGGATGAATAAGACTGCGATTCCAAAGGCAGGACCTTGCAATTCGGCTTGAGGCTATCGGTTCAGATAGGCGGCTTTACCTGCCCTGTGCAAGTGCACAATCACAGCCATCCATGTGCCGGACGCGGCGCGGCACGTAGTGATGCGACGCAGAGCCGGGGCGTTGCCCCGTCTCCGGGACACGATGTCGCTACCGAAAGAACAAAAGAAAAAGGGAGGATGCTGAGAACATCCTCCCTTGTCTTGCTGATCTTCTCGCGCCGTGGAGCCGGGATCACATCCCCACCCCTCCCCGGCGCGATGACCAAACTGTTTGAAGCCACCTGTGTACCAACTGCGCCAAAACCTTTCGGATAATCCGGCGCCGTCCGATGCGTTCCACCCTACGCACTCCACCCCGCCTTCGCCAACCTCATAGTTAATTTAACCTTAACGCCGAGGCCGTGCGCGCGGCGGGAGAAGCGCCTGCAGCACAACAACTTTCGCAAATTCACGATGGACAGAATAGGAACGTGAGACTGTCAAACTTGTCTCACGTGAGACATTCGTTCGCGGTTCGAGCCTGCCGATCCATCGCGCACGGCCCAAAGCCCCGACTTCTCCACATTGCTGGCTACGCCTCATTGCTCTTAGAGGTTGTCGTGCTAGAATCCAGCAGCTGGAGGAAAGCCATGGGAAACTGCAGTTGGCGGACTGTAGAATTTGGGCCTCATTCATTCGGGATCGAGCGCGGCGCGGAGAAGGTGCTGCTCGGCTATATCGACCTGATCGATGAGCGCTGGCATGTAGAGATTCTTCTGCCTGGCTCCGGCAGAAACATCGAAGACTTCGCTGATTATGCCTCTGCTCTCGGTTTCGTCGAGAAGACGCTGGCCGGGGCGCCGCCCTCATGCGCATGAAGGTCAGCGCCATCTGCCTCGGCATCTATGCGATCTATCTGCCTGTGGCGATGGTGGTGCATCGTGACTACGTTCAGCGCCCGCGGCCGATCGGTGATGCGGTCGAGAAGCTGCTGAAATTCCACCTTGACCCGCCCGATCGATGGGTGTCCCGAACTTACACCTTTCGCACGGCGAATTTCCCCGACACCTCGCGCATTTCCGTCTACGAAGACTCAACGCCGCTACCGAGACAGAATCTTTGGTTCACGCCAGACGTTGGCGTCTACGTCATCCGCATCAAAACGAGCGACGGTTCTGATCCGCGAACCAACGGCCGTCAGCATTGGGCGGTTGGCGCTTTCGCAGACTAGACAAGCCAGTTGCACACAAGCATCGCGAGCCAGTTCAACGCTAATGGTGTAGCCTTGGGCCTGCTCAATACCGTGATCGCCACCGGCCTGATCGGTGCGGTGTGGACCGGCTTCAAGCTGGCGGTCGGGAAGCCGTGAGACTTTTGCGCCAAAACGCGACAAACGCGCCCCCGTGAGACACGTAAGTTACTGATCCGTTAACGGACGTAGTGAATTTAACGTTAATAACGCAAAGCCGTGGTCCGCGCGGCCAAATCGCGTTCCCGGCATGGACGCTGCAAAGCATCTCCTGCACAACAGCCAAGGGAAGGCGTGTTGCGCAAAAGCGGGACAGAAGTGTCTCGCCTGGGCAACCCGGGGGCGAGGATCAGTTATGAAACACCCATCGAGCCGCGAGTTCTTTGCCTATTGGGATGCGAAGCGCGGCGATGCGCGGGCGCCGGACCGCAGCGAGATCGAACCCGGCGCGGTGCGCGAACTGCTCGGCGACATCTTCGTGCTGTCCTATGACAGCGATGCCGGCTACCCGTTTCGCGTCGCCGGAACGCGGGTCTGCGCCCTGCTCGGCCGCGACCTCAAGGATACGAGCTTCTCCGCGCTGTTCAGCCCGGACAGCCGCCGCGAGATCGAGGACATCGTCACTTACGTCGCCGAGGAAATGCTGGCGGCGATTGCCGGCATCACCGCGACTTCGGATGACGGGACGACGGCGCATCTGGAACTGCTGCTGCTGCCATTCAACAACCGCGCCCATGCGCCGATCAGCCTGACCGGCGTGCTGGCGCCGTTTGAAGGCGACCTCGGCACGATCAGGGATTTCAAGGTAACGTCGTGGCGCTATTTGCACCGGCCGCAAAAGCTCGTTCCCCGCGCCTTGCGCAAGCTCGCCATCGCGCGCGGCTTCATGGTGTATGAAGGCCTGCGGTAGCTGGTCGAACAATTCGGCTGCACTATCGCGACAGCAGATTGGTCTTCGCCACGTCGATCACCTCGTCGCCACGGCCGCTCATCACCGCGCGAAGCACCCAGAGGCTGAAGCCTTTGATCTGCTCGGCCGTGATCGCCGGCGGCATCGACAATTCCTGGGTGGCGGTGACGACATCGAGGACCGCGGGACCGTCATAGGCCAGCACGTCGCAGATCGCATTTGAGAGCTCGCCCGGATCCTCTACCCGCACAGCATGAATGCCCATGGCACGGGCCATCGCGGCGAAATCGGGATTCTTGAGATCGACGCCGGTCTCGATGAAGCCGGAAGCCTTCATCTCCATCGCCACGAACCCCAGCACGCCGTTGTTGAAGACCACGACCTTTACCGGCAACTTCATCTGCGTCAGCGTGATCAGGTCGCCCATCAGCATGGCAAACCCGCCATCGCCCGACATCGAGATCACTTGCCGTCCCTGCTGCGCGGCCTGCGCGCCGATGGCGTGCGCCATGGCGTTGGCCATCGAGCCGTGGACCCAGGAGCCGATCAGGCGCCGGCGGCCGTTCATGGCGAGATAGCGCGCCGCCCAGATCGTCGGCGTACCGACGTCGGCCGTGAACACCGCGTCCTCTGACGCCTGCTCGCTCAGGAGGCGCGCCAGATATTGCGGGTGGATCGGCTTTTGCCCCGGCGTGCCCTGCGCGAGTTCGTCGAGCCCCGCGCGGGCTTTCTTGTAGTGAGCCAGGCTGTCGTCGAGATGCTTGCGTTCGCTTTTCGCCTTCAGCTTCGGCAGCAGCGCCCCGATCGTGGCGCCGACGTCGCCGACAAGGCCGAGATCGAGCCTGCAGCGGCGGCCGAGATTTTCAGGCCGGATATCGACCTGGGCGATCTTGGCGTCCGTCGGCAGAAACTGCTTGTAGGGAAAATCAGTCCCGAGCATCAGCAGGACGTCGCAGGCATGCATCGCGGCATAGCCGGACGAAAAGCCGATGAAGCCGGTCATGCCGACGTCGTAGGGATTATCGTATTCGACGTGCTCCTTGCCGCCGAGCGCATGTACGATCGGGCTCTTGAGCGTCTCGGCAAGCCGCATCAGGCCGTCATGGGCGCCGGCACAGCCGCGGCCGCAGAACAGCGTGATGCGCCCGGCGCCATTGAGGAGTTTCGCCAACGCTTCCAGTTCGCCTTCGGCCGGCTGGACGATGGGTAAAGCCGGCAGCAGCCCGGCATTCGGCGAGATGCCGCGCTTGGGCGCTGGACGCAACGCAACGTCGCCGGGGATGACGATGACGGCGACGCCGCGCCGCCCCACGGCGGCGCGAATGGCGTTTTCCAGCACGTAAGGCAATTGCGCCGGATCGGAAACCAGTTCGCAATAATGGCTGCATTCGCGGAACAGGTCCTGCGGGTGCGTCTCCTGAAAATAGCCGCCACCGATTTCGGCGGACGGAATCTGCGCGGCGATGGCGAGCACCGGCGTGCGGCTGCGGTGCGCATCGAACAGGCCGTTGATGAGATGCAGATTGCCGGGACCGCACGACCCCGCGCAGACCGCAAGCTCGCCGGTGATCTGCGCTTCAGCCGCGGCGGCAAAGGCTGCGACCTCCTCATGCCGGACGTGAATCCAGTCGATTGCCTTTCGCTTGCGCAACGCGTCGGTGAGGCCGTTGAGGCTATCGCCGACCACGCCGAAGATGCGCTTGACGCCGGCCTGGGCCAGCGTCTCCGCGATGAGGTCTGCGACATTGTCGATCTTCATGTGGCATGATCCTCTCTCAGCGTCCGGTGAACACCGCCGCACGTTTCTCCAGGAAGGCGTTGCGCCCCTCCAGCGCGTCGGCGCTGAGACGGATTTCCGCCTGCGTTTCAATCTCGCGGCGGAACTGATCGGCATAGCTGGCGTGTTCGCTCTCGTCGATCAGACGGCGCGTCGCGACCAGCGCGCGCGTCGGGCCGCTTGCGAGTTTGCGTGCCAGCGCAAGCGCGCCGTCGCGAAGGGCTGTATCGTCGAAGACTTCGCGGACCAGTCCCCACTCTTTGGCCTGTTCGGCCGTGAGCGGCTCGTTGGTCATCATCAGTTCGAGCGCGCGCTGCCGGCCGACGAGGCGCGGCAAGAGCCAGGTCGAACCGAGATCGGGGACCAGCGCGATGCGGCTGAACACCTGAATGAAGCGCGCCGAACGCGCGGCAACGATCATGTCGCCCGCCATCGCAAGGCTGAAGCCGCCGCCGGCCGCCACGCCGTTGACCGCCACCACGATCGGGATGCGGCACTCGCGCATCGCCTTGAATGCCGGCCAGTAATACTTCATCACGCCGGCGGCGATGTCGTCGCCGAGGATTTGCGCGGCCTTGAGATTTTGTCCCGAGCAGAAGCCCCGTCCGGCGCCGGTCAGCACCAGCGCCCTCACCCGCGGGTCAGCGTCAATCTCGCCGATGGCTGTCGCGAGATCGCCCAGCAGATCGGGCGTCATCGCGTTCAGGGTATCCGGCTCATCCAGTGTCAGCACGCCGACGCTGTCAGCGCGCTCCCGCTTCACTCCCGGCATATCGAAACCTCCGTTCGCAGCATTCTTGACCGGCCCGGCCGGGCGCGAGAGTAACCCGAATGCCACCGCGCGCAACAATCGCCTCGCGCAGACTTGAACGAAATCGCCGTTCCCAGAAATACTTGGCCGATTGGGGAGTTATGCGCGCCCTCACACGTAGCCCAGCCAGCGCCAGTACGTCGCGGCCAGCAGCATCACGAGGGCCAGCGCGATCACCGTCAGCACCAGACCAGTGCGAACGAAATCGCGCGCGCTGAAGGTATCGGTGCCATAGGCAACCATGTTCTGCGGCGCGTTCACCACCAGGATGAAGCCAAAGCTCACCACGAACTGCAGCAGCATGGTCATGCCGATCACATTGATTCCTGGTGTCGCCACGCCCTTGAGCACGGCGATGACGATCGGAATCATGGCCGATGCCAGCGCCGTGGCGCTGGCGAAGCCAAGATGAATCACGACCAGGAACAGGCTCATCACGCCGAGGATGAACAACGCCGTCGCGTTCTTCAGACCAAACGCATCGACGACGATGTTGGCGAGCCATGTCGCCGCCGTGGTCTGCAGCAGCGCGGTGCCGAGGCTGATACCGACGCCGAACAGGACGATCGTGCCCCACGGGATCCTGGGCTGCGCCTCCTTCCAGCTCATGATGCCGAAACCCGGCAGGAACATCAGCGCCACGGCGGTGATGGTCGTCGTGCTGGTATCGAATTTGTGCAGCACGCCTTCTGTCGCCCAGAATCCGATCAGGGTGATCGAAAGCAGCAACAGCTTGATCTCCGACGGCTTCATCGGCCCAAGCTCCGATAGCGATTTGCGAATCCCCTCGCGGCCTCCCGGCACCTGCGCGACTTCCGCCGGCATCATCCGCGTCATCACGAAATACAATGCGACGCACATCAGCACGGCAAACGGTCCGGCCGCGATCAGCCAGTCCAGCCAGGTAATGGTCCTGCCGAACGCTTTCTCGATAAAGCCGATCGCCACCATGTTTTGTGCGGCGGCGGTCTTGATGCCGACATTCCATATGCTGGCCGTCTGCACCGTCGTGATCATCAGCATGCCGGCAAAAGCGCCGCGCCTGTCGACGCCGAAGGCCGCGATGATGCCAAGCGTGATCGGCACCAGGCAGGCCACCCGCGCGGTGGTCGAAGGCACCATCAGCGCGATCACGAACCCGACCAGGATGGTGCCGATCACGACGTTTCGGGTCTCGGTGCCGGCCCGTGACAGGATGGTCAGCGCAATGCGCTTGTCGAGGCCCGTTGCCGTCATCGCGGCCGCCAGAAAAAGCGCTGCCGCCACCAGCACCAGCGCGGTGTTGGCAAAGCCGCTGAACGCAAGCCCCAACGCCGCACTCGTGCCCATCAGCACCTTGGGATTGGCGACGCTCGGCGCCAGCCCGAGCAGGAACGCCATCAGTGCGGCGATCACGACCGCCGAAACCGCGTAATCGATGGCTTCCGTCATCCAGATAATGACGGCGAAGCCGAGAATGGCGAGCATGCGATGGGCCGCGACGGGTAGATCCGCCGGCGTCGGCAACAGCAGGATGACGGTCAGTACGACTACCGCCAGCAGCAATCCCCAATTGGTCCTGATCCAGCTTTGATGCCCAGCGCCCGCGATAGGGCTGCCCGCTGGTGTGTGTTCTACGATAGCCATGCTCGTTCCTCCCAGAACGGCACAATCGACCGGTATTCGCGAAACCGTTTTGCGCTGGATCAAGCGCCGGTGACCCGCGCCGACATGGCACGCCTGCTCGCGGGGCGGCAGCCGGGTTTCGCGTGCCTTTTTGATCTTGCGCAAAGTGCTGCCGCCCCACGGTCATTACCTAAGCGATCAATGCGCGAGGATTTCACGATGCGAAAAGCCCCCAGCCTGTCGATCTCACCGGAAAAAGTATTCTTCATCATCGCAAAGTCGCGCCAATCCGACGGTGCGGCGACCGATCTGGATGCCAATTCCACCTCTACCGACGACGATGCCGTCCATGGCTTCGCGGACCACAGCAGCACAACGGACCGCTCGGAGCTTTCCGGCTTTATCCGCGGGTTGAACGTAGACGAGCAGGTCGACCTGGTCGCCCTGATGTGGCTCGGCCGCGGCGACGGCGATCTCGACAATTGGAAAGATCTGCGTCAGGAGGCTTCGCGCGCTCACAACAGCCGTACGGCGCGTTACCTGATCGAGACGCCGATGCTTGCCGATTATCTGGAAGAGGCCTTGTCACAGTTCGGCAAGTCCTTTGAGGATTTCGAAGCGCCTCTCTGAATCCCGTTTGACTTCAAACTAGCCGGGAGCATTTCAAATGACCAAGATCAAGATCGGCACTGGCGACTGGATCGTTGTGTGCGACGGCCACAAGGCACTCATCCTCGAAAATCTCGGCGATCGCATGTTTCCAAACCTGCACACCAGGGAAGTGCATGAGCAGCCGGACCTGTCCACCCATGCGCAAGGAAGCGACGCTCCCGGTCGCGTCCACCAGTCGACCGGCGGCGCGCGAAGCTCGATCGAGCAGACGGACTGGCACGACGAGTCGGAGCGATCATTCCTGAAGACTCTGGCGGAGCGGTTGGACGTTGCGGTCACGACCGGCGAAACCTCGGCCGTGACGGTGGTCGCCTCGCCCCGCGCGCTGGGCATGATCAGGGAAGATTATTCAGCTGCGGTTCGAAAGGCTCTTCAAGGCGAAATCGCCAAGGATCTGATCAAGATGCCGGTTTACGAAATCGAGAAGCAGCTCCTGGCGTAACCCCTGCACGGGTGTGCAGGTTATCCGCCGCCCCCTGTCGGGAGGAATTCAGCCGGATTGTGGCGACGAGGCTCGTCCCCGATCAAGGCTCGCACTTCATGCCATCGCCGATAAGACATCGTTAACCCTGTCAGCCTTAGGGTCTTTCTGACGCCGAAGGACCGGCTGTCTGGTGGCGAAGATGTCGTTTGCGCAAAAGAAAACAACCACTGTGCCGTCCGCCGAGGAGCGACGGCGCTTTCAGCGTGTCAAAGTCCACCTGCTCGGCCGCTACATGCTGCCGGACCGCCGCGAATTTCCTTGCCAGATTATTAACATGTCGCCGGGCGGACTGGCCCTGCTGGCGCCCGGCATCGGCAATGTCGGCGACCGCGTGATCGCCTATCTCGACCATATCGGCCGGGTCGAGGGCAAAATCACCCGTATCATCGACAATGGCTTTGCCATGACGGTCGGCGCCACCGCCCGCAAGCGCGACAAGCTGGCCGCCCAGCTCACCTGGCTGGCCAACCGCGATATCCTCAATTTGCCGGAAGACCGCCGCCACGACCGTATCGTGCCGC
>Ga0307499_10000656_pt1 | contig 11403 bp, 11 predicted proteins | sample 13_S_MG_FD_201363 | JGI IMG/M metagenome (GOLD analysis project Ga0307499, IMG submission 201363) | Soil microbial communities from Populus trichocarpa stands in riparian zone in the Pacific Northwest, United States - 13_S | ecosystem: Environmental > Terrestrial > Soil > Riparian zone > Trees... | reverse complement strand
CGCGAGCCTGGAGACCCCACCCCCGACTCTCCCTGCAACGCGCTCGCGAGCTTCCACGCCACCGCCGTCCCGCACAGCTGCTCAAAGGGATAGCCGTCGACCGACGGATGCAGGATCGGGCAGTCCGGCAGGGTATCACCTGGTTGATGGTGGTCAGTGACCACGACCTCCATCCCAAGCGACTTAGCCAGTGCCACCTCGTCAGCCGCGGTTATCCCGCAATCGACGGTGATCAACAGCTCAGTGCCACGCTCAGCCAGCTTCTCGATGTTCTCCGCACAGAGCCCGTAGCCGTCGGCGATCCGATCCGGAATCAGCCAGTCGCACTCTGCGCCCAGCCCGCGTAAGGCGCCGACGAGGATCGACGTAGCGCAGACCCCGTCGACGTCGAAATCGCCGTGAACGGTGATCCGGCTGCCGGCGTCGATCGCCATCTCGACCAGCTCGATGACAGCGCCCATCGAGTCGAACGCCTCTGGAGGATGCGACTCATCGGCAGCCAGGAAAGTCTTGGCCGCCTCCGGAGTTCGGTAGCCGCGCCGGACGAGCGTGACAGCAACCGGATCGCTCAGGTCGAGCTCATCCGCAAGCGCCCGCGCCTCCTCATATGAGTAAGGCTCTGCTTCGTATGCGAGAAGGGCATCCGGCACCCTTCCAAGCTAGGAGGCCGATCGGCGGCAAATCGGTGCCGCGAAGACCGCAAGATGCAGGGAATTCAGGCCTGGGCGCGTTCGGAGCGGACGCCGATCACCCAGACGACGGCCAGGCCGATTGCGACACCGGGTATCGCGGTGAGCGCAGTGAGGACGTCGGTGTCACCAATGCCGCGGTTGGAGACGACCTCGACGATCGCGCCGAAGAGGACCGCGCCGATCACCGCGCCGAGGAAGGCGCCGACGATCCCCTGCCAAAAGCGATCGGGCAGGAACACGGTGAAATGCCAGAGAGCGATTCCCATCGTGAACCAGACGAGCAGCGCCATGCCTATCGATTCCTCCCGTGTTTGCGCCGCTGTTTGCGCCGTTCACGGCGGCGCTCGTTGCGTTCACGCCGCTCCGCGGAGACAGGGTCCTGGGCCACCGGCTCCTCTTTCGGCGCCGGGTCGCCGCCGTTGTCGACCGGGCGCTCGGCGACCGCGACGGCGGCCAGCTCCTCCTCGATCTCGGCCTCGGTCTCGCTGTCGTCGGCGAGCTTCGCCATCGCCACGTCGTCGGCGAAGGCGGGAACCGTGCCCTCGACCTCCGCGATCCGTTCACGACGCCGCGAAAAGCCCTGCTCGCGTTCCTTCCAGGCCGTCAGCACCGGCGAGGCGATGAAGATCGAGGAATACGTTCCGGAGACGATCCCGACCAGCATCGCGAAGGCGAAGTCCTGCAGCGTCGCGCCGCCGAAGATCAGCAGCGAGGTAACCGCCAGCAGGGTCGAGAAGCTGGTCGCCAGCGAGCGGGTCAGCACCTCGCTCATCGAGCGGTTGACGATCTGCGAGAACGCAGCTCGCGGCATGCGCGGCATGTTCTCGCGTATTCGGTCGAAGACGATGATCGTGTCATAGAGCGAGTAGCCCAAGATCGTGAGGAAAGCGGCGACCGTCCCGCTCGTCACCTCCCGGCCGGTTAGCGCGTAGACACCCGCGGTGATCAGGATGTCGTGGAAGAGGGCGATCAGCACCGGAACGGCGAATTTCGGGTCGAACCGGAAGGCGATGTAGGCGCAGATCACCAGCAGCGAGAAGATCAGCGCGTTGCGGGCGCTGTTGGCGACGGTCTTGCCGAAGGTAGGCCCGACGCTGGTGCTGTCGAAGCCGCCGGTTTCGACGCCGAATTCACTCACGAGCTCGCGCTGGATCTCGTTGATCTGGCTCGGCTTGAGGGTGCTCGACTGGATCAGGAAGGCGTTGTTGCCGAGGCCAGGATTGCTCTCGCGCTGCACCTCGACCCCGCTGACGCCGACCTTGTCGAGCGCTTCCCCCACTCCTTCCTCGTCGGTCTGCTGCGTCAGCGCCACCTCGATCCGCGTGCCCGACTCGAAGTCGATGCCGAGGTTGAGCTGCTTGGTGGCGAGCGCCAGGGCGCCGACGATCAGGATGCAGCCCGACAGGGTGAAGAACCAGCGGCTCGCCCCCATGAAGTCGAAGTGCCAGCGCACCCGCTGCCCCCCACCGGCGCCGAGCACGCTTGGCGAGCGCAGCAGCCGCGAGCGGCTCATGCTGAGCAGCAGCGCCTGGGTGAAGACGACGGCGGTCAGCAGCGAGACGATCGTGCCGACGCCGAGCGTGAAGGCGAAGCCCTTGACCCCGGCGGTCGCGAGGACGAAGAGGATGAAGGCGGTAAGCAGGGTGACGACGTTGGCGTCGACGATCGTCGCGATCCCGCGCCGGTAGCCGGCCGCGATCGCGCTGGCCATTGGTCTGCCGGCGCGCACCTCCTCCTTGATCCGCTCGAAGATGACGATGTTCGAGTCGGCGGCGACGCCTATGGTCAGGATCAGGCCGGCGATCCCCGGCAGCGTCAGGGTGATCGGGATCAGTTTGATCAGGGCGAAGAAGATCACCCCGTAGGCGCCCAGCGCCAGCACCGCGATGAAGCCGAGGAAGCGGTAGTAGAGCAGCAGGAAGAGGGCGACGAGCGCGAGGCCGATGATCCCGGCCTTGATGCCCTGGTGCAGGGCTTCGCTGCCCAGCGACGCCGAGACCTGCGTCTGGCTGATCAGGTTGAGGTTGATCGGCAGCGCCCCGCGCTGCAGGAAGCTGGCCAGATCCTGTGCCTCGCTGATGCTGTTGAAGCCGCCCGAGATCTGCGCCCCGGTGCGGCCGTCGATGCCGTCCGGGTTTTCGGCGAAGTTGATGATCGGCGTCGTGATGACTTCGTTATCGAGGATCGCGGCGAAGCGACCGGAAAGCGCTTCGGCCTGTTCGCCGGCGGCAGGGCCGATCGCCCGAGCCTGTCCTCGTTGGGCGATCTGGCGGGTGACTTCCTGGAAGGCCTGGCGGCCGCTGCCGCTGAACTGGAAGGTGACCGCGGGGCCGAATTCCTGCTGTTCGGCCTTCGGGTTGGTGATTTCGGTGCCCGAGAGAGCGGGATTGTCTTTGAACGCGTACCAACCGGGCTCGGCGCCTTCGATCGTCTGACCCTTGCTGTCTCGCGGCTTCTCGGAGATCAGGATCGTCCCCTGCGGCACCCGCACAACCTCGCCTACGTTGTGCGGCCGCTTTTTACCGCTGGGATCGATGTAGAGGTCTTCCTTGCTGAACTCGGGACCGTCGATCAGCTTGTGTGGCAGCGCCTTCTGGAACAGGTAGTAGGTGCTCGGCTGGCTGCAGTTTTCACAATCGGGGACCGGCTTCTGTTCGGCGGCGAGCTTGGCTGCGTTGTACTCACTGGCGTAGGCGCCGGCGCCGACCAGTTGCCCGTTTTCTTTTTTCGACAGACTGCGACCGGCTGCTTTCCATTCCGTTTCGGCTTCTTCGAGCGCCGCTTTTGGCGGTTCTCTCCCGGGATTGCCGCCGATCGCCTTCTCGCGGCCGATCAGGTTCGGTTCCCAATCGAAGAAATAGAGGCGAGCCGGCTTGGTCGCGCATTCGGTCGCCTTGCCAACGCTTTCGGCGCCCGGGATCCCGACCTGGATCTGGTCGCTGCCCACCCGCGCGACTTCGATCTCCGAGACCCCGAGCTGGTCGCAGCCGGAGCGGATGATGTCCACCGCCCTTTCCATCGAAGCGTTGTCGATCGTCGGCTGCTGAGGAGTGGGCCGGCCCTGCAGGACGAGCTGGACGCCTCCCTTGAGGTCGAGCCCCAGCTGGGTCGGCTTGCTGGCGACGACGATCCCCGAGATCACGATCAGGGCGAGGACGAAGAGCAGGACGAAGAGGTTGCGGCGACGTTTCATCTGCTCAGCTCTCCGGAGTCAGCACGATCAGCAGGCCGCCGTCGTCGTCGTAGGCCGGAAAGACGTCGGCGACCGCTTCGGCCGGCAGGTCCCCCTCGGCGTTGACCGAGACTTTCTTGCCCAGCGAGCGCACACCCCACTCGAGCGAGGTCTCGATCGGGTCGGTCGCGCCGTCGTGGTCGAGATCGGCCTCTTCGCCGCCGGCGCCGCCGTCGATCCAGCGCAGGCCGAGGACTTCTTTGACCGGGCGGCCGATCACGTCCTCGTCGGTCAGGCCGGTCAGCTCGAAGCTGCCGCGGCCGGCGTCGATCACCCGCGCCTCCTGGTCGCAGACGAAAAATGCCGCGTTGGGAGCCGGGTAGTAGTCGTCGAGCAGCTCGAAGACGAAGCCGAAGCCGCATTTCGAGCAGCCCTTCGGGCGGGTGCTGAAACCGGCTGTCCGGTCTTTGCTCAGCTCCCTGTTCCCGCAGTTAGGGCAGATGAAGAAAGGCATCCCCCGCTCAGGTTACTGAGAGTGCGCTCAGAACAGACTGTGCGCTTGCTTGGGCGCCGGGAGGCCGAGGTGCTCGTAGGCCCGCTCGGTGAGAACACGCCCCCGTGGAGTCCGCTTCAGCAGGCCCTGCTGGAGCAGATACGGCTCGAGCACGTCCTCGATCGTGTCCTGCTCCTCACCGATCGCGACGGCGAGGGTCGAGAGGCCGACGGGGCCGCCGCCGAACTTCCCGGCGATGACGTCGAGCAGGTTGCGGTCGCTGCGATCGAGACCCCCGGCGTCGACCTCGAGCATCTCCAGCCCGGCGTAGGCGCCCCCGGCGTCGATGCGCCCGCTCCCCTTGACCTGGGCGAAGTCGCGAACCCGCTTGAGCAGGCGGTTGGCCACCCGTGGCGTGCCGCGCGAGCGCGAGGCGATCGCGTGCGCGCCCTCGGCGTCGATCTCGACCTCGAGGATGCCCGCGGAACGGATGACGATCTGCGCCAGGTGCTCGGGGCTGTAGTGCTCGAGCCTGTGGCAGACGCCGAAGCGGTCGCGCAGCGGCGTGGTCAACAGGCCGGCGCGCGTGGTCGCACCCACCAGGGTGAAGGGGGGCAGTGGCAGGGTGACGGTGCGGGCACCGGCCCCCTGGCCGAGCACGACCGGCAGCTCGCCGTCCTCCATCGCCGGATAGAGGGTCTCCTCGACCGCGCGCCCGAGCCGGTGGATCTCGTCGATGAAGAAGACGCTGCCAGGCTCGAGCGAGGTGAGGAAGGAGGCGACGTCGGCCTTGCGCTCGAGCGCCGGCCCCGCGGTCTGCACCAGCGGCACCTCCATCTCGGCGGCGACGATGTGGGCGAGCGAGGTCTTGCCCAAGCCGGGCGGCCCGGCGAGCAGGACGTGATCCAGCGGCTCACCGCGACGGCGCGCCGCCTCGATGAAGATCGCGAGCTGCTCGGTGACCTGCTCCTGGTTGACGAAGTCGGCGAGATTCGGCGGGCGCAGCGAGCGGTCGAGGTCCTCGTCGGGGACCTCGGCGCGGGCGTCGTGGACCCGCACCTCGGCGTCGACCGGAACCGGCTCCTCGCCGTCGATCCCCGGCGTGCGTATCCGCTTGTCGCTCAAGCCGCCTTCCTCCCGCCGCCGGCCTTGCGCAGGGCGAGCGCCAGCAGCTCCCCTGCGTCGCCGCCCTCGACCCCGTCGAGCAGCTGCTCGGCTTCCAGCGGCGCGTAGCCGAGGTTGACCAGGCCGTCGCGAGCCAGCGCCCGGGGATCGCCGTCCTCGGCGGCGAGCGCCACCTCTTCCTCGAGCGTGCCGGCGACCTTCTCGCGCAGCTCGACGATGATCCGTTCGGCGGTGCGCTTGCCGATCCCCGGCGCCGCCTGGAAGCGCTTCGCGTCGCCGGCGGCGATCGCCCGCAGCAGCTCGCGCGCCGGTCCGCCGGAGAGCACCGAGATCGCCACCTTCGGCCCCACGCCGCTGACCGAGACGAGCTGGCCGAAGAGGTCGCGCTCCTCCTCGGAGGCGAAGCCGAAGAGCGCCAGCGAGTCCTCGCGCGAGACGAGCTCGGCATGGAGGAAGGCCTCGCGGCCGGTCGCGGGGACCGCCTTCAACGTCTCGGCGGAGACGGTCAGCCGGTAGCCGACCCCGCCGGCGTCGATCACGACGTGATCCGGACGGCGGACCATGACCTCGCCGCGGACGGCGGCGATCATCGCGCCGCCCCCTGGGCCAGAGCCGTGGCCTCGCGGTAGCCGGCGCCGCCGCCATGGCAGATCGCAACCGCCAGCGCGTCGGCCGCGTGGTCGGGAGTCGGGAGCTCGGGCAGCCCGAGCAGGGTGCCGACCATCCGCTGGACCTGTTTCTTGTCAGCGGCACCGCTGCCGCAGACGGCCATCTTGATCGCCTGCGGGGTGTAGGTGAAGCAGCGGATCTCGGCCTGTGCGGCGGCGAGCATCGCCACGCCGCTGGCCCGGCCCACCGTCATCGCCGTCTCCACGTTCTTGCCGAAGAAGACGTCCTCGACCGCCATCGCCACCGGCTCATGCCAGGAGAGCAGCTCGCTCAGCTCCGCGTGGATCCGTTGCAGGCGGCGCTCCATCGGCAGCTCGGCGGTGGTCTCGACCACACCCCCATCCAGCGCCACCATGCGGTTGCCCTCGACCCGGACGATGCCGAAACCGAGGTTGGCTGCCCCCGGATCGATCCCCATCACGACTTGCATGGGAAGTGATTCTGGGAGAAGGCCCGGATGCCTTCGTCGGATCGGGCGCGGCTAGGCTGCGAGCTGCTGCAGCACCTCGTCGGGGATGTCGAAGTTGGCGTGGACCTCGTTGACGTCGTCGTCGTCTTCCAGCGCCTCGATCAGGTTGAGCAGCGATTTCGCGTCGCTGCCTTTGACCTCGACCGTGCTCTTCGGCTCCATCGTCACGTCGGCCGACTGAATCTCCACCCCACCCTGCTCGAGCGCCGCGCGCACGGCGCTGAGACTGGAGGGCTCGCACAGCACCCGCAGCAGGTCACCCTCCTCGCTGACGTCTTCGGCGCCGGCGTCGATCGCCGCAATCAGGTCGTCCTCGCCGTAGCGGGCGCCGTCGACCACGAGCACGCCGCGTTTCTCGAAGATCCAGGCGACCGACCCAGGCTCGCCGAGGCTGCCGTTGTGCTTGCTGAACGCGTGGCGCACTTCGGCGCTGGTGCGGTTGCGGTTGTCGGTCAGCGCCTCGACCATCACCGCCGCCCCGCCGGGGCCGTAGCCCTCGAAGACGACCCGCTCGATCGCGGCGGCGTCGGCGCCCACGCCCGAGCCGCGGTCGATCGCCCGCTGGATGTTGTCCTTGGGCATCGAGGCGTCGCGCGCCTTCTGGATCGCCGTCGCCAGGGCCGGGTTCCCCTCTGGCTCAGGACCCCCGTCGCGGGCGGCAACGGTGACCGCCCGCGCCAGCTTGGTGAAGAGCTTGCCCCGTTTGGCATCGGCCGCGCCCTTCTTGTGTTTGATCGAAGACCACTTCGAATGACCGGACATCGTTTGCCATTCTATGAAGTAGGGATGCGCATGGAGACGGCCACTCATGAACCCGGGCACAGCCCGGTCCGCGGACTCGCCGCGAGCCTCGTCTTCGTTGTCATGCTGCTCACCGCGCTGGCGCTCTGGACGGCGATCCCGGTGGGCTGGCTATGGATCGGCTCGAAGGTCGCGACGACCCAGTTCCCGGCCGAGGGCCCCTACGCCGTCGTCGCGGTCGGCATCGTCGTCACGATCCTGCTCGATGCCTGGTTGATCGGCCGGCTCAACGCGCTCTACGTGCGGATCACCGGCACCAACCGGCTCGCCCCGATGCGCCCGAGCTGGCTCAAGAGCATGCGCGACACCGGCGGCCCACCGGGCACGACCTCGGTGGTCGAAGCGGTGATGATCGCCTCGGTGTTGCTCGCCTGCGCAGTCTTCGTCGCCTGGTTCTTCCTCCTGGCCGGGTCGCCGATCGCCAACCAGTAGCGCGGTCAGACGACGAACTTGCCGTCTTCCTGCATCACCACGCCGTCGACTTCGAGCCTGCCGCCAAGGCGCAGGTCGCAGACCAGGTCGGTGTGCACCGCGGACTCGTTGACCCCACCCGACTCGGGATAGCTCTTGCCGACCGCCATGTGGACGGTGCCGCCGAGCTTCTCGTCGAGCAGCACCTCGCGCGTGCCGCGGTCGATCGCGTAGTTGGTGCCGATCCCGAGCTCGCCGAGACGGCGCGCCCCCTCGTCGGTGTCGAGCAGCTCAATCAGGAACTCCTCGCCGCGCTCGGCGCTCGCCTCGACCACCTTGCCGCCCTCGAAGCGCAGCCGCACGCCGGCGACCTCGCGCCCGCCGATCGTCGCCGGCAGGTGGAAGCTGACCTCGCCCTCGACCGAGTCCTCGATCGGGCCGGTGAAGAACTCGCCGTCAGGCATGTTGTGGCGCCCGTCGCAGGGGATGAACGTGCGCCCGGCGACGCCGAGCTTGATGTCGGTTCCCGGGGCGAGGACGCGCACCTCCTCGTGGCCCTGGATCCACTCGGCGAGCCGCTCGGTCTCGGCCGAGGCGCGCTTCCAGGCGGTCAACGGATCCTCGTCGTCGGCCAGGCAGGCGCCGTAGTAGAAGTCCTCGTAGTCGGCCAGGCTCATCTCGGCCTCCGAGGCGTAGGCATTGGTGGGGAAGAGCGTGTAGACCCAGCGGAACTCGCCCTTGGCGCTGCGTTCCATCGCCCGCCCGAGCAGCTCGCCGGTCGCCTGCTGGCGCCGTGACTGACGCTGCGGCGGCACGCCTGAGAGCTCGCGGGTGTTGGTGCTGGCGCCGATCGCGATCCGCACGTCGACGTTGTCGAGCAGCCATTCGGAGGTCGGCGAGATCCAGTCGAGCTGAGCGTCGGAGGCATGCTTGTAGTAGGCGGCGCCCTGCCCGTCGAGGCTGACGTTCATGACCGGGTGCCCTCCCGCCTTCAGCACCTCCTCATAGACCGCCAGCAGCAACGGTGCCGCGGCGCTCTCCCCGTCGATCGAGACGACCTCGCCCTCCGTCACCTCGGTCGAGTAGCCGACCAGGATCTTCGCCAGCCGCTCCGCTCTCGGGTCCCTCACGTCCCCACCCCTTCCGGCGCGCCGCTGCGCGCCCTGGTCGTCATCGCCATGAAAAGCGCGTGCATCCGCGAGTCGTCGGTCAGCTCGGGGTGAAAGGCGCAGGCGAGGACGCCGTCCTCGCGCACCACCACCGGGTGACCGTCGTAGGAGGCGAGCACCTCGACCCCGACGCCGTGGCTCTCGACCCATGGCGCGCGGATGAAGACCGCACGCAGAGACTCCTCGCCGATCCCCGCCACCGCCAGGTCGGCCTCGAAGCTCTGCAACTGGCGGCCGAAGGCGTTGCGGCGGGCGACCGCGTCGAGCAGGCCGAGGTGGTCCGCGTCGCAGACGATCATCCCGGCGCAGGTGCCGAACACCGGCTTCCCCGCCTCGTGATGGGCGCGGATCGGTCCCTCCAGGCCGGCGGACTCGATCCCCTTGACGATCGTCGTGCTCTCGCCACCCGGGATCACCAGTCCGTCGAGGCGCTCGAGGTCGGCGGGCGCCCGCACCTCGGGCGCCTCGGCGCCTAGGCCGCGCAGCATCCCAAGATGGGCTTCGAAGCCGCCCTGGATCGCGAGGACGCCGATCCGCAACGGGCGCTCAGGCACCGCGGTCCTGCAGCAGCGCGTCGGCGGCCACCAGCTCGGAGATCTCCAGGCCGGGCATCGCCTCGCCGAGCCCGATCGAGGCCGCGGCGACGCGCTCGGGGTCCTCGTAGTGCGTCGTCGCCTCGACGATCGCGCGGGCGCGGCGCTCGGGGTCGGCGCTCTTGAAGATCCCCGAGCCGACGAAATTGCCCTCGGCGCCGAGCTGCATCATCAGCGCCGCGTCGGCGGGCGTGGCGATGCCCCCGGCGCAGAACAGCGGCACCGGCAGGCGCCCCTGCGCAGCGACCTCCTGGACGACTTCGAGCGGCGCCCGGTGCTCTTTGGCGGCCGCCGAGAGCTCCTCCGGGCGCAGCTGGGCGAGCTGCTTGATCCCGGCCACGATCTCGCGCATGTGGCGCACCGCCTCGACCACGTTGCCGGTCCCGGCCTCGCCCTTGGAGCGGATCATCGCCGCCCCCTCGCCGATCCGGCGCAGCGCCTCGCCGAGGTTGGTCGCGCCGCACACGAAGGGCACCTCGAAGGCGAGCTTGTCGATGTGGTTGCGCTCGTCCGCCGGGGTCAGCACCTCGGACTCGTCGATGTAGTCGACCTCGAGCGCCTGCAGCACCTGGGCCTCTGCGAAGTGGCCGATCCGCGCCTTGGCCATCACCGGGATCGTCACCGCCTCCTGGATCCCCTTGATCATCGCCGGGTCCGACATGCGGGCGACGCCGCCGTCGCGGCGGATGTCGGCCGGCACGCGCTCCAGCGCCATGACGGCGCAGGCCCCCGCCTCCTCTGCGATCCGCGCCTCCTCCGACCTGACCACGTCCATGATCACCCCGCCCTTCAACATCTCGGCAAGCCCGGTCTTCACCCTGAAAGTAGCTCTCTCAGCCATGAGCCCGAATACTACGTGCCTCGCAGACTCACCCACAGCTTCCGGGAGGAACGTTCGCGACTGACGTCGCTCGCGGCGGGTGGCGCGGATTTGGGGGACTATCCGAGGACGCTTTAGCGACCGCAGGATGGTGGATCCAAATCCGTGACAGGACCCGCCGCGCCGGGACCCCAGGGGCGGGGCACTCAGGTCGCGAGCTTCGGAGCTACTTCAGCTTGTAGGCCCTGATGCGGTCTTTGTGGGCGGCTTCGTCGCGCGCGTACAAGCCGTGGGCAAGGCCCTGGATGAGGGCCATCAGCGCCGTGTTGGAGCGGGCAAAGGAAGGACTGTTGGAGGAGAAGTAGAGAGTTTGCTCGGCGTGCTCGCCAACCTCCGACATCGAGGCGTCGGAGACCGCCAGCGTGCGGGCGCGGCGGTGCAGGGCCAGCTTCATCGCCCGCAGCAGCAGCGGGTGCGCGCGGCCGCAGGAAAGCACGATGACGAGCGTCTCCTCGTCGATCCGCCCGAGCCGCTGCAACGACTCGCCGCCGGTGCTGGCGACGATTTCGGCACGGATGTCGAGCAGGCTGAGCATGTGGCGGAAGTAGCTGGCGAAGAAGGCCATCTGGTCGACGCCGACGATCACCACCCGCTGCGCCTCGGCCAACGCTGCGACGGCGCCGTCGACCTGCTCGCGGGTGAGGTTGCGGGCGGTTTCCTCGAGGTTTGAGTAGTCGGCGCTGAGCGATCCCTCGAGCTCGGAGTGGTCGAAGGAGAAGAGCGCGGCGCCGCCGGCGGTCGGGCTGTTGCCCGCGACCGCGGCGCTGCGGTACTCCTCGATCGCCGCCTGCTGAAGCTCGGGATAGCCCTCGAAGCCGAGGGCCTGGGAGAAGCGCACCACCGTCGATGACGAGGTGCTCGCTCTCCTGGCCAGCTCCTCGGCGGTGAGGAAGGCTGCCTCGTCGAGGTGATCGACGATGTACCGGGCT
>Ga0307499_10000655_pt1 | contig 11425 bp, 11 predicted proteins | sample 13_S_MG_FD_201363 | JGI IMG/M metagenome (GOLD analysis project Ga0307499, IMG submission 201363) | Soil microbial communities from Populus trichocarpa stands in riparian zone in the Pacific Northwest, United States - 13_S | ecosystem: Environmental > Terrestrial > Soil > Riparian zone > Trees... | reverse complement strand
CCCAGTCGCGACCGGCGCCGCGGTAGCGTGTCCCGATCGCAAGGTCATCTGCATGGTCGGCGACGGCAGCGCGATGTACACGCTGCAATCGCTGTGGACGCAGGCGCGCGAAGGCCTCAACGTCGTCACGATTGTATTCGCCAACAAGATCTACCAGATATTGCGTGGCGAGTTCGACGGCGTCGGCGCCGGCGAGCCGGGCCAGCGGGCGCTCGACATGCTCAAGCTCGACCGCCCGGACCTCGACTTCGTTGCCCTCGCCAGGGGCATGGGCGTGCCGGGCCGCGCGGTCGCCAATGTCGACGATTTCGTCAAGGCGCTGGCGGAAGCCGTCGCCGAACCGGGACCGCGGCTGATCGAAGTGCAGATGTAAGGCGACCTTGACCGCTCGCCTTCGTGGGAGGCGTCATGCAGACCGTGCTGAACAAGGTCATCGCCGCACTTCACGAGTTCTATGCGCATGAAGCCTTTCTGCTCGAAAAGGAAGCCGGGGAGCGCGCGCTGACGCACCGGCTTGCGGTGCATTTCGAAAAGCAGTTCGCGGGCTGGGAGATCGACTGCGAATACGACCGGCTCGGCGACCGCACGCTGCGGCTGCCGCACGGGTCGATCGTCTCGACCGACGATCACCTTGCCAAATCCATCTATCCCGACATCGTGGTGCACCAGCGCGCCATTCCGAACAATTTGCTTGCGGTCGAGACACGGAAATCGGCCAATCATCAGCCGCTCGAACACGACCGGCACAAGCTGCGGGCGCTGACCGATCCGCATTTGTGGTTCGCCTACTGGGTCGGCGTGCTGCTGACGCTGGGCAAGACGCAGGTCACGGCGTCGGAAGTCTATACCTCCGGTGTTCTCGACCAGCCCCTGTCCGGCTGGTTCGCGGGGCGGCTGAAGGATGCAGGCTTGAGCGCAGGATGAACCCTGCGAACGGAGATTTTTGATGACACCTACTCGATCGATCCTGGCCATCGCCCTTGTCGCTCTCGCGCAGCACGCGCTGGCGCAGCCGGCCGGCGCGCAAACCGCGTCCGCGCCCGACCTGGAAGCCATCCTCGCCAACCCCAAAATCGTCAAGACGCTCGACGACATCAAGGCCGACGACGAACGGGCCTTTGCCGAACAGAAACGCATCACGGAAATTCCGGCGCCGCCGTTCAAGGAAAAGGTCCGCGCCGAATATTATCAGAAGCGGATGCAGGAGCTCGGCTTCAAGGATGCTTCGATCGACGCCGAAGGTAATGTGATCGCGCTGCGCAAGGGGACCGGCGGCGGCCGGCCCAGGCTCGTGGTGTCGGCGCATCTCGACACGGTGTTTCCCGAAGGCACCGACGTCACCGTGAAAGAGAAGGACGGCGCCATCGTTGCGCCAGGCATCGGCGACGATTCGCGCGGGCTTGCAGCGATGCTGTCGCTGATCAAGGCGATGAACGAGAACCAGATCGCAACCGTCGGCGACATCATGTTTGTCGGCACGGTCGGCGAGGAAGAGCTCGGCAATCTCCGCGGCGTAAAGGCGCTGTTCCGCGATCACACCGATATCGACGGCTTCATCTCGATTGACGGGCTCGGCATCACCCGGGTCGTCAACCAGGCGACCGGCAGTCATCGCTACGAGTTCACCTTCAAGGGCCCCGGCGGCCACTCGTTCCAGGAGTTCGGATTGCCGAGCGCGATCCATGCCATGGGCCGCGCGATTGCGAAGATCTCCGAGTTGCAGCCGCCGTCCGATCCCAGGACCACGTTTACCGTCGGCACCGTGACCGGCGGCACCTCGGTCAATGCGATTGCCGCCGAAGCGCGGATGGCCGTCGACATGCGCTCGAACGCGACCGAGGAGTTGCTCAAGCTGGAGGCGCGGCTGCTCGAACTGGTCAAGGAGGCGGTGGCGGATGAAAACGCGCGCTGGAAATCGGACAAGATGACGGTAGAGGCCAGGCTGATCGGCGACCGGCCGGCGGGCATCGTGGCGATGGATTCGCCGATCGTGCAGGCGACCCAGCGCGCGGTCTCGGCCGTCACCCGCGGACCGCGGCCGACCTTTGCCGGCTCCTCGACCGATTCCAACATCGCGATGTCGCTCGGTATCCCGGCCGTCACCATCGGCGGCGGCGGGGAGGGCGGCAACTGGCACTCGCGCAACGAGTGGTACAAGCCGGTCAACGCCTGGTACGGCCCGCAGAACGCACTGTTGACGGTCCTGATCCTGACCGGGCTCGACGGCGTGACCAAACCGGCGCTTATCGAGCGAAAAGCCGCCAAATAGGGGCCAAAAGGGCCCTCTAAGCCGCCTTTGCGCCGTTAACCATGCCCCCGATTGGACAAATTGTCGGCCCATTGCGGCCAAAGCAGTAACCGAAACTCGTTCCCGAGTAGTTCTACGTGCGTAGGGGATGTGGCATGGCGTACAGGATCGTGGCGGAACGCGGCAACGAGACCGTCAGAATGGATCGAAGCAGTTCGCTGATGGCGGTCGCCAAGGCGCGGGTGTGGGCCAGCGAAGGCTGGGAAGTCACCATCATCGTTAGCGATCAGGAGCCGGAATTGGCTCCGCCGCTTCAAGCCAACCGCCGGTTGCTGGCCTACGCGTGATTCTCCGCTCCCGGCGGCGATAGGCCGGCCAGGAGCAGCAGAGCCCTGACCTTGAGATGGAACCGGCAGCCTCGGCCGGTGTTGTGGTTGCAGGCAGGGCTTTGAGGAGCGGTGCCATGCAGTGGCGCTCAGCAACCACGGATGCCGACTTGATGCGCGGCGCCGAAGACGACGAAATTTCCTACGCAACCGGATGGACCATCAGCGGCCTTGCGACGCTGGGCACCATCGTGGCGATCTGGCTGCTGGGGATTTGATTTGGGCAAGTGCGGCACGCGCCGCGTCGAAAGCCTTGGCTCAAGCCCAGGGCGCGTTTTGCTTGACCGGACGCGGCGCGCGGTTCGACCAGGCATGTTGCCGATGGTTGGTCAGATATCCGACCTAAATCGCATCAACCTGCAGTCAACTCCCAACAAATGACTCGCGCAGTTGGATCGAGCCACCCATACTACGTTAAGCATCGCCGGCTCGTGGCATCTACCGGTGATGGGAATGCCGTCCAGCGCACCGCGCCGGATTTTCAGGATTGGAATGCATAGCCTCCGCATCATTTGACCCAATTCATTTCGGGAGCGGATTTGCATGTCGACAACTGTTTCGCCGCGCATCGAAGTATTGCCTGTTGCGCATGAATTTACCGACCCGGAGATCCGCACGCTGGTCGACACCATCGAGCATTCCGGATACGCCGTCATTCCCCGGTTTATCGGAGCTGATGACCTCAGTGAGCTGCGTGAGTTCGTCCGCGAATCCATTTCACAGGCCGGAAACAAGTACGTCGTATTGAATGGCTATGCGCCCGTTGCACACACTGCGCTTGGCGCGATCACCAGGTCCCCGGCAGTCAAGCGCCTATGCATGCGGGCCTTCGAGCAACTGACATCGCGGCCCGGCCCTGATCTCGAATACTACCAGATCCTTCGATGTCTCACAGGCGAGACCGGCGTCCAGAATTCGATGAACTTCCACTTCGATTCCTACGTCCTCACGCTGCTCCTGCCGATCGAGGTGCCTGCGGGCAAGGATAGCGGTGAACTGTTCGTGCTGCCGAATGTCCGCGCGGTCAGGCGTTGGTACACCAGCAACCTGCTCGACAAGATGCTGCTCGACAACCCGCTGAGCCAATGGCTGCTGCGGACAATGGCAAGACGGCATCCAAGGCGCTTCGTCCGGATCGTGCTCGAGCCCGGAAATCTCTACCTGTTCTGGGGCTATCGATCCATTCATGCGAATGCCCCTTGCGACGCCGACAAGATCAGAGCCACTGCGCTTTTCCATTATGCCGATCCGCATTCCGACAGCGCCCTGAAAAAACGTCTCGGTCGAAATGTGCACTGACTGCAAGTGCGGCCTCAGCGCGAAACTCGTGCTGAGGCCGTTTGCATTATGCGGTCGACCGGATTGCTTTCAGGCCTATCCACGCTTCGACTTTTCCGAATGAGGCGGCAGCTTGATCCATAGGACGTTGAAGCCGGACAGGCCAGCGCTCCAGACTCCTGCCGCCTTTGACGACATCACACTGACAACCGCGGCCTGCACTTCTCCATCGATTACCCGTACAAGAGCCGCCGTCTTGTTTTCGATCAACTGAACCTCGGTGGCGCCAGCGGCGACCATGGCGTTCCTTACTTCGGCAATCGAATACTCTGCCGGCGCTTCATCTACTGCGACGATCTTGTTTGCCAGGTCGGACGCCGACTTGATGTCGGGGCGCACGAGCACAATCGCGATCATCTCACCGGCGCCGTCCTGCGGCGCCAGCGCAGCCGTTTCGGTATTCGCGGGCGGATCATGCGGCGGCGGGTTCGAAGGCTCCGCGTTTGTCTTCGCTGCCGGCTCCGGCATAGGGGCGGTGTCCTGCGTCGTTCCGGTCGTCATCTGATCAGGTTCTTTGCCAGCAACCGGCGTGTTCGAATCCGGCGCTGCCACTGCAGCCGGCTTGTCGTCCGAAGAGACCTTCGCTTCGTCCCGAGAAGCGGGAGGACCTCCGGCGACCGCGGGCGTGGGTTCTACGCGTGCAGGCGCAATCGCATTCTCCGTACGTGCAGGCGTATTCTCCGTTGCAGCGGGCGACGGCGCAACGATGCTCGGACGCGGTTCGGGCAGCTTGGCCACGCGTTGCAGCTTTGGTTTTGGGACAGGCTTGGCGACCCGCGAGGGGCGCGCGGTTCGCGGCGCGGCGGGAGCTGCTTGCCCCGTCAGCTGCTGGCGAGACCATGCCAGATAGGACTGGCACGCGAGGTTACACGCCACCCCGTCAATGTAGATCGTGCCGGGCGAATCCTGCGGCGCGGCTCGCGAGGGTTCAACTGATATGGCGAGGAAAAAGCAGGCAAGCAACGCGTAAAGTCTGAACATGGAAGGTACTCCAATAACAGGTGCCCCAAAAAGTTACGGAAGAAAACAAATTGAGTTTTATGACAGGGAAATTGGCTGATCGATGCCGGTTCCCTGGTTGAGTGAAACCGCGCAGCAGTTGACAAGGTTCCCGCAGCCCCATCGCAGATCGGCTCGCGCGAATGCCGGACTTCCGCAGCAGAAACGCGCACCCGGGAACCGCGAGCTACTTGCAAGGTTGACGTTGGAGCCTGAGGCAATGGAATGCCCTATGCTCGTGTCTTGACGTCAACCGTGGCAGGCCCTGCAACGGCCATCGGCATCGTGAGATCCGCCGTTGACTGTCGAGCCCGCCGGCTATCGGTGATCGTACCTGGCGCCGCAAAACGGTTGGCGTTCGCCTCACGCAAGCGGCGCTGTGCAGCCAGAAAATTCACGTGGCAGTCGAGAAATGGTGGACGCACAAGGGATCGAACCTTGGACCTCTCCCGTGTGAACCACAATTTGTAGACCTCAGCCGACCAAATCCAGCCATAGTAAAGTTGTAAAAGTCCTTGCAGCGCAGGGATTTGTGGCCATAGCGGCCCATAGTGAGCCATAGCTGGACTTGCTAAGTTTTGTATGCCCGCGCTGTGCCCTTCGTGAATTTTCCCGTGGGGCACAACAGAGCTTGGAACGTGGAGGGAACGGTTTGGGATCCGTTTCTTGGGTCTCCCTCGACGTGTCCCAGCGCACAAGAAGTGAGGGCACAAGCGATGGAAAATAGCGAGAAGGGTCTCAGAGCCGAAGTGACGACGAACTACCTGAGGCTCACTGACGCGGCGATACGTGCAGCCACGCTGCCGCCAGGCAAATCGCAGCACTATCTGCACGACACAGAGCAGCCAGGACTTGCGATCAGGATGCGCGCGACTGGTGGGCGGACCTGGGTCTTCCTGTTCACCAAGCCTGGGACGAGAGGCACGCAACGCAAGACGCTGGGCGCATGGCCTAAGTTCAACGAGAAGGCCGCACGCAAAGCCGCCACCGTCGCCGCCGGAGAGGTGGTCATTGGGGTCGATCCGAACGACGCCAAACGCGAAGCAAAGCGGGAACAGCTGGCCGAGAAGCAGTGCACCACGCTGGCGACCCTGATCATTGAAGACGGCCCCTACGAAACGTCCCTGACCGGACGCCAGGTAGTCAACTGGAAACCGGCAATGTCGGCACTGCGACGCGGTCTTAAGGATCACTTCGATCTCGCCATCGGCAAGCTCACGCGTCGGCAAATCATGGCGGCGGTGGACAGGATCGCTAAGACCGGTAAGCGCGGCGCAGCGAAGGACTTGCGCAAGCATACGCATACGCTCCTCGAATGGTGTGTCGGCGAAGGTTACGTCGAGCACAACGTGCTCGCGGGCTATCGCGCGCCCAAGGAAACCCGTGCACAGCGGGTCGGGCGACGTACCAAGGGGCGGGCGCTGACCGATGAGGAGATCATTAAAGTCTGGCAGGCGGCCGGCAAGCTTGGGGCCTTTGGGCTATTGACGCACATGTGCCTGCTCGGCGGCCCACGCCGCAGCGAGCCGACCATGATCGAGTGGCGAAAGCACATCATGGATGACCGCGTCACCTTCGATGCGGCGTGGACCAAGATGGGTCTGTACCACGACGTACCGCGCACCCACCTCGTTGACGAGGTGCTCGCAGCCGCGAAACATTTCCAGCGCGCGACGTCCGACTATGTCTTCCCGTCGCCGAAGACCGGCGGCCAGATGTCGGGCTTCACTAAGATGGTCAACCGTCTGATCAAGGAAGCGGATGTCGCCAAGTTCACCATGCATGACTTAAGGCGCAGCTTACGAACCATCATGTCACGCTGCGGCTACGACAATGAAATCCAGCGACTGTGTGTCGGGCAAAAGCCGCGTGGAATCGATCAGGTCTACAATCACGACGAACAGTGGATCATCCGCAAGATGGCGTTCGAAGCTGCCCATGACTACATCGCGCAGTTGATCGGCGCGAAACGGGTCGGCACGGTCGTGCGCCTGCAGCGGACGAATCCGCTCGATCCCATCAAGGCCGAGCTGCTCGGCCGTCTCCGCGAGCATTATGCGGCTGGGGCGGCTTAGTGGTCTTATCGCATCTGGCCAAATAGTCGCGCACTGCATCGACACGATAGAGCGGGCGGCCTTCGACGTAGCGCCATTTCAGTGGGTGGTTCGGATTTCGCCGCCACTGCTCCAGCGCTCCGGGCGTGCGCCGGATGACCGCGGCCGCCTCTAATGCCGTCAAATTGGAGCTGCCCGGCAGCGTATCGATATCGAATTTCGCGGGCGGCGGCATGCCACGGTTCTTGCGATGGCGCGTCGTGACACGCGGCATTTTCCGACTACCTGGCAACCCTAATGCCTCGATCCGAGTCATTTCGTCCTTGCCGCTCATGCCTCCGCCCCGAACCATGATCGGTGAGGTAATAAGATCGTAGACGTCTTTAGCAAGAAAGAAATCTAGAGCGCAGGTATGGCTGCTGCGTAGTTGTGGCGTACAAATAGGACGAATCGCAAGGTTAACGAGCAACTGTGAATCGGCGGGGAGCTCGGCTTGGGACGCACGAAGCTTCATGTCGAAGCTGACCGAAGAGTTTCAGGGCCTGGACAGAGAGCTCGCGCGCAAATAAAAAGCGCCGCGCCGGTCACGCTGTTCTATTTGCATGCAGATTAGCTCGACACGATGACTCGAAAGCCGGCGGAAGCCGTTTTCTTCAGATAGAGTTCGGTTGTGGCAAGGAGGCGCAACGAATCCTCGTTAGGTCCGGCTGCGGAAGCTCCTGGCTGTGCAAGGATAACCTCAAATTCAACGGTCGCGCGGCGCGACTTGTCTTTGAAATAGGCCAATTTTTTGATGTCGCCTTTGAGGAAGCGTGAGGCGCCCTGCCTCATCCAAAGATCATGCCGGCCTTTTAGGTCATGATAGAGCCGCACCATCCCCCTGTGTTTGATGTTGACTGATTTCTGCGCCTGACCGCACAGCACATAAAAGTTCCGGATATCTTGTGTTCCCGAACCATTGGAAGCACATCTTTGAGGACTCCCCGCTATTCGGTGTGACACCGCATGTCCTACGTCATAGCTTCGCCAGCATCGCCAATGATCTCGGTTTTACTGAGGTGACCATCGCAACTCTGGTCGGTCATGCCAAAGGTTCGGAGACGAGCAAGTACATCCATACGCTTGACACAGCGCTGATCATGGCCGCGGACACAATCTCGGGTTACATCCAAGGGCTCCTTGATGGCATTGAATTCAAGCAAATCGCCTACGCGCTCGACCGAGATTCACGTAAAGCCGCACTGGCCCGCTTCCTAAAGAGAGCCTCGGTCGGCGGCTCAGAAGAGACCGAAGGTCAGTTCAGCTTGGCCGCCTAGGCGATCCCCCAGGGCGATCATTCGACCTCGCCGGCGCGAGGGCAAGTTGGACCCCCAGCTTTATCGCTCGACTAGCTCTTGCATTTATTGATCTAGTTACCCTAGGATTGAGTTCCGTTTGGGGGAATGGACATGTTTGTAAGAGCTTTTTTGTATTTTTAGGCTTGTTCGTTTTTCTGCAGCATCGGTTCGGTGCATACTCAAGGCCCAGTTTCGGTAGCGATCGGTTCGATTATAGGCTCATTTTCGGTCAACCTCCTGGGGCGTTCGACCTACTCAGTTCCGATCAAAATGCCACCTGGCGCAGCGGGCTTCGCGGTTCCTTGGCCAGCGCGAACCTGAGGTGGCCTTCATCGAGGTCTGACGCGTCCGGTCACGCCGCGGCCGAAATCCAAATCAGCCGAGCGATACGACAATCAACGGAAGGGACGTATGGCATTCTTCAGGGGAGAGATATCGTCGGAACGCACTCGTTTCGCGGACGGTCCGCCGGCGCCGATCAAACGAATCCTCGCGGGTCGCGTGGTCACGATGGACGCGAAGAACTCGGTCCTGCCGTCTGGATATGTGTGCATCGATGGCAATACGATCGCTGCGGTGGTCGAGGACATAGCCAAGGCCCCTGCGGAGTTCGCGAGACTCACACCTGTCCAGACACAAGGAACGATCTACCCCGGTCTGATCGAACTGCATAACCATCTGCCCTACAATTTTCTCCCGCTTTGGAACGTGCCGCAGCGGTACCGAAACCGGAATGTCTGGCGGAATGACTTCGTGCACTATTTGCCTGAGATCAGTTGGCCTTCAACGATCCTTGGGAAAAATCCGGATGTCGAATACCAGAAGGCGATCGTCCGCTACGTCGAGTGCAGATCGCTATTCGGAGGTGTGACGACCGCGCAGGGCATGTCGGGCAACGGCGACTACTACAAAGGGCTCACCCGAAACGTCGAGCAGCCGCTAGAAACAGGATGGCCAAAGAGCTCAGGTCAGACGCTCGACTACCGCCCCGAAGACGTGGCCGCAAAACTCTTGCCTGCACTGCAGCAACCGAGGCCGTTCTTCTATCACTTGAGCGAAGGCACGGACGAGGACGCAAGGCAACGCTTTCTCGATCTGGACTGCGGTGAGAAAGGTTGGGCGATAAACGAAAATCTCATCGCGATCCACTGTACTGCGTTGCGTAGCGAGCATCTACAGCGGATGACCGACGCGGCAGGTATGGTGTGGTCGCCTCTAAGCAACATGCTCCTCTATGGGCAAACCGCGGACGTCGAAGCTGCGAAGAAGCTTGGCGTGAGGATATCGCTTGGCTCGGACTGGGGCCCGAGCGGAAGCAAGAACCTATTGGGAGAACTCAAGTTCGCACGCATCGTCAGCGACCATCTGGGTGGCCTGTACACGAACGAAGAACTCGTTCGGATGGTCACCACGGTGCCGGCGAAGATGCTGCGTTGGGATGCTTACGTCGGCTCGATCGAAGCCGGAAAACGGGCCGACCTTTTGGTGCTGGCGGACAATGTGCAGCACCCTTACTCGCAACTGATCGACGCATCCGAAAATCAAGTAATCTGCGTGATGGTTGACGGTCGTCCACGCCTCGGGCGCCAGGGTTTGTTGGACTTCGCCCCCGAGCAGCAGGAGACGGTCCGCATCGGAGGCTGGCGGTACATTCTCGACTTGGCGGAGGATGCTGGACAGACGCTGGGCGGCATGTCGCTCGCCACGGCATCGGCGAAACTCGCGTATGGACTATGGCACTTACCCGAACTCGCGCGCGACTTCCCGAAGCAGACGTCCTTCATGATAGAACGCGCGCCCGACCGCGGCTTCGTCGAACAATCGAACTGGGGGTTGGAGCTTGAGTTCGAACCGGAGCTTCGAACCTTGGCGGCTGTCATGGAGAAGTCCGTGGAGATCGATCCAACGCTGATGAAAAGGTCAGTGCTGCCGCCGCTGACCGAGACCGACGATCCGGATTTCCGCGCACGCATCCGGGCGAATATAAATCTGCCGGCGCAATTCAGGGAATGCGTGTGATGGTAATCGTCACCGAGAGGCCTGACGCCATGACGGCGTCGAATGGAATTCCACCGTCCCCGCCGGACCGAGCAAGCATGGTCCGCCGGAGTAGACATAGTGGTCCCAAGCTTGCGAGCGGCTCGGCGTCGCAGTCCCCACTTTTGATTGTAAAGTCGTAGCAGCTCGCTCAATTATCTGTCATGGTTGTACCATTGTCGCCGAAGCTGATTACGACAGGGGGGATGAATGAGAACAGCGTTCTTTTCTCTGGCAGTGGTATTTTTGTCTCAATCGATCGCGTTTGCAGATACCTGTCCGCGCTTCCAATCCAGTACGATGAAGCTAAACGGCGTTGCCCCCGCTCAGTGGAGGGAAAACTACCCCAGCGTTTTCCCGGACCCAAGGGACAAGCAACCTTGGGAAGCGATAAGTTTCCGCAGCACACCCGTGGACTACATGCAGAAGGTTCTGGACAGTGCTAGGCCGCATTTCAAGAATGTCGACGGAAGACTCACTGGCACCGGTTCTGAACCTTGGTGGATCTCCAAATGGCTCGACTACGGGACCTCCGGACGTGAGCCCCTTATGGGTCTGACAAAGGAGCGAGGACCCAAGGCCGGGGATCTATCGGGGACGAGCACTGAGGGTGCTCAGGTCTGGGCCGTGGGTTTCTACAATACTCCTGGCGCGGCGATTCTTGGTGAGGTCTTTGCCGATCCCTGTGCTCCGTCCCTTCCCGTGAACTTGAAGTTTCCGGCCGACACTGTTTCAATCAAATTCCTTTTTACGGATGCCTCGGTCGGCGAAGTCTCGTACCTCAAGGACGCCCCAGTCTACTATGCATATATTGATCGGGCTGGTTCAAGCAGCGCATCTTTGCCGGTCAGCGACCGCACCCGCCAATCGTTGCGGCTCCTTCAGGTAGATATTGCAGTCAAGGACAGCCGATCCATCGATACCGGCTGGGTCTTCGGAACGTTTGTCTGGCAAGGCCCACCGAAGGGCGATCAGCTATTCGACAATCTCGTTCCTGTATCTCTCCAATGGGGGAACGATCCCGGC
>Ga0307499_10000652_pt1 | contig 11430 bp, 10 predicted proteins | sample 13_S_MG_FD_201363 | JGI IMG/M metagenome (GOLD analysis project Ga0307499, IMG submission 201363) | Soil microbial communities from Populus trichocarpa stands in riparian zone in the Pacific Northwest, United States - 13_S | ecosystem: Environmental > Terrestrial > Soil > Riparian zone > Trees... | reverse complement strand
CCCGCCGCCAAACGCCACGCCCTGGATCGCGGCAATCACGGGCACCGGGAGTTGCCGCCAGCCCCACACCGCCTGTTGCGGGAAATTCGCCAATCCATGCGTGCGTGCAGACAGGTCGCGTTTCTCGCCACCAGCGACCCCGTTACCGCCATTTTCCTTCATCGCGGCGAAGCGCCCCATATCGAGACCGGCGCAGAATGCCCGTCCCTCCCCGGACAATACTACCGCGCGGACACCTTTTTCATGGGCAAGCCGCTCGGTGGCGGCCACCAGCGCCTCGAACATCGCGGCATCGAGCGCGTTCATCTTGTCGGCCCGCACCAGTCGGACATCGGCAATGCCGTCCGAAATCGATATCGAGACGCGTTGCTCCATGAGAATTCCTCCACTCTTGATTGCTTGGCGCTTTACAGAACGGCGTTGGCGAGATTTAGTCAATCGACCAATTAACAGACATTCCCGTGGGTGGAAACGATGTTCAACGATCAGCTTCTCGCCGGGCGGCGCATCCTCGTAACCGGTGGCGGCACCGGCCTCGGCAAATCCATGGCGGCGCGGTTTCTTCAACTCGGCGCCGAGGTCCATATCTGCGGCCGCCGCAAGATCGTGTGCGACGAGACCGCGACCGAACTGATGGGCGAGTATGGCGGGCGCGTGGTCAGCCACGGCGTCGACATCCGCAACGCGATGGCCGTCGACGAAATGATCGAGGCGATCTGGACCTCGGGGCCCCTCACCGACCTCATCAACAACGCGGCCGGCAATTTCATTTCGCGCTCGGAAGAGCTTTCGCCCCGCGGCTTCGATGCCGTCGCCAACATCGTGATGCATGGCACCTTCTATGTCACGCATGCGGTGGGCCGGCGCTGGATCGCCGCCAAGCTGCCCGGCAACGTGGTGTCGATCACCGTGACCTGGGTGCGCAACGGCTCGCCCTATGTGGTGCCGTCGGCGATGAGCAAGTCGGCGATCCACGCCATGACCATGTCGCTCGCGGTCGAATGGGGCAAGCACGGCATCCGCCTTAACACAATCGCGCCCGGCGAAATCCCGACCGAGGGCATGAGCAAGCGCATCAAGCCCGGCGACGAGGCCGGCGCGCGGACCAAGGCGCTGAACCCGATGGGCCGGGTCGGCACCATGGAGGAGTTGCAGAACCTCGCGGTGTTTTTGATTTCCGGCGGCTGCGACTGGATCAACGGCGAAACCATCGCCATGGACGGCGCGCAGGCGCTGGCGATGGGCGGCAACTTCTATCAGTTGCGCGACTGGAGCGACGCCGACTGGAACCAGGCGCGCGACTCGATCAAGGCGCAGAACGAAAAGGACCGCGCCGCGCGAGGGTGATCTCTGCTGTCGTTCCTGCGAACGCAGGAACCCACAACCACCAGCGTCGACTGGTACGGGGACAGCTAGCTCCATCCTCTCACCGATAGGCCGCGGCGTATGGGTCCCTGCGTTCGCAGGGACGACAGTGCCGTATTGTCTTTGTTGCCGGATGACGCCACACTCCTAGCCAACAAGAACAAACGTCCCGGGAGAAACATGCCTGCTTCAACAGCATTGACGAACCTCGCCGATATGGTGCGCGAGCGCTCGAAAAGCCGCGGCAATGCCGTCGCCTATGAATTCGAGGGTCGCCTCACGACCTTTGCCGAATTCGACGTCAAGACCAACAAGGTCGCCAACGCGCTGATCGCGATGGGCGTCACAAAAGGCGAGCGCATCGCCTATCTCGGCAAGAACAGCGACATCTATTTCGAGCTGTTGATGGGCGCGATCAAGGCCGGCGTGGTGATGGCGCCGGTCAACTGGCGGCTCGCAGGTCCCGAGGTCGCCTTCATCGTCGAGGACTGCAGGGCGCCGGCGCTGTTCGTCGGGCCTGAGTTCGTCACGCAGATCCGCCAGATCAAGGACAAGCTGCCAGGTGTCCGCACCATCATCACCACCGAAGGTGGTGCTCCGGAATGGCAGGATTTTACGCCGTGGCGCGACGCGCAGAGCGGCGACGATCCGAATGTGCCGCTCAGGTCGAAGGACATCGCGATCCAACTCTACACCTCTGGCACTACCGGCAAGCCGAAGGGCGCGATGCTGTCGCACTCAAACTTCTCCAGCCTGTTGCAGGCTGGCAGCGCCGAGGAGACGCCGGAATGGAACAGGTGGTCGACCGACGACGTGTCGCTGGTCGCTATGCCGATCTTCCATATCGGCGGTTCCGGCTGGGGCGTGGTGGGACTTGGACACGGTGCGCGCAGTGTGATTGCACGCGAGTTCGATCCAACCAAGGTGCTGGACTTCTTCGAGCAGTTCGGCATCACAAAGCTCTTCATGGTGCCGGCGGCGATGCAATTCGTGGTCCGACAGCCGCGCGCCAAGACCATGGATTTCTCCCGGCTCAAATACATGCTCTACGGCGCCTCCCCCATTCCGGCAGCGCTGCTGCAAGAGTGTATCGAGGTCTTCAAATGCGGGTTCGTGCAATTGTACGGCATGACCGAGACGACTGGGACCATCGTTGCGTTGCCGCCGGAGGACCACATCGAAGGTCTTGAGCGGATGCGCTCGGCCGGCAAAGCGCTGGCGGGTGTGGAACTCGCTATCCTCGATCCCGACGGCAAGCCGCTGCCGCCGCGGCAGGTCGGCGAAATCGCGACGCGCTCGGACCACAACATGGCCGGCTACTGGAACCTGCCGGAGGCAACCGCCAGAACGCTCGGCGCCGACGGCTGGCTGCGCACCGGCGATGCCGGCTACATGGATGAGGACGGCTACCTCTATATCCACGACCGCATCAAGGACATGATCATCTCTGGCGGCGAAAACATCTACCCGGCCGAAGTCGAGAGCGCGCTCTGCGATCACCCTGATGTGGCCGAAGCCGCCGTGATCGGCATCCCCGACGACAAATGGGGCGAAGCCGTCAAGGCGGTCGTGGTGATGAAGCCCGGCAAGCAGGCGACCGCCACCGACATCATCAATTTTACGCGCGAGCGTATCGCTGGATTCAAGACGCCGAAATCGGTCGATTTTCTGGAGGCGCTGCCGCGCAATCCGTCGGGCAAGATCCTGCGGCGGAATCTGCGTGATCCGTATTGGGCGGGCAAGGATCGTCAGGTGAATTGATCATCCACCGCTGTCGTCACCCGCGAAGTTTCGTAGGGTGGGCAAAGCGAAGCGTGCCCACCATCAACTAGTGCGATCTGGATAGATGGTGGGCACGGCGCAAGAGCGCCTTTGCCCACCCTACGATTCGCAAGCTGTCATTGCGAGGAGCGATAGCGACGAAGCAATCCATCTATCCGTTATGCCGCGATATGGATTGCTTCGCTGCGCTCGCAATGACGGAGGAAGCTCAATGCTTCCCCGCGCCCATATACCCAAACAAAAATCCCGCGACCTTGCGCTTCTGGATTTCCTCGCTGCCTTCCGTAATGCGGTAGCGGCGGTGGTGGCGGTAGATGTGTTCGAACGGCTTGTGACGTGAGTAGCCCATGCCGCCATGGACCTGCATGGCGCGGTCGGCGGCCTCACAGCACAGGCGGTTGGCCCAGAAATTACACATCGAGACCCGGTCGGAGAGCGTGTGCTCGACCTGCGCTTGCGTCAGTTGGTCCATCTCCCATGCGGTCTTGCGGATCAACAGCCTGAGCATCTCGGCCTGCGTCGCCAGTTCCACCAGCGGCCACTGGATCGCCTGGTTCTCGGCCAGCGCCTTGCCGAACGGCTTTCGCTCGCGCGCGTATTTGACGCTTTCGTTGATGCAATAGACGGCCGCCCCCAGCGAACTCGCTGCCTGCCGGATCCGGTTCTCGTGCACGAAGCATTGCGCCAGCGACAGGCCGCGGCCGACTTCGCCGAACAACGCATCTTCCGGCACGAACACGTCAGTGAAGCTGACGCGAGGATGGTCCGTCGGCATGTTGAAGGTCCACATGTACTCCTCGACCTTCACGCCAAGACTCTTGGCCGGAACCAGGAAGCAGGTGATGCCGCGGGCATCGCCGTCATTGCCCGCGGTCCGGGCAAACAGCGCGCAATGGGTGGCGACATGCATTCCCGTCGTCCACATCTTCTCGCCGTTGATGATCCAGCCCTTGACGTTGTCACGCGCCGCCTGAACGGCCCTTGTCTCCATATGCGTTGCGTCGGAGCCGTGGTTAGGCTCGGTCAGACCGAACGTGATGCGGTACTTCCCCCTGATCGAACCGTCGATCATCGCCTTCTGATCCTCGGTGCCGTAACGGTCGAGCATGGTGACGATGGGCAGATTGCCGACGATCGAATGCTCGTTCTGCAGGTCGTTGTGCAGGCCGAGGCCTTTTGAAGCGAAATGCTCGCGGATCACGGCCATCCAGAGGTTGGAACCGTCCTTGCCGCCGTAACGCTTCGGAATGGCAAAGCGCAGATGTCCGGCGTCGTCCGCGAGGTTCTTCGCCTTGCGCAGCAGCGCTTCCCATTCATGCCGCGGCAGGCCGCCATTCTCGAAATCGGTTCGCGCCCATTCGCGGCGATGATCGAAGAAGCGGATATTGTCATCGGCTTCTTCCAGAGGCTTGATCTCGCGCGCGATGAAGCGGTCGAGTTCGTCGAGATAGGCCGTGAGGTCGGCAGGCAGGTTGAAATCCAAGGTGGTCTCTCCCGGAAATGTCGTGTGTTGTTGATTTGCGTTTAGGCGCTACGAGAGCGCTCCTGCTCGGATCGATTTAGGTTGGAAGACCACGCCCAAGTCAAGCAACGGAATCAACCTTGGCACGCGCGGGGGCCTTGCGTAATTGGATGGTAACGGACGGCGGGCGCGCGGTAGTATCGCGACCATATTCTCCGCCGCAGAAAATCGAAACGGGAGCAAACATGGACCTGAAATTCTCCAAGGTGACGCGCAAGGGACCGATCACGATCGTGACGCTGTCGCGGCCCGAAGTGTACAATGCGCTGCATATCGACGCGCATTTCGAGCTCAACAAGGTGTTCGACGATTTCTCCGCCGATCCCGAGCAATGGGTCGCGATCGTCACCGGCGCCGGCGACAAGGCGTTCTGCGCCGGCAACGACCTGAAATGGCAGGCAGCCGGCGGCAAACGCGGCTGGGACAAGGGCGGCTTTGCCGGCCTCACCACGCGGTTCGACTGCGACAAGCCGATCATCGCCGCCGTCAACGGCGTGGCGATGGGCGGCGGTTTCGAGATCGCGCTGGCCTGCGACCTCATCATTGCGTCGGAGAATGCCACCTTTGCGCTGCCCGAGCCGCGCGTCGGCCTTGCCGCGCTGGCCGGCGGCGTGCATCGCCTGCCGCGACAGATTGGCCTGAAGCGCGCCATGGGCATGATCCTCACCGCCCGCCATGTCTCGGCCAAGGAAGGCCTTGAGCTTGGTTTCGTGAACGAGGTGGTTCCCGCCGGCGAAGCGCTGGCGGCGGCGGAACGCTGGGCGGAAACGATTGCCAAGAATTCGCCGATGTCGATCCGCGCCTCCAAGCAGGCGATTCAACGCGGGCTTGAAGTGTCACTGGAACAGGCGATGGCCGAGCAGCGGGAATATCCAGCCGTGAAGGCGATGGCGGCCTCGCAGGACTATATCGAGGGGCCGAAGGCGTTCTCGGAGAAGCGTCCCCCGAAATGGCTGGGGAAGTGACGACGTAGTCGTCATTCCGGGGCGATGCGAAGCGACGAACCCGGAATCTCGAGATTCCGGGTCTGGTGCTAACGCACCATCCCGGAATGACGGAAGGAGTTGCCGCTAGCCTTGTAGGATGGGTAGAGCGCAGCGAAACCCATGCTGTACGCAGGATGGGTTTCGCTGCGCTCTACCCATCCTGCGATTTCCCCAGCTCCCTTTTGTACGACGCATAGTTCGGCTGATCGACGGCAAGCTTGTCCATCGTCGTCTGCCACAGATGCTCGGCCAGCCCTGGCGTCTGCAGATCGACCTCGCCTTTCGCAATTTTCTCCGACAGCGCGCGGTTCAGCTCGATCAGCGAGCCGTCCGCGCCGAGCAACTGCCTCAGCCGCACCGCCTCTGCCGCATCACCCCCCTGCTCCAGCGCCAATTGCCGCGTCACGAGGTCGAGCGCGTTGATGCCGACGCGGAGCTTGAAGGCGTTGTGACCCTTGATCTGGGGCGTGATCTCGTTGCGGAGGAAATCCGCGACCGCCTTGATCAGTTCGGTGGGTGTCGGTTCGTCCTGCATTATTTCCCCCTCGGGGCCAACAGCCTCAGCAAGTCGATCTCCGTCTCCGACGACCGCCGGCCGATCATGGCGCGCTCCATCGAATGGTCGGGGCCTTTGCGAAAACGCTGCATCATGCCGCAGCACATGATGCCCCAGCGCAGCGTGCCCATCACTTCCCAGAACATCACGCGGTCAGGATCGACCTTGCGGCCGGCTTCCTCATAGCCCGCAAACAGCTCCTCGCGGGAGCCGAAGCCGCCGACCGGCTTGTCGATCTCGCCAAAACGCCAGGAGTTGACGCAGATCCAGCCGAGGTCCTCCATCGGGTCGCCGAAATGCGCGAGCTCCCAGTCGAGCACCGCGCGCACGCCGTCGGGCCCGATGATGAGGTTGCCGTGGCGGAAGTCGCCATGCACCAGCGTCACCTCTTTCGACGGCCCGGGATCGCGCTCGCGCAGCCAGCGCAGCGCCAGTTCGAACACCGGACGCGGCCAGCCAAAGCTGCGGTATTCCCGTTCGAGGTCGGCGATTTCCTTTGTCGCGCTCATCTCGCGCAGCTTCGGCAGCCTCAAAGCCGGAAGGCCGTGGATACCGGCGATCACGCGGCCGAGCTGCCGCGCCAAAATCGGCCGCGCGCCGGCAAACTGCTCATCGCGCAGAATCTTGCGCGCGATGGTCTCGCCCTCGATGCGCTGCATGATGAAGCCGGTGCCGAGCTCGTCCGCAGGCGTGAGCACATGCATCACCTGTGGCGACGGCAGGCCGGCGTCATGCGCGAGCTGCATCAGCGTCGCCTCCGCATCGAGCCCGGCGGCCCGTCCCGGCGACGCGCCATAGCCCGGTGGCGCCCGGCGCAGGATCGCGCCAACGTTGCCGCCCGGGTGAACGATGTCGAACGTCCAGGTTTCCTGGCTGGCGCCGCCGGAAAGTTTTGCCGCGCCGGTCACGCCGGTCGCTCCCTGATACCAGGCGGCGACACAGCGTCCGAGTTGGTCCTCGATCATTTGCCCTTGAACTTGGCGGGGCGTTTTTCCAGGAAGGCGCTGACGCCTTCCTTGAAATCTTCAGCCGCGCCTGCAATGCGCTGCGATTCGAATTCAAGGTTGAGCTGTTCCTCGAAGGAATTTTCCGGGCTGTCCCAATACAGTTTCCGGATCAGCGACAGCGCAATCGTCGGCCCGTTGGCAAGATCATGTGCGAGCTTCATCGCCTCTTCCATCAAGACCGCATCGTCATAGACGCGGTTGACGAGGCCCCACTCCAGCGCCTTCTCCGCCGGCAGCCGCTCGCCCATCAGCGACAATTCGACCGAACGCGCCTTACCGATCATGCGCGGCAACAGCCAGGTCGAACCGCAATCCGGCACCAGGCCGATGCGGCGGAACGCCTGCAGGAAATAGGACGAGCGCGCGCACACGATCATGTCGCCCATCAGGGCAAAGCTCATCCCGGCGCCGGCGGCGGGGCCGTTGACGGCTGAGACGATCGGGCAATGCAGCCGGCGCAGCCGCCGCAGGAACGGGTGAAAGCCGATTTCCAGCGATTGCCCGGCATTGCTCTTGCCGGGCTTCTGGTTGTTGCGGCCCTGCAGATTGGCGCCGGTGCAGAACGCGCGTCCCGCGCCGGTCAGCACCAGGCAGCGGACCTCGTCCCGCTTGTCGTCGATGGCGTCGAGCGCTTCGGAAAGCCCGCCCAGCATGTCCATCGAGACCGCGTTCATGACCTCCTGATGGTCGAGCCTGAGAATGGCGACCGCGCCATCGAAATCGAGCGTGACGTGCTTGAACTGCATTGCTTCCTCATGACTTGTGTTTACGCGCTATTTCGCTGCGCGGGAGGTCCGATGACTCGGTCCATATTTGATTTTCCGGGCGCGCTTGTCCATGCTTGCCGCAGAACATCTGCCCGCCACTGGGCGCACGACTTATCGCGCGCCCCAAGACAAATGGAAACACCGAATGAGCATCTTCGACCTCACCGGCCGCACGGCGGTCATCACCGGCGGCAATGGCGGCATCGGCCTTGGCATCGCGCAGGCGCTGAACGCCCAGGGCTGCAACGTCTCGATCTGGGGCCGCAACGCGGAGAAGAACAAGAGCGCGGCGGCCACCATGTCGGCCGGTCCCGGCAAGGTCGATACCGTGATCTGCGACGTTTCCGATCCCGCGTCCGTCAAGGCGGCGATGATGGTCACCCTCGACAAGTTCGGCCGGGTCGACGGCTGTTTCGCCAATGCCGGCATCGGCGGTGGCGGACGGCGCGCCTTCATCGACCGCACCGAGGAGGAATGGCGGCGCATGTTCGCCACCAACCTCGACGGCGTCTTCCACGTGTTCCAGGTCGCCGCCCGCCACATGACCGAGCGCGCGGAGGCCGGCGACAAGTTCGGCCGGCTGGTCGCGACCTCCAGCCTGGCGTCGCTGTTCGGCACCGCCCGCAACGAGCACTACGCCGGCACCAAAGCGGCGCTGAACGCGCTGTGCCGCGCGCTTGCGGTCGAACTGGCGCGCTACGGCGTCACCGCGAATGCGATCCTGCCCGGCTGGATCAAGAGCGACATGACCGCCGGCATCATGGGCAACGAGAAATTCGTCGCCAATGTGATGCCGCGCATCCCGGTGCGCCGCTTCGGCGAGCCGGCGGATTTCGGCGGCATCGCGGTGTACATCATGAGCAAGGCGTCGTCGTATCACACGGCGGATTGTTTTGTGATCGATGGCGGGTACACGGCGTTTTGAGACGTCTTCTCTTCATCCTCCCCTGGAGGGGTCCGAGACGAGCGAAGCTCGCTCGTGGATCGGTTCGCATGAAATGCGAACCGAGGTGGGGTGACGGTCTCTCCACGTCTAACAGAGTACGCGTGGAGAGACCGTCACCCCGCCCCGTCTCACATTGCGCTACGCTCCATGTGAGCCGACCCGCCCCCTCAAGGGGCGGGTGAAGTTTCTTACCCCCACGGCCCGCGCGAGGGCGAAGTCCGGCCCCACGGGCTGCGGCGCGGATAGTTGCCGCGGGCGTTCACGGAAGGCAATCCGCCCTGCGCGCCCATTTGCGCCGCGAGCTGCTGCAACGCGGCGATGCGGTTCTCGGTCGAAGGGTGCGTCGTGAACAGATTGTCCATGCCCTGGCCCGACAGCGGGTTGATGATGAACATGTGCGCCGTCGCCGGATTGCGCTCCGCTTCCATGTTCGGGATCTGATGCGCAGCATTATCGATTTTCGCGAGCGCGGACGCCAGCCACATCGGCTGGCCGCAGATGCGCGCACCGAGATCGTCGGCGGCGTATTCGCGGGTCCGGCTGATCGCCATCTGCACCAGCATGGCGCCGAACGGTGCCAGGATCATCATGGCGATCGAGCCGATGATGCCGGGACCGTTGTTGTTGTCGCGATGGCCGCCGAAGAACATGCCGAACTGCGCCAGCATCGAGATCGCGCCGGCAATCGTCGCGGTGATGGTCATCAGCAGCGTGTCGTGGTTTTTGACGTGCGCGAGCTCATGCGCGATCACGCCGGCGAGTTCCTCGCGGCTGAGCTGTTGCATCAGGCCCGCACTCACTGCAACCGCCGCGTTCTGCGGATTGCGGCCGGTGGCGAACGCATTGGGCTGCGCCTCGTCGATCACGAACACGCGCGGCATCGGCAGGCCGGCGCGGCCGGCCAGCTCGGCCACCAGATGGACGAGATCGGGCGCGCTGTTGCTGTCGACCTCATGGGCGCCGTACATCGACAGCACCATGCGGTCCGAATTCCAGTAGGCGAACAGGTTCATCGCGGCCGCGATCACGAGCGCGATCAGCGCTCCGCTGGCGCCGCCAATCAGATAGCCGACGCCCATGAAGAGGCCGGTAAGACCGGCCAGAAGAATGGCAGTCTTCAGATAGCTCATTGTCGTCTCCCTGGCCTGCCCACAACCGGACGCCGGGGCTGGCATCCCAGAGGTAAGAATTGCCCCGGTGGCGCTTCAAGATGCCGGGGTGCGTCGAGGCGCCGCGCTGGCCTGCGGGGGCCACTCTGCCGGGCCGGATTACCGAACCTTAATCTGCCGGCTACCGAGGCGACTCCCGGGCCTTCCGGCTGCCCATCGCCTGCTTGTGCAGCGCCAGTTGCGCCGTCTACATTGGCGGCAACGGGCAGCGTGCGGGGTTGTTCCTTGCGCAGGCGTGGCGGCAATCGCGACTGTTCGTCTGAAAAACTGGGGAGGAATTGAAGAATGTTTTCGCATGTGATGATCGGCACCAATGACCTGGAAAAGGCCAAGGCGTTCTACGACGCGCTGCTCGGCACGCTTGATGTCCGGCCGGCCAAGGTAGACCGCCACCGTATTTTCTACTTCACCAAGACCGGTACCTTCTCGGTGTCGAAGCCGATCAATGGCCAGCCTGCGACCCCCGCCAATGGCGGGACCGTCGGCTTTATGGCCAATTCGCCGGAACAAGCCGACGCCTGGCATGCGGCCGGCGTCGCCAATGGCGCCACCTCCTGCGAAGACCCGCCCGGCATTCGCGAAGGTGCGGCCGGCAAACTCTATCTGGCGTATTTGCGCGATCCCGACGGCAACAAGATCTGCGCGATGCATCGGATCCCGACGTAGATCGTAGGATGGGTGGAGCGAAGCGATACCCATCAGCCGCGACCAGTGGCCTTACATGATGGGTTTCGCTTCGCTCTACCCATCCTACGCTGCGACGCCAGCAAGGAGCACCACGTCATGAAACCATGTGTCAGATCCTTCGCGGTGTCCGCCGCACTGATCGCGGCAACCCTGCTGCCGGCCCACGCAGAACTCGATGTCATCAATCTCAAGAAGGCGATCGAGACGTCGCTCGCGAGCGACTATCCAAAACTCGACGCGCTCTACAAGGAACTTCACGCCCATCCCGAACTGGCGTTCCAGGAAGTGAAGACCGCAGCCAGGCTTGCCGCGGAGATGCGCGCGCTGGACTTCGAGGTCACCGAGAAAGTCGGCATGACCGGGCTGGTCGCCATCTACAGGAATGGCGACGGGCCGACCATCATGGTGCGCACCGAACTCGACGCCCTGCCGATGGAAGAGAAAACCGGCCTCGACTATGCGAGCCGCGACAAGACCAACTGGAGCGGGCGGGAGGTGTTCGTCGCCCATAGCTGCGGCCACGACATCCACATGGCGACTTGGGTTGGAACGGCGAAGACGCTGCTTGGCCTGAAAGACCAGTGGCGGGGCACGCTGATGTTCATCGCCCAGCCGGCGGAAGAGATTGTGGCCGGCGCCCGTG
>Ga0307499_10000651_pt1 | contig 11446 bp, 9 predicted proteins | sample 13_S_MG_FD_201363 | JGI IMG/M metagenome (GOLD analysis project Ga0307499, IMG submission 201363) | Soil microbial communities from Populus trichocarpa stands in riparian zone in the Pacific Northwest, United States - 13_S | ecosystem: Environmental > Terrestrial > Soil > Riparian zone > Trees... | reverse complement strand
CAAGGCCGCATTGAGCGCGAACATAGGGTCGAAATGGCCAAAGTCAATCTGAGAACCGATATTAGCCCTAAAAAGCTTAATGTTTTCGCACAAATAACCGCCGAAACCGTCATTTGGCCGTCAAATCGAGCCCGGCCATTCCTATCAATCGATGCCATTGAACCGTGGGCAATGGCCTGCCGACTATGGCATGAAGTGGTTTCGCACGGCCCAAACCAGGACCGATCGTGCGTGTGGGGAATTCCATGAAGGGTTGGTTTTCGAGGTTGCTCGCGGTGACGAGCCTTGCAACCTGCATCGCGGCCTTCGCCGCGCCGGCGCATGCGGAAAAGCGCGTCGCACTGGTGGTCGGCAACAACGACTACCGCAACGTGCCCAAGCTGCAGAAGGCGGTCAACGACGCCCGCACCATGGGCGATACGCTCAAGCAGCTCGGCTTCACGGTAATGGTGGCCGAAAACCAGAACCGGCAAGCGTTCAGCCAGACGCTGCTCGCCTTCGACAGGGCAGTCGAGGCCGGCGACACCGCGTTCTTCTTCTATGCCGGCCACGGCTTTGAGATCGCCGGCCAGAATTTCCTGCTGCCGACCGACGTGCCGGCGGCAACCGAAGGCCAGGAAGAACTGGTGCGCGATGCCTCGGTGCTCGCCGACCGCATCATCGAGCGGTTGCAGAACCGCAAGGTGCGCACCGCCATTCTGGTGTTCGATGCCTGCCGCAACAATCCGTTCGAGCGCACCGGCACGCGCGCGGTCGCCGGACGAGGCGGTCTCGCGCCGATGACACAACTGCCGGAAGGCGTGTTCTCGATCTTCTCGGCGGGGCCGCGGCAGACCGCGCTCGACCGGCTCTCCAATGACGACGCCAATCCCAATTCGGTGTTCACCCGAACCTTCGCCAAGCAACTGACGGAGCCCGGCGCGAACCTCGTCCAGGTCGCGCAGCGCACGCGGCGTCTGGTCAGCGAAATGGCGGAGACCGTCCGCCACAAGCAGATCCCGGTCTATTTCGACCAGATGGTCGACGACGTGTTCCTCAACGGTGTTTCGAAGGGTCCGCCGGAGGCAGCGATGAAGCCCGCCGCCGAGCCGCTGCCGAAGCTGGCGGCCCTGCCGCCGGTGCAGCAGCTCAAGCCCCAGAACGATTCCGTCAACGCGCCGATCGCGATGTTCTCGCGCCACAATGGCGGCTGGACCGTGGTGTTCTCGATCGCCGATCCGACGCTCGGCATTTCCTGGCGGCTGGGGGACGCCGGTGATTTCCGCGAGACCGGATTCATGGATACGCTCGACCCGCGCACCCGCAAGCGGATGCCAAATCCGTCGGTCGAACTGCCGGCGGATGCGCCGGCGGCCATGATCCAGGTGCGCTATGTCGACACCAATGGCGAATTGCAGGGTCCGTTCCCGATCCGGTTCGATCCGGAAGCCGCCCTGATCCGCGACCAGCGCAAGATCCTCGACATGACCGCGACGAGCTGGCTGTCGTTTCGCGAATTCAACGGCCTCCTGGTCTACTACACGCATCTGATGTCGTATCGTTGCGCGATCCGCGAAGTGCGTGTCGGTGTCGACTCTACGGTGCCGGACAAGGTGCTGAAGATGCCGCCCTGCGATCCCCGCGACCCCAGCGTCATTCCGCACGACGCGACGCCGTATCTCAAGCTCTCCCCGCAGACCAGGTCGGTGTCGGTGGAGTTGACGTACCGAGACGGCAGCGTGTCGGAGATCAAGAGCTTTAGACGGTAGGGCACCGGGGCTCGCAAACTCGACGCGCGTTGCCCGATCGCATTGGCGATCGCGTTGCGCCGACCACCGACGTACGGGAGGCGGCCGGCGCGGATGGCGGGTTGCTGGGCGGTATCGATGGTCGCGACCGACGACCCGGTCCGGACGCGGAACGGCATGATCCAGATCAATGCCGCCGCCCGACTGCCGCCCAAGGAATTCGCGCAGTAAGCTGCTCAACCCGCTTTCTGGGCTGGACGCTTCGTGGTTCGGTCGCCGCGCTGGTGTGTGCGGCCGGCCACCGCGATCCCAACCCGCCGCCGCTTGCTGTTCGGTGATCTGGAGCATGTCACCAATGAAACGCTGCCTCGCTGCTTTCGCAATCGCCGCCAGCCAGTCCGTACCCGTGGCGCACGCCAACGATGCCTTGGAAGCCAAGGTGCGGGCCTACGTTCCGGTCGTCTCCCTCGCCAAAGTATGTGACTTCAGGATCAATGACGCCACCTTGGGTGACCACCGCGCCACGCTCGAAGCGGTGAAATCCGACCCGAACGCCAACAAACTCGCCTACCGCGTCCACTACGAAACGCAGACGGCCTACATCAAGGCCCGCGACGGAGGTCAACGGGTCGCCTTCTGCAGGGACTTCATTGCAGCCAACAGCCAATACGCCAAGGCGCGCTTCACCGCCGTGGTCGAGGGCCACATGAGCGAGGTCAGCACTGGTGTGCGGAAAGCGATTGCCCACAACGTCTGCGGTGCGCCCCCAGTCAAGCTGTCCAAGGCCGACTGGAAGCCGTACGCGCTCACCAAAAAGATGCTTCAGAGCGAGCAAAAGTTGGCCAAGGAAAACGCCGAGACGAACGGCTGGAACGTCACCGAAGAAATGACGGCGGTCACGGAACAGTTTTGCGCAGCGGTAAAAGCCCGATGAGCATCATCGCCGCCAAATTGTCTGAGCCCCGCTGATGCGTCTTTGCGCGGCCCCGGTGTCCGCTGCCCGGATGGATTTAGCGCGATGGGCGGGGCTCCGAAAAGCGGCGCGCAGTGAGCTTGCCGCGCGGCGCTGATCAGCAGGACGGCGGCTTGTTGAAGAACTCCTCAGTGGCGCAGGAAGCGGGCGGGCGACGTTCACCGTTTCAGTTCGCACGGTGACTGCGCAATTGGTTAGGTTAGTGACGCCGCCGGACCGATGGAATTACTTGGCTGAGCCGGTAGTTGTACCCGCTGGAGCCGCGCCGGTAGTTGTACCCGCGGGAGCCGCGCCAGCAGCCGTACCTGTGCGCCGCTCCTCACGTCGTTCGGTGCGCCCCGTGCGGCGGTCGTCACGCCGCTGATGCCGTCCTTCGCGCCGCTCCTGACGCCGTTCCATGCCTACCGTCTGGGCCTCAGCATCGGAGACAGCCAGTACCGTGGGAACCGCCGCGAAGCCGAACGCAGCAGCCAATCCCACCAAGGAAACAACCTTTCGGCGAGAGACCATTTCCGACTTGGTGATTGCACTCATGTCAAATCTCCCTTGGACCGGATGAACCCTGCCAAGGGAAGGGCACCGCCCATGTGGGCGCTTCGCATTGATCCACATCAACAGCTTGATATCGAGAACCCCGCCAAACATCGCGATGGGCGATGGAGAAGCGGCAGACGTCGGCACGCCGTCAGGCTTTCGACGCCGGCGTCGAGGCCGCAGGAAGGCCGCACGGCGCCTCAGAGCGACAGATCACAGCGGAATATTTTTGCTCCGGAGATTGGATGACCCAAATCAGCCTGAAATTGTTCTATAAAATGCCGTTTGCGCGCGACGATATTGGGGGCCTTTCGGAAGGATCAGGTGCGCGGTTAAGTTGTGTTTGTGTAACAAGGTGCATCTACGTGGGTATATTGGATAAGCTTTCGAAAGCCGAGCCGGCCGCTCTGGGGCCGCGTCTGCCGGCGTCGTTCTTTGTTGCCGATCATGATCCAGTGGTAAGCGCGCGATGTCAGATCTGACCGCTACTGTCGCACGGCCGGGGATTTTCCGACTCATCGCCTCGTGGCCGCAATCGCGGTTCTGGCTTCTTTGCGCCGATATCTACCCGGCGCTGGCCGCCGCCTCGCTGCCATGGTCCACAACGGCGGTTTCCGTTTTCATGGTGCTGTGGTTGATCGTGGTTCTTCCCACGATCCGCTGGTCGGCGTTTTTCGAGGCGTTGCGCGCACCGGCCAGCTACCTGCCGCTGGCCTTCTTCGCACTGGCGTTGGCGGGCCTGTTCTGGACCGTGGACAGCTGGCCGGTCGGATTTCAAGGCCTCTTGCCCGTGACAAAGCTGCTGGCCGTTCCGCTTCTCCTTTATCACTACGAACGCTCCGAGCGCGGGCATTGGGTGTTGTTCGCGTTCGTGGCTGCCTGTGTCCTGCTCATGGGATTGTCATGGGTGACATACTTCGCCGACTGGAAACCCTCGCCGGTTGGGGTCGCGGGCGTCCCCGTCAGAAACTACATCGATCAAAGCCACGAATTCGCGCTGTGTCTGTTTGTCATGGCGCCCCTGATCTTATCGCTTGCAGCCAACGGTCGTCGCGCGTGGACCATCGCCTTTGCGGCTGTCATGCTGGGCTTCTACCTCGACATGCGGTTCGTCGCGACCTCGCGCACGGCATTCGTCTACTTCCCGATTCTGTTGATCCTTTTTGCCGTCAAATACCTGAACCGGAGACGCGCGATCTATTTTCTGCTGTTTGCGGCAGCCGTTGAGTTCGGAGTTCTGCTCTCATCGCCCTATCTGCGTGACCGGGTCGAGCGCACGGTGCAGGATTACAAGGTGGATCGCGACACCAGTGTGAGTGTGGAGCGCGGTATCGACACCGCCGCCTCAACCTCGAACGGCCTGCGGCTGGCGTATTGGCGCCTTTCCATCCGGTCGATTTCCGAGGCGCCGTTTTTTGGCCACGGCACCGGATCAACCCTCGAGCTCTTCACCCGCGAAGCCGAAGGCAAAAGCGGCGAATGGGGCAACATCATCCGCAACCCGCATAACCAGACGCTTTACGTCGCGATCCAGTGGGGCATGCTCGGTTGCCTCGTCCTTTACGCAATGTGGTACTTCCATCTGCAGCTGTTTCGCGGACCCTTTCTTGCATCATGGATCGGCCTGGTGATTGTGGTGCAGAACTTCATCAGTTCGCTGTTCAATTCACACCTGTTCGATTTTCACGAAGGGTGGGTATACGTGCTGGGCGTCGGTGTTGCTGGCGGTATGGTCGCTCGCGCGCAACGTCTGTCGGGCGCTGAGCAAGCTTGGAATAAGCAGGCGTGATCTCGGTGAGAACGATTTCCATCTATCAACCCAGGGGCTGGGCCGCGCTGTGAAGCGGACTTGCGGGGAGCAGCTCTCTGCGGGTGGGCAGCGGAAGGCGAAGCTCGGGAAGCGGAGCTGGAAGGCCCGATGCCGTCGCCGCCTTCGGACGCAGTCTGAAGTTTGAAAGGAATTCCTTCAGCAGCCGTCGCGTGGCGGGCTCGATCTTCGCGCAGATGAACCAGCAGATCGGAACAAGCATGGCCAGACTGGCCCACACAGCCAGGGAGGCATCCATGCCGGCATCGGTCAGGACACGGATCATCGCAGTGCCGGTGACGTTGTGGGTCAGATAGAGCGGATAGGTGATCAGCCCGAGCGTCCTCAAATAAGCCGGCGCCTCGGGAGAAGCGGTTCCCGCAGCCTGCTGCCGGTTTTTGTTCGCGGCGAAGCCAATGAGCAGCACCGCCGCAGCCCAAACGAGGATCGGCAAGAAGACCGGTTCATCCGAAATGGCGGGTATGGCTTTCACAAGGAAATCGGAGAAATAGTAGATCTCGGCACACCCGGAGAGGCACGTCACGGCCACGGCGACCCATTCGCGAGTCGTCAACGTTCTATTCGCCGACATGAACAGCCAAATCCCGAGCGCGAAGAAGCAGCCATGGTTCAACATCCATGTTGCCCCCGGCACGCGGAACATCATGACCATCCAATAGAGCATGTTGGATTCAAACGCACCCGACAGCACCACCATGGAGAAGGCATTGAACGCGGCGCTATAGATGGTGAGACCCCAGGCCAGATGCCGCAGCGTGATTCTCTTCGTAAGCAGCGTGCAAAACACCAGCCCATAAAAGGCCATTTCCGCCGCCAACGTCCAATAGACCGCGTCAAGCCACTTACCGTTGATCCCCTTGGGAATCAGCAGCATCGCCTGGAAGTAGGGAAGGATGAACTCGGATGCCTTCTCACGCAGAAAGATGAGCAGAATGACCAAGCTCAAGGTAGAGGCAATCCAGACCGCCGGATAAAGCCGCAATGCACGCCCGAACAGAAACTCTTTCGGGGAAGACTTGCTTGCGGAGTTCGCGATCACGAAGCCGGAAATGACAAAGAATATTTCGACGCCCACCCAGCCGAACCACGTGTAAGGCGCGGCGTTCGGAAATTGAACGTCGGCGGCGAAGAACTGCTCAAAGCCCTGAGGGGCGCCGATCGAAGCCCCGGCCCAGGAGTAGAACATCAGGTGAAAAACCGCGACGAAGAGAGCGGCCCCGAAGCGCAGCGGATCCAGCAATGAGAAGTAGTTTTTCACGGGAATTCACCAGGTTCATGGATCAATCCCGTTTCAAATATTGGATACGTTCAAACCGCTCTTTGACGAACGTCACACAGCAGCTCCCAAAGGCGGCTTTGGGTCATTCACGCCGGTTCGGCCGGACCAGGGACTTTCGGTCTGCCCCGGTGGACGGACATTCTCAGGATAGGCGGGTATGTCTCTAAGGTGCCCCAGCAGCGGAACTAGCAAAATGCCTCAGCAATGGCCGGCATCGAGCGATCTGACGGGAACGTAAAGGCTTCAGAGAGGTTGTTCAATTGGGCGGGATCTGGGAAGTGTGAGACGATGATCCGCCCAATATTCGTCGCAATGGCGCTTGCCTGTACGTCAACATCGGCATTTGCCGAGACATGTATCGCTTCTCACTACGGCTATGGCGGCGGCCGAACCGCATCCGGCGAACGGATGAATCCAAGCGCGATGACTGCAGCCCATCGCACCAGGTCGTTCGGTTCTCAGGTCACAGTTACCTCACAATCGAGCGGACGAAGCGTCACTGTCCGAGTCAATGATCGCGGTCCATTCGTAAAGGGACGCTGCATAGATCTGTCAACCGGAGCAGCGCGTGAACTGGGAATGGCTGACCTTGAAAAGGTCTCCCTCCGCTGAGTTCGAGCATCTCAAGAAAGTATTTCTGCAAAAGCGACAAACCCAACCGCAAAGGTCCGCTAGGGGTCAAACTGAGAAGTCCGGGCGTTCAAACGGCGGGGCGGCTTTACCCCCAACTCCGGACATGGCCTTGCATCGGGCAAACTGACGCTTTGTGCCAAGAGGCGACATGGCATCTCATCTGTAAATGAGAGAGGCCGCCAACTGAGGCGGCCTTACTACCTCGGGCGGTTACGGCCCCATGCGTCCTTGATCTGAAAGACGACGATTGTCACGATGGTCGTCACCACGATAGGTCCGGCCAATATCGCCACTAGCGTAAGCATTTTTTCAGCGTTGCGGTCGTAGACTGGGCGACATGAGCCATTCATCCACTTGCGAGGCGGTTTCAGCCTGACGCGCCCTTTGTATCATGGCATCGCGCTCAGCTCCGGGCTCGAGCGCTTGTGCCTCTTCTTTCAATCGTAAGGCATGTAGCGCCAAGCGATCTTGTAACTGCAGTTTAGGTTGGCTGGCTTGGGTGCGAGACATGAGGCCCTGCTGATAACGGCGGGAGCGCGACACTCTCAGTCACAGATAGATGCCGGGACAGGGCGGTGATCCAATTATTATGCGCTGCGGGAGTCCCTTGTCTGGTCAATATTGCTCACATTCACAGATGTTTATCTGGCGGCGGCTCACGCCGCGAGCGGAACGCTTGCGGGTATTAGACATTGGCTCAGTTGGAGGTAGCCGATTTCATCCTGAAATCGCGATGCCTCTGTCGGAGTACACCATGAACATTTTTTACATTATCGGCGTCATCGTCGTTGTTGTCGCAGGCTTTTTCGGGCTGCACGCTTGAGCCAGAAATTTAGCCCGGTGTAGGCACGGTTCGTTCGGGGTTATCGCCACATGTCCGGTTAGTCAGACATGGCTGGTGTATTGCTGATCGCGTTGAACCTTAAGGCACGCCACGTTTGCAGCGTAGTTTATATCGGCACCACCACATTGGATTAAGAGGCCAGAAATCGTGGCTCCCGGCGAAGAGGCCACCGTTCCTCTCCGGGAACGTTCGTGTTCAACCAAAGTTGTCATGTGGGCAGAATCCGAGAAGAGAAACAGGAGAGAATCATGAAGGCCCGTTTATTGGTTGCGGCCGCGGCCATCGTACTTATCGGGACAGCGGTGCCGGTACTTGCTGAAGAGATTGGAGTAGGTGTCGGTCCGGTGGGTGTAACCGTTGGTCAGGGTCACAGAGACCGCGAGGTTGTTCGGGAACGTGAAGTGATTCGAGATCGCGATGGTCGTCGAGACCATGACCGCGACACCGTCATTATCAAAAAGGGCGACCGCGATAGAGACGTGGAGCACCGCACCATCATAAGAGAACGCGACTAGTCATAGCAAATCGGCCTCCTTTTGGAGGCCGAATTTCGTCCCTGGGGTCAAAAGGCGCATCACGCTCATCTAGTGGTGGTCCGATATAAATTACGCGGCTGCAAACGTGGCGTGAGTAATCGACACTTTTGTCCCCGAAGCACCGCTCAATGTCACCACATTAGCATCAAGCTGTTTTGCCAACGCCTTAACCACGCCGGTACCAAGCCCGGTCTTCGGCTGAGCGAACACGCCATCAGGCTTACCGGAACCATTGTCGGAGACAGCAAGCTGCCAATCTGTTCCTGACACATCGTAGGCAACCGTGATCTCACCGCCCTTTGTTGTCTCGTCGAAGGCATGTTTGAGGGAATTGATAACGAGCTCGGTGACAATTAAGCCGATGCTCTCAGCGTTGCGGCTAGTGGAAATTCCGCTGCTACCAGTGAATTTGATCGAAACTGCCCGATTGTCGCTGATCATTGATTGCGCCAGAGCCGAGCAGAGGGTCGTGAGATAAGGACCCATTTCGATCGCCCCTTTAGTAGCCGATCCATGCAAGTGTTTTTGAACCGCCGCTACCGAAATGACCCTGTTGTGCGCATCCTGCAAATGGCGACGGGTTTCTTCCGACTCCACTGCTCTTGCCTTTAGCATGATGATGCTGGCGATGATTTGCAGACTGTTGGCGACACGATGTTCCAACTCCTCCAAAAGCACCTGTTTCTGTCGTATCAAATCATCCTTTTCGTTTTCGAGGATGCGTTTTTCAGTAATATCCTCAATGCCAAGCAGGATCGTGGAGTGTGAGCCTTTCTCATAGAAGACCTTACGGGCATTCAGGAGCATCGTGCGCCGGCCGATGCTCGGGAAATCATGCTCGACTTCGTAGTTTTCCATGGCTCCCTGCTCAGGAACGATTTTTCCAAGCAGCAAACGGAGCTTCGGAATATCCCATTGACCGTCTCCGAGGTCATAGAGAAGTTTGCCCTGAGTGTCGTCGGCATTGACTTTGAACGTCAGATAGAAAGATCGGCTCGCGGCAACGACCCGCAGATCCTGATCGAGCACAATGAGAGGTTCTCGAACCGTGTCGACGATAGCGTGCGCAAGTATCCAGGCATCCTGGACCTTGGGAAACTGCTTTCTGAACATGTTTCTGAACATGTTGGATACCCTCGTAGGGGCGGGAGCCTACGCAACTCTCAGTCCGCGGCGCGCCCATCTGCTGCCGAAGATAGATCCACTGTACACCCACCATGTGCTGTCAGCGACGCAATTTGATGCCTTGAAAAGAGCCAAACCGTCCCTTTGCCTGAACAATCGACGTCCGTTCTGGGTCGATTGTGTTGAAAAACTCTCCTGTTGAAGCGGAAGGATTTCGCTGATTCATTGGGTCTCGTGGGCGGGAGACCGGAATCGATTATGGGTCCGCGGCAGGTTGATCAGGCGGCGCTGTTCTACGAGTTCTCACTTGAGCGACACGTTCCGGCCACTCACATGCTGAGGTCGATTGATCGCTTTGTCGATTTGTCAGAGGTTCGCGGCATCTGGCGCCATTTTATAGCTCGACCGGCCGGCCTTCGATTGACCCCGAACTGCTCGTCTGGATGCTGCTGGTTGGCTACTGCTACGGCATTCGCTCCGAACGGCGGTTGTGCGAGGAGGTGCACCGGAACCTCGCCTACCGCTGGTTCTGCCGGCTCGGCCTCGATGGCGAGGTGCAGGACCACTCGACCTTCTCCAAGAATAGGCATGGCCGCTTCCGCGATTGCGATCTGCTGCGCAAGCTGTTCGAGACCGTGGTCCGACGCTGCATGGCAGAAGGGTTGGTTGATGGGGCTGCCTTTGCGGTCGATGCCAGCCTGATTGCTGCCGATGCCAACAAGCAGCGCTCTGCCACCGGGTCGGATGATGTTGACTGGGAGGCCATCGCCAGGACGCGCCGATCGGTCCGGGAATATCTCGATACCCTGGATGAGGCTGCCTGGGGCGCAGCCAGCGAGACGGTACCGAAGTTCATCTCCAGGTCGGATCCGGCCGCCCAATGGACCGGCGCTCACAAAGGGCATGCCTTCTTTGCCTACGCCGACAACTACCTGATCGACCTGAAGGCGGCGATCATCGTCGATGTCGAGGCAACGCGAGCTATCCGGCAGGCCGAGGTCGGTGCGGCGCGCACAATGATTGAGCGCACCGAAGATTGCCTCGGGCTCTGTCCCGAGCGCCTGGCCGCCGACAGTGCCTACGGGTCAGCCGAGATGCTCGGGTGGTTGGTCAACGAGCGTGCGATCGAGTCGCACATTCCGGTGTTCGACAAATCGGCCCGCGACGATGGGACGTTCTCGCGCGGAGACTTCGACTATAATCAGGTAGCCGATATTTACGTCCAGCCGGCAACGCGCTGACCTCTACCGGCACTCTGGTGAACGATGGAGCAACACTGCTCTATCGCGCCAGCAAGTATGATTGCGATGCCTGCGAGCTAAAGCCGCGGTGTTGTCCGAAAATGCCTGCTCGCAAGGTCCCGCGTTCAATTTACGAGAACGCTCGAGACGTCGCGCGCGAAATCGCCAAGACTGAAGCCTACGCGACGTCGCGGCGTGAACGGAAGAAGATCGAGATGCTGTTCGCACATCTCAAGCGCATCCTGCGTCTCGACCGGCTCAGGCTGAGAGGTCCGTTTGGCGCTCAAGACGAGTTCCTACTCGCAGCCATGGTTCAGAACCTCCGAAAGTTGGCAAAGCTCATCCCGTTGCCCGTCCCAATGCCAGCCTGAAAGCAACCAAGCTCACGCGCGCCGGATTCCCTGCAACATCCAAACAGTTGGGCCGCCGACTTCTTCAACACAATCGGCCAACCGGAGACATTCAACCTTTGCCGGTACCCGTCTTGCTGCTACACTCTAGGCGGACTGCGACGACCGAGGCCGGGGAGATCATCCATGCAGCCGGTCACTCGCTATGCGAAGAGCGGCGACGTCCATATCGCTTACCAGGTATTTGGCGACGGGCCGATTAATCTGGTTCTCGCTCCCTATTTCGTGTCGAACATAGAGGTCTACTGGGAGCATCCCGCAGTCGCTCGGTGGCTGTTGCGGCTGGGATCCTTCGCTCGGGTGGCGATGTTTGACA
>Ga0307499_10000650_pt1 | contig 11448 bp, 10 predicted proteins | sample 13_S_MG_FD_201363 | JGI IMG/M metagenome (GOLD analysis project Ga0307499, IMG submission 201363) | Soil microbial communities from Populus trichocarpa stands in riparian zone in the Pacific Northwest, United States - 13_S | ecosystem: Environmental > Terrestrial > Soil > Riparian zone > Trees... | reverse complement strand
GGAGAGCGAACAGGTGGCGCCCGCCGACTACGCGGTGGTGATCAGCTCGGCCGCGGTCCGCGGCGGCGCCGACCCGGGGCGGACGCTGGCCCAGCTGGTCGGCGCGCTCGACCACGCCGGCCGGGGCACCGTGGTCGCGGGCACCCCGGCCGCCGCCGGGCCGGCCGGCCTGGTCGGGCTGGTCCGCGCCGACGGGACGCTGGCCACCTCGGTCAGCACGGTGGACGACGCGCAGACCGCCGCCGGCCGGGTGGCCACCGTGTTCGCGCTCACCCAGCAGGCCACCGGGCAGGCCGGCCAGTACGGCTCGGCCGGCAACGCCGACGCCCCATTCCCCCCGGTCTGACCCCCGACCGGCCCCTGACGGCCCCTGACGACCGCTGACCCGGCGCCCGGCGGCGCCGCCGGTGAGTGCGCTCGGTAGCCGGTCGCGAACCGGATGTTCTGGGCGACACGAGGGCAACGCCCGGTGGCGCGGCGGCCCGGATCGGACATGGTCAGCGTGTTACCGTGAACTCCCGTGGATGCGGGCGACCCCCGCGACCGCCCCAACAATGGCGAGACCACGGGAGCCCTCCTTGGCGCAGGCAATCCGGCAGACCAAGCACGTCTTCGTCACCGGAGGCGTCGCCTCCTCGCTCGGCAAGGGCCTCACGGCCAGTAGCCTGGGCAGCCTGTTGAAGGCGCGGGGGCTGCGGGTCACGATGCAGAAGCTCGACCCGTACCTGAACGTCGACCCGGGCACGATGAACCCGTTCCAGCACGGCGAGGTGTTCGTCACCGAGGACGGCGCCGAGACCGATCTGGACGTCGGCCACTACGAGCGGTTCCTGGACGTCGACCTGCGCGGCTCCGCGAACGTGACCACCGGCCAGGTGTACGCCAGCGTGATCGCCAAGGAGCGGCGCGGCGAGTACCTGGGCGACACGGTGCAGGTCATCCCGCACATCACGAACGAGATCAAGGAACGGGTCCGGTCGATGGCCACCCCGCCGGACGGCGAGCGGGTGGACGTGGTGATCACCGAGGTCGGCGGCACGGTCGGCGACATCGAGTCGCTGCCGTTCCTGGAGGCGGCCCGCCAGGTGCGCCACGATGTCGGCCGGGACAACTGCTTCTTCCTGCACGTCTCGCTGGTGCCGTACCTGGCGCCGAGCGGCGAGCTGAAGACCAAGCCGACCCAGCACTCGGTGGCCGCGCTGCGCAGCATCGGCATCCAGCCGGACGCGGTGGTCTGCCGGTCCGACCGCGAGCTGCCGGCGGCGCTCAAGCGCAAGATCTCGCTGATGTGCGACGTGGACGAGGACGGCGTGGTCTCCGCGGTGGACGCCCCGTCCATCTACGACATCCCGAAGGTGCTGCACGCCGAGGGGCTGGACGCGTACGTCGTGCGCCGGCTCGGCCTGCCGTTCCGGGACGTGGACTGGGCGGTCTGGGCCGACCTGCTGGCCCGGGTGCACCACCCGACCCAGACGGTCAAGATCGCGCTGGTCGGCAAGTACGTGAACCTGCCGGACGCGTACCTGTCGGTGACCGAGGCGCTGCGGGCCGGCGGGTTCGCGCACCGGGCCGGTGTGGAGATCCACTGGGTCGAGTCGGACGACTGCCAGACCCCGGCCGGCGCGGCCGCCGCGCTGGCCGGCGTGCACGGCGTGCTGATCCCGGGCGGGTTCGGGGTGCGCGGCATCGAGGGCAAGATCGGCGCGGTCCGGTACGCCCGGGAGCGCGGCATCCCGGCGCTCGGCCTCTGCCTCGGCCTGCAGTGCATGGTGATCGAGGTGGCCCGCTCGCTCGGCGGGCTGGACGGCGCCAACTCCACCGAGTTCGACCCCGGCACGCCGCACCCGGTGATCGCCACCATGGCCGACCAGCGGGACGTGGTCGCCGGCGAGCGGGACATGGGCGGCACCATGCGGCTCGGCTCGTACCCGGCCCGGCTGCGCGCCGGCTCGGTGGTGGCCGGCGCGTACGGGCAGACCGAGGTGACCGAGCGGCACCGGCACCGGTACGAGGTGAACAACGACTACCGCGACCGGCTGGAGGCGGCCGGGCTGGTGTTCTCCGGCACCTCGCCGGACGAGCGGCTGGTCGAGTTCGTCGAGCTGCCGCGCGAGGTGCACCCGTTCTTCGCCGGCACCCAGGGGCACCCGGAGCTGAAGTCCCGGCCGACCCGGCCGCACCCGCTGTTCCGCCAGTTCGTCCGGGCCGCGCTGGACTACGAGGCGGCCGAGCGGCTGCCGGTGGAGCTGTCGACCGAGGCGGACCCCGACGGGCTGGTGGAGCGGAACGGCCGGCCCGGGTCGGCCGCGGTGAGCGCGAGCGTGCCGGCGTGACCGGGGTCGCGTCCGGCTCATCGGCCCGGTTCGCCGTGCAGTCGTCCCGGGAGGCCTACCGCGGCCGGATCATGGCGCTGCGGGTGGACGAGGTCCGGATGCCGGACGGCGACGTCGCGGTCCGGGAAGTGGTCGAACACCTCGGCGCGGTGGCGATCGTCGCGCTGGACGAGACCGGCCGGGTCACGCTGATCCGGCAGTACCGGCACGCGGTCGGCGGGTACCTGCTGGAACTGCCGGCCGGCCTGCTGGACGTGCCCGGCGAGCCGGCGCCGGCCACCGCCGCCCGCGAGCTCTACGAGGAGGCGTCGCTGCGCGCCGGCCGCTGGCACACGCTGCTCGACCTGCGCCCGACGCCGGGCCTCTCGGACGAGGCGGTCCGGGTGTTCCTGGCCCGGGAGCTGACCGAGGTGCCGGCGGGGGAGCGGCACGTCGCGAGGCACGAGGAGGTCGACCTGGGCGCGCACCGGGTGCCGCTGGACGAGGCGGTCGCCGCGGCCATGGCCGGCGAGATCGAGAACGCGGCCGCGGTCGCCGGCCTGCTGGCCGCCGCGCACGCCCGGGACGCCGGCTGGGCGCCGCTGCGCCCGGCCGACGCGCCCTGGCCGGGCCGCCCCGGCCACTAACTCTCCCCCCGACCTTTAGCCCCGGGAGGGCTCCGGCCCTCGGCCCGCCCGGCCCGCCGGGCTCTGGCCCGGCCGCCTCGGCCACCCCGCCCGGCCGCCGGGGCTATGGCCCGGCCGCCGGGGCCGTCCGGGCCCGGCCGGCGGCTCGGTCAGTAGGAGTGCGGGCCGAAGCGCGACCAGGCGACCAGCACGGCCAGCGCGAGCAGCACGATGTTCACCACCACGCCCTGGTACTCGCGGCGGCGGCCGTGCACGATCGCGGCCAGCACCATCACGACCGCGAGGCCGGTCGCGGCCAGCGGGGTGAGCACCGGCGCGATGCCGGTCCAGGCCGGCAGGATCAGCCCGACTGCGGCGATCAGTTCGACCACACCGATCAGCTTCACCGTCCGGTCGGAGAAGTCCTCCACCCAGGGCAGGCCGCTGCTGGTCAACTGCTCCCGGGTCCGGGTCAGCTTGAGCACCGCGGCGCCGCTGAAGGCCAGCGCCAGGACGATCTGCAGAACCCAGGTCAACGTGTTCATTCGGACTCCTGCCAGGCTGAAACGGAGGGCATTCTCCGGCAGGACCCTAGCAGAACCGGAGGCATCCCTCCGGCACGATCTGAAAGACCCGGAGGGTACTCTCCGGTACGCTTCGAGGATAACCGGAGGGCAGCCTCCGGCCATTGCTAGGCTGGCGGCATGACGGGGACCTCGGACGAGCCGGGCCTGCGCAAGCCGCGCAAGGACATGCTGCGCAACCGGGTCGCCCTGCTCGCCGCCGCCCGCGAGGTCTTCGCCGCCGAGGGCCTGGACGCGCCGCTGGAGCAGGTGGCCCGCGCGGCCGGCGTCGGCATCGGCACCCTCTACCGGCACTTCCCGACCCGGGCCGACCTGATCGACGCGATCGGCACCGCGCTGATCCGGGCCTACCTGAAGATCGGCGAGGAGGCGCTGGCCCGGCCGGACGCCTGGGACGGGCTGGTGCACTTCCTGGAAGGCACCTGCGAGTTGGAGGCCGGCAACCGCGGCTGGAACGACCTGATGTCGGTCCGGCTGCCGGCCGCCACGTCCGCCGACGAGGCCCGGGCCCAGATGCACAACCTGGCCGTCCGGATCATCCGCCGGGCCCAGCGCAGCGGCCAACTCCGCCCCGACCTGACGCCCGAGGACCTCGTCCTGCTCACCTGGGCGAACAGCCGCATCCGGGACGCGACCAGCGACATCGCGCCCACCGCCTGGCGCCGCCACCTCTTCCTCCTGCTGGACGGCTTCCGCGCCCGCGACACCCCGCCGGCCGCATCGGCGGGCCCGCCCGGCGCCAGGCCGGCCGACCCGCCCGCGGCCGGGGCGGCCGGCCAGCCCGCCGGCCAGCCCGCCGGCCAGCCCGCCGGCCAGCCCGCCGGCCAGCCCGCCGGCCAGCCCGCCGGCCAGCCCGCCGGCCAGCCCGCCGGCTGGGCGGCCGGGCCGCGGGCGGGCGACCCGGATGCCCGGCCGGCCGGGCCGGCGGCCGGACCGTCGGCCCCGGTGCCGCGGCCGGCCAGCGAGCCGCCGATGACGCCGAAGCAGGCATTCCGGGCGATGCTGTCGCTGGGCCGCCGCTGCGGCGGATCGGCGGACGGCCCGAGGCCGCGCGGTAGCCGCAGGTAACTGGCCTGTTGCCGGTATTTATGTCAAGCCACGCGCCGACCTACACTCGGCGCCTGCGAGCCGCGGACCATGCCGGCAACGGCGCCGGTTGGCCGCGTCCAGGGGAAGGGTGCGCCGGGTGAAGGTCGGAGTTCCTCGCGAGGTCAAGGACAACGAGTACCGCGTCGCCATCACCCCGGCCGGGGTCAACGAGCTGACCCGGTCCGGCCACCAGGTGTACCTGGAGAAGGAGGCGGGCGTCGGCTCGGCGCTGCCGGACGAGGCGTTCACCCGGGCCGGTGCCCAGATCCTCGGCAGCGCGGACGACGTCTGGGCCGAGGCTGACCTCGTGCTCAAGGTGAAGGAGCCGGTGGCGGAGGAGTACCACCGGATGCGGTCCGGGCAGACCCTGTTCACCTACCTGCACCTGGCCGCGTCCCGGGAATGCACCGACGCGCTGCTGTCCGCCGGCATCGACGCGGTGGCCTACGAGACCGTGCAGCTGCCGGACGGGTCGCTGCCGCTGCTCGCGCCGATGTCCGAGGTGGCCGGCCGGATGGCGCCGCAGGTCGGCGCGCACTGCCTGGAGCGGGCGCAGGGCGGCCGCGGCGTCCTGATGGGCGGCGTGTCCGGTGTGTACGCGGCGAAGGTGGTCGTGCTCGGCGCCGGCGTGTCGGGCATGAACGCCGCCGCGATCGCGCTCGGCATGCAGGCCGAGGTACTGCTGCTGGACAAGAACATCGACAAGCTGCGCGCCGCCGACAAGATCTACCAGGGCCACCTGCAGACGGTCGCGTCCAACGCGTACGAGATCGAGCGGGCCTGCCTGGACGCCGACATGGTGATCGGCGCGGTGCTGGTGGCCGGCGCCAAGGCGCCGACGCTGGTCTCGGACGAGCTGGTGAGCCGGATGCAGGCGGGCTCGGTGCTGGTCGACATCTCGGTCGACCAGGGCGGCTGCTTCGAGTCGACCCGGCCGACCACGCACTCGGCGCCCACGTTCACCGTGGCCAACTCGGTCTTCTACTGCGTGGCGAACATGCCCGGCGCGGTGCCGCACACCTCGACCTACGCGCTCACCAACGTCACCCTGCCGTACGTGCTGGAGCTGGCCCGGGACGGCCTGCGCGCCGCGGCCGCCCGCGACCGCGCGCTCGCCCTCGGCGTCAACACGGTCGGCGGCCGGCTGACCAACATCCCGGTAGCCGAGGCGCACGGCCTGACCGCGGTCCCGGTCACCGCGGCGCTCGACCTGCCCGACCGCCGGGCCGGAACCGGCACCTGACCACCGCCCACCGCGTGCCGACCGCCCCGACCACCCCGCCGCCTCGCCCGGCGGCCGCGGACACCCGGCTCGACGGTGCACCGGCTCCCGCCGGCCCGGCCGGCGGCACCGCCGCGGCGGAGCTGGCGGACGGGCCTGGGCTGCCGCCGGGTCATCCGGCGGCGGTGGTGCGGACGTACCTCGACCATCTCGGCGGGGAGCGGGGGATGGCGGTCAACACGGTGCTGTCCTACCGGCGCGACCTGCGGCGGTATCTCGGCTACCTCGCGGCGCACGGGCGGGCCGAGTTCGGCGCGATCGAGGAGCGCGAGGTGTCGGAGTTCCTGGCCTGGCTGCGGGCCGGGGATCCGGACCACCCGCCGCTGTCGGCGTCCTCGGCGGCCCGGGCGGTGGTGGCCGTCCGCGGGCTGCACCGGTTCGCGACCCGCGAGCACATCGTCGCCGAGGATGTGGCCCGGGCGGTGCGCCCGCCCGCGCTGCCGCGCCGGCTGCCGAAGGCGATCTCGGTCGACCAGGTGGAGCGGCTGCTGGAGGCGGCCGGGTTCGACCAGACCCCGCTGGCGCTGCGCGACCGCGCGCTGCTGGAGCTGCTGTACGGCACCGGCGCCCGGATCTCCGAGGCGGTCGGGCTGGCCATCGACGACCTGGACCGCCCGGACGAGGCGGTCACCCTGCACGGCAAGGGTGGCCGGCAGCGGCTGGTGCCGATCGGCTCGTACGCGGTGCGGGCGGTGGACGACTACCTGGTGCGGGCCCGGCCCGCGCTGGCCGCGGCCGGGCGGGGCACACCCCGGCTGTTCCTGAACGCCCGCGGCGGCCCGCTGTCCCGGCAGAGCGCCTGGGTGATCCTCCGCTCGGCGGCCGAGAAGGCCGGGCTGGCCACCACGATCTCGCCGCACACGCTGCGGCACTCGTTCGCCACCCACCTGCTCGACGGCGGCGCCGACGTCCGGGTGGTGCAGGAGCTGCTCGGCCACGCCTCGGTGACCACCACCCAGGTCTACACGCTGGTCACGGTCGACCGCCTGCGCGAGGTCTACGTCACCGCGCACCCCCGCGCCCTCGGCTGAACCGGCCGCCGGCAGCCGGCGCGGACCGCCGGGCGGCGCCGGATCCCGTTCTCCACACGCCTTCCACAGCGCGAGCCGTGTTCTGCACAGGCGGACGGCCGCCGTCCACAGGCTGTGCCACGTTATGCACAGCCCTCGGCACGTCTCCTTGCCTCCCCCCAATCACCGCCCTAAAGTCGGCCGGCGTCGGTGTGCAGCCTCAGCGCCAAAGCTGCGGAACGCTTCACCGTTAGAAAGGTCAATCGCCTCATGGCCATGTCGACAATCGGGCCACACGGAGACGGTGTGCTCGACGTCGACGACCTCCGGTCCACTGTGCACCGCCCTGGCGCGGGCGAGTCGGACGTCGAGAGCGTCGATGAAGAGATCGCCCCGGCACCCCGCTCGGCGACCGCCGCGCGGGCGGTGGATCCGGCGGTGAGCCGTCCCAAGCGCAAGGTCCCCGAGCCACAGCCGATCGAGACGCACGGCCCGGCCAAGGTGGTCGCGCTGTGCAACCAGAAGGGCGGGGTCGGCAAGACCACGTCCACCATCAACCTCGGCGCGGCGCTGACCGAGTACGGCCGAAGGGTGCTGCTGGTCGACTTCGACCCGCAGGGAGCGCTCTCGGTCGGCCTCGGCGTCCAGCCGCACCAGCTCGACCGGACGATCTACAACGTGCTGATGGAGTCGTCGATCACGCTCGACGACGTGCTGCTGAAGACCAACGTGCCCGGTATGGACCTGCTGCCCAGCAACATCGACCTGTCGGCGGCCGAGGTCCAGTTGGTCGGTGAGGTCGCCCGCGAGCAGACGCTCGCCCGGATCATCGGGCCGGCCCTGCCGGACTACGACTACGTGCTGATCGACTGCCAGCCTTCGCTGGGCCTGCTGACCGTGAACGCGCTGACCGCCGCCGACACCGTGATCATCCCGCTGGAATGCGAGTTCTTCAGCCTGCGCGGCGTCGCGCTGCTGGTGGACACCATCGAGAAGATCAAGGAGCGGCTGAACCCGCGGCTGACCGTCGAGGGCATCCTGGCCACGATGTACGACGCGCGCACCGTGCACGGCCGCGAGGTGTTCGCCCGCGTGGTCGAAGCATTCGGTGAAACGGTGTTCGATACCGTGATCACCCGTACCGTACGTTTCCCGGAGACAACCGTGGCCGGCGAGCCGATCACCACCTGGGCACCGAGTTCCAGCGGCGCCCAGCAGTACCGCGCGCTGGCCCGCGAGGTCCTGGCGCCGTGACCGGTGCGGCGGGGGCCCGCGGCACGCGGTCAGTGTTATCGAAGCAAGGCGCTTCGCCCGGACGGCCGGGCTGGTGGGGAAACGTGGCGGTGGACGAGCGAGCAATGGGGCGGCGGCGTGCTGGTACGGCAGGGCATTCCCGGCGGAGCGGGGTTGGGCATGGCTGACTGGAGCGGGGTGTCGGCATGAGCCGCCGGCCGAGTCTTCCCGGAGCGGCGGAGCTGTTCCGGGCCACCGGTGTCGGTCCAGCGCCGGCCGAGCACCCGCCGGCCCGCGACCCGGAACGCAACGGTCAGCGGCTGCGCGCCGCGGACGCCGAGGCGCACCCGGCCCCGGCCAGCGCCGCGCTGGCGGCGCCCGCGGTGGAGCGGACGGCGTCGGTCACGCCGCTGCCGCCGGCACCCGATCCGGTCGCGCTCGCGCCGGCGCCGGCGCCGCGCTCGGTGGAGCGACCGGTGGAGCGGGAGCACCGGCCGGCGCCGGCCGAACCGCTCAGCCGCTCCGCCGGCCCGTTCGAGGACGACCCGGCCGGTCGCAACGGCCGCACCAACGGCGTCCGGCAGACCCGCCGGCAGCGGATGCGGACGGTGGGGGACCGCCGTCCCAGCGGGCGCGAGCGGCACGAGGAGAAGATCACCGTCTACTGCTCCGCCGAGGAGCTGCTCGACCTGGAGACCGCCCGGCTCACCCTGCGCGGCGAGCATGGCCTGGTGGTGGACCGCGGCCGCATCGTCCGCGAGGCCGTCGCGATCATCCTCGCCGACCTGGACGCCAAGGGCGAGGACTCCATCCTGGTCCGCCGGTTCCGCGAGTCCTGATCCCGTCCTGTCGGACCGACCCGCTGGCCGCTCGGCCGGCGGGTCGTTTTCTTTGGCCTGCTGGTCATCGTCCGGACGAACGTCTAACTATCGGCCGGAGATCTGGGCGGTTGATCGCCACATAGCCGGATCTGCCGTCCGAGCGGTCAGGGCGGCGTACGGGCTGGTGGGAGGGGGAGCGGCCGCGCCGGTACGCTCCCTGCCCGGGCTCCGGCCTCCCCGCAGGGCGAGCGACCCGGGCCATCGCGGGACTTACCAGGATCGGAGGCCGCATGCTGCGCGCGCTCGGCTCGCCCTCGTCATTCGCGGGCCTGATCGTCGGGTTCCTGGTCGCGCTGGTGGCGTCCGCCTACGCCCAGGCGGGGACGGCCCGGCTGCTCGGCGACCGGGCGGCCATCCGCCGGGTCGGCGGGCTGCGCCGGGTGCTCGACCCGTTCGGCGCGGTCGCCGCGGCGCTCGGCGGACCGGGCTGGGGGGTGACGCCGGAGATCCCGCTGCGGTCCCGCGGGCGGCTCGCGGTGGCGCTGCTGGCCGGCCCGGTCGCGGTCGCGCTGCTCGGCGCGGTCGCGCTGGTCGGGTACCTGCTCGTCGGCGGCAACCGGCTCATCCTGTCCGGCATCGGCATCACCAACGCACTGGACGGCTTCGACGGGCCGGCGGAGCAGGTGTTCTTCATCTCGCTCGCGCTGGAGCTGATGGCGATGGCGGTGCTGGCGCTGGTGCCGCTGCCGCCGCTGCCCGGGTGGCGGCTGCTGGAGCTCGCGTCCACCGGTTCACTGGGCTGGCAGCGGGCCCGGCACTACCTGGTCGACAACAACCTCGGCGTGCTCGCGCTGCTGGTACTGCTGATCTTCCCGCTGGGCGGATCGCACCCGCCGCTGCTGCTCATCCTGGACTCGGTGCTCGGCTCGGTCCTCACCGCTATCAGCTAATCTGTTTGGCTTTGAAACGGTGAAGCTACATGTCGACATGTAGGTGTGCCGCTGCGGGCAGCTCACGCTGCGCTACCGTCGTCGGGTGAGCGCCGTCAGTCCAGTCGGGGCGGCCGACCGGGCCACCCCCGAGTCGCCGCCCGGCGATGCCGTGTCGGCCACCCCGGCCGAGGCGGCGCCGGCCGGCAGTGGCGTCTCACACCAGCCCGGCTGGATGACCCCGGAGAACCGGCCGGCCCCGTTCGCCGTCCGGCTGGACAACTTCGAGGGGCCGTTCGACCTGCTGCTCTCGCTGATCTCCAAGCACCAGCTGGACGTCACCGAGGTCTCGCTGTCCACCGTGACGGACGAGTTCATCGCGCACATCCGCGCCCTCGGCTCGTCCTGGGACCTCGGCCAGGCGACCGAGTTCCTGGTCGTCGCCGCCACCCTGCTCGACCTGAAGGCGGCCCGGCTGCTGCCCGCGGCCGAGGTCGAGGACGAGGAGGACCTGGCTCTGCTCGAAGCGCGCGACCTGCTGTTCGCCCGGCTGCTGCAGTACCGCGCGTACAAGCTGGTCGCCGCGCACCTGAGCACGCTGGAGCGGGCGCAGGCGCTGCGCTTCCCGCGGGCGGTTCCGCTGGAGCCGCGGTTCGCCGACCTGATGCCGGAGGTGCTGCTCGCGGTCAGCCCGGAGCGGTTCGCCCGGATCGCCGCCGCCGCGCTGGCCCCGAAGCCGCCGCCGGTGGTCGCCACCGACCACGTGCACGCGCCGCGGGTGAGCGTCCGGGAGCACGTCTCGATCATGCGCGAGCGGCTGGCCCGGGTCGGTCGCGCCACCTTCCGCTCGCTCACCCAGGACTGCCAGCACACGCTGGAGTTCGTGGCCCGCTTCCTCGGGCTGCTGGAGCTCTACCGCGAGGGCGCGGTCGCGTTCGAACAGGTCGCCGCGCTCGGCGAGCTGCACGTCCGGTGGACCGGCCCCACCGACGGCACCCCCGCGCCCGAGCCGCAGGACCAGGACATCGACGAGGAGTACGGGTGACCCTGCCGGACGACCCCCGCCGCACGCCCGGCCCCGCTGGCGATGAGCCCACGACACCCCAAATCGACACATCGCCAGGTCTGCACACCGACGAGGCGACCTCGCCGGCGCACGCCGTGCCGGCGGCCGACCTGCCTACCGATACCGGCGTTCCCGAGGCCGTCTCGACGGCCGCTGTCGATCACCGTCCGGACACCCCAGCGTCGGAAGTCCCAGCGTCGGAGGTCCCAGCGCTGGAGACCCCGGCGTCGGAGGTCGCGGCGTCGGAGGTCGCGGCGCCGGAGGTCGCGGCGCCGGACGGTGCCGGCCGGCCGGCGTCGCCCGATCCCAGGGTGGGGGACACCGTGGCCGGCACGAACGTCGACCAGCCGGCGCCGAATGATCCGTATGTCGACACCTCGCTGAGTCTCGAAGACGACGAATTGGCTGAGTCGGTCGCCAGCCCGGACTCGCCGCCCAGCCCGGACTCGGACGCCTCGGACCAGGCCGTTTCGGATGCGGCCAGGCCGGATGTGGT
>Ga0307499_10000649_pt1 | contig 11452 bp, 8 predicted proteins | sample 13_S_MG_FD_201363 | JGI IMG/M metagenome (GOLD analysis project Ga0307499, IMG submission 201363) | Soil microbial communities from Populus trichocarpa stands in riparian zone in the Pacific Northwest, United States - 13_S | ecosystem: Environmental > Terrestrial > Soil > Riparian zone > Trees... | reverse complement strand
CTGCCGTGCACCTTCGAGACCAGGTCGCCGCGGTCGTACGGGAGCAGCACCCGGACCCGGATCGACGGGCGGGGCAGCCGGGCCTCGACGGTGGCCAGGAGTTCCGGGATGCCGGCGCCGGTGCGGGCGGAGACGAACTGCGCGTCCGGGGCGAGCCGGCGCAGCCGGGCCAGCACGTCCGGGGCGGCCGCGTCGATCTTGTTGACGACCAGCAGCTCCGGCACCTTCAGCGCGTCGATCTCGCCGAGCACCTCGCGCACCGCGTTGATCTGGCCCTCCGGGTCGGCATCCGAGCCGTCTACCACGTGCAGGATGAGGTCGGAATCGGAGACCTCCTCCAGCGTCGACCGGAACGCCTCGACCAGCTGGTGCGGCAGGTGCCGGACGAACCCGACGGTGTCAGCCAGGGTGAACTCGCGCCCGTCCGTGGTGTGGCTGCGCCGGACGGTCGGATCCAACGTCGCGAACAGCGCGTCCTCCACCAGCACGCCGGCCCCGGTCAGCTCGTTGAGCAGCGAGGACTTGCCGGCGTTGGTGTAGCCGGCCAGCGCCACCGACGGCACCTCGTGCCGCACCCGCTCGCGCCGCTGCACCCGGCGCACGTCCGCGGTGGTCGCGATCTCGCGGCGCAGCTTGCTGATCCGGGCCCGGATCCGGCGCCGGTCGGTCTCGATCTTGGTCTCGCCCGGGCCGCGGGTGCCGATGCCGCCGCCGCCGGCCACCCGGCCGCCGGCCTGCCGGGACAGCGACTCACCCCAGCCGCGCAGCCGCGGCAGCATGTACTGGTGCTGGGCCAGCTCCACCTGCGCCTTGCCCTCCTTGCTGCGGGCGTGCTGGGCGAAGATGTCCAGGATCAGCGCGGTGCGGTCGATCACCTTGACCTTGACGATCTCTTCGAGCTGACGCAGCTGGCCCGGGGTCAGCTCGCCGTCGCAGACGACCGTGTCGGCGCCGGTGGCGAGCACCACCTCGCGCACTTCCTTCGCCTTGCCGGAACCGAGGTAGGTGGCCGGGTCGGGCCGGTCGCGCCGCTGCATAAGGCCTTCCAGCACCAGCGAGCCGGCGGTCTCGGCCAGCCGGGCCAGCTCGGCGAGCGAGTTCTCGGCGTCGGTGATCGTGCCGGACGTCCACACGCCGACGAGCACCACCCGCTCCAGCCGGAGCTGCCGGTATTCGACCTCGGTGACGTCGGTGAGCTCGGTGGCCAGCCCGGGGATCCGGCGCAGCGCCTGCCGCTCCTCCAGGTCGAGCGAGATCCCGACCGGCTCGACGCCGGGCGGCAACCGCCGCTCAGGCCCGGCGGGCGTGGCCGGAACGGCCGTGTCGACCGGGCTGGCGGCCGGCGGCGCGCCGGCGGCGGCCGCGCGGATGCGCCGCATGGTGGGGCTGGTGGTCAGTGGATCAGTCATCGCCCTCGATGGTGTCACGCGATGTCGCTGCCGGCATCGCAGTTTCGGCTCGGATGTCAGGTCGCTCCGACCGGTCGGCCGGGCGCGGCCGGTCGGCGTCGTACGGGCGCGGTTGGGGGTGGGCGGCGTAGAACAGCGACCAGGGCTCCCCGTCCGGGCTGGGCGGGCGCCCGGCGTACTCGTTGAACAGCGCGCCCAGCCGCTCGTGCAGCTCGTCCAGCTCGGCCCTGGGCAGCCGGACGCCGAGCCGGGTCATCCGCAGGTTCGCCACCCCGGCCAGCTGCGCTTCGGCCACGAACGCCTCGAGCATCGCGCTGCCGCCGGCCACCCGGTCCCGGTCCTCGACCACGTCCAGGATCCAGGACTTCCCGGTGGACCGGTACGGCCGCTCCCGCGACCCGCGGTTGCCGCGGCGGTCCGGCTCGGCCACCAGGAACCCGGTGTCCACCAGCCGGCGGACGTGGTAGAGCACACTCGCCGGGTCCTTACCGAGCGCCGCGGCGATCTCCTTGTTGGTCAGCGCGCCGTCCAGGCAGACCCGCAGGATCTGCAGCCGGATCGGCGACGCCATCGCCCGGGCCTCGTCGTCGGTCGCCGGCCGGCGCGGGCTGCTGATGCCCTCGACCCGCGGGACTGGCTCAGTGCTCACTCCGCCAGCCTAATGACCGGGCGCAGGAAAGTGATTGACAAGTCTCAATCACTTCCGGGAGGCTCGCTTCCGTGAGCATTGATCCTGCCTCGCGCAGCCTCTCGCGGCACCGGGACTTCCGCCGGCTGTGGGCCGGCGACACGATCAGCCAGTTCGGATCGATGGTGACGCTGATCGCGCTGCCACTGCTCGCGGTCAAGACGCTGCACGCCACCCCGTTCGAGGTCGGCCTGCTGACCGCGTTCGAGACGCTGGCGTTCCTGCTGGTGGGGCTGCCGGCCGGGGCCTGGGTGGACCGGTTGCGCCGGCGCGACGTGCTGATCGTCGGCGACCTGCTGCGCGCGCTGCTGCTCGGCTCGCTGCCGCTGGCCGCCTGGCTGGACGTGCTCGCGCTGCCGCAGGTCTACCTGGTCGCGCTGACCGCCGGCATCTGCACGGTGTTCTTCGACGTCGCGTACCAGTCGTACCTGCCGCACCTGGTCGGCCGTGAGCACCTGGTCGAGGGCAACGCGAAGCTGCAGGCCAGCCAGTCGGTGGCGCAGGTGGCCGGGCCGAGCGTCGGCGGCCTGCTGGTGCAGTGGCTGACCGCGCCATACGCGATCCTGGTCGACGCGGTCTCCTACCTGTGGTCGGCGGTCTGCGTCAGCGCGATCCGGTCGCGGGAGCCCGCACCGGAACGGGCACCCGGCCGGCACCTGCTGCGCGAGGTGCAGGAAGGCCTGGCGTTCGTCGTCAAACACCCGCTGCTCCGCTCGATCGCGGCCTGCACCGGGACGTCCAACCTGTTCTCCTCGGTGGGCATGGTCGCGCTGATCTCGCTGCTGGCCGGCAGCGGGCAGCTGAACCTGTCGGCCGGCACGATCGGCCTGCTGTTCGCGGTCGGGTCGGTCGGCGGGCTGGTCGGTGCGCTGGTCGCCCGCCGGGTGGCCAGCTGGCTCGGCCAGGGCCCGGCGATCTGGATCAGCGCGCTGATCACCGTGCCGACCGCCGCCATCCCGATCTTCGTGCACCGGGACTGGACGCTCGGCCTGCTCGCGGTCGGCCAGCTGGTGTCCTCGATCGGGGTGGTCGTCTACAACATCACCCAGGTCTCGTTCCGGCAGGGCCTGTGCCCGGAGCGGCTGCTCGGCCGGATGAACGCGACGATCCGGTTCCTGGTCTGGGGCACCATGCCGCTCGGCGGCCTGCTCGGCGGGGCCCTGTCCACCTGGATCGGGCTGCGCCCGACGTTCGCGGTGGCCGCGGTCGGCGCGCTGGTCGCCGCGATGCCGGTCTTCTTCTCGCCGCTGCGCTGGATGCGCGAGCTGCCGCAGACCTACGACAGCGGGCCGGACGGGCTGGCCGAGCCGGCGGCCGGGCTGCTGACCGAGGCGGCCGACCCGGACGGCACCGACCCGGCCAGGACCGACCCAGCCAGGACCTCGGCGGGAACCGACCGGGGCTGACCAGTGGGCTGACCTGGCCGAAGCCCGGCCGCGGGTGCCCGGGACGGGCGGGCACCGGCGCCGGGCGGGTCCCGGTCCGCGCCCGCCAGCCCGGCCCGGCCGGCCCGGGGACGTCGCCACGCACGTCCGGCAGCCGGGGCGGCGGCCGGTCGGGAGGTCCCGGACGGTGAGGGCCCGGACGGTGGGGTCCCAACGGGCGGGTCCCGGACGGTGGGGTCCCGAACGGGCGGGTCCCGAACGGGCGGGTCCCGAACGGGCGGGTCCCGAACGGGCGGGTCCCGGACGGTGGGGTCCTGGGCGGGTGGGTCCGGTCGGGTACGGTTTGGGGTGATCGGGGCGGCATCGGGACGGGCCAGCCCCCACCCGGCGGACGGCGAGGAGGCACCGCGGCGATGCACCCCCAGCACCGCGGTGGCGGCCCGGCGGCCCGGGTACCGGCGCGGATCTGGGCCCGGGTGCGGCTGACCGGGCAGCGGCTGCTGGCCCGGTGGGACCGGTACGACGACGAGTTGCGGTATGACCCGGCGCGGCGGAACCGGCCCGTCCTGATCGTGATCGGGGCCGCGGCGGTGGTGGTGCTGGCCGCGATGGTGGGCCTGTTCGTGCTGGCCAGCCGGAGCCACCCGGCGCCGGCCCGGGCGGTGGTGCTCACCTCGCCGACGCCGACGCCGAGCCCGACCCCGGCCCCCGGCACGCCACCGCCGACCACCCCGCTGGCCAGCACCGCGAGCCCGACCCCGACCGTGCCGGCCGGCGGCACCCTGCGCGCGCTGCACTCGGGCCGCTGCCTCACCGTCCGGGACGACAGCCGGGAGGCGGGTGCCCGGCTGGTGCAGCGCGGCTGCGACGGTGCTCCGGCCGAGGGCTTCCACCTGGTCCCGGTGCCCGCCGCGGTGCGCACGTACGAGCTGGTGAACGAGCTGACCGGCCGGTGCGTGGACGTCGACAGCGGGTCCACCGCCGACGGCGCCCCGGTCATCCAGTGGGACTGCACCGGCCACCTCAACCAGCAGTTCACGATGCGGAACGTGCCCGGGCTGGCCGGCTCGGTGCAGCTGGTCGCGATGCACTCCGGCAAGTGCCTGGACGTGGCCGGGGTGTCGACCGCCAACGGCGCCGAGATCCAGCAGTGGGCCTGCCACCCGGCCGAGACCGAGGCGACGATGCGCAACCAGTCCTGGCTACTGGCCACCGGCACCTGAGCCAGCGGCCGGTCAGCCAGCGGCAGCCGCACCCAGCGGGGGCCGCGAGCCGACGGGCCCGGAGGCCAGCGAGGCCCGCACGCCAGCCGCGCTCCGCAAGCCAGCGGGGCCCGTAGGCCAGCGGCAGCTAAGCCGGCGGCACCGTGCTGAGCCAGTCGGGGCGGGTCGTGCCGGTGGCGACCAGCACCGCCGGGCCGGTCAGCCGCACCGGGCCGGCCGCCGTCCAGGTCACGGTCAGCCGGCCACCGGGGACGTCCACCGTCCACGGCTCAGCCCGGCCCGCGCCGGCCGCCTGCACGGTCGCCACCACCGCCGCGCACACCCCGGTGCCGCAGGACCGCGTCTCGCCGACCCCGCGCTCGTGTACCCGCAGCGCGATCCCGCGCGGCCCGGTGCGGACCACGAACTCGACGTTCTGGCCATCCGGCAGGGTCGGGGTGACCACCGGTGGGCGGGTCAGGTCCAGGCCGGCCAGCTCGGCCAGGCCGGCGGCGCCGGCCGGCAGCGCGACGACCAGGTGCGGGTTGCCCATGCTGACCGCGGTGGCCGGCTGCCCACCGACCAGCGGGTGGGCGTCGATCGGGGCCGGTGCGCCCATGTCCACGGTCACGTCGCCGGCTGCCGGCAGCCAGACCGTGCGCAGCCCGGCCCGGGTCGCCACCGGGAGCTCGCCCGGCCCGGCCAGACCGGCGTCCACGAGATAGCGGGCGAACACCCGGATGCCGTTGCCGCACATCTCGGCGATCGACCCGTCGGCGTTGCGGTAGTCCATGAACCACTTCGCGGCCGCCGCCATCGGCGCGCCGTCCGGGTCGTCGGCGGCGGGCACCACGCGCAGCACGCCATCGGCCCCGATCCCGTGGTGCCGGTCGCAGAGTGCCCGCACCAACCCGGCCGACAGCGGATCGGCGTCCGGCAGCACCAGGAAGTCGTTGCCGGTGCCGTGCCCCTTGACCCAGTTCACCCGGTCAAGCCTACGGATCACCGGTCAAGTGTGCGGAGGGCATCGGCGAGCAGCGCCGGGGACGCGCCGTCCAGCCAGTGGATCCGGGGGTCGCGGCGGAACCAGGACCGCTGCCGGCGGGCGAACCGGCGGGTGGCGCGGACGGTCTCGGCCCGGGCCTCGTCCAGGCTGTACCCGCCGGCCAGAGCGCGGAGCACCTGCTGGTAGCCGAGCGCGCGGCTGGCAGTCAGCCCGTCGGCGAGGCCGGCGGAGCGCAGTCCGCGCACCTCGTCCACCAGGCCGAGGGTCCACATCCGGTGCACCCGGGCGGTGATCCGGTCGTCCAGCTCGGCGGCGGCCCGGTCCACCCCCAGCTGCACCGCGTCGTACCGCGCCGGCGCGCCGGCCTGGTCGGGCAGGGTGGCCGTGAACGGGCCGCCGGTCAGCTCGATCACCTCCAGCGCGCGGACGATCCGGCGACCGTTGGTGGGCAGGATGCCGCCGGCGGCGACCGGGTCGACCGCGGCGAGGCGGGCGTGCAGCGCGGGCGCGCCGGTGGCGGCCAGCTCGGCCTCCAGCCGGCCGCGCAGCGCTGGATCGGTGCCCGGGAACCGCAGATCGTCCAGCACCGCCCGGATGTACAGCCCGGAGCCGCCGACCAGCACCGGTACCCGGCCGCGGTCCAGCACCCGGGCCACGGTCGCCCGGGCCAGCTCCTGGTAGGCGGCGACGCTGGCGGTCTCGGTCACCGGCCAGATGTCCAGCAGGTGGTGCGGGACGCCGCGGCGCTCGGCCGGGGTGAGCTTGGCGGTGCCGATGTCCATGCCGCGGTAGAGCTGCATCGAGTCCGCGTTCACGATTTCGCCGCCGATCGCGGCCGCCAGCGCCACCCCGAGGTCCGACTTGCCGGCGGCGGTGGGGCCGACCACGGCGAGCACCGGCCCGGTCCGGCCCGGCCCGGCCGTGCTGGTCACGGCCATGCCGGGCTGCCCTGGGCGGGTCCGCCGGGCGGTGCGGATGCGGCATCCGTCGCGATCTCGGGCAAGATCAGCGGTAGATGCGCCCGGAAAGTGGCTGCGGCGGACACGGCAGGAGAGTAGGACAAGGCGGACCGGGGTGCCGGAGTGCGGCGTCGTGCTGTGAGAATGCGCAGAGAGCGCGGGGCGCGAGGAGGAGCGAGGCAATGACTGCCAGCAACGAGTGGGGGCGGGTCGACGCCGACGGCACGGTGTGGGTCCGCACCGGCGACGGCGAGCGGACCGTCGGCTCGTGGCAAGCCGGGACACCCGAGGCGGGTCTCGCCCACTACATCCGGCGGTACGAGGATCTGGCCACCGAGGTAGTGCTGCTGGAAACCCGGCTGAAGTCCGGGGCCGGCGATCCGCGGGCGACGCTGGGCCAGGCCCGGGCACTGCGCGAGACGCTGCCCGAGGCCGCGGTCATCGGCGACCTGAGCGCACTGGACCTGCGGCTGGGCGAGCTGGAAGTCGCCGCCAGCGGCAAGATCGAAGAGGCCTCGGTGGCCCGGGCCGCGGCCAAGGCGGCATCCGTCGCGGCCAAGGAGAAGCTGGTCATCGAGGCCGAGGAGCTCGCGCAGAGCTCGCAGTGGAAGGCCACCGGCGACCGGTTCCGGACGATCGTGGACGAGTGGAAGGCCATCCGCGGCGTCGACCGGAAGACCGACGAGACGCTGTGGAAGCGGTTCGCCGCGGCCCGTGACGCGTTCGCGCAGCGCCGCGGCGCCCACTTCGCCACCCTGGACCAGCAGCGGTCGCTGGTGCGCATCCGCAAGGAGGCGCTGCTGGCCGAGGCCGAGGGACTGGCCGAGTCGACCGACTGGGGCACCACGGCGAGCCGGTTGAAGACGCTGATGTCCGACTGGAAGGCCGCCGGCCGGGCCTCCAAGGACGTCGAGGACCAGCTGTGGACGAAGTTCCGGGCCGCCCAGGACCGGTTCTTCTCCCGCCGGTCCGAGGTGTTCAGCGAGCGGGACGCCGAGCAGGCCGCGAACAAGCGGGCCAAGGAGGCGCTGATCGCCGAGGCCGAGGCCATCGACCCGCGCGGCGACCTGAAGGCGGCGCAGGCCAGGCTGCGCGAGATCCAGGACCGGTACGACGCGATCGGGCACGTGCCGCGGGACGCGGTCCGGCCGCTGGACACCCGGATGCGGGCCGCCGAGCAGAAGGTGCGCGACGCCGCCGACACCGAGTGGCGGCGCAGCTCCGGCTCGTCCAACCCGCTGCTGGCCCAGCTGCGGGACGCCGTCACCAAGGCCGAGACGCAGCTGGTCAAGGCGCAGGCCGCCGGCAACGAACGCAAGATGGCCGAGGCCGAGGCCAACCTGGCCGCCCGCCGCGAGTGGCTCGCCGAAGCCGAACGCTCGGTCGGCGGCTAGCGCCGGGGGCTACCGACGGCTAGCGCTCGGAGCTACCGGCGGACGGTCGGGAGCCCCAGCAGGACGCCGGGGGTGCGGCCGGGGGCCTCGTCGGCGGCGTCGCCGGCACGGGTGCGGCGGTGCGCCAGTGGCGGGCCGTCGGCGACCAGGTGGTGCGGGGCGCCGTAGCTGACCGCGGTCGTCACCAGGTCGCCGGGCCGGACCTCGGGGCCGGTGGCGAAGTGCACCAGCCGGCCGTCGCGGGCGCGGCCGGAGCGGCGGCCGGTGGCGCCGTCCTTGCGGCCCTCCCCCACGGCGACCAGCACCTCGACGGTGGCGCCGACCAGCTTGCGGTTCTCCGCGAGCGAGATCTCGTCCTGCAGCGCGACCAGCCGCTCGTACCGCTCCTGGACCACCTCGCGCGGCACCTGGTCGGGCAGCGACGCGGCCGGCGTGCCGGGCCGCGGCGAGTACTGGAACGTGAACGCGCCGGCGAACCGGGCGGCGCCGACCAGGTCCAGGGTGGCGGCGAAGTCGGCCTCGGTCTCGCCCGGGAAGCCGACGATGATGTCGGTGCTGATGGCCGCGTCCGGCATGGCGTCGCGCACCCTGGCCAGGATCGACAGGTACCGCTCCCGCCGGTACGAGCGGCGCATCGCCTTCAGCACGGCGTCCGACCCGGACTGCAGCGGCATGTGCAGCTGGTGGCAGACCGCCGGGGTGGCCGCCATCGCCTCGATCACGTCGTCGGTGAAGTCCCGCGGGTGCGGCGAGGTGAAGCGGAGCCGGTCCAGCCCGTCGACCGCGCCGGCGGCCCGCAGCAGCTTGCCGAAGGCGTACCGGTCGCCGAACTCCCGGCCGTAGGAGTTGACGTTCTGGCCGAGCAGGGTCACTTCCAGCACGCCGGCGTCGACCAGCGCGCGCACCTCGGCCAGCACGTCGCCGGGGCGGCGGTCCCGTTCGGAGCCGCGCAGCGCCGGGACGATGCAGAACGTGCAGGTGTTGTCACAGCCGACCGAGATCGACACCCAGGCCGCGTACGCCGATTCGCGCCGGGCCGGCAGCGTGGACGGGAACACCTGCAGCGCCTCGGCGATCTCCACCTGCGCCTCGTGCTGCACCCGGGCCCGCTCCAGCAGCACCGGCAGCGCGCCGATGTTGTGCGTCCCGAACACCACGTCCACCCAGGGCGCGCGGCGGACCACCTCGCCCCGGTCCTTCTGCGCCAGGCAGCCGCCGACCGCGATCTGCATGCCCGGGTGGGCGTCCTTGACCGGGCGCAGGTGGCCGAGGTTGCCGTACAGCCGGTTGTCCGCGTTCTCCCGGACCGCGCAGGTGTTGAACACGACGAGGTCGACCGGCGCACCGGCGGGGGCACGGACGTAGCCCGCGTCCTCCAGCAGCCCGGACAGCCGCTCGGAGTCGTGGACGTTCATCTGGCACCCGTAGGTGCGCACCTCATAGGTACGCGGGTCCATGCGCCCAGTGTCCCGTACCGGGGCCCGCTGCCGGACGCCGGTCCGGACATCCGGCCGCGCCGGCCGGCGGCCATCCGGTGGGAGATCGGTGGGCGCCGGTGGGGAACCGGTGCGCGGGCGATGAGCAGGCAGTGGGCCGCCAGTAGGGCGCAGGCGCGCGGGGACAAACGGGCTTATCAGTCCGATAACAATTCGGTGGGTACGCGGTGAAGTGTGCACCTTCATGAAAGCGTTGGAACGCTATGGTGCGGTCATGACCAATCCCGACGACGGCGCCACCCCGGCTCCCCGAGCCAGCGGCGCGCCTCTTGTCGTGCTGGAAAGGGTCAACAAGTACTTCGGTCCACTGCACGTGCTGCAGGACGTCGACCTGACCGTCAACCGGGGCGAAGTCGTCGTGGTGATCGGCCCGTCCGGCGGCGGCAAGTCGACGCTCTGCCGGGCGATCAACCGGCTGGAGCCGATCGACTCGGGCACCATCACGATCGACGGCCAGCCGCTGCCGGCCGAGGGAAAGGGCCTGGCCAAGCTGCGCGCCGACGTCGGCATGGTGTTCCAGTCGTTCAACCTGTTCGCGCACAAGACGATCCTGGCCAACGTCACGCTCGGCCCGGTCAAGGTGCGCGGCATCAGCCGGGACGCGGCGCACCGCCGGGCGATGGAACTGCTCGAGCGGGTCGGCATCGCCAACCAGGCCGACAAGCTGCCGGCGCAACTGTCCGGCGGGCAGCAGCAGCGGGCGGCCATCGCCCGGGCGCTGGCAATGGAGCCGAAGCTGATGCTGTTCGACGAGCCGACCTCGGCGCTCGACCCGGAAATGATCAACGAGGTGCTCGACGTCATGATCGGCCTCGCCCGGGACGGCATGACGATGGTCGTGATCACGCACGAGATGGGCTTCGCCCGGCGCGCCGCCAACACGGTCGTGTTCATGGCCGACGGGCAGATCGTCGAGACGGGCACGCCGGACGAGTTCTTCGGCAGCCCCAGCAGTGACCGGGCCAAGGACTTCCTCGGCAAGATCCTCACCCACTGAGCGGCGCGGCTCTTATCCGAGTCCCGGCTCGTCCTCAATTGAAAGGGAAATCCATGAAGTTCCGTACCCTCTCCGTGGCGCTCGCCGCGCTTGCCGTGGCCGCAGCCGGCTGCGGAGAGAGCAAGTCCAACCTGGACAGCGGCAGCGGCGGCGCCAAGACCGACACCCCCGCCTACCAGGTCGCGCAGAACCCGTCGTTCGCGGCCGGGTCGACGATGGAACGGCTGGCGAAGGCCGGCAAGATCAAGGTCGGGGTCAAGGCCGACCAGCCCGGGATCGGCAACAAGAACCCGTCCACGGGCAAGTACGAGGGCTTCGACATCGAGATGGCCAAGATCATCGCCGGCCAGCTCGGGCTGTCCGAGGACAAGATCGAGTTCACCGAGACCGTGTCCAAGAACCGCGAGCCGTTCATCCAGACCGGCCAGGTGGACATCGTGATCGCGTCCTACTCGATCACCGACAAGCGCAAGAAGGTCGTCGCCTTCGCCGGCCCCTACTACCAGACCGGGCAGGACCTGCTGGTCCGCAAGGCGGACAAGGACACGATCACCGGGCCGGACGCGCTGGCCGGCAAGAAGGTCTGCTCGGTCACCGGCTCCACGCCGCTGGCCAACATCGAGGACAACTACAAGCAGGCCAAGACCGTGCCGTTCGCCACCTACACCGAGTGCGTCGACCAGCTGTCCACCAACCAGGTGGACGCGGTCACCACCGACGGCGCGATCCTGCTCGGCTACGCCGCCAAGGACCCGGACAACCTGTACGTGGTCGGCAAGCCGTTCAGCACCGAGAAGTACGGCATCGGCCTGAAGAAGGAAGACAAGGCGTTCCGCGACTTCGTCAACGACAGCCTGCAGAAGTCGTTCGACAACGGTGACTGGCAGAAGGCGTACGACACGACGCTGGGCAAGAG
>Ga0307499_10000648_pt1 | contig 11458 bp, 8 predicted proteins | sample 13_S_MG_FD_201363 | JGI IMG/M metagenome (GOLD analysis project Ga0307499, IMG submission 201363) | Soil microbial communities from Populus trichocarpa stands in riparian zone in the Pacific Northwest, United States - 13_S | ecosystem: Environmental > Terrestrial > Soil > Riparian zone > Trees... | reverse complement strand
CCCAAGGAATTCGAGCTCACGGTGACGCTGTTCCGCAACATGGGCCGCCTGATGTCGCGCGGACATCTACAGGAAACGGTCTGGGGACGAAGCGGCGACCTCGCGACGCGCACCGTGGACACGCACGTCAGCCAGGTGCGCAAGAAGCTCGACCTGCGGCCCGAGTCGGGCTACCGCGTGGTGCCCATCTACAACTACGGCTACCGCCTCGAGAAGATCACCCCGCCGTAGAAAAAATAAGGGCGACCCCGATGGGGCCGCCCTTAGAGCTCCGGTGCCAGAGGAGGAGGAGGAGGCGACCGGTGCTGCAATGCAACAGTAGCAGCCTTTAACCTGAATAGCAAGACTGGTAATTCTCCTCAAAACACTTTTGCATAGAATGCAAAGGTGGCGGATTCATTGAGTGAAATGGCAGTGTTCGCGCGGGTCGTGGCGACCGGAAGCCTGTCTGCCGCGGCACGAGAATTGAGCCTGTCTCCGGCCATGGTGAGCCGCAGGCTCGCAGCCCTGGAAGCGCGCTTGGGCGTGCGGCTCGTGAACCGAACCACGCGCAGCCTTCATCTCACCGACGAAGGCGCGAGCTACTACGAGAGCTGCTCACGCGTCCTCACGGAGATCGAGCAGGCCAATGCCTCGGTCTCCGCGGGGCGCCAGGCTCCCCAAGGCACGCTGCGCGTTGCGCTCCCCGCCGCGTTCGGCAATCAGTATGTCGCCCCGCTCGTGCCGCAGTTCGCCGCGCTTTATCCGGCGGTGCAGCTCGCCCTCAGCCTCTCCGACCGTAGCGTCAATCTCGTCGAGGACGGCTTCGACCTCGCCATCCGGATCGCGGCGTTGGCCGACTCCTCGCTCGCCGCGCGCAAGCTCGCCCCCAATCGGCGCGTGGTGTGCGCGAGCGCGGAGTACCTGCGCAGCCACGGGACGCCGAATTCTCCCGCGGAGCTCGCGCAGCACAACTGCCTGCTCGCCTCCGACTTCGGCGCCACCTGGGAATACAAGGATCCGGCCGGCAAGCCCGGTTCGGTCCGGGTGAGCGGCCGTTATGTCTGCGACAACTGGGAGGTCCTGCGCGAGTGGGCCCTCGCAGGCCTCGGCATCGCGCTCAAGTCCACCTGGGACGTGCGCCGCCATCTGTCGAGCGGCTCTCTCGTGTCGCTACTTCCGGGCTATAGCTTCGACAGCGACGTGGCAATCTACGCGGTCTATCCTCACCGGCGTCACCTGCCGGCCAAGACGCGCGCCTTCATCGATTTTCTCGCGAGCTCCTTCGGTCCCGAACCTTTCTGGGACCGCGTTGTCGTCAAGCCGCGCATCAAGGCTCGATCCGGTTCAGCGCCATAATGGACGCCGACGTGGACCCTGCCGCATGAATGCTCCCACCAATCTCGCGCGGTTCAGTCTCGACGACAAGTACACCGTCGAACGCGGCCGCGTGTTCCTCACCGGAACCCAGGCCCTCATTCGGCTGCTGATGCTGCAGCGCACGCGCGACGAGAGGGCGGGCCTCAACACCGCGGGCTTCGTTTCCGGGTACCGCGGCTCTCCGCTCGGCGGCCTGGACCAGGCGCTGTGGCGGGCGCAAAAGCACCTGGAGAGCCACCACGTCAGGTTCCAGCCTGGCGTCAACGAAGACCTCGCGGCGGCCGCGATCTGGGGCTCGCAGCAGGTGACGATGTTTCCGAAGGCGAAATACGACGGCGTCTTCGGCATGTGGTACGGCAAGGGTCCCGGGGTCGACCGCTGCGGCGACGTCTTCAAGCACGCCAACGCCGCGGGTACCTCGAAGCACGGCGGCGTTCTCGTGCTCGCGGGCGACGACCACGCCGCGAAGTCCTCGACGCTGCCGCACCAGTCGGAGCACATCTTCAAGGCCTGCCTCATCCCGCACCTGAACCCGGCGAGCGTGCAGGACTATCTCGACCTCGGCCTGCACGGCTACGCGATGAGCCGCTATTCCGGCTGCTGGGTCGCCTTCAAGTGCGTCACCGACGTAGTCGAATCCGGCGCCTCTGTCCTGGTCGATCCGGATAGAGTCAGCATCAAGATCCCGACCGACTTTGCCGCGCCGGCGGACGGACTGAACATCCGCTGGCCCGACGGCATCCTCGAGCAGGAAACCCGCATCCTCGATTGGAAGGTCTACGCCGCGCTCGCCTACGTGCGCGCCAACGGCCTGGACAAGGTGATCTTCGATTCGCCGAAGGCGCGCCTGGGCATCGTCACCGCGGGCAAATCCTACGGCGACGTGATGCAGGCGCTCGCCGACCTCGGAATCGACGCGCAGATCGCGAGGGACATCGGCCTGCGCGTCTACAAAGTGGCGATGACCTGGCCGCTCGAGCCGCAGGGCGCGCGCCGCTTCGCCGAAGGACTCGAGGAAGTGCTGGTGGTGGAAGAGAAGCGCCAGCTGATCGAGTACCAGATCAAGGAGGAGCTCTACAACTGGAAGGAAGGCGTGCGCGCGCCGCGCGTCGTGGGCAAGTTCGACGACAGCGGCGAGTGGAGCCGTAGCGGCGGCAAGCCGGCGGGCACCTGGCTGCTTCCGGCGCACTACGAGCATTCACCGGCCATGGTGGCCCGCGCCATCGCCCAGAGACTGGAAAAGCTGGGAATGACCGCGGCGCTCGGCTCGCAGTTCCGCGACCGGCTTGCGTTCCTCGATTTCAAGGAGAAGCTGCTCGCCAAGCCGAGAGTGACAGCGGTCAGGCAACCTTATTTCTGCTCGGGCTGCCCACACAACACGTCCACGCGGGTGCCGGAGGGCAGCCGCGCCACCGCCGGGATCGGCTGCCACTTCATGGCGGTGTGGATGGACCGCAACACTGCGACCTTCACGCACATGGGCGCCGAGGGCGCGCCCTGGATCGGGCAGGCGCCGTTCACCGACGAAAAGCACATCTTCGCCAACCTCGGCGACGGCACCTACTTCCATTCCGGCCTGCTCGCGATTCGCGCCGCGGTGGCGGCGAAGGTCAACATGACCTACAAGATCCTGTACAACGACGCGGTCGCGATGACCGGCGGACAGCGCCACGACGGGCCGCTCGACCCCGCGATGATCTCGCGGCAGATCGCCGCCGAAGGCGTGAAGCCGATCGTGGTGGTGACCGACGAGCCGCAGAAGTACCCGCGCGGCACCGCCTGGGCACCGGGCGTCACCGTGCGGCACCGCGACGAGCTCGACCAGGTGCAGCGCGAGCTGCGCGAAACCCCCGGCGTATCCGCGCTCATCTACGACCAGACCTGCGCGTCGGAAAAGCGCCGGCGCCGCAAGCGCAACGAGTACCCCGACCCCGCCAAGCGCGCGGTGATCAACGAGATGGTGTGCGAAGGCTGCGGCGACTGCAGCGTGAAGTCGAACTGCCTGTCGGTCGAGCCGCTCGAGACCGAGTACGGACGCAAGCGAACCATCAACCAGTCCTCGTGCAACAAGGACTACTCGTGCCTCAAGGGCTTCTGCCCGAGCTTCGTCACGGTCGAGGGCGGGCGGCTGAAGAAGGGCAAGTCGGCCGGCAAAGGGAATGAAGAATTTCCACCGATCCCAGAACCGGCGCTTCCCGCGCTCGAAAATGCGTATGGAATTCTGGTCACCGGCATCGGCGGCACGGGCGTCATCACCATCGGCCAGATCATCGGCGTGGCTGCGCACCTCGAAGGCAAGGGGGTGAGCGTCCTCGACATGTCCGGTCTCGCGCAGAAATACGGCGCCGTGATGTCGCACGTGCAGATCGGAGCAGGCCCGCAGGACATCCACGCGACGCGTCTCGACACCGGCGGCGCGCACCTCGTGCTCGGCTGCGACCTCGTGGTGACGGCGAGCACCGAGGCGCTCGCCAAGATGGCGCCCGGGCGCACGCGCGCCGTGGTCAACGCGAGCGTAACCCCTACCGCCGAGTTCGTCAGGAATCCGAACTGGCAGCTCCCCGGCTCGGATCTCCAGCGCGACATTCGTGAAACGACGCAAACAAGCGATTTTGTCGCAGCGACGGAGCTCGCCACCGCGTTGATGGGCGACGCCATCGCGACCAACATGTTCATGCTCGGCTACGCCTATCAGAAGGGCTGGGTTCCCCTCGCCGGCGAGTCGATCGAGCGCGCGATCGAGCTGAACGCCGTCGCGGTGGAATTCAACAAGAAGAGCTTTCTGTGGGGCCGGCGCGCCGCGGCCGACCAGGAGAAGGTCCGACGCATCGCCACGCCGGCCGACGTGATCCCGATCGACCAGCACTTCTCGCGCAACCTGGACGAGCTGATCGAGCGGCGCGCGAAGTTCCTGGCGGACTATCAGAACGCCGCCTACGCGGACAGATACAAGAGCCTCGTCGACCGGGTGCGCAGGATCGAGCAGGAAAGCGCCGGCTCCTCGAAGCTCACCGAAGCCGTCGCGCGCTACTACCACAAGCTGCTCGCCTACAAGGACGAGTACGAGGTCGCGCGACTGCACGCCAATGGCGAGTTCGAACGGAAGATCGCCGGCATGTTCGAGGGCGACTACAGGACGTACTACTACCTCGCGCCGCCGCTTTTCGCGAAGGTCGACCCGCTCACCGGCGAGCCGCGCAAGATGCGCTTCGGCGGATGGATGAAGGGGGTTTTCAAGCTTCTTTCTCGGTTGAAATTCCTCAGGGGAACCGCGTTCGATCCCTTCGGGCATACCGGGGAAAGGTGCATGGAACGCGAACTCATCCGCGATTACGAGCAGACGGTCGAGCAGCTCCTCGCCGGCCTGAACGCGCAGAGCCACGCCGCCGCGCTCCAGATCGCCTCGCTCCCCGAAGAGATCCGAGGCTTCGGCCACATCAAGAAGCGCAACGTCGAGGCGGTGCGCAAGAAGCGCGATGAGCTCCTCCAGCGCTTCAGTGCGCGAGGCGTCGAGCGCGCCGCAGCGTAACGCCGACGCATGCGAATCGCGTATCTCGAGGACGACGCCGACCAGGCCACGCTCATCCGCAAGTGGCTTGAAGAAGCCGGCCACATCTGCCACTACTTCGACCGCGGGCATGCGCTGCAGCGCTCGCTCGCGCGCGAGTCGTTCGACCTGTACATCCTCGACTGGCACCTTCCGGATACCGACGGCCTGCAGGTCCTGAAGGAAATCCGCACCAGCGTGCCCGCGGCGCTGGTGATCTTCGCCACCGCGCGCGACCGCGATGACGACATCGCGCGAGGTCTGCAGGCGGGCGCCGACGACTACATCACCAAGCCGGTGCGCCAGGGCGAGCTGCTCGCACGCATCGAAGCCGTGGCCCGCCGCGTGCGCGGTGGCCCCCAAACCGCGCCCGACCTCCTGGAGCTTGGCGCATTCAAGCTGAACCGCAGTGCGCGCACCGTGGAACGCGACGGACGCCGCGTCGAGCTCACCGACAAGGAGTACGCGCTAGCGGAATTCTTCTTCCTGCATGCCGGGAAGGTCGTGTCTCGGCAGCACTTGCTCGAGGCAGTCTGGGGACTGCAGGCAAAGGCCCAGACCAGAACTGTCGATACCCACGTCAGCCGCCTGCGCACCAAGCTCGGCCTCGGCGGCGAGCGCGGCTGGCGCCTCGCCTCTGTGCACCAGTTCGGCTACCGGCTGGAGCGCGCCGATCAATAGGTGATGGTGAGGGTGCGGGTGGCGCTGCCCGAGCACGAAGCGGTCGCGCACGTGCCGGCCTGTCCGCCGGCGATGTTGCCGGTGATCGTAAAGGTCTGATTCGCGCCGGTGCCGTTGGACGAGGCCTGCGAAAGCGCCACGGTGTAGTTCAGGCCGACCAGCGTTCCGGACGTCGCATCGAGCGCCATGTCGTAGGGGATGCCCGTGGTGCAGTTCACGCGGAAGGTGGTATTTGCCGAGGCGGCAGCGACCTGGAACGAGGTGTAGGCAAGGCTGATATTTCCCGGCGGAGTCGACAGCGTGCAGTTCGCGATCGTGATGATCGAGACGCTGAACGTGGTCTGCGAGAGCATCGTCCCGCTGCTATTGCGCACGGTCACGGTCACGGTGTCGGTATAGGTTCCGGCGGGGTCCACGGCCTGCGGCCCGGGCAGCCTGAGATCGAACGAGCCGCTCTGGCTCGCGATCAGTCCGGCGCCGAAATTGATCGTTCCGGTAAAGCGCGTGGTCCCGCCGTCCTGCCAGCGGTTGGCGTTGACGTACGGGGGGAGCCGATAGATCTCGTAGTTGTATCTGTTGGCGGCCGCGCCCATCTGGACCCGGTTTTGTGCACCGTTGGGTTGCTGGCCGTTGTTGGCGCCAAGCTGCCAGTTGAACGTGTTGGGATCGGACGCGAGCCGCGTGCACGACACCGTATAGCTCCCGGTCGCGACCGTGTCGCCGACCGCGTTCGGATCGTAGCCCTTGACGATTGACGTTACCGAGGCCGTGCAGGTCACGGCCGCCTGCGCCTCCCATCCGCCGAGATTACCAATCAGGACGAAGGCAAGAACGGACAAGTAGCGCAGCGCTTTCATCGCGTCACCCCCGAGCAGACATAAGGCCCGACGCGCGCGATGTCGTCGGGCTTGCCGGGCGGCAGCTCGACTTCCATCTCGCACTGCCGCCCCTGCCACTTGACCCGCAGCCGGTTCTTGTCCTTGAGGCCGGTGACGAAGGCTTCGCCGCGGCGAGCGACAAAGAACTCCTTGCTGTCGCCGACGAGCTCGAGCTCGGCGCCGGCCGGCGCGGGCTGGCCGTCGTCGAGGACGATGCGCACGAGCGCGCCGCGGCCCGAGCGCACCGGGAACGTCACCTTGACCCCCGAGCGCGCCGGCGGCACGACCGCTATCTCGATGTTGTCGAGCTCGGCGTTGATCGGCAGCTCGTTCGGATCGAGCCGGATGGTGTTGGTCCGGTAAGGCTGCAGCTGGGGAACGAGCGCCTTGCCGCTCGAGTCGGTGCGGCTCAGCACGGTGCTCTGGAACCCCACGCCGACGTCGGGATAACCGGGGACTTCGACCAGGGCGAAGCTGTCCTGCACTTTGCGCGAGGCGAAGAACGCGCCGTCCGCGAGAACCAGGCCGCCCTGCGCGCCCAGCCGCACGGTGGACTGCGTGTCGGAGGCGCTCGCATCTGCGGTGACCAGCCCGCGGCTTCCCTGGTAATAGAGCCCGCCTTCGACGTAGTTCTCGCCAGTGCGCTGGCCGGCGAGCGCGCGCCACGCCGCTCCGGCCTCCAGGCCCAGTCCCTTGCTCACAGTCGCGTAGGCATCGGTATGGCCGGCGTGGTGCGTGGTGGCCGCCGAGGAGGTGATCCGGCCATCCAGGGGAATCAGCAGGCTCACGCCGATCGAGCGGGCGCTCGCGTCGCCGCCCTCCACGCGCGTCGCGCTTACGGTGAGCGAGCTCTGCGCGAAGACGTGGATCGAGTAGTTGGCGCTGTAGGTCGTGATCCGGCCGCGGTCGTAGGTGTCGATCTGGGCGTAGCCCAGGCCGAGGTGGCCGAGCTCGGGCCGCGCATATGTGTAGCTCGCGAGCCACTGGCGCCGATAGGGAAGCGTTTCGTCGTCCTGGCCCACCTGCCGGTACTCGCGCGAGGCCGCTTCGGCGCGCAGAGTGAATCCGTGCCGCAGGCTCCAGTGCTCGAGGCTCACGAGCCCCTGCCGGCCGCTTCCGGTGAGGTCGTCGCTGCTTGCAGCGCCGGCCACCTGTCCGAGCAGCCCGAGCGGCAGCGCGACCGCGAGTCCCGCGCCGCCGCCGCGCAACCTCTCGCTCACCTCCGCACGCGTCTCCAGAGTGAAGTCGTCGCTCAGGCCATGGCGAAACAGCCCTGAAGCGAAGGCCTCGCCATAGTTGGCGCTGTCGATGCCGAGGTTGCGGCGCACCGCGCCGGCCTCGAAGCTGTAGTCGCTCAGGCCCTTGCGCAGCAACGCGGCATTGCTGAAAAAATCCTGCACCAGGACGGTCTCGCGCCCCAGCAGGTCGCGCACCACGATCCGTGCCTGGCCGCTGCCGGTGATCTGCGGGAAGTTGTCGATCGTGAAAGGCCCGGTCGGCACCTGCGAGGTCTGGCGCAGTGCGTCGTTGATGTAGAGCTCGACCGTGCTCGGCGCGCGCGACTGGCCGCCGATCGTCGGGATCGGCTGCGTGATGTACCCGGGGGAAAGCGTGAAGTTCGTGCCCCACTGGATGCCGCCGAAGTAGACCGAGCGACCCCAAGCGCCGCTGCGCGTGGTGCTGTCGCCCAGCCGCAGGCTCGCGTTCTTCTCCGGGAAGTCGCGCGTGAAGGTGGTTTCGAGGCGGCGCCATCCCGGCGCATAGGCCGCGCCCGGGTCGTTTGCGATGTTGCGGATCACCGAAGTGTTCGTGAGAACGCCGGCGCTGCCCGAGACCCCGAGCTCGGTCAGCGCGCCCACGTCGTTGGTCGCCGAAATACCGCGCAGGTCGCTGCGCGTGTAGCTGAGGTCGTAGTTGGCGAACACCGTCGTGAGCGGCCTGCTCACCGCGATACGCTCCGCCGCAGGCTGGCCCACGCGCGTGGTGGCGAAGGCTGCGGGGCTAAAGTTGAGCTGCAGCGATTGCTCGGCGGGGTTGAAGCGCGCCGAGAAGCCCGGAAGCGAGGCGAGGGGATACCAGGTCTCGCCGCGGTACGCCACCGCGGGCGCGCGCGGATCGCGGTTGATGCGCCATTCCTCGAAAGCGTCGAGCTGCGCATACAGTACGCCGGCGCGCTCCATGAGCACCCAGCTTCCCGCGCGCGCGCCGTTGATCGATACCTCGAGGGGGATGATGCGGGTCGCCGGCTCCGCTTCGGGCGCCGCATCGCGCAGCTCTCCTGCGGGCGTCACCTGGGGCTCCGCAGTCCGGGGCGCCTGGGCCGCCGCCTGCGCCATCGCGAGACCGGCGCTTGCGGCAACGGCAAGCTGTAGGAGCGTTCCACGCATGGTGGGCGGCGGCCGGCCACGGCCCCTCAGATGGGAGGCACGTCGAACGTCTGCGTGGCTCCGTCGTCGAACGTGACGACGAGCTGCAGCGCGCCGACCGGGATGGGTTTTGACGCTTCCACGGGAAGGCGCTTGCGCGCCCCGGGCAGGATATAGGCGCCGCCTTCGAAGCGGCCGACGGCCTGGCCGTCCTGCCGCACCACGACTTCGCGTACCTGCGCGTAGGCGCTGCCGCTGTTCGCGCATTGAGCGGCTAGCGTTCCGCTCTCGTTTCGCAGCGCCGTGCACAAAGTCACATGCTTCGCCACCTGCGGCGTGATGAACACCGGCATCGAGAGCGCGAGCGCGATGGGTACGTTGATGCCCTTGGAGGGCCCGGCTTCCGGGAGCTCGCGCAGGATCATGCGGTAGATGAGCTGGCGCGACGCGTCGGGCGGCTGCAGGCGAGCAAGCCGCACCACCTGCTTCGCTTTCGCTCCGAGCTTTACGACCGGCGGGGCGAGGATCAGATCCTCGCTCGGCGTGAGCTGGTCCTCGCCTTCGGCGCTCTGGCGCCACTCATAGATGTCGGCCTGCAGCACGATCGGCTCGTTCGCCTCGTTGGTAATCGTCACCGCGACGGCGCGGTCCTTCGGCGTCATGTAGATGCGCACCGGCGTGACCGAGAACACACCGGCGCACGCGCAATGAGCCGCCGCAACCGCGAGCATTCCTACCGCGGCGCGGGTCCAGGACGAAAGGCGGGATTTGTTCATGTTCCTTGTTCTTCTTGTTCTAGAAGCTCACCAGCAGCTCGAGCGGCCGGTCGGCCCAGAAATCGCCCGGTCCGCCGGCGTGCTGCACGTCGTACAGGCGCAGCATGGTGACGGTACCCCAGCCGGTTCTCCAGCCGAAAGGATCTTTTGCCGCTGCCTCGTACGCCGACCGGTCTCGATCGATGGACATCGAGTAGCGGAAGGCCCCGCCGTGCACGCCGAGAAACGGCTGGCCCGGCACCGCTTCGATACTGACGAACTGCCCCGAATCGCAGACCACCTGGACCGAGGCTCCGGTCTTCTCGCTCAGCGACCGGCTGTAGCACACCCCTGCCCGCTGCGGCTGCGCCGGAGACGACGGAACCGACGTGACCCCGGCCGTGACCGGCTGCGAGAGCGTGATGCCGACCGTGACGCTTTTGTCAGTCGACCCGGCCCACGATGGCGCTCCGACGAGGAGCGCCATCAGGGCAGGGAGGGCCGGTGCGAATGAAGCGGATCGCATAGTCGATCGCTCCGCTCAGCCGGCTTAGTAGTTGACGATCAGCGTATGGATCTTGTTGGTCGCAGCCCCGTTGGTGCAGGAAGCCGCGGCGCACGTGCCCGCCTGGCTGCCCGCCATCGTGCCGGTGACGCTGAACGCCTGCGAAGCGCCGTTACCGGTGGCGCCAGCGGCGCTCAGCCCGAGCGAGTAGTTCAGGTTGACCGCGTTGTCGAGGACCGAGATCGTCGCGGCTCCCGGAGGCGTCGCCGCGCCGTTGCCCGATTGCAGGCCGAACGTATACGGCAGCGTGTTGGTGCAGCTGACCGAGAATCCGCCACCGGTCGCGTTCTGAACCGCCGCCTGCAGCGACGTATAGGCAAATGCGACGTTGGTGACCGCCGACAGCGTGCACGCAGAAGTCAGCGTGACGTTCACGGTGAACGTGCCGGAAGTGTTGCCCGCTTGCGCGTTGCCGGCTGCCAGAGCAGCGGCGATTGCAGTTGCTGTAAGGATCCGTTTCATTGCGCCCTCCCTGTAGAAAATAGGCAGAGCGATGTTGCCCGCGCTGTAGAAACGCGCTGTTACGTATGGTGTCGGGGTTGCAAAAAAACGTCGCTCCGGCGTGACGTAAGCCACGCCGTGCGGCAAATATTTTTAGGACAAAAAGATTAAGTGCTCAAACCTTCAAAGTGAAGGGTGTGAAGCGGGTTTCGCGGTCGTAATAATCCTCATTTTCCGCCCGCTTCAGCGCGCTGACGATCTTGTACGTGAGCGGCGTGAAAATGACCTCGACCGACACCTTGAGGATGAACTGCGCCAGCATGAGCTTGGGAATGATCTCGTTCGGCATGATGCCGCTGGCGTAGAACGCCAGCGGATAGAAAAGCGCCGAATCCACCGCCTCGCCTACGATCGTCGAGCCGATGGTGCGCGTCCACAGCCACCGGCCGGCGGTGAGGATCTTCATCTTCGCCAGCACGAACGAGTTGACGAACTCGCCGCAGAAGTAGGCGAACATCGACGCCGCTGCAATTCTCCAGGTGCTGCCGAAGGCGATTTCGTAGGCCTTCTGGTTCGGCCACTCCGGCGCAGGAGGCAGCGCGACGACCACGTAGGCCATCAGCGCGGCGAACGCCAGCCCGGCGAATCCGGCCCAGATCACGCGCCGTGCGCGTGCGTACCCGTACACCTCGGTGAGGATGTCGCCGAAGACGTACGAGATTGGAAAGAAGAGCACCCCTGCCCCGAAGACCACTGCGCCGAAGAACGGCAGCTCGATCTGCACGGCCTTCGCCGGCCCGATCAGGTTCGAGCAGATGAGGACCGTGACGAATGCGGCCATTACGAAGTCGTAATAGCGGAAGCTT
>Ga0307499_10000645_pt1 | contig 11475 bp, 12 predicted proteins | sample 13_S_MG_FD_201363 | JGI IMG/M metagenome (GOLD analysis project Ga0307499, IMG submission 201363) | Soil microbial communities from Populus trichocarpa stands in riparian zone in the Pacific Northwest, United States - 13_S | ecosystem: Environmental > Terrestrial > Soil > Riparian zone > Trees... | reverse complement strand
GTCAATTGCCGCTCATTCATGCCGAGCATGCGGCCGTTATCGAGTACGGTCGGCGAGACTTCCTTGACGCCCTGATAGACGTTGAAGAACACGATGAAGAACACCAGCGTCACGCCGAGCGCGACCTTGGACCAGATGCCGAGCCCCAGCCACAGCGCGAAGATCGGCGCCAGCACCACACGCGGCAGCGCATTGATCATCTTGACGTACGGGTCGAACACCGCGGCCACGCGCGGCTGGCGCGCGAACCAGAATCCGACCAGCACGCCGCCGACCGAGCCGATCACAAAAGCCAGCACCGACTCCAGCAGCGTGATCATCAGATGCTTCCAGATCACGCCGGAGGTGAACCATTTGACGATCTGGCTCGCGACGTCGACCGGGTTGGAGAAGAAGAACGGCGGCAGCAGGATTTTTCCGAACACCGGCACGGTGGTGAGGAATTGCCACAGCGAGAGCGCGACCACCGCCACCATCAATTGCCAGAACAGCAGTGTCAGGCGCGACATCAGCCGGCCTCCGCACTGAGCGTCGACTGCGCATAACCCTTCATCACTTCGTCCTTCAGCACGCTCCAGATTTCGCGGTGCAGTTCGTGAAATTGCTTTTCCATCCGCACTTCCGAGATGTCGCGCGGGCGCGGCAGCGGTACCTGCCAGTCGCCGATGATGCGCGCCGATGGCCCGGCCGACATGATGACGACGCGGTCGGCGAGCGCGATCGCCTCTTCGAGATCGTGGGTAACGAACAGCACCGCCTTGCGGTCGGCGTTCCACAGATCCAGCAGCAGATTGCCCATGATCTGCCGGGTTTGGGCGTCGAGCGGACCGAACGGCTCGTCCATCAAGAGGATTTTGGGATCGCGGATCAAAACCTGCGCCAGGCCGACGCGCTTGCGCTGCCCGCCGGACAGCATGTGCGGATAGCGGCTGGCGAACGCGCCAAGCCCCACCGATGTGAGCCAGCCCTGCGCGCGCTGCAGCGCCTGCGCGCGCGGTGCCCCCTTGATGTCGAGGCCGATGGCGACATTGTCGATCGCGGTCTTCCAGGGAAACAGCGCATCGGCCTGGAACAGATAGCCGGCATCGCGGTTCAACCCCGTCAGCGGCTGACCGAAAATCTCCACCGATCCGCCGGCGGGCTTCAGTAGCCCGGCCGCAACATTGAGCAGCGTCGATTTTCCGCATCCGGTCGGGCCAACAATGGCGACGAACTCGCCCTGCGCCACCGACAGGCTGGCCTGTTCGACCGCCGTATAGACGCGGTCCCCGGCCACGCGAAAGGCCACCGTCGCATTGTCGAGCGCGACCGCAATGGGCTGTTCATTACCCGCCATGTTTCTCCCTCGGGATTTGGAGGGATGCCTTAGCGGTTACCAAGGACGAGTTCAACGCGGCGTCATGTGGTAGGCTGGCACGATGGCGCGCTTCTATGCCTTGGTCACCTCTCCACACGCGACACCGTTCTTAGCTGAAATCGCTGAAATCGCTGAAATTAACGGCTAAGATAGAGGCCGCCGAACAAGAGGGGCAAGATCGAGAAGGGCAGGCCAAAGCGTTCAAAAACCTTTGAATTTGGGAGAACGGATTATGTATAGAGCGTTCCGATTGGCTGGGGCAGCCGTCATGTTGGGCTCAAGCATCTTTTCCACGGCCGAAGCGCAGGCGATCGAACTTACGGGCGCATGGGCGGGACACGCCGATCTATGCAGCAAGGTCTTCACAAAAAAGGATGGCAAGGTCGTGTATGCAGAGTTTTCCGAGCTTTTCGGTTCAGGTTTCATCATCGATGGCGACCGGATCATGGGAAGAGGCGGCACCTGCACAATCAAGTCCAGGAAGCAGGAGGGCGATAGCCTGGAGCTTTCCGCAGCTTGCGCGTCGACCATCATGACGCAGGATGTCCGATTCAGCCTGAAAATTATCGACGACAACACCATTTCCCGGTCATTTGCCGAGATTTCGGGAATGAGCCTGAACTACACGAGATGCAAGTTCTAAGCGAAAGCCGCAAACGAGCTAATCATCTAGAACGCAAACCAGGCCTTGGCGACGAACGTCGCGCCGCACCAGTTCGAGGTGAGCCCAGCCGGATTGGTGACGGGATCGACACGGCCACCCAGCCGCGCGTTTGGATCTCCGGTGAAGACGAAGCAGTTCTCTTTCGACAGATTGGTGTCGTAGTAGCGCAGATCGAGGTTGAAGGCCTTGTGCGTGAAGGTCACGCCGGCCTGCCAATTGAGATAGGCGGGCAGCGGGAAGCCGCCGAGGGCGAGCGACTGATTACCGAACCACGAATAGCCGGCAGCCGTGGTGAAGGATACGCCAAGGTTCGGCGGCAGCAGCCGGCCCGGCACATCGTATCCCACGCCGGCCGCCACGTATTGGCTCCAGGCGCCGGTGTTCGAGACATCAGGAGAATAGGCGTAGCCGGCCGCGACGCGGACCTGTTCGCCGATGCTTCGATCGCCGCGGACAACCGCCTCCCAATAATTGATGCCGGTCTCGCCGGGTAGCCTCTCTCCGGGATAGGCGAAATAGGTGATGCCGAAATCGAAATCGATCGTCGCGATCTTCGGGCGGACGCCGGCCGCAAAGGTGAACTCGGCGAATGGCTGGGTCGGCAGCTTCACGGTGGCCACGGTGGTGCCGGCGTATAGAGCGCCAAACTTTGCTTCAACGGCGGCGCCGGCCGCGGGCCCGTGATCGGACAGCGTGGTCCCGCGATAAATGTAGTCGGATGCAGCGCCCACGCGGGCACTGAATTCGAGCTCATTCGCAGAATTTGCGCGGTTCGGTTCGGAGGCGGACCAGCCGCGATTGCCAAGACCGATCGCACTGCCCGGGCTGACCTCGAGGTTTTGCGCGCGCGCCAGGCCGCCGGTCATCGGCGCAAGCGAAAAGGCCACGAGCACGGCAACCAGGGCGCCGTTGACGTGCCGGACTCTTGCGACGCCTCGCTGCCGCACCATCGACTATCCTCCAAGGGCTACCGCGATGCCGACCAGCGCGCTGCCGAGGGCCACCATCGAAAGACCCGCCGCCCAGGGCTTGATCCCGCTATGAACGCCGAACGCGTAACCACAGCAGAACAGCATCGCGATGGCGACGGCGTAGGAGACGCGCAACGCCAGTTTGGCGTCGCTGATGAAGATGAAGGGGATCACGACCGGGAAAGTCGCAAGGAAACTCAGCAGGCAAAGTCCCAGCGCTCCGGTCCAGTCGCGCCTGGTCAGCTTCGGACGCTCGGGCTCAGGCGACCGCAGCACCTTTTGCCGCATCAACTCCAGTTGCTCCGCAGACAAGACCGACACCAGTTCCGGCGGAAGCGCGTCGGCGATGACGGCTTGCGCGGTCTCGGCATCCGGCGCCCGGCGTATGGCGCGCAGGGTCAGGTTCCTGCCGCCCCGCTCATTGATGCGAGCCAGCAGATAAAGACCGCCGTCAACGATGCCCCAGGCCAGGTTGCAGCCGAGCGCACCGATCAGCATCGTTTGAATCTGGATGTTGCCCGACGTGGCAACACCGAGGCTGCAGATGAAGGTGAGAGCCATGATCAGGCCGAACAAGGTCTCCGAGATCCGTTCCATCGGATCCAGCACACGCCCAGAAGGACTATCCGAGACCTCTGACATCGAATCAAACGCCCGTTGGCTCAATCTGCAGGGCAAATTCGCTGGCTATTTTGCAAGCGACCGTCAACAAGAAACCGTCAAAGCGCGCGGTGCGGACGCGGCGGCGGTGGCGGCCAGTTAAGTGCTGGCAATGTGCAGAAAATATAGTAGCGTCGCGGGAAGAAAAAACGCAATGGCCGCCCGGCCGGCGCAAGTCCAAAAAAAAGGGAGGGCTTTTAATGTATTATCTCAAGGCTGTGGTTGCAGCCGGTATTGCCATCGCGACTTTTACTGGCGCAGCGCTTGCTCAGGGCAAGCCCCAGGAAATCAAGATAGGTATCACGACATTTCTTTCAGGGCCGGCTTCCGTGTTCGGCGTGCCTGCAAAGGCCGCGGCCGAGATGATCGCGGAGGATCTCAACAAGAAGGGCGGCATCGGCGGCGTGCCCGTAAAACTTTCCTTCATCGATGAAGGCGCCGGCGGCGAAGCGCTGGTCTCGAATTACCGGCGCATGGTGCAGGATGAAAAGGTCGATGCGACCTTCGCGTCGATCTCCTCGGGTAGCTGCAACCAGCTCGTCCCGGTTGCCGAGGACCTCAAGGTCATGAACTTCATGTGGGATTGCGGCGCGGCCTCGATCCTCGAGACCAAGAAGTATCGCTACAATTTCCGCACCCAGGCGAACGGCACGCCCGAGATGCTGGCGGTGCTGGTCTATCTGCTCAAGACCAAGCCCGACTTCAAGACGATCGCGGTCGTCAATCAGGACTACGCGTGGGGCCGCGAAAGCTGGGAGATCTTCTCCACCGCGTTGAAGGCGATGAAGCCCGACGTCCAGGTGGTGGCGGAGCTTTTTCCGAAGTTCGGCGCGCCTGACTATTCCACCGAGGTCTCCCGCCTGCTGGCGTTGCGGCCGGACGTCGTCCTCACCACCTCCTGGGGCGGCGACCTCGATACGCTGGTCCGGCAGGCCGGTCAGCGCGGCCTGCTGCAGCAATCGACTTTCGTGCTCGGAATCGGGGAATCCTCGATCCAGCGTCTCGGCAAGGATCTGCCCGAAGGCCTGATCGTCGGCGCGCGCGGCGACCACTGGTTCCTGCATCCCGAAAAGAAGAACGACCCGGCCTTCAAGGCGTTCGCCGAAGCCTTCAAGGCAAAGACCGGCGCCTGGCCGATCTACCCGGTCTATCACATGGCGCAGGCCTTCACGGCGCTGCACACCGCCTATGACAAGGCGATCAAGGCCAATGGCGGCAACTGGCCGACGCGGGAGCAAGTGGTGGATGCCACCGCCGGCACCGAATTCGCGACCGGCTTCGGCAGGCCGATCACGCTGCGGCCCGAGGACAACCAGGGACTGGAAGCCCAGCTTGTCGGTGTCACCAAGTCTTTCCCCGGCTACGACTTCAAGCTGCTCGACAACATGATGATCTTCGACCCGAAGGTGATCACCAACCCGGCCGGCATGCGGTCGGTCGAGTGGCTCAAGACGCTCAAGCCGGAATTCGTCAAGATGGACGTGCCGACCTTCAAGCAGTAGCCCCGATCACAGTCCTCCGGTTTATCCCGGAGGACTGGCTTTCCTGAAGGTCTCCATGAACTCGACTCTCGCCATACTGGCCGTCCTCGACGGGATCAGTTACGCCGCCCTGGTGTTCCTGGTTTCCGTCGGGCTCAGCCTGATCTTCGGCGTGCTGCGCGTGGTGAACGTCGCGCACGGCTCGCTCTATGCCTTCGGCGCCTATCTCGCTGCGACGTTCAGCCTCGCGATCGCGCAAGTTTCGCCGTGGCTGACCTATCCGGCGCTGCTGGCGGCTTCGATCGTGATCGGCGTCGTGTGCGGCGGCTTCATCGAGCGCTTCCTGCTGCGCCCGCTCTACGGTCGGGACGACGTGCTGCAGCTCCTGATCACGTTTGCGGCGTTCATGATCATGGATAATCTGCAGCGCCTGATCTGGGGCGTGCAGCCGATCTTCGCCGCCGAGCCGTTGAAGCTGCTGCCGAACATCAGCGTCTTCGGGGTGAACTACACGTCCTATCAGGTCCTCCTGCTGCCGGCCGTGGCGGTCGCGACGCTGTTCGGCCTGCGCTACTTCCTGCGGAAAACCCTTGCGGGCGCCGTCATCCTCGCGGTCACGGAGGATCGCGAGGCGTCAACCGCCATCGGCATCGACGCCCAACGCGTCTACTCCATCACGTTCATCATTGGAGCGAGTCTGGCGGCCCTCGGCGGGGCACTGGCCTCGCCGACCACATCGCTCGTGCCCGGCATGGGCGCCGACATGATCGTGCTCTCCTTTGCGGTGGCGGCGACCGCAGGCCTGGGCCAGATCGAGGGCACCGCACTCACCGCGCTGATGATCGGCCTGACCCGCGCCTTCGTCATCTATTTGCAGCCGGAGTTCGAAGTCCTCGTGCCCTATCTCTTGATGGTGCTGGTACTGCTGGTGCGTCCGTTCGGATTGTTCGGGGCCGTCCAGGTGAGAAAAATATGATGGCGGGCCGCATCAAGCCGATCACGGCGGTTGCAATCATCTTCTTTCTGATCAGCGCCGTGGCGCCGCTGTTCGTGGCGAGCTGGGCGACGCTGTTTGCGCTGATCCTCGCCAAGGGCATCGTTGTGCTTGGCATCGTCCTGCTGCTGCAGGCGGGACAGGTATCGTTCGGACACGCGATGTTCTTTGCCACCGGGGCCTACACCGCGGCGTTCTGGGGCAAGTACATCGGCGGCGGCGATATCCTGCTCTTTCTCCTGCTCGGCGGCGTAACGTCGACGATCGTCGGACTGATCGTCGGCCTGTTCGTGGTCCGCTACCGCGAAATCTTCTTCGGAATGCTCAACCTGGCGTTTTCGATGGTGCTGTGGTCGCTGCTGGAGAAGATGTTTCACTACACCAACGGCGCTGATGGCATCAGGGTCGCCCGCCCCGGCCTGCTGGGATTTACCTTCACTCCCGAGACCTTCCAATACGTCATTCTTTACGTGAGCCTCCTCGTAGCGGTCGTCGCTTTCTACGGTGTGCAGCGTTATCTCGACAGCCCGCTCGGGCACATGTTGCGGGCGATGAAGTCGAACGAAACCCGGCTGGAATATCTGGGAATGTCGGCCCGCCGCGTGCTGCTCATCGGCTACGTGATCTCGGCAATGCTTGGCGGAATCGGCGGCACGCTGGTATCGATCATTCAGCAGATCGCTACCCCGGAGTTCGGCTTCTGGACCAAGTCCGGCGAGTTCGTGTTCATCGCGATCCTCGGCGGCGGGGCGCACGCTTTCGGCGCGTTCGCTGGCGCCGCGATGTTCGAATGCGTTCGGTTCTATGCCGCCGCGCACCTGGCGGACTCCTGGCAGCTCATTCTCGGCGTCGTGCTGATCGTCATCATCCTCTACGCGCCGAACGGCCTGATCGGCCTCAGGCAGCGCTACGGCCAGGCCAGGCAGGGAGAGCATTGATGGCCAATGTGCTGCTCTCCGCAAAGAACATCGAGATTCGGTTCGGCGGCGTGATCGCCGCCGACGGCATCAATCTCGACGTCCTCGAAGGCGAAAATCTCGCCATCATCGGACCGAACGGCGCCGGCAAGACGACGTTTCTCAACATATCGACCGGCTATCTCCGTCCGCAGGCCGGCACCGTCACCTTTCTCGGCCAGGACATCACGGCGCAACTGCCACGCACGATCACCAAACTTGGCATCGCCCGCGCCTTCCAGATTCCGCAGCTGTTCCTCGATCAGACCGTGATGGAGAACATGCTGATCGCAGCCGCCTCGCGGCGCGGGCACCCGTCGGGCCTTCGGGCGCTCTCGCACATGCCGGAAGCGCCGGAAATGGAACGACTGCTGGATCTCGTGGGCGTCAAGTCATACGCGAAACGAACGGCGCGGGAGCTGCCCGAGGGCCAACGCAAGCTGGTCGATATCGCGCTCGCGCTCGCGCTGAAGCCGAGGTTGCTGCTGATGGACGAACCCACGTCGGGCGTCGCGTCATCCGAGAAGCTCGAAATCATGGACATTCTCACCAAGGCGCTTGCAAAGGAGAAGGTCACCTCGGTCTTTGTCGAGCACGACATGGACATGGTGGAACGCTACGCCAACCGCGTCGCCGTTTGGAATGTGGGAAAGATCCAGAAAGTCGGCACGCCGGCGGAGGTTCTGGCCGACCCAAAGGTCCGGGAGCAGGTGATCGGCATATGACACCGATGCTGAGTTTTGAGAACGTCAACGTCGCGATCGCCGATGCACCGGTGCTGCGCAATGTCAGCTTTTCGCTGCAGCCGGGCGTCAGCGCCGCGCTCATCGGGCGAAATGGCGCCGGCAAGACCACGACCGTTCGCACCATCATGGGTTTTACCAAGGCACTCGGCACGGTGCGGCTGGGCGGCGAGGATCTCGGGCCCGTCGCCCCGCACCGCCGGCCGTGGCTGGGTCTCGGCTACGCCCCCGAGGATCGCCGCCTGTTCTCGGCTTTCACCGTGGAAGAGAACATCCTGCTTCCCGGCCGTGTCGCGAAGCTCTCCCCGGAAGAAACGCGGCGACGGCTGGAGCGAGCCTATTCGGTGCTGCCGGAACTTAAAGAGCTCGCCAAGCGTCCCGCGGGATCGGTCTCGGGCGGACAAGGCAAGATGGTGGCGCTGGGCCGCGCGCTGATGCTCGGCACCCGGCTGCTTATTCTGGATGAACCATTCCAGGGCCTTGCCCCCGTGCTGGCGCAGCGCTACGCGGAAGCGCTCCGACGGCTTCGGTCGCAGGACAAGGACATTACGCTCTTGATCACCGAATCGAACCCGAAGCTGCTCGAGACATTTGCCGACGTGACGCTCACGATCGAACGGGGCGAGATAAGCTCGCAGCAAGGCCAATAGGCCGCAGCGGGACCGGCCACCGGCGTCCTTTCCAGAAGGGTACGGGTTGCGGCAAAATGCGGATCGAGCCTTGCGATTCGCATATCTCCCGGGGAGCCATGAACGAGACTCTGATATCCGCCTGCACCATGTTTCTCGTTCCGGCGACGCTTTTGTTTGGTGCCTTGGGCGTCGCGAACTCGTCCTTTCTCAAGATGCTGGTCTGCCTGCTTGGCGGAGCCACGTCGGGATTGTGGTTCTACCGGATATGGTGGTGGACGAACCTGTCTCTGATCGATCGCCGAACGGCGCTGGGTCTCTCGGGCATGTATGCGGGCGCCTGGCTGATAACGCTGCTGGTGCAGTTGAAAAACATATCCTCGCGCGACTGAAGCCGCCACGGCCGAAGTCTTGCATTCGCTACCGGCCATTTATCGGCTATCACCGTGTCACGTTGGAAACAGCCGAGCGTTGGGACTGCACTGAATGCCTGCCGCGCCCCTGATCGCCTATACGAATGTCGGCAAGACCTTTGACGCCGGTCGCGTGGTGGCGGTCGACGACGTCTCGCTCGAGGTCGCCGAAGGAGAGTTTTTGGCCATCGTCGGCGGCTCCGGTTCCGGCAAGACCACGCTGCTGCGGCTCGCCAACCGGCTGATCGAGGCGGACTCCGGCGCGATCTCGGTGGAAGGCGAGGACGTGCGCAACGTCGATCCGATCCTGCTGCGGCGACGGATCGGCTATGTGTTCCAGAGCGGCGGGCTGTTTCCGCATTTGACCGTCGCCGACAATATCGGCATCACGCCGAAACTGACGGGCACACCGCCTGCGGAGATTTCCGCGCGGGTCGATGAACTGCTCGACCTGGTGCGGCTCGACCGCGCGCAATATCGCGACCGGCTGCCGCACGAACTTTCCGGCGGCCAGCGCCAGCGCGTCGGCGTGGCGCGCGCGCTCGCCGCAAAGCCGCGCATCGTGCTGATGGACGAGCCGTTCGGCGCGCTCGACCCCTTGACCCGCGACGCGCTCAGCGACGATTTTCGCGAGTTGCATCGCAAGCTCGGCCTGACCACGGTCATGATCACCCATGACATGACCGAAGCCATTCTGCTCGCCGACCGGATCGCGGTGATGGGCGGCGGCCGGCTGCTGGCGCAGGGCACGCCATCGGAACTTTCCGACAGCGGTGACGCCTATGTCGGCGAACTCCTGCGCACGCCGCGGCGGCAGGCCGAGCGGCTTGGCGCCTTACTGCCTCGCGAGGGCGGGGCATGAGCCTGTTCTCCGATCCGCGCTGGGCGGAAGCGCTGGGCCACCTGCCCGACTATCTCGGCAACCATGTTCGCGTCAGCGTCACCGCGCTGGCGCTCGGGCTTCTGATCAGCTTGCCGCTTGCGATCACGGCGCGCCACCGGCCGGTGATGCGCGGCGCGCTGCTCGGGCTTGCCAGCATCGTGCAGACGGTGCCGGGGCTGGCGCTGCTGGCGCTGTTCTATCCGCTGCTGCTGGCGCTCGCCGCACTGTCGCTGTCATGGTTTGGCTTTGGCTTTTCCGCCTTCGGGTTTTTGCCGGCGGTGCTGGCGCTGGCGCTGTATTCGATGCTGCCGGTGCTGCGCAACACCATCACCGGCCTGCAGGGCGTGGAGCCCGCGATCCTGGAAGCGGCGCAGGGCGTCGGCATGACGCCGCGACAATCGCTGTTCACGGTGGAATTGCCGCTGGCGTTGCCGGTGATGATGGCGGGCATCCGCACCGCGGCCGTGTGGGTGATCGGCACCGCCACGCTGTCGACGCCGATCGGCCAGACCAGCCTCGGCAACTACATCTTTGCGGGATTGCAGACCCAGAACTGGGTGTTTGTGCTGTTCGGCTGCCTTGCCGCCGCGGTGCTGGCGCTGGCCGTCGATCAGTTGCTGGCGCTGATCGAAAGCGGCCTGCGCCATCGCAGCCGCCTGCGCACCGTGCTCGGCGGCGCCGGCATCGCGGCGCTGGTCGCGGCCACGCTGGTACCCACCGTGATACGCGCGCAGAACAGCACCATCGTCGGCGCAAAGACCTTCACCGAACAATATGTGCTGTCGGCATTGATCGCGCAGCGGCTGAAAGCGGCCTCGCTGCCCGCGACGACGCGCGAAGGCCTCGGCTCCAGCGTCATCTTCGAGGCGCTGGCGGCCAACGATATCGACGTCTATGTCGACTATTCCGGTACGCTGTGGGCCAACCAGTTCCAGCGCAACGACGTCAGGCCGCGCCAGGAGCTACTGGCCGAACTGAAGACGATGCTGGCGAAGCAGAACATCACGCTATTGGGCGAACTCGGCTTCGAGAACGCCTATGCGCTGGTGATGCCACGCAAGCGCGCCGAGCAATTGGGCATCCGCAGCATCGCCGACCTCGCCTCGCGCGCGCCGGGCATGTCGATCGCCGGCGACTATGAATTCTTCTCGCGCCCGGAATGGCTCGCGCTGCGCAAGGCCTATGGCCTGTCGTTCCGCGGCCAGCGGCAGATGCAGCCGGACTTCATGTATGCCGCCGCGGCCTCCGGCGAGGTCGACGTCATCGCCGGCTACACCAGCGACGGGCTGATCGCGAAATACGATCTGGTTGTTCTGGAGGACAACAGGCGCGCGATCCCGCCCTATGATGCGATGGTGCTGCTGGCGCCGAAGCGCGCCAATGACGAGGCCTTGCGCAAGGTGCTTTCGCCGCTGCTCGGAAAGATCGACATCGCCACGATGCGCGAGGCCAACCTGCGCGCCGCCGGCAATGATGCCACAAGCTCGCCGGACGCGGTGGCGCAGTGGCTATGGGAGAGGGTGGGGAAGAAGTAGGCGGTTGGTTCTCGCCGTCATTTCTTTGGATAGGCTTGCGAAGACCTTCAATCCTCATGGTGAGTCGTCCGTTAAGAAGCTCGATTGAGTGGGATTTGACAGGCGAGCGTGCGGCATAGCTGGAACAGTAACAGGCACAAGAATTCTCTGAGCCAGGCGAGGATGCGGCGGAAGTTGTGGCCGACGGCG
>Ga0307499_10000644_pt1 | contig 11483 bp, 8 predicted proteins | sample 13_S_MG_FD_201363 | JGI IMG/M metagenome (GOLD analysis project Ga0307499, IMG submission 201363) | Soil microbial communities from Populus trichocarpa stands in riparian zone in the Pacific Northwest, United States - 13_S | ecosystem: Environmental > Terrestrial > Soil > Riparian zone > Trees... | reverse complement strand
GGTGGCCGCAAAAGACCAGGTCACCGCCGCCGGCGAGAACTACGCGCACCTTGCCCTGGGCGCCGCAGCGATCGCACCGGTCAGCGGCCGACGGGACCTCCACGGTGGTCGTCAGCGTTGGCGTCACGGGCGTTCCTCTTCTCGTTCTCGTCACGTACTCCGGGGTCAACTCCCGGTCCCCCATGGTCGTTCCCGCTCGAGCGTGCTGTGAACATCACAGGCCTTCCTGCTCAGAAGGACGGCCGCGGCGGGCCCGCGGTTCACCAATCCTTCGACTGATCACCCCGGGCGGTTCGCCGCTCCGGCCCTGGTCAAGCGGGGCATCCGGGTGCGGACACAGATCGACCCGGGCCGGCTCCGTGGCGGTTGGGAGCCGGCCCGGGCGACCGCTGGCGGCGGTCCTGGGCTGGATGGTCTAGACAGCCCGCAGCCGCGGCCGCTCCATGGCGACCTCGGGTGCCGCGGGCTGACCGGCCCAGGCCGGCGCCGGTTCGGCGACGGCGTGGTCGTGCCAGGTCGGAACCGGCTCGGCCGCGAGCATGCGGGAGGCCACGGTGAACGCCCGGGGGGCGTTCACCGCGACCACCCCGGTCAGCCGGCCGTTGTGGGAGTAACTGGCCACCACCCCGGCCCGGGCGGTGTGCTTGCGGCCGGGGCGCAGCTCGGTGAGCCCGACCTCGCCCGGGAAGTCCAGCCGGCCGCAGACCTGGATGCGCAGCCCGAGCTGGTCGGACCAGAACCGGGGCAGCAGCGTGGCCGGGGCCGCGTCCGGGCCGGACAGCAGCGTGCGGGCGGCGGCCTGCCCCTGCTCCAGCGCGGCGATCCACTGGCCGGTGCGGGTCATCTCGGTGCCGTAGCGCAGGTTCGGCCAGCTGACCAGGGCACCCGCGGCAACCACGCCGTCCATGCCGACCACCCGCAGCGCCGCGTCGCACTTGATGCCGTTGGAGAGGTCCAGGCCGGCGCCGTCGAGCCAGTCGACGTCCGGCCGCTCGCCGGCGGTCAGCACCACCATGTCGGCGACGACGACGTCACCGTTGTCCAGCACGATCCGCCAGGAGCCGCGGAACCGGGCCGCCTCGGCGACCCGGCGGCCGAGCCTGGTCTCGATCCCGGCGGCGTGGTGCGCCGCGGTGACCAGAGCGCCGATCGGCTCCCCCAGCGAGCGCGGCATCAGGTACATCTGCGAGTTGACCACGACCGCCTTGCGGGCCATCGCGACGGTCGCGCAGGCCACCTCGCAGCCGGTCAGGCCGCCGCCGACGACAGCCACCGTGCGGGCCGCGTCGAACGCGTGCCGCAGCGCGGTCGCGTCCGAGACGTCGTGCAGCGGGTAGAGGTTCGGCTCCGGCGCCGACGGCCACCAGGACGGCAGCGTCGGCCGGCTGCCGGTGGCGATGACCAGCCCGTCGTAGGCCAGCGCCTCGCCACCGCTGAGCACGACCCGGCGGGCGGTCGGGTCCAGCCCGACGGCGCGCTGGCCGATCCGCCACTGGATGTCCGCGGTGCCGGTCAGGTCCAACCGGATGTCCCGGGGCAGTTGGTGCCCGTTGATCAGTCCCTTCGAGCAGGCGGTCCGGTCGTACGGGCCGAGTGGCTCCTCGGCGACGACCACGACCTCACCGCTGAACGAGGCGCGGCGCAGTTCTGTCGCCGCGGCCCATCCGGCGGGACCGCCCCCCACGATCACGATCCGCTCTTTGCGCCCGTAGTCGGACTCGCGCCCGTACTCGGACTGGACGACGCGCACAGCGCGCATCATCACCTTCTACCTCCAGTGGGTCGGCCAATGGGACGGATCGGGCTGATGTGGTGCCGGCCGGTGTCCTCGAGCGGCGAGTACGGCCGCTCGCCAGGGCCCGGGCCGGCCGGGACAGGGGGCATCGCCTGGGTGGGCGGGCCGACCGGCATGCCGACCGGTGGGCCGGGCGGGCCAGCCGGCATGCCGACCGGTGGGCCGGGCGGCGGGCCGAGAGGCGGCCCGGGCGGGCCGGGCGGCCGTGGCGGCGAGGTCACCGTCGCGGCCTTCGGGTCGGCCGGCGGGACGACCACCGCGGTCGGCAGCTTGCCGAGCGTGATGGCCCGGGCCGGGCAGACCATCGCGGCCTGCATCGCGGCATCCGCCTGGTCGGACGGGACCGAGGAGCGGTACGCCAGCCGGCCATCGCTGCGCAGCGAGAAGATCTGCGGCGCCTCGTGCTCGCAGAAGCCGAACCGGGCGCACCGGGTCGGGTCGACGCTGACCGTCACATCGCTGGCGCGCACCTGGCCGAACGCGCGGTCGACCAATCGCCGCGGCAGCCGGGCCACGGCCGGGAAGGTGACCATCCCGGCGACCATCGCGACGGCCCAGCCGCCCACCAGCACCACCCGGATCACCGGGCCGGCCACGTCCGAGCCGGCGACGAGCACGTGCGCGACCAGCAGCGTGAAGGCGAAGTAGGCCAGCGAGTGCAGCGTGCGCCAGCGGTGGTAGCCGAGCTTGCGCTGGATCAGCACCGACAGCGCGAACGTGACCAGCATCTCCAGGGCGAGCGTGCCCAGCCCGATGCCGATCGGGTCGAACGCGTTCATGAACGGCACGGCCTCGTCGATCCAGCGGACCCGGCCCTGCGGCACGGCCAACTGGGTGAAGGCGTGCACGATGCCCAGCCAGATTCCGAACAGCACGAGATTCGCGTGCAGCCCGTAAATCGTCTGGTGCCGGATCCGGGAAATCACCCATCCGCTGCGCAGCGTCGTCCCGCACAGCATTCCGAGCCATAGCGCGAAGAGTGACAGAAATCCGACTGTCGCCGCGACGACGTGCACACTCTCGGACGCGGTCCGCATGGGTCGGGATCCTCCTACGGTCCTGCTCTGGTCGACCGGAAACTGCGAGTCGAGCGGTGTTCACCGTGCGGCGTCGGCGGTTTCCCACACAGGCCTTCCAGCAGCGGGGTTCCACCGGCGGAAAATCAGGGACAATTATGTTGATCGCCGGCCGAAAGTCAAGCTGAGCCGGTCGCCCCGCCGACTGAGAGCGGGGCGCGTACACATAATCACGAGCAGATAACGTGGCGGTGCACTGATTAACGTCCCGGTAGCACTGGCGACGCCCGATCGGCGACCGGGCCGGCGCATCAGGGCGAGCCTGCCGACGGTGCCGGGCGACCGGTATGGGGCCGCCCGCCCGGCACCTGTCCCGGGCGCGGCTAGTACGTGCCACCTCCGTACGAGCCGTCATTGCTGGTGGTCGCGGTGGTGCCGGCCGGCGCGGCCGGGAGCGGGACCGGCGGGTGCGGTGCCGGCAGGCAGGTCAGGTTCTTGTTGCCGTTGGGGGCGGCGGCGAACCAGGTTCCGCCGACGTTCTGGCCCTTCCAGGCGCCCGGCTTCGGGTCGCCGATGTAGCGGTAGAGCGGCCAGCCGTGCAGCGTGAGCTGCAGGCTGCCGTCGGCCCGGCGGAGGGTGCCGACCAGCACCGGGTCCACGCCGACCAGCCTCGGGTTGCCGTTGGTCAGCGCGGGTGGCCAGATCTGCGCGCACTTGCCGTTGCAGTTGGTCGTCGGCGGCCGGGCCTTGTCCAGGTCGAACCGGTAGAGCGTCCAGCCCTTGGCGTCGGTGACGACCACGCCCATCTTCGGGATGCTCTTGGCGATCACCGCGTTCGGCGCGGCAGCGGCCGGGGCCTTCGGCAGCGGTGCCGCGGCTCCGGTCTTGCCGTCCTTGCCGGTCTTGCTGCCGGTGGCGCTGCCGCCGCCGTTGTCCGCTACCGGCGGCGGGGTGCTGCTACCCACCTCCGGCGGGGTGCTGCCGTCCGCGTCGCCGGCAGGTGCGCCGTAGTCGCCCGAGCCCGCACTGGTGTCGTTGGACGCCGTCTGATAGGCGCTGCAGGCCGGCAGGGCCAGCACGGCGCCGGCGCTGACCACCAGCATCGCCTTGCGGATGATCGGGTTCACCTGTCCTCCTCGGTGGAGCACGTATGTGGTCCCTCGACCCGCGCGACTCGTTCGGGGTTCCTGGGTTGCTGTTGCGGCCGACAGTCCGGGGTCGACTGTCTACTACGGACAGTCCCGGCGGCCGGTTCAACCACCTGCAGGAACAACCATCCGATAGAGCGGGAGCAGAGAATCGCTTACGTGCCCGGCAAACCAGCCGACGTCACTCCATTGTAGACAGTGGATGACGCCGGTTACGCGCAGATGTCCGGCCGGGGAGAGTCAGCGGCGCGGCAGCACGCCCGGCGGGCCCAGCCGCCGCCGGCGGCGGTCCGCCGGCACCTGGCGTAGCCTGCCGCCGCGGAGGGACTTCGATGTCACCTCCGCGGCGGCCCGGCCCGCGCGGGTCAGGGCGCGGTCAGCGCGCGCCCTGACGTCCTTCGAACTAGCAGCGCCGCCCACTGTTGATGCAGGAGACGACGCGGTTCATCAGTGCCGTCGGCATCAGGTTGGTGAAGTCGTCGTGGTCGGTGATCGCCTTCCGCAGTTCCTGCGGGAAGGTGTCCACGGCGAAGGTGCGGCCAGGCGCGACCCGGTAGGCCAGGGTCACGTGCAGCTGCGGGATGGCCTTCGTACCGGCCGGGCAGGCACCGGTGGTCTGGTCCGGGAACACCACGTGCGTGCGGTGGTTCGCGCTGTCGGTGTTCACCCCGTCCCAGCAGCTCGCGAAGTCGTGCGTGCGCACGACCAGCTGACCGCGCGGGCACAGCGGGTACTGCGTGGTGGTGACCCGGCCAGGCACGCCGGAGCAGCTCCACTTGGCCCGGGTGTTGGCCGACGGGAAGTTGGTCACGGCCGACTTCGCGTCCCCGGTGATGATCCGGATGAACTCCGGCATCGCGACGACCTTGGCCACCGCGTTGCCCCGCCACTGCAGCTGGACGAACGCCGGGTCGAGGATCGCGCCGAGGTTGCCGTCCTGGCCGCCACCGGGGCTGTTGACGTCGTTGCCGGACTTGGTGATGTCCCGGATGACCGGCCAGAAGTACGTGGACTTGTCGCCGTTGCGGCAGGTGGTGCCGGCCGCGGCGAGCGACTCGTTGGTCGAGTTGCCGTCCGTCGACAGGTTGCCCACGTAGTCGTGCTGGTGGTGCGCGCCGTTCGAGACGCCCGGCGCGACGATGAAGTTGTCCGAGTTCCGGTGGTGGTTCTCGTCCTTGCCGCACTGGGCGACGAAGGTGCCGGACGAGCCGGTGCGGGTGATCCGGGCGTCCCTGGTGCCGGCGCCGACCTTGCGGATGTCGATGTAGTCAGCCGCGGTCAGCGGGCCGGCACCATCCGGGTCGTTCGGGTCCGGCGCCGCCGTCGAGGTCTCGGTGGCGGTCGGGGTGGCCGGGTCGGAGGCCGGAGCGCTCGAGCTGTCGGTGGGGGTCTCGGTCGCTGTCGGCGTCGCCGTGGCGGTCGGGGATTCGGTGCCAACCGGCGGACGGGGATAGTGACCAGGACGCCCGTGCCGCCCCCCGTGCGCAGATGCAGCCGTCACACCGAGGCCGACCGCGGCAACTAGCGCGATAGCCCCGAAAATCGTGAGATTGCGTTTGCGCAGGACGGACGACGAACGTTGGTACTTCATTCACGCTCCCTTCTGGTGGACATGTCTCCCCCTCCACAGAACCGATTAGCCGCGGCTCCGTCACACAGTGCTGTTAATTCCAGGAACGGCGCCTGGCCAGAATCAGATTCGCGACCAGGATCAGACTCGCCACGATGACGATCACCGGGAGGCTGAACGGCCCGCGAATTGGTGCCGCCCGTGCCTCCAATACCCGGGTCGGCGTGAACAGGCCGGTGCCTTCCAACAGCGTCATGTGCTTCATGACGGTGTCGACGCCGACCTGGGCGAATTGCCGTACCGCGCTGTTCTCGGTGGCCGCGCGGTCTTCGGCGATGAGCCCGAATACCGTGCCGTGCGCGGACCGCAGCCGGTTGGCCCAGGTCACGTCGTACTTCTGGCCGCGCATCCCGGACAGTTCGGTTACCCACCCCTGCTGCAGCGCGTTCGGCTGGTCGGGCAGGTCCATGCCCAGCTGCTTGGCCAGGGCGACGACCAGCTCGTCCAGCCGCAGGTGGTCGGCGGCCAGGATGGCGCCGACCTCCTTGACCTTCTGGCTGCCCGCGCGATCCTCGGCCATCAGCCCGACCGGCCGCTCCCAGAGGTTGGCCAGCCGGACCCGGATCAGCACCTCCCGGTCCGCGGCGGTGAGCGGACCCCACTTGGTCTGGGTGGTGCCGCCGAGGGCGAGCAGCCGCGTGTAGTCCTGGTGCGCGGCGAGCTTCTCGGCGGCGGTCAGGTGCATGCCCATGTCCGCGGCCGCCGGCGTGGCGGACAGCGGCCCAGCGGACCGGGGTGGTGCCAGCCCGACCACGAGCAGCGCCAGCAGGCTGCCGGCGAGCACGAGTCGGGCGAGCCGTACAAGGCGGATGGAACGGCGTCGGGGGCGGGCGTCGGTGTGCCCGCCACGTGCCGCGTTGGTGCTGTCGAACCTCATGCTGCCGGTTGCCCTTCGTCGGAACCCGAGGAACCGGCGATCAACTTGGCAGTAAGACTTCTCGAAGGCAATACCCCTTACGAAAGTCGTAAGGGGTATTGACTGAACGTGACTTAATCACCTTGGGTGAATTCAGACACCGTATGTAGCCGGCAGTGAGCGGAACGATCATACCGCCGTTCGCCGATACCGGGCCTCCGTTGAGCCGAACGGGTGACCTGCCGGCGATCACGCGACAGGGGGTCACCAGGAGCGGAGGGTAGCGATGCGCTGCTCGAGCTCCTCGGTACTCGCGGTAGCCGTCGGCGGCCCGCCACAGCTGCGGCGCAACTCCGCGTGGATCGACCCGTGTGGCCGTCCGGTGCGGTGGTAATGGGCCGCCACCAGGGCATTCAGCTCCCGGCGCAATTCCGCGCGGCGCTCGTGGGCGGCCACCGAACGGCGCGCCGGCGGCTCCTTGACCGGCGGTGCGGCAGCCTTCCGGCGCCGTTCCTCGGCCACCTGCTTGGCCTGCCGCTGGTGCAGCAAGGTTGCCACCTGGTCCGGTGCGAGCAGCCCCGGCAGGCCGAGGTACTCCTCCTCCTCGGGCGTCCCCGGGGTGGCGCCGGTCCCGAACGAGGCTCCGTCAAAGATCACCTGATCGAGGTGTGCCGACGCGCCCAACATCTCGAAGCCGAGCTCGTCCTGGCCCGGTTGATCGGTTGTCCGGTTCGCGGCGGCGAGTGCCTCATCGTCCCAACCGCGATCGTCCTTGTTCGGCTTGCCCAGGACGTGGTCCCGCTGCGTTTCCAGCTCGCCGGCCAACCCCAGCAGCGTCGGCACCGAGGGCAGGAACACCGAGGCGGTCTCCCCCGGCCGCCGCGCCCGGACGAACCGACCCACCGCCTGGGCGAAGTACAGCGGGGTGGACGCACTGGTGGCATACACACCGACGGCCAGCCGCGGCACGTCCACGCCCTCGCTCACCATCCGGACGGCGACCAGCCAGCGGTCGTCCGACTCGGCGAACTTCGCGATCCGGGCGCTGGCGCCGCGGTCGTCGGACAGCACCAGCACCGGCGGCCGCCCGGTGATGCCCCGCAGCAGCCCGGCGTAGGAGCGGGCGGTGGCCTGGTCGGTGGCGATCACCAGCCCGGCCGCGTCCGGCATCCCGCCGGCCCGGACCTGGGCCAGCCGGGTATCCGCGGCGGCCAGCACGGCCGGGACCCAGTCACCGGCCGGGTCCAGCGCGGTACGCCAGGCCCGCGCGGTCTGCTCGGCCGACAGCGGCTCACCCAGCTTCGCCGCGAACTCCTCGCCGGCCCTGGTCCGCCACCGGGTCTCACCGGAATACGCCAGGAAGATCACCGGACGGACCACGCCGTCCCGCAACGCGTCGCCGTAGCCGTAGGAGTGGTCGGAGACCGACCGCGACACCCCGTCCGGGCCCGGCGCGTACACCACGAACGGGATCGGGTTCTCGTCCGAGCGGAACGGGGTGCCGGTCAGCGCCAGCCGGCGGGTGGCCGGCTCGAACGCCTCGCGCACCGCGTCACCCCAGGACAGCGCGTCACCGGCATGGTGCACCTCGTCCAGGATGACCAGCGTGCGCCGGTTGGAGGTGCGCGCCCGGTGCAGCGCCGGATGCGCGGCCACCTGCGCGTACGTCACCACGGTGCCGACGAAGTCGCTGGCTGTGGCGCCGTGCGCGTTGCGGAACGTCGGGTCCAGCGGGATGCCGAACCGGGCCGCCGACGCCGCCCACTGGCCCTTCAGGTGCTCGGTGGGCGCCACCACGGTGATCGCCATGATCGTCTTGTCGGCCAGCAGTTCGGCCGCCACCCGCAGCGCGAACGTGGTCTTGCCGGCGCCCGGGGTGGCGACCGCGAGGAAGTCCCGCGGCCGGCGCATCAGGTAGCTGGCCAGCGCTCGACGTTGCCAGGCCCGCAGTGGCGGCTGGTTCCCGTCCGAGCTGGCTTGCTCCGGACCCCGCGGCCGGGGGCCAGCGGCCCCCGCCGCGGCCGGCAACACGCTGGACACGGTCCTCCCGGGCTGGTGGCTGATGTCTTGATCGGGTTTCCTGATCGGGCACGGCACGCAACAGCCCCCGCGAGACTGACCGGCTCTGCGAGGGCCGTCTGACAGGGTAAGCGCTGCCCGTCCCGGTCCGCGGTTGCCGGCGCGGCGTGCCGGCGACGATGGCCTTCCGTCGCCGTCCGACGGTCCCACCGGACGGCTGCCGGGCAGGTCAGCTGGTCGGGGCCGGGCCGGGCCGATCGCGGAACATCACGAACGTCCGGTTACATTTGCCCGCCACGCCGTCCGGATGGCGGCCCGACCGTGTCTCCGGCCGCTGGATTGGGCACACTTTGCAGGTGACCGCCCGCTCGGGCCCGATGCCACGTCGTGCCCTCGTCCCGCCGGCCATCCGCCGGCCCCGGCGCCGCCGCAGCACCGCCCTCCCGGCCAGCGATGGCGGCCGGTCGGCGGAGCCCGGCAACGCCGGCCCCGGCATGCCGTTATCCACCCCGGCGGACGACCCGCCCGTGGCCACCCCGCCCGTGGCCATCCCGCGCGCGGCAGCCAGTCCGCCCGCGCAGCTCCCCGGCACTCAGCTCCCGGGCGCCCAGCCCGGCGGCGCCCAGCCAGCCGGCGCGCAGCCTGGCGGTGCCCAGCTTGGCGGCGCCCAGCCTGGCGGCGCCCAGCCTGGCGGTGCCCAGCCTGGCGGCGCCCAGCCTGGCGGCGCCCAGCCTGGCGGTGCCCAGCCTGGCGGCGCCCAGGCCGGCGGTGCCCAGGCCGGCGGTGCCCAGGCCGGCGGTGCCCAGGCGGTGTCGGTGCCGGCGGCGGTCCAGGCCGGCGCGGTGCCGGCGGTCCAGGCCAGCGCGGTGCCGGCGGCGGCCCGGCCGGCCCGGGACACGCTGCCGATCCCGACCGGTGCCCAGTTCGACTGGCGGGACGCCGCGGCCGAGGACGAGGACCGGCGGCCGAAGGCGCACCTGGTGCGTCGGACGTTCAGCCGGGCCTGGCACGATCGGCTGCTCGGGCTGTCGGCCGAGGCGGCCTTCTGGTCACTGCTCTCGCTGCCGCCGCTGTTCCTTGGGCTGCTCGGCAGCCTCGGGTACTTCTCCGGCACGCTCGGCCCGGACACCGTCAACGACATCGAGCAGCACCTGCTCGCCGCGTTCTCCCGGGCCTTCTCGCCCAGCGTGGTGGATCAGGTGATCCAGCCGATGGTCAGCGAACTGCTCCGGCGCGGCCGGGCGGATGTGATCAGCATCGGCTTCCTGATCTCGCTGTGGGCCGGTTCGTCCGCCACCTCGACGTTCGTGAACACGGTCACGATCGCGTACGGGATGCGGGACCTGCGCGGCGCGGTCCGCAGCCGGCTGGTCGCGCTCGGCCTGTTCGTGCTCATCATGATCGTCGGCGTGGTGCTGCTGCCGCTGCTGGTGCTCGGCCCGAGCGAGCTGGTCAACCTGGTCCCGCAGGGCGCCCGCGGCGACGCCACCTCCGTGCTGAAGGCCGTCTACTGGCCGGTGCTGGCGAGCATCCTGCTGGCCGGCCTGATCACCTTCTACCACCTGGCCGTTCCCAAGCGGCTGCCCTGGGGGCGCGGCGTCCCCGGCGCGCTGCTGGCCGCCGCGGTCTTCCTGCTCGGCGGCGCCGGGCTGCGGTACTACATCGGCTTCATCGTCGGCCAGGGCCTCACCTACGGTGCGCTGGCCGCGCCCATCGCCGCGCTGCTGTTCTTCTACGTGCTGGCCCTGGCGGTACTTCTCGGCGCCGAGCTCAACGCGATGATCGAGGAGCTGTGGCCGGCCCGCCCGACCCGCCGGCAACGCCGCCGCGCGCTCCCGCGCGCCGCCGCCCGCCCCGTTCCGCCACCGCCCGCCTGAGCTACTCCCTCGCTGACCGACCACACTGCTGGCCGGCGGGCAGTCCTGGCCGGCGGGCGATGCCGGCCGGCGCCACTACTGGCCGGCGGGCAGTCCTGGCCAGCGGGCAGTGCTGTCGGGCGGGCGATGCCGGCTGGCCGGCAGACGGCCGGCCGGCAGACGGCCGGCGGGCGGTGCTGGCCGGCAGGGGGTGCCGGCAGACGGCCGGCGGGCCCGCGGCACGCCGACGCTGCCGGAATCAGCCCGCGGCCCGGCTGGGCCGCGGCTGCCGGCTACCCCGCTCGCGGGGGCGATGCGATCAGCGGTCGGGGTCGCGCGGCTCGTCCCGGAACATCTCCCAGATCTGCTTGCACTCCGGGCAGACCGGGTGCTTGCTCGGGTCACCGAACGGGGTCCACAGCTTGCCGCAGAGCGCGCGTACCGGCGTGCCCATGACCAGCGCCTCGTTCAGCTTGTCCTTCTGCACGTAGTGGGCGAACTTGTCATGGTCGCCGCTGCTGTGCTGGACCTCCGGGCGTTCCTCGACGATCGTGCTGCTGTCGGGCTCCGGCGTCGCGGTCACGATGATCTCCTCGGCTCGGCGCGATCCTCCGCCCGCCACCGGCGGACACCCGCCCCATGATGCCAGCCCATCCCCGGAGCCCGCGTCCGGACGCTGGTGACAGGACAACTGCGCCGCTGCCCGCCCCCGGCGGCCGCGCCGCCCGGACCTGACCGCTCGACCGCCGCCACCCCTGAAACCTGCCGCAGACCACCGCCGGCGCCGGCTCACGGACGCGGTCGCCGGCAGCCGGAGCCCGGCGGCCTACGCACGCGCCGGAAAGGCGCGACAGGCACCTAGAGTTACCGGGATGACTGACGGGATCCAGGTCGAGGCGGAGGTCGCGGCCGCGCTCGCGGCTGGGCGGCCGGTCGTGGCGCTGGAGAGCACGCTGCTCGCGCACGGGCTGCCGGCCGCCGACAGCCCCCGGGTGGCGGCCGAGATGGAAGCGGCGGTCCGGGCCGCCGGCGCGGTGCCAGCGACGATCGCGGTGCTGGCCGGCGAGATCCGGGTCGGCCTGGACGGGGCGGCGTTGGCCCGGGTGACCGCCGGTGCCGGCCTGGCGAAGCTCTCGGTGCGGGACCTGCCGGCCGCGATCGGA
>Ga0307499_10000642_pt1 | contig 11502 bp, 7 predicted proteins | sample 13_S_MG_FD_201363 | JGI IMG/M metagenome (GOLD analysis project Ga0307499, IMG submission 201363) | Soil microbial communities from Populus trichocarpa stands in riparian zone in the Pacific Northwest, United States - 13_S | ecosystem: Environmental > Terrestrial > Soil > Riparian zone > Trees... | reverse complement strand
CCGATCAAGATGGTCGGCAGCCCGACTTTTGGCCGGGTTTCGGCCGATGACCCCAATTACGCGCAGTATCGCCAGCATTTGCGGCGGACGACGGAAGAGCCGTTTGCGATGTTCCTGCCGGGATAGCTCTTTCTAGCCTTGCATTCCCGGTGAAATAGACTATATGGCTCTTATTCGAATGACCGCTCTGCCTTGTCGACCACGCCGAAACCGGCCCCAATCCCCAAGACATCGTTAAATCGGATCAAGCCCGCGCGGAGGTCGTGCAGGCAAAGCGCTTTGCGCATCTTGGAGATAGTTACATGGCTACCGGAACAGTTAAGTGGTTCAACGCGACCAAGGGTTTTGGCTTCATCCAGCCCGATGATGGCGGCACCGACGTTTTCGTTCACATCAGCGCCGTCGAACGTGCTGGTCTGAGCTCGCTCAATGAAGGCCAGAAGATCTCGTTCGAAGCGAAGAAGGACCCGATGCGCGGCAAGACCAGCGCCGAGAACCTTCGCGTCGATTAAAGGTTGCCGATTTACGGATTTCCACGGATGTACTGGGATCCATTAATCAGCCTCCGATACGAGAGCCCGCCGATGATGAATCGGCGGGTTTTTTGTTTGTCGAGCCGGCGAACAATCATGAAGCGATCGTGAGCTTGTAGGATGGGTAGAGCGCAGCGAAACCCATCATGTTTCCGCGATTGCGATCGATGGGTTTCGCTGCGCTCTACCCATCCTACGAAGCAATCTTGTCGGTTGCCTTGACCGCATCGAACTGCTTTCGCAGCGTCGGCTTGTGAATCTTCCCCGTTGCGTTGCGCGGCAGGGCATCGACGAACTCGATCAGCCGCGGGCATTTGAACCGCGCCAGATTGGCGGCGCAATGGGCGTGGATTTCCGCCGGCGTCAACGTATGGCCGGGCTTCACGGCCACGATCGCCATGCCGACCTCGCCCCATTGCTCGTTCGGGACGCCGATGATGGCGGCTTCCGCGATGGCGGTGAGCTGATGCAGCACGCTCTCGACCTCGGCCGGATAGACGTTTTCGCCGCCGGAGATGTACATGTCCTTCCAGCGATCGACGATGTAGTAAAAGCCATCTTCATCGACGCGCGTGGCGTCGCCGGTGTGCAGCCAGCCATCGGTGAAGGAGGACGCGTTGGCGTCCGGCCTGTTCCAGTAGCCCGGCGTGACGTTCGGTCCCCTGACCCAGAGTTCGCCGAGCTCGCCGACATCGGCGTCGGTGCCGTCGGGACGGACGATGCGCACCTCCGTATGCAGCACCGGCTTGCCGGACGAGCCGGCCTTGCGCGCGGCGTCCTCCTTGTCGAGCGTGAGCACGGCAGGGCTGGTCTCGGTCATGCCGTAGCCTTGTTGGAGCGCGACGCCGCGTTCCTCCCACACCTTCAATAGCGGCACCGGCATCGGCGCGCCGCCGACACCGCCAATCACCAGCCGGCTGAAGTCGGAGGTGGCGAAGGCCGGATGCTGGGCCATGAACTGATAGATCGAGGGCACGCCGAAAAACTGGTTGATGCCATATGCCGGATCGCTGATCAGCTGCAGCGCCAGGCCGGGATCGAACGCGCGCATGATCAGCGCCGTGCCGCCGGCATGCAGCACCGGGTTGGTGTAGCAATTGAGCCCACCGGTATGAAACAGCGGCAGCACGGTGAGCAGCACGCTCGACGGCGAGATATAGGCGGGGCCGCCGAGATTGACGCAATTCCAGAACGTCATGCCATGGGTAATGATCGCGCCCTTGGGCTGGCCCGTCGTGCCCGAGGTGTACATGATGGTCGAGATGTCATCGAGCGTGACGATCTCAGCACGATCGAGCGGCTTTGAGCCTGCGATCGCCGCCTCGTAGGAACCATCAGCGCCGAAGCGCAGCGCGGACGAAACGTCGCAGAGCTTTGCGACCGTGAGCGCGACATCGGCGAGGTCACTGTCGTGGATCATCACTTTCGGCGAGGAGTCGCCGACGATGAACTGCAATTCGGGAACCGTGAGCCGCGTGTTCAACGGCAGGAACACCGCGCCGATCCGGAAACAGGCGAACTGCACTTCCAGCGTATCGGTCGTGTTCAGCGCCAGCACGGCGACGCGCTCGCCGCGCGCGACGCCCAGCCTATCGCGCAAGTGGGTGGCAAGCCGCAAGATGCGCGCGTCCATCTGCGCGTAGGACAACCGGCGTTCGCTGGCGAGGTCGTGGGCTGCGATCTTGTCCGGCGTGCGGCGGCCGAAATGCGCGATCCAGTCGTAATAGCGAACGGGCGACATGCTTCCTCCACGTCCAGCGGTCTCGCGCCGCCTGTTTTGTTTGATGGTGTTCTGTTTAGCAGAAGATGGTTCAGGTGGGGACCCTGTCTTGCGTGGAGTGGCTGGGGAGGGACTGTTCGGGAGGAGCACGTCCAAGCCGCCGTCATTGCGAGGAGCGAAGCGACGAAGCAATCCAGACTTGCTTGCGCCGCACGATGGATTGCTTCGCTGCGCTCGCAATGACGGGAGCTCCATCGCTCATCCGATCTCAATCAACAAACACGACTTCACGATCTCGCGGCTCGATTCGCCCGAGGCTTGCCATCGAATTTCCTCAACCCTCCAGACTGAGGGCGCAGGGAATGCCGGGTGCACGCTGCACCCGCGGTCTCGTGTGCAATAGGGTGATAGAGGCGCACACGAGCATACAGGGCAGCGGAGGCATCCGACATTCCCTGCGCAATGGCTTTACGGCTTATATCGTGCTCTCCCCGGTCGGGCCGGGCTCGTTGTCACCGTCGCCGGCGGAATGGCTTCCACCGGCTTGACGCCAGCATCGGGGCGTCAGGACCACACGACTTCACCGTACGCATCCGCACCATTCGTCAAAGGCACATCCGCGTCCACCGCATCCCATCCCGCGCTTGTGACGATCGCGAAACGCCCCTCGTACCGGGACGGGACGAAATCGATATATTGCTGATTTGGGTAGGTCGTCAACGGGAATTTCGGAAAATCAGAAGTTGGCGGGCGCCCCCTAGGCGGCAGCCGAAAAGTCGCCTCTAACGGCTTGTTGCCAGATATGGGCGTAAACGTTCTTGGCCACCTGTTCCTTTTCGTTCGCTGAGAACGGTGGCGTCGGAAGACTGGCAAAAATCTTATCCAGGATAAAGACCTCGACGTCAGCCTTGGTCTGCTCCTTCTCCCAGAATCGATCCAGCTGACCTAATTGGTCCTTGATTGACGCCAGCAATTCCCTGCTGGCCTGCTTCACCCGTTCTCGAGCTGTCTTGTCGAGGGTATCCTTCTGAAGAAGGTCAAACAGAGCGAGTTCGTCTTCGCTGAGCCCTTCTGCCGCCGCCCGCTTCTGTTCCTCGTCAAGGCTGTTAACGAGCTGGACGAGACGCCGGAACGTCTCCTCAATTGTGGTGCGATCTTTCTCGCGATTATAGTCGGCGACGATATCCTCGTACTTCCGTTGGTAATCCATGCGCGCCGGGTTTCTCGCAAGCATTTCGGCCAGCCTCTGCTCGACAATGTCTCGGATATCCTGAATGGCGGTGGCTTTGCGACGGACCTTTTTGGCAAACTCGTCGCGAAGCCGCTCCAGGTCGATCTGGCTGAGGTCGAAGGTCTGCCCCTCAATCTGGTCTGTGCCTGGCTCCTCTGTGAGTATCGCTGAGTTGACGATCCTGTGTAGTTGCTTAAGCAACTCGGTCACGTCAGCCGTGTCGCGACGTTCGGTAAGCTTCTTGTAAATCGCTTCAATGTTGTCGTGACGCTCGGCGTAGGCGTACGCGGACGGTTCCACGAGCAGCGCCTTGAATCGTGAGAAAACCTGCCGGGCCAATATCTCAAACCGTCGCTTGGCCTCATCGCTCGAATAGACGGCATCGACGGCGTCGGCGAGCCCCTTGATCCGGGTAAAGCCCTTCGAGCCGATCAGCGTGGCAGGATCGAAACCAAGGCCGCGCAGATGCGCCTCGGTAGCTTCGATTCCTTCGATAAGGGCTTGCACACGCTCCTCGATGGGCGAAACGATTTCTTCGCCGCCTGCGCCGTCTTCGCCGAGCGCATATTGCGCCAGCGCCGCGCGCAGGCTCGCCAGCATCCCGTTGTAATCGACAATCAGGCCGAAATCCTTGCCGGGGAACACTCGGTTGGCCCGCGCAATCGCCTGCATCAGGGTGTGCGCCTTCATCGGCTTGTCGATATAGAGTGTCGAAAGGCATTCCACGTCAAAGCCTGTCAGCCACATCGCGCAGACGATCGCGACGCGGAACGGGTGTTTTGGATTTTTGAAGGCAGTCTCGACATCGACGCGCTCGCCCCCGTCTGCCTCGAACCCCTTCTTCATAAGGGCGCGGTGCGGGATAATATCGAAATCCCACTTTGCAAAGTCGGCGACCTCGTTCTGTGCTTCGCTGATGATGATTTCGACGATCGTCTCATCCAGCCAATTGGCCTGTGCCTCAAGCTTTCGGGCAATATCGACGAGCGCGACGCGGCTGGCCTCGTCCATTGTCCCAGCGGCTTCGGCTTTCTTGGCCTCGCACGCCGCGCGCACCTCTGCCGCCTTGGCTGCCCAGCGCGGCATGATTCTTTGGTGCATCCGGCCACAGGTAATCTTATCGATGCAAACGAACATCGACTTTCCGGCCTCCCAACGCGTCGCGCAGTACTCAACGAAATCGCTCGCGATCTTGTCGAGGCGCTCGTCGGCCGTAATGACCTCGTAATCCTTTCCTAGCAGCTTATGGAGCAATGCGGTCTGGTCCGGGTCGAGTTCCGCTTCCTCGATCTTTACAGCGATCTTGTCATTCAGATCGACGCGGGCGACGCCAAGCTTTTCACCACGATTCTTGTAGACAAGCTTGACCGTCGCACCATCCTCTTCCGATCGCTTGAAGTCATAGCGCGAGACATAATCACCGAAGATGCGCTTGGTGATCTCGTCCTGCTTGAACAGCGGCGTGCCGGTGAAGCCGATGAAGGCGGCGTTGGGCAACGCAAGGCGCATGTTGCGCGCCAGCCGCCCGGACTGTGTCCGATGGGCTTCGTCGGAAATCACGATAATGTCGTCACGCTCGCTGTAGGGCTTCTTGGGATCGACATCCTGATTGAACTTGTGGATCAGACTGAACACGTAACGATTGTTTTCCTTCAACAGGCGTTCGAGGTCCGGGCCTGATGCTGCGCGCGGTGTCTGTTCGTCCGCGACGTCGCAGCCGACGAAAGTCTTGTAAATCTGGCTGTCCAGATCGTGTCGGTCCGTCATCAGCAGAAACGTAAAGTTTCCCGGCACCTTGCGGCGCACCTTCTCGGCGAAGAATGCCATGGAATAGGATTTGCCGCTCCCCTGGGTGTGCCAGAACACGCCGAGCCTGCCGAGATCAGGATGCGCCCGCTCGACGATGTTCACCGGACCTTCCGGAATGAAAGACAGAAATGGGGCTTGCGGACCCTCAGCCAGTTCGTGCTCCGATTTCCGCTTCTGATCGGCAATAGCCCGCTTCTCAAGTGGCAATTCGATGACGCGATGCAGAAGCCGTTTTTCGGGCGGGAACTCGCGCTTCAATTCTTCCTGATGCGCGACGGACGATACAGCGAGGTTGACGCCAAGCACCTGATGGTTGCGCGCCACTACCTTGCGTGTCGCGCCAGCCTTGCTTTCGTCGAACAGGATGAAGTTCTCGATGATATCGAGCAACCGGTCGTGCGCCAGCATGCCATTGAGCAACACTTCCGCCTCGACGCTGCCTTTCTCGTCCTCCTCGCCGCGCTTCCACTCGGCAAAATGGTCCCATTCGCTCGTGATCGAGCCATAGCGAGCGCGATGACCGTTGCTGACGATCAGGAAGGCGTTGTGGTGGAAGGCATGGGCGACAACATTCTCGTTCATGTAGTCGCGCAGATTGCCGTCGAACCCCGCGCGGATGTTCTTGTAGACTGCCTTCAGCTCGATGAAGACCAGCGGCAGGCCGTTGACGAAACAGATCAGATCGGCGCGGCGGTTATAGTTCGGCGTGCGAAGGCCCGTCAGTTTCAGTTCGCGCACGGCGAGGAAACGGTTCGATCTGGGCCTGTTGTCGAAGTCGATCACGCGGGCGCGGGCATCACGGCGCTGGCCGGTAGCGTCACGCCAGGAGACGGGCACGCCAGTGCGGATAAGGCGCGCGAAATCCTGATTGTGCTGGATCAGCGAACGGCTGAAATCATGGACGGTGAGCGCGCGCGACGCGTCGTCGATAGCGGAAGGCGGCAGATCGGGGTTGAGGCGCTGAAGGGCGGAGCGCAGATCACGAGTGAGTACCGCTTCGCTGGCGCTGGCGCGTCCCAAAGTGCTGCCTGGCCCGAACGTCTCGTCGTTCCAGGCATAAACGGATTCCCAGCCAAGCACCTCTTTGAGGTGCGCGGCGAACGTCGCCTGCACCAGCCTGTCTTCGCCGTTGATGCCCGTCACCGCCATGTCATCGGGCTCCCGCCGTGGTGATCATGCCGCAACCTCCCCATTCATCAGACGCGGCAGAAGGAGATCGCGGGCCTGAGAGAGCTTGTAGTTTTGCTGGTCAAGAAGCTTTCGTTGAGCAAACAAAACACGGATCTGTTCGTCAAAAAGCGTTGCCAGAAGATGAGTTGGGACTACTACATGCGCGGCATGGGCCACCTTTCGATCAAGGGTTGGCACAGAAGCGCCACCATTGAATTTGGCGAGGTTCAATTCAGAGAGCATGAAATATGCAAAGTATATCGAAACAGCCTTGAACTCTGTCACCCAGAGGCTCGTGTTCAATGGCCAACAAGGATCATCAACAAAGCAGACCGTGCCCAGCGAACCAGAACGCCCGGTGATGAGTGTCGGGGAAGTCACCTTCGGTTCGTTATGTTCGCCAACTATTCCGGTAGACCCATAAACTGGAATTCCCCCCGCGATCCGTTCTCCCACCGGTAGATCGAACCCGCGCTTAAGGTTTAACACCGAGCCCAGCGGCCGACGTTCCCACCCCTCGGGGCGACCATCTATGATTTCGACGTGTTCGTGGCCGGGGAAACGGAAATGGACGAACCACTCGCGGTACAGCATCCGCGCCGCCTCTTCCAATAGCGCAATCCGCCGCCGGTTGTTCTCGACTAGAGAGTCCATCTCGGAGATAATTTGCGCAATCCGTTCTTGCTGTGCGAGCGGCGGCAAAGGAACGGGCAGCCTTCGAATCAGTCCAAGATTCAAGAGGGGGACCGCTCCTCCATTGTTCTGAGCCTCGATGTGGCGAACCATTTTGCGCGAGGAGAGCCACAAATAGACAAACTCTGGAATAGCCTTTGATCGGTCGACCCTAGCCCGTATCTGCTTGTTTGAAATGATATAGTAGTCGTACCTTCTTTCTTTTGGAATTATTCCTACCTGCCCAATCGATCCGGCAGCCGTAAACACAATGTCTCCTGGGCGAGCGATACAATTTGAAAATTCCGCGGCCTTTTCTTCCGTCAAGAAGACAAAGCCACCGTCAATGAAGCGCTTGTCGCCCTTGCTCAGATTGTTCCCTCGAATTATCGGGATTCCATCTTCAACGAAAAACCGTGACCCGATGTTTGATCCAAAGGGTCCAGATACCAGTGACCCTTTGGTCGGATCGATCAATTCGCTAAGACTAACAATTGGCCAGGTCACGCCCCCAACTCCTCGAAATTCCTGGCAATTCGCGCCGCAAGTTCCACCGCTTCATCGTTCAACCCTTTGAGGTCGATGTAAATGGCGCGCAGGGCTTCGTCGAAATCGAAATCCTCGTCTGTCTCTTCCGGGGCGATGCCGACAAAGCGGCCAGGCGTCAGGCTCCAGTCATGCGCCTTGATGGCGGAGCGATCGATGCGCTTTACCAGCCCATCGACTTCGCGAAGCTGTGCATCGGGGAAACGTTCTTGCAACCAGTCCGCCTGCCTGACGAAATAACGAGCCTGCCGCAGCGACTCGACCACCGCCGCCCGCGCCTCGTCCAACGCCTTGCGGGCCTTATTCACCTCGGCATTGTTCCAGGCGTCGGCCTCGCGCGCCGCAAGCTCCTTCACAGCAATGTCGATAACTCGACCCGAAAGCTTCGCGGCCAGGTCGATCTGCTTGGTCAAGTCCCGGCAGCGATCCGCCAGCGAATGCAGCGCCACCCGCGCCGCATTCAGCCCGGCGTTGTCGCGCGGCGCCTTGGCCCATGCCTTGCCCTGTTCCGCCGCTTCCTTGCCAAAGGCTTCGATATCCGCCGTCAGTGCTGCCTGCGCGCTGGTGAGTTCGTCCCAAGGGCCGGTGAGCGGATTACCTTCACGCTTCGCCTTCGCGAAGGGCTCCATCAGGCTGGCAAGCTTGTCCAGCGCTTCTTCGTAAGTTGCCAACGGCTTTTGTGCTATCGCGCCCAGCGCCACTGCTTTCGCGAGATAGCTTTCCACCAGTTTCAGGAAGCGGTTCTGCTGGCCGCGGTAGAGCCAGATGATAGCGGCGATGTTCTTCTGCTGCTCGGGCGAGAAATCGCAGACCGAGCGCGAGACCTTGCGGAAGATCTGGCGCGCATCGAGCATCAACACATAGTCGCGCCGCGCCGCGTCCTTCTCCTTCGCCCGGTCGAAGAACCAGAGCTGGCAGGGCACAGTGCGCGTGTAGAAGAAGTTGCCGCGAATATCGATCATCACATCGACCGCGCCGGTCTCGACCAGCTTCTGGCGCACCGCTGCTTCGTCGCGGCCCGCGCTCGAAGCTTGCGATGACATGACCACGCCCGCGCGGCCCGTGTCGTTCAGATAGCTGTAGAAATAGGACATCCAGAGATAGTTGGCGTTCGAGACCTTCTTGGCCTTGTTCACGCCCGGCAGGCCGAAGGGCAGGCGCTGGTCGCCTTTCACCTTCTCTGCATCGACCTCGTCCACATTGAATGGCGGATTGGCCATCACGAAGTCGCACTTGCCGACGAGTTCGTGCGGGTCCTTGTAATATGTGATGGCTTCGTTCCCAGCCCGGATCGTGCCTTGCAGGCCATGAACGGCGAGGTTGATCTGTGCGATCTTCGCGGTCGTCTCGTTCTTCTCGTGGCCGTAGAACGTGACCCGCTTCATCGTATCCTGGCCGGCGTCCTCGATGAAATGGCTCGACTGCACGAACATCCCGCCGGAACCGCAAGCTGGATCAAACACGACCCCATGGTCGGGCTCGATCACGTTGACGATGGTCTGGACGATTGAGGGCGGGGTGAAGAACTCGCCGTTGTCGTGCGCGCCCTGCTTCGAGAACTCAGCTAGGAAATATTCATAGATGCGGCCGAATACGTCGCCCGACGCCGTGCGCAGGCCTTCAGAATCGAACATGCGCAGCATGCGCTCCAGGAGGTCGTCGTCGAAGCGCTCGTATTCCTTTGGTAGCTGGCCTGCGAGAGGCGGGAAGGCCGCCTCGATCGCTTCCATTGCAGCCGTCAATGCTGCGCCGAGCTTGCCGTCCTTGGGTAATCCCAACAACGTCTCGTAAAGTGCCGTATCCGGCAACATAAGCGCGCGTCGCCGCGTGAAGTCCGCTTCGATGAGCGGCCTCTTGGGCATCTTCCCTGCGGCTTTGTCGGCCTCGATAGCTGCTTTTGCTTCGTAGAAGCGATTAGTCGCGTGGCGGAGAAAGAGGATTCCCAAGATAGGCATGAAATATTCGTTCGACGCGAGCCCGGAGTTGGCCCGCAAGTCGTCGGCAATCTTCCAAAGGTCCGCTTCGAACGCTTCGAGATTAGCGAAATGGTCTGATTTCATAGAAGTGAGCGTACCTTTGATTCTGTGAGATGCGCGAAGGTTCCAGGGAGGGTTAGATTTAGACCAACTGTATTTCGGTCACTAGCCAGATAGCATAGGCGCCAACAACCTTCGCTTCTATTTGGGCAAACACCATCTTGTTCTTCGCGTCTTTCGGAAGTCCGATCCGTGCTGGCAAAATGCAGGTGTAGGTCAGGTTTGGGCGCTCGCTGTTAACGACCAAAGTGAGCTGCCAAAGGCCTCCTTTTGGCAGCTTCAACAGCTTAGTTCCGAGATCGCCCAACGCGTTAAGCTGCTCCGTCTTCTTCGTATCCGTTAGCAATTCACGGACGATGGCAACAAGGTCGATCTTTTTCCCTGCCTTGGGCTGCACCGCCGCCATCGACTCGGGCGGCGGCGAAACTCCCCCTCTACGCGACGAGGCTTTTGGCGGAAACACCTTCGCCATGATGTCGGCATCGATGGCAATGCCGTTAGCTCGCAGCACGTCAATTGCGGCCCATCCGCTCAGGCCACTACCGCCAATACCACCGGAGGAGTAATCATGTTCGGGCCAGGGCGGCTTTGGTTTGTCGAAAAGGACCGCGCTTCCACAAGTGCACTGCAACACGTGTATAGGCCGCCCACAGTGCCAGCAGTCAGTTGGGTAAATAATGGTTTGGCAGGTGGGCCCGTGGGTGGGTACCGGCACAATGCTTCTCCTCGAAAAGGGAGACGATACACGTACAGGGTGCTCTTGGGAAGGAATGCGCCTCTATCGAGCGCAGGTATCAACTCGTGGCCGGAGTGGTTACTGCGCTTCCGGCAGTTCGCCCTCGCCACGCGCCGCAGGATCGTCATCGATCCCGCGGCGACGCGATACGTTATGCGACTTCCTGTTGAGCGACTTCCTGTTGCTGCACCGGCTCGGTCGGCGTCGCCAGCTCCTTCGCAAGCTTGGTCGCGCCGACATAGTCGGTCTTGCCGGAGCCCAGCAGCGGCACGTTGTCGACCACGCGGATGTCTGCCGGCACCGCCAGTTCGGACGCGCCCATCGTCTTGACCTGGCGCTGCATCGCCGGGCGCTCGGCGTCCTTCTGCGTGGTCAGGAGCACGATCCGCTCGCCCTTGCGTGCATCGGGGATCGATACCGCGACCGACATCGCCTGCGGCCACAGCGTTGCGGCCATGGCTTCGACCGCCGACAGCGAGACCATTTCGCCGGCAATCTTCGCAAAACGTTTGGCGCGGCCCTTGATGGCGATGAAGCCGGCTGCATCGATGGCGACGATGTCGCCGGTGTCGTGCCAGCCGCCGGCCAGCGGCTCCAGCACGCCGGGGTTTTCCGAACGGAGATATCCCAGCATGACGTTGGGCCCGCGCACCGACAGGCGTCCGCCTTCGTCGATGCCGGGGACCGGATCGAGGCGGGCTTCCATCAGCGGCGACAGTCGGCCGACGGTGCCGGGACGATTCGCCATCGGCGTGTTCATCGCGAGCACGGGCGCGGTCTCGGTGACGCCGTAGCCTTCGAGGACGCGGATGCCGTAGCGCTCCATATACACTTGCCGCGTGCGGTCCTTCACCGCTTCCGCGCCGGCGATCACGAGGCGCAGGGTGCGGAAGTCGTAGGCATGGGCCGAGCGCGCATAGCCGGAGAGGAAAGTATCCGTGCCGAACAGGATGGTGGCGCCGGTCTGGTAAATCAGTTCCGGCACGATCCGGTAATGCAGCGGCGACGGATACATGAAGATGGGAATGCCGGCCAGCATCGGCATCATC
>Ga0307499_10000640_pt1 | contig 11513 bp, 12 predicted proteins | sample 13_S_MG_FD_201363 | JGI IMG/M metagenome (GOLD analysis project Ga0307499, IMG submission 201363) | Soil microbial communities from Populus trichocarpa stands in riparian zone in the Pacific Northwest, United States - 13_S | ecosystem: Environmental > Terrestrial > Soil > Riparian zone > Trees... | reverse complement strand
CGGTGTAGCCGGCGCTCTCGAAGGTGCCGTAGAGATCGTCGGCCACGCTGATGATCAGCGTGCGCGCCGAGATCTCCTCCAGCGGGTAAGGCGCGAGCGTCTGGGCGACGCGCGCATCGTTCAGCAACCCGGCGTGCCGCAGCGCGAGCGGCATGATGTGCTCCATCACGCGCGCGGCGCGCTCCTGCTCTTCGGGGTTCGCCCCAGCCAGTGCTTCGCTCGGCGTGCCGAGGACCGTCCGCGCGACGACCCCCGGAGCAAGCCGCAGGGCGAGCCAGTAGAGGAAGTCGGAGTTCACCGCGTGTTTCAGCATGAAGCGCCCGAGCAGCCCGGCCTCCCGGGACTCCGCCGCAGCCGCGTCGGTCGGCCGCGCATCCGGTCGATACGCGAGCGGCACGAGCAGAAACAGCGCGCTTGTGCGCTGCGGATGCCGGATCGCGAACTGCAGCGAGGAAGGCGCCCCGGCGGAGAGGCCGGCGATCGCGGCGCGCTCGATCCCGAGCGCGTCGAGAAGGCAGGCATGGGCGTCGGCCTGTGCCGGCGGGGTCGCGTCGTGCGGCAGCGGCGTGCGCAGGTAGCCGAAGCGCGACACGGCGACGACGCGGTAGCCGCGGCGCGCGAGCTCGGCGGCGAATTCGATCCCCTGGTCGAAGCCGCCGCCCGCGCCGTGGACCACGAGCAGCGCGGGGCCCTCGCCCATTTCAGCGTATTCGATGGGCCCGCATTGGGTCGCTGCGATGCGGCTGCCGTGCGCCACGCGCTGCGTCGCATTCTGCACGTCGCTGGCGAAACGGGCATAGCCAAAGCAGAACGCGAGAGCCGCCAGCGTCACCGCGCCGCCGATGGCGGCGAGCCAGTGGCGCCGGGGGACCCTGCTTGCGAAGCTCATCGGACGATTGACCGAGCTCAAGAGCGGGTCTAAGCGTCGAGCATGCTGCGCCGCTTTTCGAACTCCGCCTGGTCGATCTCGCCGCGCGCGTAGCGCTCCTTCAGGATGTCCATTGCATGCCCCGCGTACCGGCGGTCCGGGCGCATCACCAAATAGGCCACCGACACGCAGGCGACTACAAACAGGACCACCATCAGGGGCCCGAAGAAGATCATCCAATGCGCCGGTCCGTTGCCGCCCCACCAATCGCTCCACCACATCGACCGCTCCTTTCTGACTGCAGGACCAGTGTCGCGCCGCTGGAGCGGTGCGTCTTGAGCAGGATCAAGCTCTACGGCAGGCCGTGGCATCCTGTGGGCATGATGCTGGTGCACTAGGCGCACAGGTACGGCGCGTAGCAATGCCTGCGTACGCTCGCGGGGCATGTACGTCGCCATCCAGCCCGTCGTCGCGCTCATCGCCGGGGTGCTCATCCTCGCGGTGCCGCGGCTGCTCAACTACATCGTCGCGATCTACCTCATCGTCATCGGGATCCTCGGCCTGGTGAAGTTCTAGGGCACCAGGACCGCCGCGCCTTCGAGCCTGCCCATGCGCAGGTCGGCGAGGGCCAGGTTCGCCTCGGCGAGCGGGTACTCGGTCACCGCGGTGCGCAGCGGGACGCTCGCCGCGACGTGCATGAACCGCTCGCCGTCGGCGCGCGTGAGGTTCGCCACCGATTCGATGCGCCGCTCTCCCCAGAGGAGGCTGTAGGGAAACGAAGGAATGTCGCTCATGTGGATGCCGCCGCAGATGACGCGCCCGCCTTTCCGCACCGCCTTCAGGGCAGCGACCACTAGCGCGCCTGCCGGTGCGAACACGATGGCGGCATCGAGCGGCTGCGGCGGTGTCTGCGTCGAGTCGCCCGCCCAGTGCGCGCCGCAAGCGAGCGCAAAGCGCTGCCCTCCGAAGTCCTTCTCCTTGGTAAAGGCAAACACCGTTCGTCCATCTGCCCGCGCCACTTGCGCGAGGATGTGCGCGGCGGCGCCGAAACCGTACAGCCCGATCGCCTGCGCATCGCCGCACTTGGCGTAGCAGCGATAACCGATCAGCCCCGCGCACAGGAGCGGCGCGGCATGCGCGTCGTCGCAGCGCTCGGGAAGCGTTAGGCAGAAGCGCTCGTCGGCGACGATTTCGGAGGCATAGCCGCCGTCCAGGTGGCAGCCGGTGAACCGCGCGCGATCGCAAAGATTCTCGCGGTCGCTTCGGCAGTATGCGCACACGCCGCAGGTCCAGCCCAGCCAGGGCACGCCGACGCGTGCGCCCGGCGCAAAGCGCTCGCCCCCTTCCACGACCACGCCGACCACCTCGTGGCCGGGGATTACGGGCAGGCGGCAGGCGGGGAGCTCGCCGTCGAGGAGGTGCAGGTCGGTGCGGCAAACGCCGCAAGCCTTTACGCGGATGCGCACCTGGCCGCGGGCGAGCGGCGCCGGCTCGCGCTCTTCGCACACGAGCGGCTGGCCCGGCGCGCGCACCGTCATGGCTCTCATCTGGGGCAATCGGTGCCGGCCATTTCGGGCGAGGTTACCGGCCCGGGGTCCGCCGAAATTGACCTGACTCAAAGAAAGAGCGCGGCGGACAGGTCGCAGCCATGCTGCGTAAGATAGGGCGCGAGCCCCATGCGATCGCCGTGCGCATGGGGAGCTTTAAGCCCGTCCATGCCGCCCTCATCTGACTAAGCCATGAAATACAAGGATTACTACAAGATCCTTGGGGTGCCCCGCACCGCGAGCGAGGACGAGATCAAGAAGGCCTACCGCAAGCTCGCGCGCAAGTACCACCCCGACGTCTCGAAGGAGACCAACGCCAAGGAGAAATTCCAGGAGGTCTCGGAGGCCTACGAAACGCTGCGCGACAAGGAAAAGCGCGCCGCCTACGACAGCCTGGGCAGCGGCTTCCGGCCCGGGCAGGACTTCCGTCCGCCGCCCGACTGGTTCGAGCGCTTCGGCAGCGGCCGCGGCGAGGACCTGGGCGGAGTCGACCTTGGCGACCTGTTCGAATCGCTCGGCGCCTTCGGGCGCGCGACCGGCTTCGGCCGGGGCCGCGGGGCGCGGCGCGGCCCCGCCATGGCTTTCCCCGGCGAGGATTTCGAAGTCCCTGTGCGCCTCACGCTGGAAGAAGCCTTCCGCGGCACCGAGCGCACGGTGCAGCTCGACGGCCGCAGCTTCACCGCGCGAATTCCGCCGGGCGCCACCGACGGCCAGCGGTTGCGGCTGCGCGGCAAGGGCAGTCCGGGGACGAACGGCGGCGCCCCGGGCGACCTTTACCTGCAGATCCACCTCGAGCCGCACCCGCTCTACCGGGTGAGCGGCCACGACCTCGACCTCGAGGTCCCGCTCGCCCCGTGGGAGGCGGCGCTCGGCGCCGAGGTCGAGATCCCGACGATGACCGGGCGCGTCACCATGAAAGTTCCGCCTGGATCCAAAGCGGGGCAGAAGCTGCGCCTGGCCGGCAAGGGCTTGCCGCAGCCCGGCGGCGGCGCCGGGGACCTTTATGCCGTGCTCACCATCGAGGCGCCCAACCCGCTGACCGAGGCCGAGAAAAAGCTGTTCGAGGAGCTGCGTGAGGTGTCGCGCTTCAATCCGCGCGCGCGCTTCGGCGCATGACAGGCATGGACCTTGCGGGAGGCATTCCCATGGCACTTACACCACAGCAGAGCGAGGAACTGAAAGCCATCGTCGACGGGCGCCGCGCCGCGCTGCTGCGCGAGCTGGGGCAGGACCTCGACCGGATGCGCACCGACGGGCTCGACCAGGTCGTCGGCGCGGTGCCCGACCCCGGCGACGAGTCGGTGCAGAGCCTGATCCAGGACCTGGACCAGGCCGAGGCTTCGCGCGATCTCGCCGAGTTGCGCACGCTCGATGCCGCACGTGTGCGGCTGGACGATGGAAGCTACGGCCTGTGCAGCAACTGCGGCCAGGACATCGGCTTCGAGCGGCTGCGCGCCAACCCCGGCGCCGAGCGCTGCATCCGCTGCCAGACGCAGTTCGAGAAGACCCACGGCACCATGGTGCGCACCACCCTTTGAAAAGGGGTCAGAGCAATTTTCCGGAAACAATTTGACGCCCGGGAAATGTGAACCTCGTGGCCAGCCATGCGTTGAGCTGGCATGCCCCGGCCTCCTAGGCTTGATCTACCCGGTGTACCGCAGCACGTAGTGCAACGCGGCAACAACCGCACCGCGTGTTTCTTCGGCGATGTGGATCGACGCTTTTATCTCAAATGCCTGGCGGAATCGGCAGCGCGTCGAGGCTGTGAGGTTCATGCCTACGCGCTCATGAGCAATCACGTCCACATTCTTGCGACGCCGAATGCTTCCGGCGCAATTGGAATGATGATGCAGGATGTGGGGCGTCGTTATGTCCGCGTGATCAACACGCTTCACGGTCGAACAGGCACCTTATGGGAAGCTCGCTTCAGGTCAAGCCTGATCGATTCGGAGAATTACCTGTTGGTCTGCCAACGGTATATCGAATTGAATCCCGTAAGGGCCGGAATTGTTGCGGATCCCGCGGCTTATCAATGGTCCAGCCACACCTACTACGCCTCAGGGTGCGCCAATCGCCTGGTCACCGAGCATGCCGTTTATCGCGGCCTTGGATCAACCACAGCGGAACGGCGATCCACCTATCTCTCGCTCTTCACGAAGCCGCTGAACGATATGGTTGTGGCCCGCATTCGCGAAGCCATCAACTCCGATTCCGCCTTCGGCTCCGATGCATTCTTGGACGATGCGGAGACAAAGCTCGGGAGATCGGTGCGCCTGCCGGTGCCCGGCCGGCCGGCGAAAAGTGTTACAGGAAAATTGCTCTGACCCCTTTTACGCTCGGAGCACGACCTTCTCGTAGAGGCCCGGGAAGACGTTCCCCGGGTCGTACTTCGCCTTGAGCTGCCTGTAGGTCTCGCCGCCGTAGAGGCGCTCGAATTCGTCGCGCGGGAAGAAGCTGTCGGAGTAGAGCGACTTGATGCCGCCGAGCTCGACCACCTTGCGCTCGATCATGCGGTTGAAGTGCCCGGGCGGATGCGCCTCGCGCGTGCGCTTCACGTCCCAGAAGCCGAAATTCACGTACCAGCCTTCGCGCATGGGATAGAGCGAGAAGTTCTGTCCCGCCGCGCCCGGCCCGATGGGGCAGATCCACAGCGGCCACAGGCCGATCTCGCGCGCGAAGAACTGCAGGAACTCGGCTGCGCGCCCGATCGGGATGTCGACGTCCTGGATCACCGATTCGGAGTGCAGGCCGAGCAGGCGCTCGACCTTCTTGGTCGCGCCGACGCGGCTGTTCAAGCGCATGATCTTGGTGTAGTGGCGCGATCCGAGCCGCTTCCTGCCGTAGAGAAACTTGCGGACGAACCGGTTCTGCGCGAGGACGTTCTTCGAGCACCAGAACCAGTCGGTGTCCCAGCGCCACAGATAGTCGTTCACCGTGAGGTAGTCGTCGTGTCGCGCGGGGATCGAGCGGTAGTAGATGCGCTCGAAGGTGTAGTCGCTGACGTAGGGCGCCTTGTCCAAGAAATGCGCCACGGTGATGAACATCTTGTCGGGCGCGAACACCGTGCCGTCGACGAAGTCGGCGTCGCGCGCGTTGAGGCGCCGCTCGAGCTCCTGGAAGTAGATGCGCCCGTCGAAGTAGTCGAGGTGGAAGAGATGCACGTAGGGCTTCACCGGCAGCGTCTTCGCCTTCACCCGCAGCGCGTAGCCGAGGGTGCCGTAGGAGTTGGGGAAGCCGAGGAAGAGATCCGCGTGCTCGTTGGTCGGCGTGCAGGTGACGACGCGCCCGTCGCCCAACAGCACGTCGAGCTCGAGCACGGTGTCGTGCACCAGCCCCTGGCGGTGCGACGACGATTCGATGCCCACGCCGGCGAGCGCGCCGCCGAGCGTGATGGTCTTGAGCTGCGGCACCACCGCGGGCATCACCCCCTGGCGCAGGCAGGCCGCGACCAGCGCCTCGTAGGTCACCATGCCTTCGGCCTCGACCCAGCCGGCCTGCGGGTCGATCGCGAGCACGTCGCGGAACGCGCTGACGTCGAGGCGGCGGCGTTCGCGCGCCGCCCGGTCACGGAAGAGATTCGAGGTCTCTTTTCTTAGAGCAAGCGCGCCGCTTCCCTGCCTAAGCTGCGCGATCAGCGCTTCTTTTTTCTTGGTATGCGGGTTGGCGCTCGTAGAGGAAGTCCCGGGTCATGGGGTAGCTCGTGCTCGAGACGTTGCCCTTGGAGAACACGATCTGGAAGAGGTGGGTGCGGCCCGCCGGCGAGCGGAACATCTCGGCGCAGCCGTAGAGGTACACGCGCCAGATACGGCGGAAGCGCTCATCGAAGCGCTGCGGGTCGAGCGCGCGGATGCGCTCCCAGTTGCGGTCGAAGCGCTCGGCCCACACGTCGAGGGTGAGCGCGTAGTGGCGGCGCAGGTTCTCGATGTCGAGCACCTCGAGCCCGGCCTGCTCCATCGCCACGATCACCTGGGCGAGGCTCGGGATCCAGCCGCCGGGAAAGACGTACTTGCGGATGAAGAAGTCGGTCTCGGTGCTTCCGACGTGGCCGATGAAGTGGATCAGGCCGAGGCCGCCCGGCTTGAGCAGCTCGGCGTGCGAGCGGATCACCTCGCCGAGCTGGTCGCGTCCGGCGTGCTCCAGGCAGCCGATGCTCACCACCTTGTCGAACTGTTTTGGGTTGGCACGGAAGTCGGCATGCATCTGCACCGCGTTCTTGATGCCGAACTTCTCGATCTGCCTGCGCGCGTGCTCGGCCTGCGAGCCGGTGGTGTTGATGCTCGTGATGTTCACGCCGTAGTGCATCGCGGCATGCATGAGGAAGCCGCCGAAGCCGCTGCCGACGTCGACCACCTCCTCGCCCGGCTTGAGCAGCACCTTGCGCGCGACATGGTCGGCCTTCGCGCGCTGCGCCTCCTCCAGCGTCTTCGGGCCGTCGCCCCCGCCGTTACCCCAGTATGCGCAGGTGTAGAACATGTACGGATCGTCCAGCCAGAGCTTGTAGAACTCCGGCGGCAGCGCGTAGTGGAACTCGGCGTTCCGGTTCGCGCGGCGGCGGTTCGCGTTCGCATGCGTGAGCTCGTGCCACCGGTTGCGCAGGCGCACGAGCCAGGTCGGGTCGTCCGCGCGGCCTTCCATGCCGGACGCGAGCGCCGCGGGGAGGCTGCCCTCGATATCGAGCTCGCCGTCGAAGTAGGCCTCGAGCACGCCCACGTGGCCGTAGAGCGCGGCTCGCCGCAGCGCGCGCTCATCCCTGACCACGAGGGTGAACGCCGGCGGCGTTTCAGAGTTGCGGTACTCGGCGCCGTCCGGAAAGCTCACCCGGAACGGCGTCGCCGTATTTGCCCCGACCCGCTCGATCATGACTCTAAAGGCGCCTGGCATTTGCCGATTTTACCGTCATGATCGCCTCCAGCAGCCGTTGTTCCGATTTGGCGCCGAAGCCCCCCAGGCTGCGCAAGCGTCCGTTACGTACCGCCCGCTCGAGCTCCTCGAGGGACCCTACGCCCAGCTCGCGGTAGAACAGGCGCACCCGCTTGGGGCCCACCCCCGGCAGCCGCAGGAGGTCCAGGATGCCCGTCGGGTAATCCCTACGCAGCTTCTCCAGGGTCTTGCTGGTGCCGGTGTCGTGGATCTCGCGGATCTTCGCCGAGAGCTCGGCGCCGATGCCCGGCATCTTGGGCAGGGCCTCGCCCGCGACGAGCAGCGCGGGGATGTCGTACCCCGTGGAGCGCAGCTCGCGTTCCGCGTTGCGGTAGGCAAGGACTCGGTAGGTATTTTCATCGCCGAGCTCGAGCAGGTCGGCGATCTCGCCGAACACCCGTGCGATGTCCTCGTTCGTCATGCGCCGTACGAACCATCGCGCTCAGGTAGGTCCATCACGCGCGCGCTGGTTGAATGACGTGCCATGAAATCGGTCAATTTTGCCAGCGTTCTCTTCATTGCCGCGGCGCTGGGACTGTGGGCTTGTCAGCACTCGGTCCCCGGCGAAAAGGTCGCGAGCGTACTGACGAGCACGATGGCGAGGTAAGGCGCGCATCCGCCGAACGGCGCATGACGCGTGGCCGGCTCCTTGCAAGAGTCGGTCGAAAGGAAATTTGGCGTCATGAAGATCTGCGTGTACGGATGTCCCGGCCGGGGCGGCCAAGCCGAGCCCCACGTCTTTTACCTCGGCGCGCGCCGACTCCCTGTGGTCGCGATCCTCGACCGATGGCACGACGCCTCCCACCGCTACTTCGAGGTCAAGGCCGACGACGGTCGCTGCTTCCTGCTGCGCCATGCGCCGGCGACCGACCACTGGGAGCTCGCCGGCGTCTACCGGACGCACAGGCCGTTTCGGCCGCGCGTCGCCGCCATCCGCGCCTGACAGGCGCCCTGTCCCGGGTGCCTGATTAAAATCGGGGTCTGACCCCGATTTCCCACTACCTCCGGCCGCTGCTCGCCCCAAGCAGCGTAGCACTCGTCGGCGCAACCGAGCGCCAGGGCGCCTTAGGCGACATCGTCTTCCGCAACCTCGCCGCCGGGGGCTTGCGCGGCGGGCTGTTCCCGGTGAATCCCAAGCACGCGAGCGTGCACGGGCAGCGCGCGTATTCGCGCCTCGACCGGCTGCCCGCGCGGCCCGATCTCGCGGTCATCGCCACGCCCGGACGCACCGTTCCGGGGATCATCGACGAGGCCGGGGCCCTGGGGATCAAGGCCGCGATCGTGCTTTCGAGCGGCTTTGCCGAGGCCGGCCCCGCCGGGGTCGCCCTCCAGGAAGAGATGCTCGCCGCCGCGCGCCGCCGCGGCGTGCGCATCCTCGGGCCGAATTGCCTGGGAGCGATGCGCACCGACACCGGGCTCAACGCGACCTTCGCGCGCAAGCCCGCGCGCAAAGGCAACCTCGCCGTGGTGTCGCAGTCGGGGGCGATCTGCGGCGCGCTCCTCGACTGGGCGGACCGCGCGGGCGTGGGCTTCACCAGCGTCGTGTCCCTCGGCGCGGCCGCCGACGTCGACTTCGGCGAGATCCTCGACTTCCTCATGGCAGACGGCTCGACCGAAGCCGTGCTGCTCTACGTCGAGGGCATTCGCGATGCGCGACGCTATCTTTCGGCGCTGCGTGCTGCCGCGCGCGTGAAGCCCGTGATCGCCCTGAAAACCGGCGCCGACGCGGTGTCCGACGCGGCCCTGCGGCGCGCCGGCACCGTGCGCGTCAAGACCTACGGCCAGCTTTTCGCCGCGGCGCGCGCCGTAGCGAGCGCACACCAGCCGCAAGGCGAGCGTCTCGCCATCCTCACGAACGGCGGCGGACCGGGCGTGGTCGCCGCCGACAGCGCGGCCGAAAACGGGGTGCCTCTCGCTGCGCTTTCTCGCGAAACCATTTCCTTGTTGGATGAGAAGCTGTCGCCGCAGTGGTCGCACGGCAATCCGGTAGACATCGTCGGCGATGCGACGCCCGAGCGCTTCGCCGTGGCCACGGCGGCGCTGCTCGCCGACCCGGGAGTCGACGCGCTGCTCGCGATGTACTCGCCGGTCGCGGTTACCGCGCCCGAGGCTGCGGCGCGCGCCGTGGCGCAGGCCGTGGGAAGCTCGAAGAAGCCAGTGCTCACCGCCTGGCTGGGGGACATCGACGCGACGGAACGCCACGACGCACTCGAATCGCGGGGGATCGCCAACTTCCATACCCCGGAAAGCGCGGTCGAGGCGTTTTCGTTCCTGTGCGCGCATCGCCGCAACCAGGCGCAGCTCATGGAGGCGCCGACGGCGCGCGCGCCCGACGAACCGCGTCCAGACCTCGCCAAGGCGCTCGCGTTGCGCAGCGCCGCGCTGGGCCAGGAAAGGCGCCTTCTCACCCAGGACGAGGCGCGGGAGCTCCTCGTCGCGTTCGGCCTGCCGGTGCCCGAGTCGATCGCCGCGGCCAGCCGGGAGGCCGCCGTTGCCGCGGCCGAAAAGATCGGCTTTCCGGTCGTGCTGAAGATCCACTCGCCCGACGTCACGCACAAGTCCGACGTCGGCGGCGTGCGCCTGTCGCTGCAGAACGCCGACATGGTGGCCTCGGCGTTCGACGACACGATGCGGCACGTGCGCGCCCTGCGCCCCGGCGCGCGCATCGACGGCGTCGTGCTGCAGCCGATGCTGCGCTACCCGCACACACGCGAGGTGCTGGTGGGCGCCGCGACCGATCCCGGGTTCGGCCCGGTGGTCGTGTTCGGCGCGGGCGGCGTCGCGGTGGACGCGGTGCGCGACACGGCGCTCGCGCTTCCGCCGCTCAACGCCGCGCTGGCGCGCGAATTGATGTCGCGCACGCGCGTGCACCGCCTGCTCGCCGGCTACCGCGACGTGCCGCCGGCGGACTTTGAGGCGCTGGCGCGGATCCTCTGCGGCGTGTCGCGCGTGCTCTGCGCGCTCCCCTGGGTGAAGGAGCTCGACCTCAACCCGGTGCTGGCGCATCCCGGCGGCGCGGTGATCGCCGACGCGCGCGTGGTGCTTCACGGGCCGGAGGACCGCAGGCTGCCGGCGCAAGGGCGCCGCTATCCGCACCTCGCGATCCATCCCTACCCGACCGAGCTCGAAGGCGAAATCCCGCTGAAGGACGGCACTCGCCTGCCGGTGCGGCCGATGAAGCCCGAGGATGTGGAGCTCGAGCTCGCCTTCTTCAGCGGCCTGTCGGAGCGCTCGCGCTACCAGCGCTTCATGCAGCAGCTGAGCGAGCTGCCGCCGCGGCTGCTCGCGCGCTTCACCCAGCTCGACTACGACCGCGAGCTCGCGCTCGTGGTGCTGCACGAGGGCAGGTTCGTGTCCGTCGGCCGCTACGCCCCCAATCCCGACGGCACGACGGCGGAATTCGCCCTTACCGTCGCCGACGACTGGCAGGGCAAGGGCATCGGTCGCGCGCTCCTCGAGCGGCTGTGCACCAGCGCCCGCGAAGCCGGCTATGCGGCGCTCTACGGGAACATCCTCGCCGACAATCACGATATGCTTCGCCTCGCCGCGCGCCTGGGGTTCACCGAGACCTCGCGCGACGGCAGCGAGGTCGTCGTCGTGCGGCGCCTCTAGTTCTGAACCCTCCGGCAACCCGCCACGGAAAATCGTTCGACATGCGCGAAGGCTCTCTAGAAGCACCCACGCGCCACCCTCTCGACTGGAAGAGCCCGGACTTCTGTGACCAGGCGAAAGCCGAGAAGGAGCTGGAGCGCGTGTTCGACATCTGCCACGGCTGCCGCCGCTGCGTCAGCCTGTGCACGACCTTTCCGACGCTGTTCGACCTGGTGGACGCCTCCTCCACGATGGAAGTCGACGGCGTGAAGAAGCAGGACTACTGGAAGGTGGTCGACCAGTGCTACCTGTGCGACCTGTGCTACATGACCAAGTGCCCGTACGTCCCGCCGCACCCGTGGAACGTCGACTTCCCGCACGTGATGCTGCGTGCCAAGGCGATCAAGTTCGAAAAAGGGGTTAGGTTTCGCGACCGGCTGCTCTCGTCGACCGATGCGATGGGCAAGCTCGCCGCGATCCCCGTGGTGGCCCAGACGGTGAACTTCGTGAACCGAAATACAGCGGCACGCGCGGTCATGCAGTCGGCGCTCGGCGTGCACAAGGACCGCGTGCTGCCGCCCTACGCG
>Ga0307499_10000639_pt1 | contig 11513 bp, 9 predicted proteins | sample 13_S_MG_FD_201363 | JGI IMG/M metagenome (GOLD analysis project Ga0307499, IMG submission 201363) | Soil microbial communities from Populus trichocarpa stands in riparian zone in the Pacific Northwest, United States - 13_S | ecosystem: Environmental > Terrestrial > Soil > Riparian zone > Trees... | reverse complement strand
CCGCCCAGCGTCGTTCTGCTGGTGCAGGTGGGCGTGTAGCACCTGTTGGTAGTTGGCGTAGCGGGGCGTGGTCTCGGGTTCGCGGGACAGTGTGCGGGCGACGCCCGCCCTGGGCTCGTCGCAGTGCAGCATCAGGACTCCCAGCTCGCCGGCCTCCGCACGTTCCAGGTCCGGCTGGTACGGGGCGAGCAGCTCGGCGCCGCGTTGTGCGGCCGAGGGGTGGTCAAGACGTTCCCGGACGGCGACGGTGGCGACCACGCTGGCTTCGAGCATCGGGATTCCCCGGTCCACAACCCGCCTTGGCACCGCAGCCGCGCTGCCCGCGGCCTCAGCGGGGTGGGCGGTCGAGCGGGCGAGGTAGGAGCACACCAGCACATCGACGACATCGACGAGCGGAGCGGCCTCGAACCACCAGGCGGCCAGGCCGGCCGCTCGGGCCGGCTCCCATCTGCGGTCGTGGACGTCGAGCGGCCCGGCGTCGACAAGACCACCGCGTTCGACGAGTAGCCGGACCTGGGTGCTCTTGCCGACGTTGTCCGGGCCGCTGACGGCGATCGTGTCCACTGCCACCCCTCCGGCGCGCCGCGACCCCGATCGGCCGCCGTCCGGACGGCGTTCGGAGCTGCTGGTCGGGACACACAACCAGCCACGCCTGCAAGGGAAACAGAGCAGCGACGAGGCATCCGTGAGGCATCCCTGTGGCATCGCCCTGGCTGGCCTGGTGCACTGTCACCGGTACGGTTTGGGTCGTACGCGGGAGAGGGGGCACAGCCATGCAGGCCAGGCGGCACGGTCTCGCTCGGCAGCGGAAGGCGGCCGGCTACAGCCAGGAGGAACTCGCTGAACGGCTGGGCGTGGAGCGCTCGACCGTCGTTCGTTGGGAAGCCGGCGACACGGAACCTCAGCCGGGGCTGCGTCCGAAGATCGCCCGGGCGTTGCGGGTCTCCCTCGCGCAGCTTGACGAGTTGCTGGCCGGTGACCGCGATACCGATGTCGAAAGGCCGGATGACCGCCAGCCGCCGACCGGCGTCGGCTTCGTCACCGTCGCCCAGCTGCGTAGCGACGTCCAGCAGCTCGACGAGCAGTACGACCACCTGCCCTCGGCGGCACTGCTGGCCAAGGCCGGCCAGTGCCTCGGCCAGGTCGCGGTCCTCAATGGACATGTGACCCGCGGCCGGGTCCGGCGTGACCTGTGCGTGGTGGAGGCCGAAGCCGCCACGTTGATGGGCCAGCTCGTCTGGGATGCCTCCCAGCGGCGCGACCACACCGCCGCGCGCGGCTACTTCGACCAGGCCATCGTCGCCGCGCGGCACGTTCACGACCCCATCGCGGAAGGGTTCGCGCTTCTCCGTAAGAGCTACGTCGCGCTCTATGGCGAGCGGGAGCCGCAGGAGGGGCTGAGTCTGACCGAGCAGGCCGCGCACGCCACCATCGGTTCCAGCAGCGTCCTGGCCGGCCTCGCCACCCTGCACTCCGCCGAGGCGCACGCCATGCTGGGTCGCCTGCGTGACTGTGAACAGGCGCTCGGCCGGGCCGAGACCTTCTTCACCCGGGTAACCCGGGCCGACCCGGCGATCGACCTCTTCTCGCCCACGCAGTTCGGCCGGCTCGCCGGGTCGTGCTACCTGTTCCTCGGCAAGGCCGAACGGGCCCAGCCGATCCTGGAGGACACGGCCGCCAGCGCGCGGGACCGATCCAAGTCGCGGGCGATCGTCCTCGGAAATCTCGCGTTGGCCTACCTCCGCCAGGAGAAGCTCGACGCGGCCACGTCGACGCTGCACCAGGCGATCGACCTCGTACAACTGAACTGGGGCGGCGGCGGCCTCACGGTCGTCTTCACCGCTGGCCGGGAGCTGCGCCGGCACCGGCAGGTGCAGGAGGTCAGAGAAGTGTGTGACCGGCTACTCGGCCTGATGGCCGCCGCGTAGGGCGGGCAGAGCCATGGCTGACATCAACGTCGATCAGGCAAAGCAGGCCGTCCGCGAGCGTGTCTGGACGCTGCTGGAACGCGAGCAGGCGGTCGAGCGCGATGTACGCGGTCGGATCCCCGCGTTCCTCGGCGCCGATGAGGCCGCGAAGCGGCTCGCGACACTCCCCGCCTGGCAGGCCGCCCGCGTTGTCAAGGCGGTGCCGGACACGGCACAACTCCCGGCCCGCGCGCTGGCCCTCGCTGAGGGAAAGCTCGTCTACATGGCGGTCCCCAAGCTCGCCGACGACCTGCCGTTCTACCTCCTCGACCCCACCACGTTGACGGTTCCGCCGGCGGAAGCCGCAGCCAAAGACATCGCCGCGAAGATTGCCCGAAAGGTCGCCGTCGACCAGATGCGACCGGTCGACTTCGTGATCTGCGGCAGCGTCGCGGTGAACCGACAAGGAGTACGCCTCGGCAAAGGCGCCGGATACTCCGACATCGAGGTCGCGCTACTCATCGAAGCCGGACTCGTCACAGCCGACACCACCATCGCGACAACCGTCCATTCACTCCAGGTACTCGACGAACCGCTACCAGAAGCCGAACACGACTTCGCCCTCGACCTCATCATCACGCCGGACGAGATCATCACCTGCCCGCAGCCAGCCCACCGGCCGACCGGACTCGTCTGGAAGAACCTGAGCCCGGACAAGATCGCAGCAATACCCGTACTGGCCGCTCGCGCCGCTGCGGAGCGCTAGTGGGCGGCCGCCCCGCCGCGCAAGTAGGTTGATAGCCGCAGCTGACCTCGGCGCGTTAACATCGAGCCGGGCCCGCCACCGCGATTGCACACTGGGGCCATATTCAAACCACGGCCGAGTCCCTCATTGCCTGCGAGGCTGCGACAGTCGGCTCGGCCTGGTGCTGACAATTGGCGGTGACTGGCCTACGCAGTGAGGCTGCTACGGCGAACCCGCATGTAATATTGCGACTCGCTGCCTCCCCATCCGACACTAGTGGCGACCTCCCAGCCTTTCTGTTGGCGCATTTGAGTCGCGAATGACTTCAGGTCGAGGATCTTGCAGCCGCACTCAAGGCTGACGTCAATCGTAACGTAAGAGCCGCTTGGGTTCCGTTCGTATGGATTTAGAGACCACCGTACCTGATGCTGGTGCTCGGCGAGGCCTGTTCTCTCTTGATCGTGAATGATCCCCATGGCGCGTGCGTACTCGTCGAGATCGTCGATGGCGAATAGATGGCTGGCCCACTCTCCGGGCCATACCGCATATAGTCGCGACGCGCCTGCCCGCGCCCGCTCGTAGGCGCCCAAGCTGTCATCCCAGCCGACGGTGCCGTCATTGGTGACCTCGATGTAGCACACGGTCTTGAGGGTGTACGGAAACTCCTTGCCTAGTTCTCCTGCGCTGCGGGGTGGCCGCATCTCTGCTCCGTCGCGAGTAGGAATGATTTGTCAGTCTGCCTGTGCGGTGTCCTGGTCCAATTTTGGTCGGCGCCTGCGCGACGCCCGTCTTGTTTGCTGCGGCGGGTCGACAGCAAAGAGCCCGAGTTGTATTTGACAATGCTCGGCATAAGCGGACAGCACTAGCGCTGGGTCGTCGTCCCCAGTACCCGCCCGGTCGCGCGTCTCGCCGTTCTCCGACACGCCGTCCTTGTTCCCGGCAGTGGCATGCTGCGCTGTCCTCTTGAGCCGCTCAATCCTGGGCCACAAGTCCTCGTCGCTCAGAAACGCACCCGCCCTGTGCGTAGGGACAGGTGTGGCAAGCAACGGCAGGACGTCCGCCAAGCTCTGAACACCATGCTCGTAGAGGACTGCGAACGCATCGGGTCTCCGCCCTTCGGCGAGCGCGCGCACGGCGAGGATCGCTGTCGCCGTCCACCGTGCGGCGTAACGGACCTGGAGTTGCTTGATGGCGCGTGCATGTTCCTGGACCAAAATCCCGAGATCGTCAGCCGCGCGCTCGGCAACTCCGCGCAACTCCACGATGGGCACCGGGTAGTGCCGGCCGCGGTGATATAGCTCTTCCTGCCGCAGAAGCGCGCTGCGGTACGCAAGCTCGAGGTCGATCACGGCCTGGTCGTACTCCCGTAACGCCCGCACAACGCCGTCGGGAACCGTTCCTGGCCACGGATCAGGCGGACGGCAGGGCATCAACGCCGATCCAGCGTCCGCGGCGGCCAAGTAGCGCTCGAGTCGGTCCGGCAACCACCATGTCATCCAAGCCTCCCCAGTGTCGCACAGACCGTACAGCGGCCACACGGGCGCGTCATTCACATCGGGACCTCAATTTTGGATAGGCCCCCGACCCACTACTGTGGCGGCTCCGTAGATATTCGGGGCGCCAATCGGCCAGCCGAGTTGGCAGGACGCGGGCAGGCCCCCACTTGCCACATGTGAGGCGAGACGGTCACCCCGTGGGGATCTGACCTACCACCGAGCACTACGGTCCGATGACGAGCCCGGCGACCTGCCCGGTGGCAGACTAGACGCGTTTCCTACACGGCGCGCAGGAAGCCAGCAGGCAAGGGTATTCGTACCGCCGGACTGCTCAGCGGATGCTCGTCTCTGATCAGCGCTTGCCGATTTTGTCACGCATCGCGTTGAGCACCTCGACCAGCTGCGCGCCGGTGCTCTGGATGATCGCGACCATCAGTTCAACCTCGGTCCTGTACGGCGTCGGCACGTCGGCGAGCCAGACCCGCGGGCCGTCACGATCGCCGCCGCCGTTCGGCGTCAACTGCGTATACCAACTCTGGGCCGCGTCGTCCCAACCCCACGTACTCAGCTCGTCCCAGCCCGATAGGCCCAACGGATGGATGCTCATCCCAAGAACTGTGCCAGATCAACACCTCGAGTCGCCTGCTGAAGGGACCCGGCCGAGGTCGGCCGGCACCTCGCCCTGTCGCCCACCACCTTCGGGCACGACGACGGGACTCAGGCGGTAAGGGCCACTACGAAGGTGATTCCTTCCGGGCGGCCTACGGCCCACCTCTGGTGAGGTGCCAGCGTCACGGGTGATGGGCGTTCGGGTGGCTCCACTCGGAGAACACCTTGGCGAGCTGGGCCTTTGTCTCGTCCTTGAGGATTTCGGTCGCCTCGTCACCGAGCGGCTTCATCGCGTGTTCGCGGACCTCGGCATGGTGCTCCGGGGCAGGGCAGATGAAGACCGCGAGGATTCGGAGGTCCCGGAGGAGTTCGTCGCTGGACAGTGCGGTCAGGGCGGGTACGCCGCCGGTGATCGCGGCGAGGAAGACGCCCCAGACCCGGTCCACCACGATGTCTACGACGCGTTCGCTGACATGGGCTCGGAGGGGGTGCTGCGAGGAGTCGAGAATGGCTCGTTTCACGGTCTTCTTGGCGTCGTTGGGGATCGCCTTTAGCACCGCCCGGTAGTGCTCGACGACACGGATCAGGCCGACCAGCAGATCACACCAACCGTGCTGAGCGAGGTCATGGCCGACCGCCTTGATATCGCTGTGATCGCCGGCGAGTTCCACGACGATTACGTCCCACTGGGATCGGGTCAGCTCCTGGGCGAGCCTGGTGACCTGGTCCGAAGGACTCCAGTCCGCCATCTCGACAGGAGGATCGCGGTCCGGTGTCGCGCCAGCAGTAGGGCCGGCCGGGTCTTTCGGCGGGACGCGGTCCTGGTGCTCCGGCCCTGGCGGGTCGGAGCCGGTCGCGTCGGCGAGCCAGTCGGCCACATCGAGGCGAGCGAGGTCGGTGCACGCGATGACCGCCGCCGCCTTCACCCGGCGACCCTGAGGCCGGTAGTTCTCCCGCCAGGACTCATTGAGCGACCGCCGCCGTTGCTCGCGATCCTGCGCATGAGCCGCGAGCCGTAGCCAGCCACCGTAGCCATGCTCCGATCCGCCGCAGCCCGAACATCGGCACCGATGTTGAACAGCCTCTGCACAGTTCCGGTTGTGATTCCCCGAACCCATCGCCACGCCCCGTCCTTCTCGTCATATCAAGCATGCGACCACAGCACGCCTCACGACATGCCTCGTCGGGGTCGTGAAGGCACGTCGACGATTACGCCCGGTAGTCGCCGCGCCGGACGTAGTTTTCGACGTACTCGCGAATCGCAGGGGACGACCCCGTCAGGACCAGGAGCCGCTGATTCAATCGCGGTCCACGCCACCACCGTGCGAGTGGCCGTCAGCAGCCACCGCACCTGGCCACGTCACAGGTGTGACTCGGAACCTCCAGGCCGCGCCCAGGGCATGGGCGGGCAGTGGCGTCGGGGTCGGCCAGGTGCCTACGACTCCTCCGGATGAGGCAAGACTATCCGCGGGCCGCGAGCGATCGGCACAGTGCGGGTTCCACCGCGTTCGTTACATCCGTGCAGTGATTCAATGGCCGAGGTTCGCACATCACCGGTGGGCTGGGGAATCTCTCGATCACGGGCGCCAACACAACGAATATCGCTAGGGCGATGACCGATGGCGGGTCAACCGGTTGCGCTGCTGGCCGCCGGCACCGATGAGCTGCTGGTTACCCATACGTCGTTACCGAGGCGTGCTACCTGGTTGGCAGATACGTCGGCTCCGAAGCCGAGATCAACCTCGTCGAGGCGGTAGCTGCGGGCGATCTGAGCTAAGTCGACATAACGCCCGTGGACCTGCTCCGATGGCCGACCTGATGCGCCGGTACGAGGGCTCCCGCTCGGCGTCACCGATGCCTCGGTCATTGCCGTCGCAGAACGGCTGAAGGTCAGCGAGGTAGCCACGCTCGGTCGTCGGGGCCGCATCGATGCCGATCCTCGTCGAGGGCTCGAACAGGAACGGGCGCGACCTGCGGTTTCTCAGTTCGGGCCGCATCGTCGATCAGACTGGGCCGATACGGTCAAGACCGTACCCCTCAGCCAGCCACGCGACGCACAGAAGTCGCGCTGTCGACGCGATGCTGCGAGGCGCGCTCGGCAGCTCGGACCACCGGACATGGTTCCTCTGCGCGGGGTGATGGCGGGCACCCCGTTCTCCGGCCGCTGGACCCGCGGCGATGTGCGGACCGGATACCCCGCCGGTACGGGCCGTCGAGCGATCGCGGTTAGGGTGTCGGAGTGGATGGCCTGTCGCCGGCCCTCGCGCCGGTGTGGCGGGCACTGCATTCGAGGATGTCGTCGGGCCAGCCGGTGAGCCGGGTGCGGGTCGGGCCGCTGGATGCGCCGGCCCGGGCCGCGCTCGCCGACCTGTTGGGGCTGGACCGGCTCCCGGGTGAGTACGCGACCGTGTCCGTCTCCCGGCTGGACGCAGTGCTGCGTACGGCGCTGGGTGTCGGCGTGGCCGATGTCGTCGGGCGGCTGGTTGGACCACCGGCGGACCGGGCCGGCGACCGGCGCCGGGCGGCGGCCGAGCGGGCCGAGCTGTGGGAGTGGCTGGAGCGGCATCCGGTCGTCGCGGCGGTGCCGGCGCTGCCGGAGTGGGTGGCCGCGGTCCGCCGCGGCGGGCTGGTCGGTGGGACCGTGGCGGAGACCCGGCGGGAACTGGAACGGGCGCTGGCGGTGCTGGCGGAGCTGCCGGCGCCGGGTCTGCCGCTGCCGGTCTTCGCCGAGCGGGTGCTCGGCGACCCGCATGGTCTGGACGACCCGGGTCGCTGCTCGGGGCTGGTGCTGCGGGCGCTCGCCGGCGGTGCCGGCCTGCCGCCACCGGCGGACAGCGACGCCCGGCGGGAGCTGTGGGAGCGGGCCGGTGTCGCGCCGGACGAGCTGTCCTCCACGGTGCTGGCGGCGGGTTTCCGGCTGCGGGGCGACGACGTCGTGGCGCGGGTCCTGCGCGCGTCGGCGGAGGCGGGGCAGGCAGCGGTCCTGACGCTGGCGCAGCTGCGCGCCGCCGGCGACTGGACCCACCTGCCGCCCGACGTGTGGGCGTTCGAGAACCCGGCCGTGCGCGCGCGCGCCCGGGGCCGGGTCGGCGCGCGCGGCCCGCCGCAGGTCTGCATCGCCGGCGGGCCCAGCGCGGCCGGGGTGCTCCTGCTCCGGCGGCTGACCGCCGGCGGTGCGACCGTGCACTACCACGGGGATCTCGACGGCGACGGCCTCCGGATCGCGGCGAACGTGGTGGCCCGGACCGGCGCGCGGCCGTGGCGGATGACGAGCGCGGACTACCTCGCCGCGGCCGCCACCGGCCCGCCGGTCGGCCGGGTGACCCCGGTGCCATGGGATCCCGACCTCGCCGTGCACCTGACCCGGGTCGGCACCGGCGTACCGGAGGAACGCGTAGCCGCGGAGCTGCTCGACGAGCTGCCGCGGTAAGAAACAGCATTGTCGCTGCCGCGCGCTATCGTCGCCGACGCCGATACGTCGACCGCGGGAGGATCGGTGGACCCGATTCGTGTCCCGCCCGAGATGTTCCGCTTCACCGCGGGGGACCGGGCCGGGCTCTATGTCGCGGTGCTGCATGCCTTCAGCGAGGCGAATGAGCGGCTCGAGACCGCACTGAGCCTCGACGACGTGCGGGCCCGGCTGCGCTCGGTCGGCTGGGTCGACGCGCTGCCCGACGAGGACCTGGTCGCCGCGCTGGTCCAGCTGCGCGACTGGAAGCTGGTCGACGTCGTCCAGAACCACTCGGAGAACTACCGCACCGCGGCCGAGTATGAGCGACGCAACCTGCAGTATTCGCTGACCAGGCAGGGCGAGGCGGCCTTCGCCGGGGTCGTCCACGCGATGGGTCTGCTCGCCTCGACCGGCGCCCTGCAGACGGCCGTGCTGGACGCCATCGCCGACCGCCTCGGCGAGCTGGCCCAGCTCATGGACAGCGGCACCAACCGGCGGATCTTCAGCGCGCTAACCGAGCTGGAGGCGCACCTGGAGGCGCTGCGCGGCAACACCGTGCAGTTCAACGGCGAGCTGCAGCGGCTGCTCCGGGCCGAGGGCGCGGAGCTCGCGACATTCCACGAGGTCAAGGCGTCGACGGTGGCGTACCTCCAGGAGTTCGTGACCGACCTGGAGCACCGCGCGGAAGCCATCGCCGTCCGGATCGGCGCGGTCGAGGAGCGCGGCGTCGGCCTGCTGCACCAGCGCGCGCTGCTCGGCGCTGAGCTGCCGCAGCTGTCCGGAGTGGATCCGGGGCCGGCGTGGCTGGAGCACCGGCGCGCCCGCTGGGCCGGCCTGCAGGCCTGGTTCCGGCCCGGCGACGGCGCGACGCCGCGGGTCGAGCAGCTGCACCTGGTGGCCCGGCGGGCGATTATCACGCTGCTGCAGGTGCTCGACCGGATCACCGAGTCCCGCCGCCGGTCCAGCAGCGCGGTCGCCGACTTCCGCGAGCTGGCCCGCTGGTTCAGCGTGGTGCCCGGGCAGGCCGACGTGCACCGGCTGTACGCCACGACGTTCGGGCTCGGCTCCGCCCGGCACGCGCACCTGGCGCACCCGGACCCGGAGCTGTTCACCGCGTCGGCGCCGTGGTCGGAGGCGCCGGTGCCGGTGTCGCCGCTGCTGCGGTCGGCGGGCCGCACCGAGCGCTTCAGCCGCACCGGCCGGGTCCGCGATGTCGCGGCGGTCAAGGCGGCCCGGGCCGAGCAGGTGCTCGCCGAGCGGGCCGAGCTGGAAGCGGCGTGGAGCATGCTGGACACCGGCGGCCGGGTGCGGCTGTCGGCGTTCGGGCGGCTGGACCACCGGGTGTTCGAGCGGCTCCTCGACCTGCTCGGGCGGGCGCTGGCGAGCGCTCCGGACCGGGCCGGCACCCGGCGCAGCAGCACGGTCGACGGCCGGATCGAGATCCTGCTCAGGCCGCTGGCCGACGGCTCGACCGCGACGCTGGTGACCAGGGCCGGCACGTTCCGCGGGCCGGATTACGAGATCGAGATCAGGTCGTACGGGCAGCGGTCGACGCGGCGGGAGCAATCCCGGTGAGCCAACTCGCCAACCAGCTGGTGATCGCGGAGAAGGAGGAGGTGGCCCGCGGGATCCGGCTGCTGCTGGCCCAGCCGCTGATCGCCGAGCGCTCGACGCCGGAGTACTTCGACCTGGTCCGGCGGCGCCGCGAACCCATCTGCCTCTGGTTCGAGCGCTACTGCGGCTGGCAGCTTGTCGTCGAGCCGCGGCTGGGCTACGCCCGGCTGTTCAAGGTCCGGGCCGCGGCCGACCCGAGCCGGCCGGCAAGGCGGCTGCGGTCCGGGCGGGCACCGTTCGACCGGCGGCGGTACGTGCTGCTCTGCGTCGTCGCGGCCGAGCTGCTGGCGGTGCCCGTGACCACGGTGGGGCTGCTGGCCGACCGGGTCCGGCAGGCGACCGCGGCCGACGACGTGCTGGCGGCGTTCGACACGGCCAGCCGGGCCGAGCGGATGGCGTTCGTCGACGTGCTGCGGTTGCTGGAGTCCTACGGCGTGGTCGAGGTGGTCGACGGCAGCACGGACGCCTACGTCGACTCGGCCGAGGCGAAGGTGCTCTACCAGGTCGACCCGACCCTGCTGCTGCGGCTGCTGGTGGTGCCGGTCGGGCCGTCGCAGCTGGCGGTGCCGGCCGAGGAGGTCCCGCTGCGGTTCGAGGAGATGCTGCTCGCGGTGTCCCGGGAGCGGCGGTACGGCGCGGCTGACGACGGCGGGTCCGAGGTGCAGCGGAATCTGTGGCTACGGCACTCGGTCTTCCGGCGGCTGGTGGACGACCCGGTGCTCTACTTCGACGACCTGTCCGTCGCCGAGCGCGGCTATCTGGCGTCGCCGACCGGGCGGCAGCTGCTGCGCCGGGCGGCGGCCGAGGGCGGCTTCGTCGCCGAGGAGCGGGCCGAGGGGGTGCTGTTCGTCGACCCGGACGGGATCGCGACCGACGGCCGGTTCCCCGACGATGCGAGCACCGCCAAGGTCGCCGCGCTGCTCCTGCTGGACGGCATCGACGGTGCGGTCAGCAGCGAGCAGCTCGAGGTCGCGGCGGACGCGCTGCTGGCCCGCTTCCCGCGCTGGGCGAAGCAGTACCGCGACGAGGGCGGCGCTGCCCACCTGGTGGCCGACGCCGTGGCGGTGCTGCTCGACTTCGGTCTGGCCCGGGTGGCGGCCGGCCTGGTCCACCCGCTCCCGGCCGCGGCCCGGTATGCCGTGGCCGGCACCCGCAGCACGGAGGAGACGCCATGACCACGGTGACCGTGCTGCCCCGCCCGGTGCCGACCGAGCCACCACGGCCGCCCCGGTGGAGCCCCACCAGGGCCGGCATCCTGAACGTCTGGCGCTACCACGACGAGACTTTCGAGTTCCACAGTGGACGGTTGCTGCTCCGGGGGCCGAACGGCAGCGGTAAGTCCAAGGCGCTGGAGCTGCTCCTGCCCTACCTCTTCGACGCGAACCTGCGGGCAAACCGGCTGTCCACGTTCGGCACCGGCGAGCGCACGATGCACTGGAACCTGATGGGGGAGGGCGCGACCGGCACCACCCGGGTCGGCTACGTGTGGCTGGAGTTCGGTGTGGACGGACGGTGGTTCACCTGCGGAGCGCGGCTGCAGGCGAGCACACACACCACCGGCGTGCACGTCGACTACTTCACCAGCGAGCTGCGGGTCGGCCACGACCTCGCGCTGACCAACGACTCGCGGCAACCGCTGACCCGCGCCGCGCTCGAGGAGCGGCTCGGCGACCACGGCACGGTCCATCCCA
>Ga0307499_10000637_pt1 | contig 11529 bp, 14 predicted proteins | sample 13_S_MG_FD_201363 | JGI IMG/M metagenome (GOLD analysis project Ga0307499, IMG submission 201363) | Soil microbial communities from Populus trichocarpa stands in riparian zone in the Pacific Northwest, United States - 13_S | ecosystem: Environmental > Terrestrial > Soil > Riparian zone > Trees... | reverse complement strand
CCCGCCAAGATCGTCGCCCTGGGCTCGGCGATGTCGAGCTTCGCGCTGGTCGCCGACCCGAAATCGGGCATCTTCGAGCCCGAGCAGCTCAAGGGCAAGCCGATCGGCGTCAGCCCGTTCAACGGCTCGCACTTCACCACCCTCAAGCTCCTCGAGGGCTTTCTGAAGCGCGAGCAGATCAAGACCACGTTCGCCGGCACGATGCGCGAGCGCGTCGACGCGCTGCGGCGCGGCGAGGTTGCGGCCATCAGCCTGATGGAGCCGTGGATCAGCTACGCGGAGAAGCTCGGCCTGCGGGTGATCATGGAGTCCCATTCCACCCGCAGCGAAGCGGCCGGCGACGAGCTCGACGGGCCGACGCTGAGGAAGATGTTCGACGCCGAAGCCGAGGCCGCAAAGTCGATCGAGAAGGACCCGTCGAAGCCCGCGCGCTACCTCGTCGAGGAAGCGGGCGGCCTGATCGAGCTGAAGGATCTCAAGCTCGATCGCATCCTCAACGCGGCGCCCGAGGCCTACACGCGCGAGCGCTTCCAGCACACCTACGAATGGACCCGCGACTGGGGTCTGGTTCCTCCCGGCGCGACCTACGAGAACACCGTCGACAACCGCGCCTGGCAATAGGGAGAACGAGATGGCTTCCAGTGCTCTTGCCAATTCACTTGTTGTGGCCCACAAGGGCTCGAGCGGAATCGCGTGTGCATTTCCGGATGTCTGCCTTGTGCCCCAGCCGGGAAAGCCGGTTTTTGTGCCGATCCCGTATCCGAATGTCGCGAACACCACAGCGACCAAGGAAGTACGCGGCCAGCAACTTCGGGCGAAGCTGCACCATCTCCATATGCAGATTGGTACGCTGCCGACCGGCGATCCAATTCGGTGGCAGAGGCTGCTCGACGAATACGTCGTGCGCACCGCCGAGCTCTACAAGACGCTCTCGGAGTAGTCGGCGGCGCGGCGCAAGACCTGGACGCTCGTAGGTCCTGACGGGAAGCCGTATCCGAACCCGCGGCGCGGAACGCTCGGCGGCCACCGCGGCACGCGCATTTACGGGCGTCTCGACTGTCCTTCCGCGCTCCGCGCCATCGCGCGCGGCGGCTACGTCAAGAATCGAGTGTTCTTCCTCAGCGAGCGTGACGCCCGCGCAGCCGGCTACAGGCCGTGCGCAATATGCATGCCGCGGGAATATCGCGCCTGGAAAAATCGCCTGGGCCGCAAGAACCGGAGTGCGGGCCGCGCGCGAAGCAAATAGAGTTGCGCCATGGACCGACAAATTCTGTTTTCCACCGGAGAATGCGTGCTCGGCGCCGTGCTGGTCGCGCGGAGCGGGCGCGGCGTGTGCGCCATCCTGCTCGGAGACGACCCGCGCGATCTGGAGCACGATCTGCGCCAGCGGTTTCCGGATCACGACGTGCAGGATGCGTACGTCGGCCTCGAGCCCCTGCTTTCAGAGGTAACGCGCTTCCTCTCCGCGCCTCACACCGGCCTGCGGCTGCCGCTCGACCTGCAGGGCTCCGAGCTGCAGCAGCGGGTGTGGAGCGCGCTGCGCGAGATCCCGCCCGGAACCACCGAGACCTACTCCGACGTGGCGCGGCGCCTTGGCGGCGCGGCGAGCGCAAAGGAGGTGGGCGAAGCCTGCGCGGCGAACCCGCTCGCGGTTGCGGTTCCCTGCCACCGCGTGCTGCGCAAGGACGGCAGCCTCGGAGGCTATCGCTGGGGCCCGCGGCGCAAGCGCGAGCTGCTCGAGAGGGAACGCGCCGCTTGACCGCGGTCGACTGGGATCGCGTCGGCGGCGAGCTCGACGCGCGGGGCTGCGCGGTGATCGAGCGGATCGTTCCGGAGGCGGACTGCGACACGCTCGCGGCGCTGTACGCGTCCGACGCGCATTTCCGCAGCCGCGTGGTCATGGCGCGGCACGGGTTCGGCCGCGGCGAGTACAAGTATTTCCGCTATCCGCTGCCGCCCCTCGTGACCAAGCTTCGCACGGCGCTTTACGGACCGCTCGCCGCCATCGCCAACCGCTGGAACGCCGCGCTCGGCATTGATACGCGCTATCCCGACGAGCACTCGGCGTTCATCCGGCGCTGCCATCGCGCGGGTCAACGCCGGCCAACACCCCTGCTCCTGCAATACGGCGCGGACGACTACAACTGCCTGCACCAGGATCTCTACGGCGAGCATGTGTTCCCGCTCCAGCTCACGATCCTTCTCTCCGATCCCGGGCGCGACTTCACCGGCGGCGAGTTCGTCCTCACCGAGCAGCGTCCGCGCATGCAATCGCGCGCCGAAGTCGTGCCGATCGGGAAGGCGGACGCGGTGGTGTTCGCGGTCAACGAGCGGCCGGTGCGCGGCGCGCGCGGCGTCTATCGCGTGAAGCTGCGCCACGGCGTGAGCCGCGTACGCACCGGACGCCGGCATACCGCCGGCATCATCTTTCACGACGCCGCATGAATCGCGCCGCCATCACGACGAGGGCGCAGAGCACGAGCGCCTTTGCGAGCAGCGCGCCGCCGCCGATCGTGACCAGGAGCACGGCGCCCAGCGCGATGCACAGCGCCGCCCACGTCGGCAGGCAGAGCACGATGTAGGCTGCCAGCGCGAAGCCGAGGAGCGCTGCTAGCAGTGTCGTAAGCGAAACCATGCGGAATTGCCTCGCATGGTGGGCCCGCCGCGTTACGTTCGCGCGCCGGGACATACGCCGCGCCGTAGGCCATTCGGGCGCGCGGGAGTGCATGTAATGGAGCCGGAAGTTTGGCGTCCGGGCTGCGCGAAGCGGTTGCCAAAGCCGGACCTCCGGTCCGTAACGTCGAGCGCGAGCTGCGCGGCTTCCGATTACGTCGGCAGCCTTTGTTTACAAAAGGAATCGGCGCGGCGCGGTTCCGCTGCCCTAGTACACACCCCAATTGACATCGATGTAGTGCAAGGCGCAACCTCCTGTCGTCGGATTCACCTTTCGGGGGAGAGAGGTTGTCGGACGTTCATGTGCGCACTTTGCTGCGTGCCGCGGAGATCGCCGGCGGCGCGCAGGCGCTCGCCTTCAAGCTGAAGGTAACGCCGAGCCATCTGTCGCTCTGGATCGGCGGGCTCGAGCCCTGCCCCAGTCATATCTTCCTTAAAGCCGTCGACCTAGTGCTCGAAAGGGACCTCGCCGAGCACGGACGCGCCCCCTAGCGGACGTTCTCCAGGAACTCGAGCACTCGCGGGGGCGCGCTCGCCTCGGTCTGCTGCTCCGGCGCCACGTCCCAGTACTGTGCGCCCGGCAGGCATTCCTCGAGATAGCGCGCCGCCGAGGTGGCGTGCGAGGCGTCCTTGCCCGGGATGACGAGCACCGGGATATCGAGGCGCATCAGGTCCTCGGGCTCGGCGCCAGGCGCCGTGTCGCGGTCGTAGAGCGCGCGGCCGGTGTCGGAGACGATCCGCATGTATTCCTGCCGATCAAACGCGGCGAACGCCTCGGCAAACGCCGGGTCGCGCCGCAGCACGGAAGCCCACGGGCCGCCGCGCGGATCCTCGCCGAACGTCTTGCCGCTCGAGGCCGCGAGCGCCACCACGTGGGCGAGGCTGTGGCGCTCCGCGTAGTCGATGTGGTTCGCGAAGCGCTGATGGTTGTTGATGCGGTACTTCGCTCCCCCCACCGGCCAGTAAAGCACCATGCTCTCGACCATCTCCGGGTATTCCACCGCGAACGCCACCACCGGGCACACGCCCATGCAGGCGCCCATGAGATGCACGCGCGCGATGCCGAGGTGCTCGAGCAGTCCCTTGCCCTGCGCGACATAGCGCTGCCAGGTGAGCACCTCGACCCGGCCGCCGGACTGCCCGGTCTCGCGCCGGTCGAACACGATGCAGCGGTACTTCTTCGGCAGGTGGTCGAGCAGCTTGATGCGCGCGTACACGCCCTGGGTGCTCCATTTCTCGACCGTGCCGTCGAATCCGCCGGGCGAGTACATGAGGAGGGGTGGCCCGTCGCCGATCACCTCGTAGCGGGTGGCGATGCCGTCGATGAGCGCGCTAGGCAGGACGCTGTCCTTTCAGGTGGCGCCCGGCGCGCACGTCCTCCGCGTACGCCGTGATCGCCTCGAGGCTCACTCGCGCGACATTGGCGTAGCTCTCGGTCTTGGAATCGAGCTGCGAGGCGGCGTAGCCGATCGCCGCGTGCGCCATGCGCATGCGGCCGTCGAGCCAGGGGCCGCCGCCGAGGCCGCCGAGGACGGGGATCGACACCGCGCGCACCACCGCGGACCCGGCATCGGGACCCGAGTGGCGGAAGTCGAGCAGCGCCGCGCCGGCTGCTTCGAGGTTCTTTGCCTCTTCCACCAATTCAGTGGTGTTGCGGCCTCCATGAAACTCGGCAAATACCGCAATGCCGGCGTCGGCGAGCGTCTTCACGAGCGAAGAGGGCGACTCGACCTTGATCATCTGCGCGCCGCCCTCCTCGACCAGGCGGCGCGCGTTCTGTGCGGTAGCGAAGCGCGGCGGCAGGTCGCAGGATAGAAGCGCGCGCTTCACGCCGCGGCGCACCGCCTTGCACACCACGAGCACCTCCTCGAGCGTGATCTCGCCTTCCTGCTCGCCCCAGAGGTTGACGCCCACCGAGTCGCCGACCGAGACCAGCTCGACGCCGGCGCGGTCGACGATCTGCGCCATCTGGTAGTCCCAGACCACCACGCCGACGATCTTCTTGCCTGCGCGCTTCATGCCGCGCAGCGCCGCCAGGTCCATCAGACCTTGTAGCCCTTTTCGCGCAGCGCCTTCTCGACCCAGCTGCGGTCGACCGTGCCAGCCGTGATCTGCTTCATCGCCGCGGTCTCCTTCTCGAGGATCGCCTTGGCCGAGGCGAGAATGCGCTCGGCCTGGTCCTGCGGCACGGCCACCAGCCCGTCGGCGTCGCCTACGATGATGTCGCCCGGCATCACGGCGATGCCGGCGACTGAAATGGGCACGTTGATCTCGCCGGGCCCGTTCTTGTAGGGCCCGCGGTGCGTGACCGCGCAGGCGAACACCGGATAGTCGCCGGCGCCGATCTCGGCCGAGTCGCGGATCGCGCCCCAGATGACGATGCCCGCGACGCCCCGCTGCCGCGCGCGCGACATCATCAGCTCGCCGATGATGGCGTGGTCGCCGAAGCCGCCGGCATCGACCACGATCACGTCGCCCGGCCTGGCCGTGTCGAGCGCCCTGTGCACGAGCAGGTTGTCGCCCGGCGCGGTCTTCACCGTGAACGCCGGGCCGGCGAGCTTGCCGGCCTTGTGCATCGGGCGAAGCCGCGGCCCGCTCGCGTAGAGGCGCTCCATGCTGTCGGAGAGGTGCGGCGTGACCATCTTGCCCAGCTCCGCGACCAGGCGCGGGTCGGGCCGCTTGGGAATGTCCAGGATGCGCATGGACGCGCTCATCGTTGCTCCTTCCGGTTCTTCAGCAATTTGTCCAGCCTCGGGTAGACGCGGCGCGCATTGCCCTCGAAGACCTTGTAGCGATCCTGCTCGCTCAAGCCCTTGAGCTGGTCGACGTAGCGCTTGGTGTCGTCGTAGTGGTGGCCGGTCGTCGGATCGATGCCCTTCACGGCGCCGACCATCTCCGAGGCGAACAGGATGTTGTCGACCGGGATCACCTTGGCGAGGAGCTCGACGCCCGGCAGGTGGTAGACGCAGGTGTCGAAGAACACGTTCTGCATGACATGCTCGGAGAGCGGCGGCCGGCCCATGTCCTGGGCGAGACCCCGGTAGCGGCCCCAGTGGTAGGGCACCGCGCCGCCGCCGTGGGGGATCACGAAGCGCAGCGTCGGGAAGTCCTTGAACAGGTTCCCCTGGATGAGCTGCATGAAGGCGGTGGTGTCGCCGTTGATGTAGTGCGCGCCGGTGTGGTGGAAATTAGGGTTGCAAGACGAAGAAACGTGGATCATCGCCGGAACGTCGAGCTCGCACAGCTTCTCGTAGATCGGGTACCAGTGCCGCTCGATGAGCGGCGGATCGGTCCACATGCCGCCCGAGGGATCGGGGTTGAGGTTGACGCCGACGAAGCCGAGCTCGTTCACGAGGCGCTCGAGCTCGGGGATGCAGTTCTTCGGCGACACGCCCGGGAACTGCGGCAGCTGCCCGACGGCGACGAAGTTGTCGGGCAGCAGGCGGCAGATGCGGTGAATGAGGTCGTTGCAGATGCGCGACCACTCGAGGCTCACCTTCTCCGTGCCGACATGGTGCGCCATGCCGCCCGCGCGCGGCGAGAACAGCGTCAGGTCGCCGCCGCGCTCGGTCTGGAACTTGAGCTGCGGCTGCACGCTCTTCACCAGCGTCTCGTCGCTGATGCCGAGGTCGGCCACAGTGGTATATGGGGAAGGCTTGCGCGCCGAATCGGCGAGGCCCGCGAGCTGCTTGTCGCGGAACGCGTGCAGCGCCGGCGGCTCGGTCGTGTAGTGACCGTGGATATCAATGATCATTGCCGAGCCGTGTCGCCTTCCATTGCTCTGGGCGCGGCCCCTTCGTCTCGCCGCTCATTGCGTTGCCGTTGACGCGCCCGACGTACTGCGTGTCGCCGACGGTGAAGCTGATCTCCTCGCCCTTCAGGCGCGCGTCGCTGATCGGCGTCTTGTTGAGCGTCCCGGAGAGCATCTGGAAGTTCTGCTCGAAGCGCAGCGTGCCCTGTCCGAGGCGCCAGCTGCCGCCGACCTTTGCCGGCGCGTAGTACAGGTGCGAGGTGCACCAGTTGGCGCAGTCCCCGGTCGCCTGCTCGGTGACGTCGGGCGCCCACTCGGGGATCGGAAAGCCGTTCATCACCAGGCGCGTGCCGGGTTTCAGCTGGCTCTGGAACTTCGGCGTGAGGCGGCGCAGGTTGTCCGGCAGCAGGAACAGCGCGAGCACCGTGGCCTGCGAGACGTCGGCCTCGAACATGTCGCCCTGGACGAAGCGCGCCTTGTCGGAAACCCCTTCCTTCGCCGCGGTGCGCCGGGAGAGCTCGACCATCTCGGGGTTGTACTCGACGCCGAGCGCCCTCGCGCCGCGCTTCGCCGCCATGATGATGTTGCGGCCGTCGCCCGAGCCGAGGTCCATTACGTAGTCCTGGGGCGTGACCTGCGCCATGTCGAGCATCTTCTCGATCAGGGGGTACGGCGTGGGCACCCAGACCACGTCCTTGCCGGGCTGCCCCGACGCCGGCTGATACGTCTCGCCGCTGCCGGATTGTGCAGGGACGCCGCTCGACGCGAGCAGCGCAACGCAAAGCAGGAACACGCGAACCAAGGCAGCCTCCTCGTCGATCGGCGGGGGGCGGTAATTATAATAAGTCGATGCAGCACCGATCGACCTCGTACCGAGAGTGGCCCGCCGAGGGCGTGACGCGCGTTCCGTACTGGGTGTACCAGGACGAGGACGTCTACCGGGAGGAGCAGGAGAGGATCTGGCGCGGCGCGGCGTGGAGCTACCTGTGCCTGGAGGCCGAGCTCCCCGAACCGCAGAGCTTCGTCACCACCTTCGTCGGCGACATGCCGGTGGTGGTGACGCGCGACGCCAAGGGCGCGCTCCACGCCTGGGAGAACCGCTGCGCGCACCGCGGCGCGCTCGTGTGCATGGAGGCGCGGGGCAAGGCCGAGCGCTTCGCCTGCATCTACCACAACTGGGTCTACGACCACGAGGGCAACCTCGTCACCGTCGCGTTCCGCCGCGGCATCGCCGGCAAGGGCGGCCTGCCCGCAGACGCCAAGCCGGAGACGCAGGCGCCGAAGAAATTTCGGGTCGCGTCCGTGCACGGGCTGGTTTTCGGCACGCTGTCGCCCGGCGCCCCGTCGCTCGAGGACTACATCGGGCCCGACATCATTCCGCGCATCCGGCGCGTGATGAAGAAACCGGTGAAGGTGCTGGGCACGTACACCCAGATCCTGCCGAACAACTGGAAGCTCTACATGGACAACGTGAAGGACACGTACCATGCCAGCCTGCTGCACCTCTTCTTCACGCGCTTTCGCATCAACCGCCTGACGCAGAAAGGCGGCGTATTCGTGTCGAAGGACGGCGCGCACCACTGCACCTTCACCGAGATGGTGGAAGACACGGGCGATGCCTACGAGAAGGACGGCATGCGCTCCGCCGGCGCCGCGTCGAGCCAATTCAAGCTCGAGGCGCCCGAGCTGCTGGAGCAGGTCGACGAGCTCGGCGACCGGGTGTCGATCCAGATCCTGTCGCTCTTCCCCGGCTTCGTGCTGCACCAGATCAGGAACTCGCTCGCCGCGCGCCAGGTGGTGCCCAAGGGCGTCGACCGCACCGAGCTCCACTGGACGCTGTTCGGCTTCGCCGACGACGACGCCGCGATGCAGCGCCGGCGCATCCTGCAGGCCAACCTGGTGGGCCCCGCGGGCTACATCTCGATGGAGGACGGCGCCGCGACCGGCTTCGTGCAGCGCGGCGTGGCCGGATCCGCCGACCGCGCCTCGGTGATCGAGATGGGCGGCTCCACCATCGGCTCGGGCGACTCGCGCGTCACCGAGACCGCGGTGCGCGGCCTGTGGCAGACCTGGCGCCGCTACATGGACCTGTAAGTGGAACCGCAGCTGCAGCTCGTCGTCGAGCACCTGCATGCCCGCTACGCGCACGCCCTCGACGCCGACCGGCTCGAGGAGTGGCCGCAGTTCTTCACCGAGAACGGCACCTACCGCATCACCACCGCGGAGAACGAGGCGCGCGGCCTGCCGCTGCCGGTGCTCTACGCCGAGGGGCGCCCGATGCTGCGCGACCGCGTGGCGTCGCTGCGCCACGCCAACATCTACGAGCCGCAGCGCTACCGCCACCTCGTGTCGTCGATCCTCGTCGAGCGCACCGGCGAGCACAGCGCGGCCTCGCGCGCCAACTTCATCGTGGTGCGCATCATGCAGAACGGCGAAAGCCTGCTCTTCGCGAGCGGCCGCTACGTCGACCGCATCGCGCTCGCGCCCGAGCCGCGCTACGAGGAGCGCGTCGTGATCTGCGACAGCCGCGCCTTCGACACGCTGCTCGCGATCCCGCTCTAGCCGGCCGGCTTCAGTCCCAGACCCGCCGCAGCGTAAGCGAGGTCTCCGTGCGGCGGTATTCGTTGAGCGGGATGTTGGAGTGGTGCGTGGTGTGCAGCACCTGCGGGCGCAGCACCCAGCCGTTGGCGAACTCCCATCCCGCGCCGAGCACGGCGTCGTATTGCCGGTCGCGCCGGGTCACGCCGAAGTCGGGGTTGGGCATCTGGTAGTCCGAATCGAGAACTGACAGGCGCACGAAGACCTCGGCACGCTCGAACAGCCTGCGCTGCAGTCCCACGTTCGCGCCGAAGAGGCGCCGGTCGCCGTCGGCGCGCCCGGCCACCGCCTGGTCGTTGCCGACATAGAGCGAGCCGGTCGCCGCGGTCAGCGTGGCCGGCTGCAGCACGTAGGTCACACCGGCGCTGGCGGCATACAGGTCCGAGCTGCTCGACTTGGTCGCTTCCGTGCGGTAACGGATGCGGTGGGCCTCGCCGCCGAGAGAGACCCGGGTGCGAAGGCTGAGGCGTCGATTCCATTGCGCGACGAGCGACGCGGTGTCGCGGTAGGACGCGTTGTCCAGGTCGTACTCGCTGAAGCGGCCGCTGTACTGGACGAGGCTTTGCTCATCGAGCCGGTGCACGAGCGCCGCCTGGAGCTCCGCGCCGCGCGAGTCGAACGTGTCGGCCTGGGAGTACCAGCGCTGGCGGACATCCGCGCTCCCCGTGAGCCCCACGGTCGCGCTCAGCGCGTGCGTGTATTCCAGGCCTGCGCCGAGGCCGACGAAATCGTCCGCCCTGGGCATCAGCGACGGATCGAGCGCGAGCTCGTTGCCGGTGCCCGGGACGAACACCGAGCTCAGCGCCGCCGCCGCGTTGACGTTGCTGTCGTGGCCCACCGTGAGCTCCGCGTAACCGCTGAGCACGGCGCCGCGCGCGGGCTGGGCTTCGCGCATCCTGGAGAGGTACAGGCGGCTCATCGTGGCGATCTCGGCCGGCGGCGCGCTCGCCAGGATGGCGTTGAACTCGCGCTCGGCGCGCTCGAAGTCGCGCAGGGCGAAATACGCGCGCGCCATCTCCAGGCGCGCGGCGAGGTGCCCGGGATTCACGGTGAGCACCCGCTCGAAGACGAAGGTCGCGCGGTTCGGCCGCCCCGATTCGAGTGCGGCAACGCCGAGGACATAGTCGAAATCGGGGCGCCCCGCATACTGGCGCTCGAGCGGCGCGAGCAGCGCCCAGGCCTGCTCGGCGTCGCCGGAGCGCACCAGCTCCTCGGCCTGGCGGAGCACCGCAGGATCGACCTCCTGGGCGACGGACGGGCCGGCGCGCACGGCGAGCGCAAGGCATAGCGTTACCGCGGCGATCCAGCGCATCGGGGGTGCTACCCGCTTTCTTGTTGTTGTGGCCGCCGTCTCCCTTGGGGCGGTTTCACGGGGATTGTTTCATGCACCCCGGGATTCATCCGCCAACAAAATCACTTCAGCTTGCCCGGCGGGATCTTCTGGCCGCTGACCGGATCGATGAGGCGGCCTTTTGCCACGCCCTTCTGCACCGTGCCGTCGCCGAGCGTCTGGTTGGGCAGCACCGGTGCAGCGGCGGCCGGGCTCACGCCGATCGGCCCGCCGACCGGGCTCGACGCGGCGTCGGCGCTTTTCTGCAGGCGGCGCTCGTCGCTCGCGCTCGGGCCGCGCAGCTGCGGTCCGGTGTTGCCGCGGTTGAGCGAGGCGACCTGCATGAACTCCGGCGTGTGTTCGAGGCGCCGCGGCGCAAGGTCGCTGCGCCTGCTCGCAAATCCGATTTCCCCGGGCGCCACGTCGATGCGCCCCGCGGGCGCCTGGATGTACGTCCCGCCCATGGTGACCCGGCTGAACGTGCCGGCATCGTTGGCATAGGTCTCGTGGTCGGTGCCGCGGATGCCGATCACGTGCATGTCGTTCCTGAGCTGGTAGCTGTCCTTGTTGGTGCGCCCGATCGCCCCGGTGACGGAGCGCAGGCCGCCCTTCAGGAGGTCGATGATGGCGCGCTCGGTGCCGTCCTCGACGCCGTGATAGCTGTACTTGGTCAGCTTGACGCTCGATTCGGCGCGCACCGCGACCAGCGCCTCGTCGCTCATGACGAGCTGCGCGTGGGAGCCTGGGGCGGAGCGGATCACGTCGCCCTCGTACACCGCGTCGCCCTTGGCGAGCGGCTTGGCGACGCCGTCGGCGCCGACGCGCTCGACCTGGCCGAACGCCCACAGGATGTGCCCCGCGGCCTCCTGCGACCAGCCCAAGCGGGGCATGGCCAACAGGCAGCCCGCCACCACCGCCGTTGCAATTCGTTGCCTCGACATGCTTCCCCCTTTGTGACGGCTTTGTTATGTCACGGCGCAGGGGGCGTTCAAATACTCCCACTACAATGGCGGCATGGCTTCGTGGATTATTCCCGCCCTGAAAGCGGTACTACCGCACGTCAAGACAATCTATGACACCGCGGCGCCGGTGTTCACCAAAAAAAAGGTCGAGGCCGTGCCGGATCCGACGCAGCTCTTGCAGCAGCAGATCGCCGAGCTGCAGTCCGCCGCGGCGC
>Ga0307499_10000636_pt1 | contig 11533 bp, 12 predicted proteins | sample 13_S_MG_FD_201363 | JGI IMG/M metagenome (GOLD analysis project Ga0307499, IMG submission 201363) | Soil microbial communities from Populus trichocarpa stands in riparian zone in the Pacific Northwest, United States - 13_S | ecosystem: Environmental > Terrestrial > Soil > Riparian zone > Trees... | reverse complement strand
CGGGGGCACCGCCGGGGGCGCCGGCGGGGGCGGGCCGGCCGGGGCGGTGGCCGAGCAGCATGGCGCTGACGATGAGCTGGGCCAGGCCGGCGGCGCCGAGCAGGTCACCGACGCTGACCACCTCCGGCCGGGCCGGCAGCGGTACCGGGATCACATCGCCCAGCGGACGCAGCCTGGTCGACCCGTCCTCGGGCTGGTGCCGCGGGCCGGCCGCCGCGGCGGCCGGGTCCAACCCGGCCCGCAGCGAGGCGGCCGCGGAGACCGGCATCCCCCCGTTCGCGAGGATCACCAACGCGTTCAGCAGCAGGCCGGCGCTGACCAGGCCGAGCCCGGCGACCGCCCGGCTGCGCAGGCAGAAGGTGAGGGTGAGGCCGGCGGCGACGGCCAGCCCGAGCCCCTGGGTGGGCCGCGGCGGCAGCCCGGCCAGGGCCAGTAGGGTGCCGCCGAGCATCGCCACCAGAGCACCGCCCAGCAACGGCAGGCTCCGGTACGGCAACTGCTCCAGGTGGCTCAACCGGCCACCGAGCGCCCAGCCCACCAGCACGGCGAGCACCAGGGTCACCAGCACCAGCCCCATCCGGATAGTGTCCCTGACTACGCCGGCCAACTGGCTCGAACCGCGCGGGGCGCGCCGGAGATGACGGTGAACGGGAGGAGTCGGGCGTGTTCGAGACCGTTCTGGTGGCCAACCGCGGCGAGATCGCGGTACGGGTCATCCGGACCTGCCAGCGGCTTGGGCTGAAGGCGATCGCGGTGCATTCGGCGGCGGATGCCGGCGCGGCGCACGTCCGGTTGGCGGACGAGGCGATGCTGCTCGGTCCGGCGCCGGCGGCGGAGTCCTATCTGGACATTGACCGGGTGCTGGAGGCGGCGAAGGTGACCGGGGCGCAGGCGGTGCACCCCGGTTACGGCTTCCTGGCCGAGAACCCGGTGTTCGCCGCCCGGGTCGCGGCCGCCGGCCTGACCTGGATCGGGCCGCCGGCCGACGTCATCGAGTTGATGGGCGACAAGGTGACCGCGCGGAACACGATGACCGCGGCCGGGGTGCCGGTGGCGCCGGGCACCGCCGAGCCGGTCACCGACCTGACGGCGGCGCTCGCCGCCGCGGCCGACGTCGGCTACCCGCTGATGGTGAAGGCGTCCGCCGGCGGTGGCGGTATCGGCATGTCCATTGTGGAGGATGAGTCCGGGCTGACCGCCGCGTTCGAGACGGCGCGCACCCGGGCCGAGCGGTTCTTCGGCTCACCGAAGATCCTGCTGGAGCGGTACATCCCGAGCGCGCGGCACATCGAGGTGCAGGTACTCGGGCTCGCCGACGGCACGGTGGTGGCGCTCGGCGAGCGGGACTGCTCCGTGCAGCGCCGGCACCAGAAGGTGTTCGAGGAGACGCCGTCGCCGGGGATCAGCGCCGCGCTGCGGGCCCGGATGCTGGCCGGCGCCGTGCAGGCGGCCAGCGCGGTCGGCTACCGCAACGCCGGCACGGTCGAGTGCCTGGTTCCCACCGGTGGCGACGCCGGGCACCCGGAGGCCTACTTCTTCCTGGAGATGAACACCCGGCTGCAGGTGGAACACCCGGTGACCGAGCTGGTCACCGGCGTCGACCTGGTCGAGCAGCAGCTGCTGATCGCGGCCGGCGAGCCGGTCAGCTTCGCCGCCGACCGGCCGCTGGTGCCGAACGGGCACGCGGTCGAGTTCCGGGTGTACGCCGAGGACCCGAAGCGGTTCCTGCCCGGCCCCGGCAAGATCAGCCGGTGGGATGAGCCGACCGGCGCGGGCATCCGGGTCGACTCGGGCTACGCCGCCGGTGACACGGTCACGCCCTACTATGACCCGCTGCTGGCAAAGCTCTGCGCGTGGGGCGCCGACCGGGCCGAGGCGCTCGACCGGCTCCGGGCCGCGGCGGCGGAGTTCACTGTGGAGGGTCCGAAGTGCAACCTGCCGTTCTGCGCGGAGCTCCTTGCCGACGCGGACTTCCTGGCCGGCAACTACGACACCGGGCTGGTCGCCCGGCTGCGTTCCTGACACCATTCTGGCGCTGACGAGACAGGGGAGTGATCGTGGCCGAGGAGATCCACGCCGAGATGGTGGCCAACGTGTGGAAGGTGCTGGTGGCCCAGGGCGATCCGGTCCAGGACGGCGACACGTTGGTCATTCTCGAGTCCATGAAGATGGAGATTCCGGTGGTCAGCGAGGCCGCCGGCACGATCATCGAGCTGGCCGTATCGGAAGGCGATGTCGTCCAGGAAGGTGACCTGATCGCCCGGGTGGAATGACCACCCGGGCGACCGGCCGCCCGCCGCCAGGCCCGGCTACGGCAGGAAGTACATGGGGTTGGGCAGCTTGAACGTGCGGTCGGCGAAGCCGCCGTTCAGGTCGCTGAACTGGTCGCCGAAGTTGCCGATGAGGTCGTACCCGAGCGACTCGATGTGCTGGCGGGTCAGCGACTTGTACTCGGTGGTGGTGCAGGTCGGCGCGCACGGCAGGTAGGCCGGGAACGCCGGGTCGGTGGCGAGGTACTTCAGGTAGAGGTGCGGCTCGTCCACCGGCACGGTGAAACCGACCTTGGTCAGGTTCCCGGCGGTGCCCTCGCGCTGGGCGTGGTTGCGGCCGGTCAGGAAGAACACGGTGATGCCGTGCGCGTCGGCCCAGTTGGCCAGCTGCGGCATCCCGGGGACCGCGGGGAACCGCTGGCCGTTGACGTACTCGGCCTGGGAGACCGGGTTGAAGACGAAGTTGACGGCGATCTCGTAGTTGTAGGTCACCAGCGAGGTGTCGTCCACGTCCAGCAGGATGGCCGGCCGGGGCCCGTGGCCGTGCCGCTGGGACAGCCGGGCGCTCAGGTACCGCTTCGCGACCGCCTCGATGCCGGCCACCTCGTTCGCGTACGCGCCGGTGGCGGACGGGACGTGCTCGGTGCCGACCACGGTGTCGCCGTAGTACGCCTTGATCGCGGTCTTCACCTGGTCGATGTTCTGGATCTGGCTGGCACTGGTCGGCGCGGCCGGCGGCGCTGGCACCGCCCGGTCGTGGCCGGGCCCGGTGGCGTCCGCCACCCCGCCGGACAGCAGCCCGGCTAGCGCGGTCACCGCCGCCAGCGATAAGACCGTCTTGCGTACGGGCAGCCGCTCACGCAGCTTGGTCACGGTTCCTCCTGGCCTGTCGCGGGGTACGAGACGCGGTCACGCTGCCACCGCGGGCCGGCTCCCGCCAGCCGAACAGCCGAGTTGTGATGCTTCCCGTTCGGGAAAGGGTTTCCCTTTGCCGGGGGCTAGGGAGTGTCTGACGGATCATGGGATCCAGTTCAGGAGTGCGGCGAGGGTGAGGGCGCCGAGGTAGTTGCGGGCGTGTCGGTCGTAGCGGGTGGCCAGGCCGCGCCAGTGTTTGAGCTGGCAGAAGCCGCGTTCGACGGTGTTGCGGTGGCGGTAGCGGGTCTTGTCGAAGCCGACCGGGCGCCCGCCGTTGCTGCCGCGGCGGGCCCGGTTGGCCTGTTGGTCTCGGGGTTCGGGGATGGTGTGGGGGATGCCTCGGCGGCGCAGCAGGGTCCGGTTGGCGCGGGAGCTGTAGCCCTTGTCGGCCAGCAGGTGCTCTGGCCGGGTCCGGGGCCGTCCGGGGCCGGTCCGGGCCACCCGCAGCGAGGCCAGCAGTGCCGGGAACATGGTGGTGTCGTTGACGTTCCCGGCCGTGAGCACCATGACCAGCGGCCGGCACCGGCCGTCGGCGAGCAGGTGAATCTTGGTGGTCAGCCCACCCCGGGACCGGCCGATCGCATGATCGGCGGGCTCACCGACAGCCAGCCCGGCAACCGGTTCACCCGACGAACTCTTGTGATTCCACCCCGCCCCCCGTGACGCCGGCCGGCACCGGCCCGGCCGCGCTCGCCGCGTTGCCACCCCGACGCCGGGCCGCCGCACCATGCTGGTGCACCCGCACCAGCGAGGAATCCGCCGACACCAGCCAGTCCAGATCACCACCGGCATCAGCATCGGACTGCGCCGCGGCCAGCAACCGCGCCCACGTCCCATCCCTTGTCCACCGCGAATGCCGCTCATAGGCGGTCTGCCACGGCCCGAACCGCTCCGGGATCTCCCGCCACGGCGACCCCGTCCGGTACTTCCACGCGATCGCCTCAATCACCTGCCGATGATCACGCCACCGCCCACCCCGAACCGGCCGCCGATCCGGCAACCACGGCTCCAACCACACCCACGCCGCATCCGACACCACCCGACGATCACTCACACCACCGATCCTGACCCACAACCAAGCCAAGATCCGTCAGACACTCCCTAGCCGGACTTGCCCCGCCGCTACCGCAGGCGAAGCGGCGGCAGAACAGCGGCACCTCCGATGCCGCCGCCTAGCACGCCAAGGCGGCCAAGCGCCGAGGACGTCGCCGGATCGCCCACCGAAGGCCCAGGACAAGTCGCGAGCTGTTGACGCATACTTGCCTCACCAGGCCCAGCAGGTGGGACTTCTCGCGCGAGCTGGCGAGCTAGCGAAAGGTGATGGATGCCGTGGCTGGCTACATTCGGTGAGCCGCCCACGGTCGGCGTGGGCTGCCGGACTCTCCCTCGGAGGTCTCGCTCTCGCCAACCGATGGGCCCTAGCCCTGATCGCATTCGTGGTGATCGCGGTCGTCTGCGGAGTCGTGCTTCCTGCGGTCTGGTCGTCCAAGCCGACGCGCCGTCGTGACGCGCGGGCGATGTTCGACGTCCTCTGGACTGGACGACGACAGACAAGACGCAGACAGCCATGAGAGCCGGAAAGCTGCCCAGACCGCGAGCACCCCCGCCCGCGCCCGATTCGCGAGACCACCGGCAACTCCGACCGGCTGACGCTGGCCACGACGCCGACACTGCGCGAGTCGGCGGTCAGCACGGACACGCCAAGGCCGACCGCGAGCGTGGCCAGCACGCCGCACGACACCGGCGGTCTCGTGCGGGCCGTCGCGGAGGGCGACGGTGAGCCCGGCGGTTAGGTGCCGGCGGTCACGGTCAGCCAGCACACCTGCGATCGGCCAGCCGGCGCTCGGCGGCCGAGGCGACGGTCGGCGAGGTGAGTGGTGATGGGATGGCGGGTCACGCCGCACGCTCCGCGGCGATATGGGCCCGCGCTGGGAGGTATCGCGTGTGGACGGATCATGCGGCGGCCCGCCGGCCTCCCGCGGTCGGGCTGCCGCCCGGGGGGTCGGCTGGTCCGCCGGGCCTCGGTGCGTCTGGGGGTCGCCGCGGCTGCCGCGGCGGGTGGTCGCCGCCAGGGTGCTGCGCTGCCAGCTGACGGCGAGCAGCATGCGCCGGGGTGGGCGGGTGTGACGGGTAGCGATGAACGTGCCGGCTCGTCGGAGCGTGACCGGCACCGCGGTCAGCGTCATGCCGCGGGCGCCTCCGCCCAGCTGTGTCCGGTGTCGGTGGCCGGCGTGTCGTAGGTCCAGCGGCGGATGTCGGCTAGGCCGGCGTCGGGGGCGTAGGTGAGGTGGGTGCCGTCGACCGTCGCGCAGCCGATACGGGCGGCGTGCCGCCACCGCTTCGCGGAGTTGACCCGTCCCATGTGGACGGTCTTGCCGCGGGCGGTGGCTTCGGCGGTCAGGGAGGCGGCGGCGGGGCCGAGTTTCCAGGTGGTGGTGCCGCCGAGGAACAGCACGTCGAAGTCCGCCCATGGCACGGTGAGTCGTTCCAGGCCGTCCTGGGCGACCAGGGCCGCCGGGTAGCCCAGTCCGCGGATCGCGGGTAGGTGCGGCGCCGAGCGGGCCAGCGTCGCGGCGGCGTCGGCGACCACGTCGGGCGCGGTGGCGAACAAGCACCGCCGGGCATGTGCCCGGTGGCGGCCCAGCCAGGCCAGCCAGGCGGTGTCGCCGGGGTAGCCACGGGTGCTGTAGCAGCCGTTGTCCGCCGCCCACAGCGGGGCGTTGACGGGTGAGCGTCCTTCGGCGGGGCTGCACATCTGGCCGATCTCCCCGGTCTGGATGGCGTTACGGATGGCCGGTGAGCTGGCGTTGCCGAGGTAGAGCACGCCGGGTCACCTCCCGCAGCACGAGGTAGGCGGCGGTGACCCAGACGGCTTTGACCAGCACCTGCCCACCGACGGACTGGGCGGTGAGGCCGAAGCCGGCCAGCCAGAGGAACCCGACCGTGTCCACCGCGGCTCCGACGGCGCCGGAGACGGTGATCGCGGTCCGACGCCACCGGGCCCGTAGCGGGGTGTAGGCGGCCAGGTCGGCCAGTTCCCCGACAAGCGTGGCGACGGTGGAGGCCGCCACGATGCGCGGGTCGGCGGTCAGCGCGGACGCGCCGAGGCCGACGGCGAGCGCGGCCAGCACCCCGCGGACACCGGCCGCCTCGTGCAGGCCGTCGCGCAGCGCGAGGGCGAGCCCGGCGGTGTAGGTGCCGGCGGTCACCAGCAGCCCGAACCCGGCCGGCACCAGACCGAACCGGGACGTGGCCACGTTCGCGGCGGCCAGCGCGGCGGCGTACCCGAGCGCCCACACCAGCGCCACCAGCGGCCGGCTGGCCCGTGCCCGGCGACCGAGGCGACGGCCGGTGGGGTGGGTGAGGATGGGGTGAGAGGTCATGCGGCACGCTCCTGGGCGGTGTCCGGACCGGTGTCGGGGGTGGTGTCGAGCGGGTCGCCGGAGCGGCACGCCCACGGGGAGCAGCCATCGTCGGGCTGGTCACCGACGGGCTCGCCAGCGCCGACGGCATCCAGTCGGCGGCGGGTGGGGCGGTCGAGGTCGACCTCGGCGAGGGGCTGGCAGGTCGAGTGCAGGTAGTAGGTGCCGCGCAGGTGCTGGCCTTTGGCGGTGGCGTGTGGGTGGCCGTGCCGGATCTGGCGGTCGAACTCGACGGCGTCGGCCCAGCCGTCCGGGTCGTTGTCCCGGACCCATTTCCAGCCGGTGTTGCTGTGGAATGGGCAGCCGAGGCAGGCGGATTTCACGATCCCGGTCCAGCCTCGTTCGGTGAGGTAGGTTTCGCAGTCGGCGCGGGTCCAGCCCAGGTCCAGCAGCGGGAAGACGTTGCGGAGGTAGCCGACGTCGGCGTCTCTGGCACGGTGGATCTCATCGACGCTGATGCCGATGGCCTGTTCGGCGTACACGCCTTTGGGTACCCGCCGCGGATGCGGGTAGCCGAGCGCTTCCCGGGCCGCCCGCTTCAACGGGGTGATCTTGTACTCGTTGGTGCATTGCCGGCGGGCGAGCCCTTTCGACCCGTCCGGATTCAGGGTGTTACTTGATCGGAACGAACCGGTGCGCGGGGTTGACCGCGTCGGCACGGAGATTTCCGGCGGACACGGTCCGGACCGGGATACCGGCCCGCGACGCGTACTCACGGAGCTTGGCGAGGTTCGTGTAGACCGCTTTCGGTTCCCACCCGGTGTCGGCGAAATAGGCGACGTCGAACCGCCGGATGATGCCGTCGCAGGCCAGTAGAAGCAGGACGGTTGACTGAACTCCCGCGCCCAGCGACAGCAGCCGCAGCGCCGGCCCGGGCGTTTCCGCGGATTGTCGGGCGGTCATGCCGCGGCCACCTGTGCGGAATCCCCAACAGTGGCGGCACCGCGATCGGCGTCGCCGCTGGACCGGGTTTCGTGGTCGGCGAGGACGTCGCGGAGGAGGAGGGTGACCGCGGTCGCGGCCTGGGCGGGAACCACGCCGTTGCCCAGCGCGCGCAGTTGGGCTGCGCGGGAGATGCCGGCGACGCCGGTGACCCATCCTGGGGGTAGGCCCATTAGCCATTCGACGAACACCGGTGCCAGGCGTGGCTGGCCGGCGCGTCCGGGTTCGGTCGGGTACGGGGCAGGGCGGCCGAGGACGTTCTCCCAGCGGCGGACAGCGGCGCTGTAGTCGCCCCAGTCCACGCGGCTGGACCCGCCGCCGGGTTGCCCGGTGGTGGTCAGCTGGTGTGGCGGGTCCGCTGGTGGGTCTGCCAGCTCGGGGGTGCCTGCCGGGTCAGTCCGGTCAGTTCGGTCGGCTGGATGCCCAGGCTGATCTCGATCGCTTGCTCCAGCCCTGGCGCGGATCGCTGCGTGGTCAGCGCGGTGCGGCTGTTGCGGTTGCCTCCCGCCCTCGGGGTCGGCAGCAGCCGCAACACCGTGGCGGTCAGCCCCGGCTGCCCCGAGGAGCTGCGTTGGTTCGGGCTGCCATGGGCCGCCTCCGCCGCCAGCGGGGTCGGCAGTAGCCGGATCGCGACCGACAGCGGTATCCCCGCCGCGTCGCCGTTGATCCCCGGTGCTGGGTGCCGCGCCTGGCGCGCCACCCAGGGGCCCGGATGCTCGCCGTCGTTCGGGTTGCCCGCCGGGGTCGGCGGCACCCGCCCTGCCAGCGCCGCGGCCTGGGTCGACGGCACCAAAGTGGGGGTGGGGGTGGGGAATTCGGTGGCCACGTCCCGCAGGTTGATCTCCCGGCGGTGCGGCGGTCGCCGGGTCGGGTGCCGGCCGCCGGAGTCGTCGCTGGCCACCGGGGTCGGCAGCAGCCGGACCACAGTGTTGGGCGTGCTGCCCGCTACCCGGGTCCTCAGGGGCCGGCCGGGCTGGGTCGGGCTGTGCCAGTCCCGGGCCGGCGGCGTCGAGGGCAGGCAGGAAGCGGGTTCCGGCGGGGTAGGCGAGCAGGAAGATCCGGTCGCGGCGGTGGGCGGCGCCGATGTCGGCCGCGCGTAGGCTGCGCCAGTTCGTGTCGTACCCGCAGGTGGCCAGGCCGCCGAGTACGACCCCGAGCCCACCGCGCCGGGAGCGGAGGGCGGCCACGTTCTCCACGACGACGAGCGCCGGTCGTAGACCGCGAACGGCGTCCAGGACGGTGTGCCACAGGCCACTGCGGGTTCCTTCCGTGATGCCGGCGCCGCGGCCGGCGAACGAGATGTCCTGGCAGGGGAACCCCGCGGTCAGCACGTCGACCGGCTCGACCCCCGCCCAGTCCAGGGCGGTGATGTCACCGAGGTTCGACACGCCCGGAAACCGGGCGGCGAGGATCTGGCCGATGGCGGGGTCGGGGTCGGCGACCCAGGCCAGCCGGCCGCCGCCGAGCGCGGCCAGCACGCCGAGGTCCAGCCCGCCGTAGCCGGTGCACAGCGACCCGACCACCAGCCCGCCGCCGGCCGGGCCGGTACCGGCGACCTCGGCTCCAAGGCCGACGAGGCTGGACGGGTTCATGCCGTCCCCGGCGTGCAGGGTCGCCTCGGCGTCGGCGTGGAACGGCGCGGGCACGGAGGCGGTCATGCCGCCCACCTGCCGGCCGCTAGCCGCAAGTCGCCGGCCGAGACCGGCTCCGCCGGCGGGACGGTCGTGGGTGGGAGGGGCAGGGCGGCGGTGTTCGCCGCCTCGGTCTGGGGTGGGCGGGCGAAGACGTAGACGTCCAGGTGCCCGGCCCGCGCGACCGGACGAGTACCGGTGTGGTGGCCGCGTCGCCCGGTGCCGGTCGTCCGCGCCGGCAGCCGCCGGCCCTCGGAGTGCCGGTGCTGGTCTGGTTCGGCGGCGGTGAGCGCGACGCACCGGTCGACCGGGATGAGCCCGGCGCGCCGCGCGGCCAGGGTGAGCAAGTCGGGCAGGTCGAGCAGCCGGCCGGCGCGCCGGGTCGGGCCGGCGACCACGACGGCGTGCCCACCGGGACGCAGCAGCGGAGCGGACCGGTCCAGCAGGTCGCCCAGCGCGTCCAGCGCCGGACCGGCCGGCTGCCACCGCAGGCGGGCCGCCGTGAGGACCAGGTCGACCCGGCCCGTCAGCCCGACCAGCCCGGCCGGTCCGGCGGTCGGCGCGCCGGTCCGGTCGGCGGGAGGGGTCCGGTCGGGTCGGCGGTCCAGGACCATGCCGTCGGCGGTCGCGCCGGCGAGTTTGGCGGCGGACAGGTTCGCCCGGGCGGTCGGCCACCAGCGGCGGCCGGTGACGCCGACGGCGTGGCAGCCGGCGCGGACAGCCTCGACCAGCACGGTGCCCGCGCCGCAGTCCGGGTCCAGCACCGTGTCCCCGGCCCGGGTGAACGCACCAATGGCGTGGGCGGCGACGGCCGGCGACAGGCCATCACCATCGGCGGCGGTGCCCGGCAGGTAGCCCCCGGCGGACAGCTGGGTGGGCAGGTCGATCTGTCCGGTCGGCCACACCGACCCACCTGCCACCGGCACCCGCCTCGGGCCGCCGTGATCCCGGCCGAGGTCAGGCATCCCGACCACCTCACCCACCAGCCCGGGTCAGCCGCTGCTGGCCGAACAGGAGCAGGTCGGTATGGGCCCGCTCATGCCGCACCGTCGGTCCCAGCTCGGCTCGGCCGGCCGCGCCGCGGTCGACGGTTGACGGGCGGGTCGAGGGCTGGTGGTGCAGGACGATCCGGTCGTGCCAGACCAGCCCGGCCTCGGTCAACGCGGCGACCAGGGCGGGCAGCGGATCAACCCACCGCCCCCCGCGGCGGTCACCGTGGGTGATGGCAGCGAGGAGTCCAGAGCGGGTCAGCAGGTCGGTCCAGGGCAGCCGGGTGACCCAGTCGGGGCCGTGCGGGTCGACCGCGGTCACCACCAGATCGGCCCAGTCCCCACCGACGCCGTCCCGGTCGGCCGGCCGCCGATCGGTGTCCTGACCCGGACCGCTGGCCGCCGCCGTGCCACCGGCGGGGTCGGCGCCATGGCCGGTCCGGGACCGGCGGTCCGGCGCACCGGTGGGCGTCGCCGGTCCGGGTCCGGACTCGGATGCGGTCCGGCGGTCGGCGTGCGCCGGGCCGGTCGACGGGCGGTGGTCGGGTCGGTCGGTCCGGACCTGAATGCGGCGGCGCAGCCGGGCCAGGGCCGGTCCGGGTCCGGGTCCGGCCAGCTGCGCGGTCCAGTCCGTCCCGGCGTCCAGCCACGCCGGGCCGGGCGGGGTGAGCAGGACGACGCGGTGGCCGGGGTGGGTGTAGGTGGTGATGAGGGCGGCGAGAGTCGCCTGCGGGTCGGCGGGGTCGTGGGGCCAGACGGTGGCCAGGGCGGTGGTCCGGGGTGGTCCGGCGGGGCGGGTCCGGCGACGGGGGGTCGGTGGCGCGGCGGTGGGCGGTGTCGGGGTGGGTGCTGGTGCCATGCGGCTCGGTCCTTCCGGTGGCGGGTCGACACCTCAGAAGGCCGGTTTTGAGGGCCGTTTCGCGCACCAGGCCGCGAACTTTTTTCGACGTTCTTCACCGAGGGCGCTGACAAGGCCGGGCGATGTCACCGGAGGACCTACTAAAGCCGCGACTCGCCGCCAGGGAAGGGCCGCGACTCACGAGTCACGGTCCGGGCGGCGATATTTTCTTCAAGATTTTTCCCGGACGTTTCTGCTGGCAGTCTCCGCGGAGTCGCCGGCCGGCTCGGCGGTTACTAAGAACCTACTAACGATCACATAAAACCGCAGGTAGCCGGCCCATCGCGCCGGCGATGACGTGCGTCGGACCGGTGATAGATGACGTGGCCGGCGGCGCCACGGAATGTCGGCTTTAGTAGCGAAAAGGCCCGACAAGATGATCCACATTGGTCTTTTCTTGTCCTTTTCTTGGCGGCCGTGAGGCGAAATGGGAGACGCCCGGCACCCACCGCCGAGAAGGGAACCC
>Ga0307499_10000633_pt1 | contig 11551 bp, 5 predicted proteins | sample 13_S_MG_FD_201363 | JGI IMG/M metagenome (GOLD analysis project Ga0307499, IMG submission 201363) | Soil microbial communities from Populus trichocarpa stands in riparian zone in the Pacific Northwest, United States - 13_S | ecosystem: Environmental > Terrestrial > Soil > Riparian zone > Trees... | reverse complement strand
GCGGGCTCGCCGACGGCTACCTGGGCCAACCCGCCCACACCGCCGAACGGTTCGTCGCCAACCCGCACAGCATCACCGGCGAGCGCATGTACCGCACCGGCGACCTGGTCCGCTGGCGCCCCGACGGCACCCTCGACTTCCTCGGCCGGGCCGACCACCAGATCAAGATCCGCGGCTTCCGGATCGAACCGGCCGAGATCGCCACCACCCTCAGCAGCCACCCCCAGGTCGCCCAGGCCGCCGTCATCGTCCGCGAAGACACCCCCGGCGACAAACAGCTCACCGCCTACGCCGTGCCCACGCCCGAGGCTGGCGCCGTCGACCCGGACGCGCTGCGCCGGCACGTCGCCGACCTGCTGCCGACCCACCTCGTCCCCGCCGCCATCGTGCTGCTCGACGCGCTGCCGCTCACCCCCACCGGCAAACTCGACCGGGCCGCCCTACCGGCACCCGCACGCCAGGCCGGTGCCGCCCGCGGCCCACGCACCCCGCGTGAGGAGATCCTCTGTGGACTGTTCGCCGAGCTGCTCGGGCTGCCACAGGTCGGCATCGACGACGACTTCTTCGCCCTCGGCGGCCATTCCCTGCTCGCCGCCCGGCTCATCAACCGGATCCGGACCACACTCGGCGCCGACGTCACCATCCAGACGCTGTTCCAGCACCCCACCATCGCCGGAATCGCCGCCCGGCTGGTGGACGGTGGCCGCGGCCGGGCGGCACTGCTGCCCGCGGCCCGGCCGGCGGCCGTCCCGCTCTCGTTCGCCCAGCAGCGGCTGTGGTTCCTCAACCAGCTCGACGGCCGCAGCGCCGCCTACAACGTGCCGGTGGCGCTGCGGCTGCACGGACCGCTGGACGTCGGCGCGCTCGACGCGGCGCTGCTCGACGTCGTCGCCCGGCACGAGACGCTCCGCACGGTCTTCCCCGCCGCCGGCGGCGTGCCGTGGCAGCGGATCGAGCCCGTCGCCGGGGCACCCGGCCTGCCGGCGGTCGACGTGCCCGCGGCGGCGCTGGCCGGCGAGCTCGCCGCCGCGGCGGCCGTGCCGTTCGACCTGACCCGCGACCGCCCGCTGCGCACCGGCCTGTTCCGGCTGGCCGCCGACGAGCACGTCCTGCTGCTGGTGCTGCACCACATCGCCAGCGACGGCTGGTCGATGGGCCCGCTGCTGGCCGATCTGGGCGCCGCCTACACCGCCCGCGCGGCCGGTGGCAGTCCACAGTGGACACCGCTGCCGGTGCAGTACGCCGACTACACCCTCTGGCAGCGCGAGGTGCTCGGCGCCGAGACCGACCCGGCCAGCGTGCTCGCCCGGCAGGTCGGCTACTGGTCCCGGACGCTGGCCGACCTGCCGGCCGAGCTCTCGCTGCCGACCGACCGGCCCCGCCCGGCCCACCCCACCGGCGCCGGCGACCTCGTCCCCGTCGACCTCCCGGCCGAGCTGCACCAGCAGCTCCGCGACCTCGCCCACCGGCACCACGCGACGCTGTTCATGGTCGTGCACGCCGCCCTCGCGACCCTCCTCAGCCGGCACGGCGCCGGCGACGACCTGCCCATCGGTACCCCGGTCGCCGGCCGCACCGACGACGCGCTCGACCACCTCGTCGGGTTCTTCATCAACACCCTCGTGCTGCGCACCGACACCGCCGGCAACCCCACCTTCGCCCAGCTCCTCGACCGGGTCCGGGAGACGGATCTGGCCGCCTACGCCAACCAGGACGTCCCGTTCGAACGGCTGGTCGAGATCGTCAATCCCACCCGCACCCTCACCCGCCACCCGCTGTTCCAGGTCATGCTCGTGCTGCAGAACAACGAGCCGGGCGAGCCGGAGCTGGGCGGGCTGCGGGCCCACACCGAGCCGGTCGAGGCCGCCGCGTCCAAAGTGGACCTCACCCTGCGGCTCGGCGCCGGCACCGGCCCGGGCGAGTTGACCGGCGAGCTGGCCTACGACACCGAGCTGTTCGACCGGGGTACGGTCGAGCGGCTGGTCGCGCGGCTGGGCCGGCTGCTGGCCGCGGTCGTGGCCGACCCGCACCGGCCGATCGCCGACATCGACCTGCTCGACCCCGCCGAGCGGCGCGCGCTCGCCGGCTGGAGCAGCTCGACCTGGACGGTGCCCGAGGCGACGCTGCCGGAACTCTTCGAACGGCAGGTCGCGCGGACCCCGGCCAGCGTCGCGGTCAGCACCGACGCCGGCCCCGGCCGGGCCGCCACCGAGCTGACCTACGCCGGGCTCAACCGGCGCGCCAACCGGCTGGCGCACCTGCTGATCGGCCGCGGCATCGGCCCCGAACAACTCGTCGCGCTGACGGTGCCGCGGTCGCCCGAGATGGTGGTGGCGCTGCTGGCCGTGCTCAAGGCCGGCGCCGCCTACCTGCCGCTGGACCCGGCCCACCCGGCGGACCGGATCCGCTTCGTCCTCGACCAGGCCCGGCCCGGCTGCCTACTCACCACCGGCACCGGCCCCGACTGGGGCGGCACACCCTGCCTGCGGCTGGACGACCCCGCGGTGGCCCGGGAACTCGCCGGCGCCGCCGACACCGACCCGACCGACGCCGACCGGGTCCGGGCGCTGCGCCTGCCGCACCCGGCGTACGTCATCTACACCTCCGGCTCGACCGGCCGACCCAAGGGCGTCGTCGTGCCGCACGCCGGGCTGGCCGCCCTGGCCGAGTCGAAGATCGCCTGGCTGGCCGCCGGGCCGGGCAGCACGGTGCTGCAGTTCTCCTCGCTCAGCTTCGACAGCCACGTGTCCGAACTGGTCGCCGCGCTGCTGACCGGTGGCCGGCTGCTGGTGGCCCCGGCGGAGCGGGTGCTGCCCGGCGAGCCGCTGGCCCGGCTGCTCGCCGACAACCCGGTGACACACCTGATCCTGCCGCCCGCGGGGCTGGCCGCGATGCCCCCGGGCAGCATCCCGGACGGGGTCACGCTCAGCGTCGGCGGGGACGCCTGCCCGCCGGAGCTGGTGCGGCGCTGGGCACCGGGCCGGCGGATGGTCAACTCGTACGGCCCGACCGAGGCGACCGTCAGCGCGACCATGAGCGATCCGCTGGTCGCCGGGCAGCGCCCGCCGATCGGGCGCCCGCTCGCCGGCCGCCGCCTGCGGGTGCTCGACGCGAACCTCCGGCCGGTGCCGGTCGGCGTGCCCGGCGAGCTCTACCTCGGCGGCGCGGGCCTGGCCCGGGCCTACCTCGGCGCCCCGGCCCGGACCGCCGAGCGGTTCGTCGCCGATCCGGCCGGCCCGCCCGGCGCCCGGATGTACCGCACCGGCGATCTGGTCCGCTGGACGCCACACGGCACCCTGGACTTCCTGCGCCGGGTGGACGACCAGGTGAAGATCCGCGGCTTCCGGATCGAGCTGGGCGAGGTCGAGGCGGTGCTCGGCCGGCACCCGGCCGTCCGCCAGGCCGCCGTGGTGGTCCGGGAGGACCGGCCCGGCGACCGCCGCCTGGTGGCCTACCTGGTGGCCGAGCCGGCGTCGGGGCCGGCGCCGGACCCGGGCGCGCTGCGCCGGCACGTCGCGGCCAGCGTGCCGGACTACATGACGCCGTCGGCTTACGTCCTGCTGGCCGCGCTACCGGTCACGTCCAGCGGCAAGCTCGACCGCAGGGCGCTGCCGGCCCCGGCCGCGCCGGCCGGCACCGGGCGGGCCCCCGGCACCCGGGCCGAGAAGGTCCTCTGTGGACTGTTCGCGACCGCGGTCGGCCAGCCGGTGGTCGGCCTGGACGACGACTTCTTCGCCCTCGGTGGCCACTCGCTGCTGGCCACCCGGCTGGTCGCGGCGGTCCGCCGCGAGCTCGGGGTCGAGCTGAGCATCCGGGACCTGTTCGAGGCGCCGACGCCGGCCACGCTCGCCGCCCGGCTGGACACCCCGACCGGGGCGGACCCACTGGCCGTCCTGCTGCCGCTGCGGGTCGGCGGCGGCGCGGCGCCGCTGTTCTGCGTGCACCCGGCGGCCGGGATCAGCTGGGTCTACTCCGGCCTGCGCCGCCACCTGGACGCCGGCCGGCCGATCTACGGACTGCAGGCGCCCGGACTGCGCGACCCGGACGCGCACCCCGACTCGGTCGAGGACCTGGTCGCGGCGTACCTGACCCGGATCCGTTCGGTCCAGCGGGCCGGCCCGTACCACCTGCTCGGCTGGTCCTTCGGCGCCGGCATCGCACACTCGCTCGCGGTCCGGCTGCAGGCCGCCGGGGAACAGGTCGGGCTGCTGGCCATGCTGGACGGCTATCCGGCGCCGGCCGACCGCGGCCGGCTGGTGCCGGGCAGCCCGGAAGCGCTGTCCGCGCTGCTCGTCTCGCTGGGCACCGACCCGGCCCGGCTGCCCGACGGCCCGCTGCGGCACGACGACTTCCTCGCCCTGGCCGCCCGGGACGGCGGCCCGCTCGCCGCCCTGGGCGAACCCGCGGCGGCCGCCGTGGCCCGGGTCTTCACTGCCGACGTCAACCTGGCCCGACGCGGCCCGATCGGCCGCTTCGCCGGCGACGTCGTCTTCTTCACCGCCGTCGAGGGCCGGACGGCCGACTCGCCGCGGCCACAGCTCTGGCGGGAACACGTCACCGGCCGGCTGGAGATCCACGAGATCGCCTGCCGGCACGGCGAGCTGACCCAGCCCGGCCCGCTCGCCCGGATCGGGCCGGTGCTCGACCGGGCACTGCGCCCCGCCCCCAGCACAGCCAGCCAGCACCGACACCAAGGAGGAGGCGGTCATGACCGACCTTGCCCAGCACCAGCCGACCCGAGCCCCGCAGTCCCCGGAATCGCCGGCCGTCCGGCAGGTGCGCCGCTACTACCAGCTCGTGGATGACGGCGACGTACCCGGCCTGGTCGACCTCTTCACCCCGACCGGCACATACCACCGCCCCGGCTACGAGCCGCTGGTCGGCCGCGCGGAGGTCGAGGGCTTCTACCGCGCCACCCGGGTCATCCGGACCGGCCGGCACACCCTCAACACGGTGCTCGCCACCGGGGACGAGGTGGCCGTGCACGGCGAGTTCCACGGCGTGCTCAACGACGGCTCCGAGGTCGGGCTGCGCTTCGCCGACTTCTTCCGGCTCACCCCCGAGTGCCGGTTCTCCCGGCGCGACACCTTCTTCTTCGCCCCGCTCGTCTGACCCGCCACCCGCGCGGCCCTGCCCGCCGGCCGACCCACCTGTCCGTCCGACCGACCCGCCCGGCCGATCCACCCGTCGACCCGGCCGCCCGACCGACCCGACCGACCGCTCCATCCGTCCGAAAGGGACAGTCATGACCGACACCGCGACGTTCTCGCCGCTGCGCACGCCCACCGCCACCCGCCAGGTCGGGCACGGTGACATGTTCACCGACCACATGGCCACCGCGACCTGGACCGAAGGGCTCGGCTGGAGCCCGCTGGCGCTCGGCCCGCGCGAGCCCATCCCGATGAACCCGGCGATGATCGGGCTGCACTACGCGCAGGTCGTGTTCGAGGGGCTCAAGGCGCACCGGCAGTTCGACGGCTCGATGGCCGTCTTCCGGCCGGGCGAGAACGCCCGCCGCTTCCAGCGCTCGGCCCGCCGGCTGGCCATGCCGGAGCTGCCCGCGGACGACTTCCTGCGCGCGGTCGACGCGGTGGTCGGCGCCGACGAGAGCTGGCTGTCCGACGACCCTGCCCTGAGCCTCTACCTGCGGCCGCTGATGTTCGCCACCGAGTCGAACCTCATGCTGCGGCCGTCGCGGGAGTACCGCTTCCTGGTGATCGCCTTCGTCGCCGGCGGGTTCTTCGGCGACACGGTCAAGCCGGTGTCGGTGTGGGTCAGCCACGACCACACCAGGGCGACCCCGGGTGGCACCGGCGACGTGAAGTGCGCGGCGAACTACGGCCCCTCCTTCGTCGCCCAACTGGAGGCGCAGCGGGCCGGCTGCCAGCAGGTGATCTGGCTGGACGCCACCGAGCGGCGCTGGGTCGAGGAGATGGGCGGGATGAACCTGTTCTTCGTCCGCGGCCGGGGCGCCGGCGCCGCGGTGGTCACCCCGGAGCTGACCGGCACCCTGCTGCCCGGGGTCACCCGGGACTCGCTGCTCACCCTCGCCCGCCGGTTGGGCCTCGGGGTCAGCGAGGAGCGGGTGTCGCTGGAGCAGTGGCGGTCGGAGGTCCGGCAGGGCCTGATCACCGAGGTGTTCGCCTGCGGCACCGCGGCGGTCGTCACCCCGGTCGGCCAGGTCCGCGACCGCGACGGCGACTTCCGGATCGGCGACGGCGAGCCCGGCGCCGTCACCATGGCCCTGCGTGAGGCGCTGGTGGACCTGCAGCACGGCCTCGCACCCGACCCGGACGGCTGGATGCGTCCGGTCCTGGGCTGAACCGCGACCAGCTCACCGGGCCGCCCGACCCGTCCCGGGGCGGTGGTCAGCCGGTCGGCGACGCGGGCTGGCCGTAGTGGGCCCGGACCTGGGCGAGGGCCTCGTCCAGCGGCACGCCGAGAGCGTTCGCCCGGGCGACGTACTCAGCGGCCGCCTGGCGCAGCAGGTCGGGCCGGCGGGCGGTGGCGGCGGTAGCGGCCACGACCGTGCCCTGCCGGCGTGCGGTGCGCAGGGTCCCGGCGGCCTCCAGCTCGCGGTAGGCCCGGGCCACCGTGCCGGCCGCCAGCCCCAGGTCGCGGGCGAGCTGCCGGATGGTGGGCAGCGCCGCGCCCGGGAGCAGGGCGCCGGTGCTCACCAACAGCTCGATCTGGTCGTGCACTTGCCGCCAGGGCGCCAGGCCACTGGTTGTGTCGACGGTGATCTGGGCGGCGGTCACGCCGTGGCTGCGGGCACCGGCCGCGGTGGCGGTGCGACCACCATCCGCCAGGCGATCAGCCCGATGGCGAGGGCGGCCACCATCCCGTACCCGTCCAGGCGGGCCGCGAGGGCCAGCCAGCCGGGCTCGGCCGGCAGGTCGACCGGGTTGAGGGCGCCGGACGCGAGGTTGTGCAGCGCGGAGATCTGGCTGTTGGTCTGGTTGACCAGGCCGAGCGCCAGCCCGATGCCGACCCCGACGGCCACCCGGGCGCTGCGGGTGCGCAGCACCGGGTCGACCTGCGGGTCGGCCTCGGCCCGCCGCCGCACCGCCAGCAGCACCACCCCGTACACGGCCAGCAGGCCGAGCGCCACGTCGGCCAGCACCAGCCAGCTCCCGGAGACGTCCAGCGCCGTCCGGACGTACCCGGCGTCCAGGTAACCGCCAGCCGGCTGGTCACCTGCAGTCGGCGCAGCCGCGGCGGCGTCCGCGGCGACTACGGCCGCGGCCCAGGAGTGCGCCGCGATCGCGGCACCGGCCTGCGCCGTGACCAGCCCGATCAGTAGCAGGTGCGCGGACACCGCCCACCACGGCACCAGGTCGCGCAGCCGCCGCCGGACCAGCAGCGCCGACCGGACCGTGCCGCGGGCCGGCCGCAGCGTGGCCAGCAGCTCGGCCAGCAGCAGGGCGGCCAGCACCGAGGCGAGCAGGCCCCACAGCCGGCGGCCGTTGAGACCGTCGGCCGGCCCGACCAGATCGGCCACGAGCAGCATCAGCGCGGGCCCGCCCAGCCAGCAGACCGGGTAGAGCAGCCGGCGGCGGCGCAGGTAGCGGTTCGCCGCGTCGATCTGCTCCCCGGTCGGCCGCGGAACCCCCCACCGCACCAGAAACCGCTCGCCGGTTACCCATCTGGGCAGCGCCACCAGCAGCACCAGTGCCAGCAGTGCCAGCAGCACCACAAGCTCGACCGAACCGATCATGGCCACCTTCTTTGTATCAAGCGCCTGATACAAAGATGCCAGACGTGTCAACCGGCCCGGGCATTGCGTCAGATGAGGCCGTTGTCGCGGGCGTAGACCGCCGCCTGGGTGCGGTCGCGGAGGCCGAGCCGGGCCAGGATCCGGGAGATGTAGTTCTTGACGGTTCCCTCGCTGAGGAACAGCCGCGCGGCGATCTCGCGGTTGGTCGAGCCGGTCGCGACGAGGCGGAGCACGTCGAGCTCGCGGCTGGTCAGCGGGTCGGCCGCCGGCACGGCGGGCGGGTCGGCCGGCCGGGGGTTCGGCGGGCTGAGCGTGGCGGCCAGCCGCCCCGCCACCGCGGAGTCCAGCTGGGTGACGCCGGCGTGGGCCAGCCGGACGGCCTCGGCCAGCTCGCCGGCCGGCAGGTCCTTGAGCAGGTAGCCGGACGCGCCGGAGCGCAGCGCGTCGATGACGTACTCCTCGTCGTCGAACGTGGTCAGCATGATGACCCGGCTGCCCGGGGCCCGGCGGCGGAGGATCGCGGCGGCCTCGACGCCGTCCATGCCGGGCATCCGCACGTCCATCAGGATCACGTCCGGGGTCAGGGTGAGCGCGGCGTCGATGGCCTGCCGGCCGTCCGCCGCGGTTCCGACCACCGCGATGCCGGGGTGCAGGGCGAGCAGGGACGCGATGCCGTCCCGGATCAGCCGCTGGTCGTCCACCACGAGCACCCGCACCGGCGGCCGCGCTCCTGGGCCGGTCATCCCCCGGTCCCGCATCCGTCCACAATGGACGCCGGCCGGGCCGCGCCCGGCCCGCCCCGGGCCCTCATCCGTCCACAGTGGAAGGTGGCAGGGTCACGGTGATCACGGCGCCGGCGCCGGGCCGGTTGCCGGCCTCGACCCGGCCGCCGAGCAACTGCACCCGCTCGGCCATCCCGAGCAGACCGAACCCACCGCGACCGCCCGGCCCGCCACCGCCACCAGCCCCGCCGCCAACGGGCTCGCCGCCACCGGGGTCGTCGTCGCCAGCCCCGCCGCCAACGGGCCCGCCGTCGCCAGCCCCGCCGCCAACGGGCCCGCCGTCGCCAGCCCCGCCGCCAACGGGCTCGTCGCCACCAGCCCCGCCGTGCACGGGCCCGTCGCCAACGGCCCCGCCGCCACCAGCCCCGCCGCCACCAGCCCCGTCGGCGGCCGGCGCGGGTGGCCAGTCGAAGCCGCGGCCGTCGTCGGCGACGACCAGCCGGGCGCCGGACCGGTCGAAGGTGACCGACACCGACGCCCGGGTCGCCTGGCCGTGCCGGCGGGCGTTGGTCAGGCCCTCCTGGGCGGCCCGGTAGAGCGCGGTGAGCGACGCGGGGCCGTACCCGCCCTGCTGCCCGGTCACGTCGACGGTGACCTGGAACGCCTCGTCCTGCACCTGCCGGGCGAGATCGGCCAGCGCGGTGGCGAGGCGGACCGGCGCCGTCTCGGCCCGCAGCGTCCGGACCGACCGGCGGACCTCCTCGAGCGCCCGCCGGGCCGAGGACCGGGCGTCGGCCTGCGCCCGCTCGGCGGCCGCCCGGTCCCGGTCGCGGTAGGCCGCGGCCTTCTCCAGTTGCACCGAGATCGCGGTGAGGTGCTGGCCGAGACTGTCGTGGATGTCGCGGGCGAGCCGGTTGCGTTCGGCCGCCGCCGACAGCTCCGCCACCCGGCTGGTGTACGCCGCCAACTGCGCGTGCGACCGCGCCAACTCCGCCAGCGTGCCCTCCAGCCGGACCCGGCCGCGCTGCTCGTCCACCGCGACCGCCGCCATCGAGACCGCCAGCACCAGGCCGACGCAGAGCATCAGCACGTCGGAGACGTACCGCGGGTCGGCGAGCCAGCCCGGCACCAGCAGCACATAGCCGGCCAGCAGCAGCCCGACGCAGGCCCCGGCCAGCCCGATGCTCACCGCCCGCCCGAACGCGAAGTACGCCGTGAACGGCACCAGCACGAACAGCGCCCGGGACAGTCCCGAGCCGTCCAGCGCGGCGATGGCGCCGAACGCCGCGATCCGGGCGAGCAGCAGCGCGACCGCGGGGCCGGGCGGGGTCCGCGCGCCGTACCGGTGCCGCTCGGCGGCGTCCAGGCCGAACAGCAGCGCGATGCCGCCGACCAGCCCGAGCATGCCGGCCGCGGGCGCGTCCCGGTCGCCGGCGGCGCCGTAGTAGAGCCCGCCGGCGAGCACCGCCGCGTACAGCACCGGCGACACCCACGGGACCGGCCGCCCCACCGGCCCGGCGGCGGGGGCGCCCAGCGGAGGCGGCGTCCAGACCACGGCCATCCATGTCTCCTTCCGCCGACCCGGCGGGGCGCGTCGCCGGCGGCGCGGCCAGGGCCCGTCCGCAGCCTACGGTCGGCCCCGGCGGCCCGCGCCGGTATCGCCGGGCGCCGGGCCGGCGGCGCCGAAGTGTGGCCGACCGGCACGTGCCGGCTGGCCGCCGGCGGATCCGCGGGGGTGCCGTCCGGGCCGGCGGTGCAACCGCTCGGCACTTATCCGGGCCGCCGGGCCGCTCCTACCGTCGGCCCGTCCGGCGCCGCGGAGCCCCGGCGCAGCTGACGCCCCGGCGCGGCGGAGCCCCGGCGCAGCCGGCCAGGAGAGGGAGCCCATGACGATTGCCCAGCACCTGCGACGGCTGGCCGCCGTCCCGTCGATCCTGCTGATAGCCCAGTTCCTGCCGGCCGCGGCCGGCGCCGTCCCCGGTGCCGGGCCGGCGGCCGGCTGCGCCGCCGAGCGGCTGCGGGTGCCGGCCGCGGCGCGGACGGTCGCCGCCTGCCTGCCCGACCTGACCACCGCCGGGACCGTGGCCAGCGGGCACACCGACCCGGCCGACTACGCCGGCCTGGACGCGCCCGGCACGGTGAACCCGACCGGTGTGCCGGGAACCCAGCTGGACGGCTACTTCCCGGACTCCTCGACGACCAACACCAACCACGGCTGGAACCACGACAGCCAGTTCGTGATCAGGCTGCCGGACCGGTGGAACGGCGGCCTCGTCGTCGCCGGCACCCCCGGATTCCGCGAGCAGTACGCGAACGACCGCACGATCGGCGACTACGTGCTGGCCAAGGGGTTCGCCTACGCCGCGACCGACAAGGGCAACACCGGGCCGGCGGCCTACACCGACGGGGTCCGTCCCGGCGACGCGATCCTGGAGTGGCACGCGCGGCTGGCCCAGCTGACCGTGGCGGCCAAGCTGGTCGCCGCGCAGCGCTACGGGCGGCTGCCCGGGCACACCTACGCCGCCGGCACGTCGGCGGGCGGCTACCTGGTGCGCTGGCAGCTGGAGCACCTGCCCTGGCTCTACGACGGCGGGATCGACTGGGAGGGCCTGCTGTTCACCCCGGACGCGCCGAACCTGCTCAGCACGCTGCCGCCCGCGCTGCGCGCCTACCCGCGGTTCGCCGCCGGCGAGCCGGGCGCCCATGCGGCGATGCTCGCGGCCGGCTACCCGGCCGGTTCCGAACCGCTGTGGGCGGTGCACTACCGGACCCAGTGGGACCTGCTGCAGCGCGTCCTGCGGGAGGAGCTGGACCCCGGGTACGACGGCGCCACCCAGGCGGGCACGCCGTTCTGCCCGGCCGGCACCGGCGCGGGCTGCGACACCGACTACGACTACGCGTCCCGCCCGCGGGCGGTGCACGACGCGGTCCGCCGGGTGTCGCTGACCGGGCGGATCGGCCGACCGATGATCACCGTGCACGGCACCCTGGACGTCCTGGTCCCGATCGGCAGCGACTCCGACCGGTACGCCGGCATGATCACCCGGGCCGGGCGGGGTGCCCTGCACCGCTACTACCGGGTCGGCGGCGGCAACCATACCGACGGCTTCTT
>Ga0307499_10000632_pt1 | contig 11565 bp, 9 predicted proteins | sample 13_S_MG_FD_201363 | JGI IMG/M metagenome (GOLD analysis project Ga0307499, IMG submission 201363) | Soil microbial communities from Populus trichocarpa stands in riparian zone in the Pacific Northwest, United States - 13_S | ecosystem: Environmental > Terrestrial > Soil > Riparian zone > Trees... | reverse complement strand
AAGCGGACGTGGCGGAACTGGTAGACGCAAGGGACTTAAAATCCCTCGATGGCAACGTCGTGTGGGTTCGAGTCCCACCGCCCGCACCAGCCTTCGCTTGCGAAGCGAGTGAAGGCTGCCGCGCCGAAGCCGACAGGCGAAGGCGGGCGTTGTGTCCGCGAGCTTCGGCTTGGCAAGCCACGCGGAGTCCTTAAGGTTGAAGCGTGTCCGGCGTAGCTTGAACTCAGCGAAAGCGACAACGGACTGGTGAGACCGGGACATATGCCACAATCCCATCTTTTCGAAATGCGCCGGCTCGAGATGCTGAGCAACACCATCTTCGGCGTTGCCATGACGCTGCTCGCCTATGATTTGCCGAAAGCGAGCAGTTTCAAGCAAGCGCCCACCTGGATGGGTCTGGTTCACGTCTACGCGCAACCCGTCATCGCGCTGGCGATCAGCTTCGTCGTCGCCGGCCTGTTCTGGTTCAGCCATCACCGGCGGCTTTCGGTGGCGCCGGAGGCCAGCCGCGGCGTGGTATTTCTCAACCTGTTTTTTCTGCTCACGATCATCATCCTGCCGGTGACAAATGGCCTCTACGGCGTGTATCGGCTCGATGGCGTGATCGCCGTGATCTACGGGCTGCACCTGACCCTGATCGCCGTCGTGAATGCGCTGTTGTGGATTCTCGCGCTGCGCGGCCGCCACGATCCCTATTCGATGGTCACCGCGCTGTTTCCGGTATTCGTGTTCGTGCTCGCGACGGGAGTGGCCTCCGTCGCACCGACGGCCGCGCAGTTCATCTGGTGCCTGGCGTTTCTCTCGCCCTTTGCGGGCTCGGTTGCCGCGCGAGCTAGCGCCCCACCTTCGCCTCGGTCACCGTAAGCAACCGGCTCGCCTCATCCACGATCATCCGCTCCATCTTTTCCTGAAATTCCTTGCGCGGCAGGCCCGGCGCGATTGGCGGGAGGAAGGACAGCGTGATGGTGCCCGAATGCATCATCAGGGTCTTCTTGCCCCAGAACAGACCGGAATTGCACGCCGCCGGCACGACGGGGACTTCGAGATTGGTGTAGAGCGCGGAAATGCCGGCCGACTGAAAGGTCACGGGTTGGTCGATCGCTTGCCGCGTGCCTTGCGGAAACAGCAGCACCTTGCGTCCCTCGCCGACCGCACGCTTCGCCTCATCAACCATCTGGCGCAGCGCCTGGCGGCCCGCCGACCGGTCAACCAGGATCATCGGATAGCGCTCCAGAAACCAGCCGACGAGCGGCAGCTTTCGCAGCTCTTTCTTGGCGACGATGCTGGCATCGGGGAAGATCACGCAGAGCGCCGCGGTCTCCCACAGCGACTGATGATTGCAGGCAATGATGCAAGGCCCATTGGGAACGTGCTCGCGCCCCTCGGCGCGATAATCCAGGCCCACCACGTATTTCATCAGGAACAAGATTCCGCCGGCCCAGACCTGGGAGACCGCCCGCACCGTCGGGCTGCTCGCCTTGAACAGCGCCAGGAACGGCATCGACAGCGCAACGACCAGCGTCAGGATCACCACGGCGGCATCGAACAGTATCGACCTCAGATAATGCAAACGTCCGTCCCCTCGGGCCTCGATGCGGCTTCCAATACAGCACTTTTCCCGGGTTGCACAATTCCGCCCACCCCGCTGAAATATGGCCCACCATGGATTGGCCCGATTGCCCATCGAGGATCGCCTTATGCCGGTATCCGAACAAATCGCCATCGCGCCGCATCTGGTCTTCGATGCCATTACCGCGGGCGCGCCCGGGGCGCCGCTGGTCCTGCTGCTGCACGGCTTTGCGGAATCGATGCATTGCTGGCGCGCGCAGGTCGCAACCCTCGGCGACATGGGCTACCGCGCCATTGCGCCGAGCCAGCGCGGCTATTCGCCGGGCGCGCGGCCGGATCCGCGTGAGTTTTCGCACTATCTGATCGACCGCCTGATGGACGACGCCATGGCAATCGCGGCGGCTGCGGGCTATGGGAGTGCGCGCTTTCATCTCGTGGGCCACGATTGGGGCGGCAGCATCGCCTGGGGCCTCGCCGATCGCCACCACGAGCGGCTGGCCTCGCTCACCATCCTCTCGCGCCCGCATCCGAACGCGTTCAATCGCGCGCTGGCAACGGACGGCGAGCAGGCTCAGCGCTCGAAGCACCACAAGGCGTTTCTGGAACCGGATGCCGCCGATATCGTGCTGGCCGACGACGCCAGATGGCTGCGCGAGCGTCTGGCCGCCAACGGCGTGCCTCCTGATGCGATCGAGCGGCATCTCGCGGTGCTCGGCAACAAGCAAGCGATGGAAGCGGCGCTCGCCTGGTATCGTGCCCGCGGCGCGATCCGCGGACCGCTCGGCCCGATCCGGGTGCCGACGCTTTACATCTGGGGCGACGCCGACGACACCGTCGGCCGCGCCGCCGCCGAAGGCACGGTCGATTTCATCGCCGCGCCCTATCGTTTCGAGGTACTTCCCGGCGTCGGGCATTTCGCGGCGGACCAGGCGCCGGAACGTGTCTGCGAATTAATGCTGGAACATCTTGCCGCGCATCCGGCCTGAGGAACGCAACGCACACAAAAATGTTGTCATGCACAAAAGGAGTATGACGACATGGCTAGCGAACAACCGTTGGGCAAACCTGCCGCCACCGGGCGCAAATTATCCCCGGATCGGCGGTCATCTCAGCCCCAACCGCAAATCCCCTCGCCGTTATCGAGCGATGGCCTGGAACAGATGCGGGATACCCACTGCTGATAACCACGTCATTGCGAGCGCAGCGAAGCAATCCATCTTTGCCGCGCAAAGAAAGAATGGATTGCTTCGCTGCGCTCGCAATGACGGGTGATTAGCCCGACGCCATCACGCGCTGGCGGCGAATTCCTGATGCCGGCCGGGCGCGGCGTCGAACAAAGCCTTCGTATATTCGTGCTTGGGCGCGGCAAAGACGTCCGCCGTGGCACCCTGCTCGACGATCACCCCGCGCTGCATGACCGCGATCCTGTCACAGATTTGCGCCGCCACCCGCAGATCATGGGTGATGAACAGCACCGCCAGATCAAACTTGCGGCGCACCTCGTCCAACAGCTTCAGCACCTGATCCTGCACGGAGACGTCGAGCGCCGACACCGGCTCGTCGCCGATCAGCAACTCAGGCTCCATCGCCAGCGCCCGCGCAATGCAGATCCGCTGGCGCTGGCCGCCGGAGAACTGATGCGGGAAGCGGTCGAGCGCGGCCGGCGGCAGATGCACCACCGCCATCAGATCGCGCGCGCGCTGCATCGCTTCCTTACGTCCGAGGCCAAAATTCATCGGTCCCTCGATGATCGCCTCGCCCACCGTGCGGCGCGGATTGAGCGATCGGTACGGGTCCTGGAAAATGAACTGAATGCGCCGGCGCATCGGACGGAATTTTGACTCCCGCATCGCCGCGATATCGATGCCGTCGATCTTGATGCCGCCGTCGGTGGCGTCGACCAGCCGCGCGACGCAGCGCGCCACCGTCGATTTGCCGGACCCGGACTCGCCGACAATGCCGAGCGTCTCGCCGCGCCGGATCGTCAGCGAGACGTCCTTGACCGCAGCGACCACGCGCGCCTTCGGCTGGAACAGCGAGCGCTTGCCATAGGTCTTGAACAGATTCTCGGTCTGCAGAACCACCGGGCCGGTCACCGGCGACCGCTTTGGCGGCGTCATGCTCGGCACCGCGCGCAGCAGCATCCTGGTATAGTCCTCGCGCGGATTCCGTAGCACCTCTTCGCACGGCCCCTGCTCCACGATCCGGCCCATCTGCATCACCACGACGCGGTCGGCGATTTCGGAAACGACGCCGAAATCGTGGGTGATGAACAGAACGCCGGTTTTCTTGCGACCTTGCATTTCCCGCACGAGCTTGAGGATCTGCGCCTGCGTGGTGACGTCGAGCGCCGTGGTCGGCTCGTCGGCGATCAGCAGCGCCGGATCGAGCACCAGCGCCGCCGCGATCATGATCCGCTGGCGCTGGCCGCCGGAGAGCTGGTGCGGATAAGCGTCGATCATCTGTTCGGGATCGGGCAGATGCACCGCGCGCATGATCTCGAGCACGCGTGCGCGCTGCTGCTTCTGGTCCAGGCTGGTGTGGATCTCCAGCACTTCGCGGATCTGGTCGCCGACGCGCTCGACCGGGTTGAGCGCGGTCATCGGCTCCTGGAACACCATGGCCATGCGGGTGCCGCGGATGGCGCGCAATTCTGCGTCGGACTTGGTAAGCACTTCATCGCCCTGCAGGCGGATCGAGCCGCTCTCGACCTGCATCGCGCCCTTCGGCAGCAGGCCCATCACGGCCTGCGCCGTTACTGACTTGCCGGAACCGGATTCACCGACCACGCAGACGATCTCGTCGGCGCCGACGGTCAGGTTGATGCCCTGCACCGCGTGGGTCCGGTCGCCGCCCTTGATGGCGACGGCAAGATTCGAGACTTCGAGAACGGTATCGCTCACATCACACCCGCTTTGCCATCTTGGGATCGAGCGTATCGCGCAGGCCGTCGCCGAGTACGTTGACGGCAAGGATCGTCAGCGCGAGGCAGACGCCGGGATAGATGATGTTGTGCGGGAACAGGCTGAACACTTCTCTTCCCGCGGCCATGATGTTGCCCCACGTCGGCACTTCCGGCGGTACGCCGATGCCGAGGAAAGACAGGATGGCTTCGATGAGAATGGCGGACGCGCAGATGAAGGTGCCCTGCACGATCATCGGCGCGATGGTGTTGGGCAGCACATGCCGCCACAGCAGTTTTGGCGTCGACGTGCCGAGCGTCACCGCGGCCTCCACGTAAGGCTCCTCGCGCACGCTGAGCACGATCGAGCGCACCAGCCGGACGACGCCGGGAATCTGTGGAACGGTGATAGCGATTATGACAGTGAGCACACTGGAGCGGAATAGCGACACCATGGCAATCGCCAGCAGGATCGCCGGAATGGCCATCAACCCGTCCATGATCCGCATGATCACGGCATCCACGATGCGAAAGAAGCCGGCAAGCAGCCCGATGAACAGGCCACAGGCGACGCTGATCAGCGCCACCGAAACGCCGACCAGGAGCGAGACGCGTGCGCCATAGATGACGCGGCTGTAGACGTCACGGCCGAGACTGTCAGTGCCGAACTTGGCAATCATCTTGATGCGTTCACCGGTGTCGGTCCGCATCGTGATCTCTGCGCCGGGAACCTTGTTGCGTGCGATCGGGCTGATCGCCGTCGGATCGATGGTACCGAGCCAAGGCGCCAACACCCCCATCAGCAGGACAATCGCGATGATCGTGGCGCCGAACATCACGCTCGGATTGCGCAGCAGTTTGCGGAACGCGGCCGGCTTGCCCGGGCTCGCGGGCAGAACGGGTTCGATGAGCGTCGCGTCCACCATCAGTAGCGAATCCTGGGATCGAGAACGGTATAGAGCATGTCAACCGCCAGGTTGATCATGACGTAGACAAACGAGAACAGCAGGATGACGGCCTGGATCGTCGGGTAGTCGCGCGCCAGCACCGCGTCGACCGTCAGCCGACCGAGGCCCGGAATCGTGAACACGCTTTCGGTCACCACGACGCCGCCGATCAAAAGCGCCACGCCGAGGCCGATTACGGTGACGATCGGCACCGCCGCGTTGCGCAACGCGTGGCGGAACAGCACCTTGCGCTCGGTCTGTCCCTTGGCGCGCGCGGTTCGGATGTAGTCTTCCGAGAGCACCTCGAGCACGCTGGTGCGGGTCATGCGGGCGATCAGCGCCACATAGATCACTGACAGGGTCACCGACGGCAATAGCAGCCTTAGCGCCCAGCCGCCGACGCCTTCGGAGATCCGCTGATAGCCCTGCACCGGCAACCAGTCCAGCCAGATCGAAAACACGTAGATCAGGAGATAGCCGACCACGAACACCGGCACGGAAAATCCGAGCACCGAAAAGCCCATGACGACGCGATCAAGCCAGCTGCCCTGCCAATGCGCCGCCATCACGCCGAGCGGCACGGCTACACACACCGCAATCAGCATCGTGAAAAAGGCCAGCGACAGCGTCGGTTCGATCCGCTCGCCGATCAGCGCAGCGACCGTTTTCTTGAAGAAGAAGCTCTCGCCGAAATCGCCTTGCAGCACCCGGCCCGACCAGATGACGAACTGCTGCAGCATCGGCTGGTCGAGACCGAGTTGCTGGCGGATTTGCGCGATCTGCTCGCTGTTGGCGCTATCGCCGGCAAGGATCGCCGCCGGATCCGACGGCGTCAGCCGGAGCATCAGAAAGATAAAGACAGCAACGACCAGCATCACAGGAATGGTGCCAAGCAGTCGCCGGAAGAGATAGCCATACATGGACATGGTTTGCCCGACTTTCAAACGACGCGGGCGGAGGAACGTCCCCCGCCCGCGCCGCTAAACTCACTTGGTGACTTCGATGTTCCAGAACACCGGCGCCGGCGCAATGACGAAGCCCTTGACGTTCTTGCGCATCGCGACCGGCTGCACATATTCGCCGACCGGAATCTCGGGCGTCGTCTCGATGGCGCGCAGTTGCACCGCCTCGGCGATCGCCTTCTGCTTGGCCGGGTCGGTTTCGCGGGCGAAATCATCGCGCAGCTTTTCGAGTTCGGCATCGCACGGCCAGCCGAACAGCGCCTTGTCGCACGATGAGTTCAGATAGGCCGTCGACACCGGGTTCATCACGTCGGCGGCAACCCAGGCCGTCAGGAACGCGTTCCAGCCGCCGGCATTGGGCGCGTCCTTCTTGGCGCGGCGTGCGACCACCGACTGCCAATCCATCGACTGCATGTCGACCTTGAAGCCCGCCTTCTCCATCAGCGACTTGGCGACTGGTGCGAGGTTCGTCAGCACCTTCAGATCGGTCGAGTGCATCAGCACGACCGGGGTGCCGTCGTACCCGGCCTCCTTCAGCAATTCCTGGGCTTTCTTGGTGTTGGAAGTGAGAAGCCCGTCCATCCCCTTGGTCGACGCGAACGGCGTGCCGCAGATGAACAGCGCCTTGCACTCCTTGATGTAGTCGGGATCGCCGATGGTCGCCATCAGGAAGTCTTCCTGGTTGAAGGCGTACCACAGCGCCTGGCGGATCTTCGGATTGTCGAACGGCTTGTGGATGTGGTTGGGACGGAAGACGTACTGCCCCTTCAGCGGCGGCGAGATGATGACCGAGACGTTGGGATCCTTCTTCAGCGTGCCAAGCAAGTCATGGCTCGGCTGCTCGACCATGTCGAGTTCGCCCTTGGAGAGTGCATTGACGGCTTGCTGTGCGTCGGAGATTGCGCGCCACTCGACGCGGTCGACCTTGACGACCTTGCCGCCGGCCATGCCGGACGCCGGCTCGCTGCGCGGCTTGTATTTGTCGAACTTGGCATAGACCGTCTTGTCGCCCGGCTTCCATTCGTCTTTCATGAAGACAAAGGGCCCCGATCCGGTGAAATCTTCGATCTGCTTGCTCGGGTCGGTTTCCGCGACCCGCTTCGGCATCATGAACGGCACGTTCGACGAGGGCTTTGACAGGCCGAGCAGCACGAGGCCTGTCGGTTCCTTGAGCTTGATGGTGAAAGTCTTGGCATCGACCGCAGAGATCGAGTCGACGAAAGTCATCATCTTCTGGCCGAGGGAATCCTTGGCGGCCCAGCGCTTGATCGAGGCGATGCAATCTTCCGACGTTACCGGTTGGCCGTCATGCCACAGCAGGCCCTCGCGCAGCGTGAAGGTGTAGCCCTTGCCGTCTGCCGCTGCCTCGTATTTCTCCACCATCTGCGGCTTGATCTCGCCCTTTTCATCCTGCGCGAGCAGCACATCATAGATCATGTAGCCGTGGTTGCGGACGATGTAGGCCGTGGTCCAGATCGGATCCAGGATCTTCAGATCCGAGTGCATGACGACGCGCAGCGTGGTCTGGGCAGACGCCGGCGCCGCCATGGCCACCAGGCTGCCGACACAGGCCGCCGCGAGAATTGCTTTTCTGAACGCATTCATTCCTTCATCTCCGTTGTCGTCTCGACGCCCGAACGCCCATTATTCGGGCCCCTGCCCGTTTTCTGACCGGACTATAGGGTCGATATTCAGCTTCACAAACACCTTTTGACCTGACGACATCGGTGGCGCCGGCGCTCAGGCAGAATTCAGGACAGCCCTCCGGACAGGTCCTTATCAAGGCCGGCTTGCGCCCGCCGCCCGATGGATTGCAGTCCCGGTTCAGCCCCGCCAACACGCCTCGTCAAACCTGTACAATCAAGAATGATGCCAGAATTACCGTTACTCTGACCGCGCACCGAGCAGGCCCCGGACGCTTGATGTTTTTCCTTTACAAATCTACCGCCGATCCTTCTCGTAAAGGCCCGCATCGAACCCAAACATTCCGGCCCAACCGGGAGGACCCTTATGAATCCTGCCAACCTTCCATTTGATCCCGAAACCATGCTGCAGGGTTTGCGGACCTGGGTCGAATGCGAAAGCCCGACATGGGATGCGTCGGCGGCGGATCGCATGCTCGACCTCGCAGCGCGCGACATGGCGATCATGGGTGCGACCATCGAACGCATCGCCGGCCGGGAGGGTTTTGCCGGCTGCGTCCGCGCGCGCTTTCCGCACCCGAAGCAGGGCGAGCCCGGCATCCTGATCGCGGGTCATCTCGATACCGTCCATCCCGTCGGCACGCTGGAAAAGCTGGCGTGGCGGCGCGAAGGCAACAAATGCTTCGGTCCCGGCATCTTCGACATGAAGGGCGGCAACTACCTCACCCTCGAAGCGATCCGGCAACTGGCCCGCGCCGCGTTCACGACGCCGCTGCCGATCACCGTGCTGTTCACGCCGGACGAAGAGGTCGGCACGCCGTCGACCCGCGACATCATCGAGGCCGAAGCGGCGCGCAACAAATACGTGCTGGTGCCGGAGCCGGGCCGCCCCAACAATGGCGTCGTCACCGGACGATACGCCATCGCCCGCTTCAACCTCGAAGCCATCGGCAGGCCGAGCCATGCCGGCTCCACGCTTTCATCGGGCCGTTCCGCGATCCGCGAGATGGCGCGCCAGATCATCGCCATCGACGGCATGACCACGGATGACTGCACCTTCTCGGTCGGCGTCGTGCATGGCGGGCAATGGGTCAATTGCGTTGCCACGACCTGCAGCGGCGAAGCGCTCAGCATGGCCAAGCGGCAGGCCGACCTCGATCGCGGCGTCGAGCGGATGCTCGCGCTGTCAGGCAGCAGCAACGACGTTACGTTCAAGGTCACCCGCGGCGTGACCCGGCCGGTGTGGGAACCGGACGCGGGCACGATGGCGCTCTATGAACACGCGCGCGGGATTGCAAAGGGCATGGGCCTCGAACTCCCGCATGGCAGCGCCGGTGGCGGCTCCGACGGCAATTTTACGGGCGCCATGGGCATCCCCACCCTCGATGGCTTGGGTGTTCGCGGCGCCGACGCTCATACGCTCAACGAACATATCGAAGTCGACAGCCTTGCCGAGCGCGGCCGTCTGATGGCGGGCTTGCTGGCGACGCTGAGTTGAGTAACGGCGCCCTCTCCCCGTCATTGCGAGCGAAGCGAAGCAATCCATAGCACGGCATAACGGATAGATGGATTGCTTCGTCGCTTCGCTCCTCGCAATGACGCGGTTGGTCGCGCGGCAAACCGACCTTAACGCCCACGCGGCATGCAAAACGGAATTGCTCCCCCGCTTGCGCTTGCCACGATGACGCGCTTAACGTCCCGCCAACGAAAAGCATTGACCGAGAGACTTGATGACCCGCATCGCCGTTGGCGCCTTTCTGCACGAGACCAATACGTTCGCGCCGACCAAGGCGACCTATGACGATTTCGTCCATGGCGGCGGCTGGCCGTCGATGGCGCATGGCGCCGACGTGCTCAAGGTCATGCGCAAGATCAATGTCGGGCTGGCCGGCTTCGTCGAGGCGGCCGAAGCCAATGGCTGGGAGCTGGTCCCGACGATCTCGGCGGCCGCGGTCCCTTCGGCGCATGTCACCAACGATGCCTTCGAACGCGTCATGAAAGAGATGATCGACGGCATCGCTGCGGCCGGTCCGATCGACGCCGTCTATCTCGACCTGCACGGCGCCATGGTGACCGAAGCGCACGACGATGGTGAGGGCGAAACGCTTGCCCGCGTACGCAAGGTCATCGGCAAGGACCTGCCGCTGGTCGTCAGCCTCGACCTCCATGCCAATGTCTCGCCCGAGATGATGGCACATGCCGACGCACTCATTGCCTACCGCACCTATCCCCACGTCGACATGGCCGACACCGGCCGCGCCTGTGCAAGACACCTCGAGCTGATGCTGAAGACGAAAGCGCGTTTTGCAAAGGCGTTCCGGCAATTGCCGTTCCTGATCCCGATCTCCTGGCAATGCACCAACGACCAGCCGACCAAGGGCATCTATGAAAAGCTCGCGGCGCTCGAAAGCGACGCGGTGCCGACGCTGTCCTTCGCACCGGGTTTCCCGGCGGCGGACTTTCGGGATTGCGGGCCGAGCGTGTTTGCCTACGGCCGGACGCAGGCCGATGCGGATGCCGCGGCCGACAAACTGGTGGCGCTGGTCGAGAGCCATGAGGACGATTTCGACGGCCGCATCTATTCGCCCGACGACGGCGTCCGCCTCGCGATGGAACTGGCGAAATCGGCAAGCAAGCCGATCGTCATCGCCGACACCCAGGATAATCCCGGCGCCGGCGGCGATTCCGACACGACCGGCATGCTGCGCGCGCTGGTGCGCAACCGCGCCTCCGGCGCCACCGGCGTGATCCACGATCCGGAGTCGGCCAGCGCGGCGCACGCGGCCGGCGTCGGCGCCACCGTCACGCTGGATCTCGGCGGCAAGTCCGGCATTCCGGGCGATGCGCCCTACAGGGAAACTTTCCTCGTCGAAAAACTGTCCGACGGCAAATTCGTGGCGTCCGGCCCCTATTATCGCGGACGCGACATGGATATGGGACCATCGGCCTGCCTGCGCATCGGCGACATCAGAGTGGTCGTCGGCTCCTACAAGGCGCAGCTTGCGGATCAATCGATGTACCGCTATGTCGGCATCGAGCCGACCGAGCAGAAAATCCTGGTCAACAAGAGCTCGGTGCACTTTCGCGCCGACTTCGAACCGATCGCCGAGAAACTGCTGATCTGCGCCGCGCCCGGCGCAATGCCGGCCGATACGGCAGCACTACCGTGGACACGGCTGCGCCCGGGCATCCGGATCAAACCGAACGGACCTGCCTTCGCGCCATCCACCCAATCTCGCTCAACATCTCCAGTCACGGGATAGATAACAGACATGCCCACCATCGACCGCATCGACGGCTATGCCGAAGAACTCACCGCCATCAGACGCGATCTGCATGCCCATCCCGAGATCGGCTTCGAGGAAGTACGCACTTCCGGCATCGTCGCGGAAAAGCTGAAGGGATGGGGCATCGAGGTGCATCGCGGCCTCGGCGGCACCGGCGTGATCGGCGTGCTCAAGGGCAAGGGCAATGGTGGCAAGCGCATCGGCTTGCGAGCCGACATGGACGCGCTGCCGATGGAGGAGAATACCAACCTGAAA
>Ga0307499_10000626_pt1 | contig 11662 bp, 9 predicted proteins | sample 13_S_MG_FD_201363 | JGI IMG/M metagenome (GOLD analysis project Ga0307499, IMG submission 201363) | Soil microbial communities from Populus trichocarpa stands in riparian zone in the Pacific Northwest, United States - 13_S | ecosystem: Environmental > Terrestrial > Soil > Riparian zone > Trees... | reverse complement strand
GGATTGCGTGGCGAGGTTCATGCGCGACAAGGTGAGCGTGACGAGCTCGACCAGGTCGGGTTCATCATCGACGACGAGTACAACCGGTGGCGCCATGCGCTTGGGACCTCGAGAGACTCAGGCCACCCAGCGTTCCGGGTCGCGGAAAACGATTCTGAACAGGCTGCCACCGCTGGTGCGCGGCTCGTACAGCAGGGTGGCGCCGTTTGTTTGCGCGAGCTCGCGTGCCAGGAACAGGCCTAACCCCGTGCCGCGTTCATTGCCGGTGAAGAAGGGTTCGAAGATCTTTTCACGATTCTGGAAAGCGATGCCGGTGCCGCGATCCGCGACTTCGAGGAACGGCCGCGCGGTCGATGCGAGCCGACCGACGCGCAGCTCGATGTTTTCCTCGCCGTTTTCCGACTTGCCGTATTTCAAGGCGTTCTCGCACAGATTCCAGACGATCTGGCGCAGCTGCGAGGGATCGACCTGCACCTCCACGTCGCCGAGCAGCGATGAAACCTGCAGGCATTGCGGCGGTACCTCCATGGTCGCGCTGAACTCCTGGCAGAACCCCGCCAGCCAGGCGGACAGAATGACGCGCTCCGGGCGCGAGTTCTCGCGGCGCGCCATCGACATGACGTTCTCGATGATCTGTCGCACGCGATCGCCGTTGCTGCGCACGATTTCGGCGAGCCGCTTGTCTTCGTCCGACAGTGAAGCGGACTCGGCGAGCAGCTGCGCGGCGTGACTCATCGCGCCCACCGGATTGCGGATCTCGTGGGCGATGCTGGCCGACAGGCGGCCCAGGCCCGCGAGTTTCGACTGCTGGATCTTGGCCGCGAGCAGCTCGGTGTCTTCGAGGAACACGATGACCGGCGTCGGTTCCGAGCCGCCGAGCGGCGCGAAGTGGGGCTGGATGACATGGCCGCCGTCGGCGGCGACGAAGGTCTGAGCCTGGGTCGCCGGAGCCGTGCCGCGCTGCCGCCAGGTCTCGAGTAGATAGAGGAGCTGCGGGGAGGCTTCCCCGAGCAGCGCGCCCGGATAGGCAGTGCGGTCGCCGAGCAGCTGCGCGGCGGATTCGTTGATGAGGCGGATACGCGTCTCGTGGTCGACCACGACGATGCTCTCGCGCAGGTTCTGCACGATGTACTGCGACAGTTGCGCGAGATTGGCGAGGTCCACCTGCTGGCGGCGAACCGTGGCCTCGGTATCGCGCAGTCGGCCCGCGATCGGCCAGGCGAGCAGCGCCACCAGGAACACGATGCCGCCGAGGATTCCGGCCGATGGGTAATCGGAAGCGGTGGCTTCGCCGATCCAATGGCTGGCGATCTGCTGGGCGAACAAGGCGAGCGTGGCGAGCGCGGCCAGCACGAAGGCATCGCGACTGTCGGCCAGTAGCGCCATCGCGCCGACCGGCACGACAAACAGGATGCCGAGGCCGCTCGCGACTCCGCCGCTCGAGAACAGCAGCAGGCTGATGGCGACCGCGTCGACCATGGCGTGCACGAAAGTGGTCGCCCGCAAATTGGGCAGCATGCGCCGGCCGCCCACGACGATGGCGATGCCGGTGGCGAAATAGACTACGCAGGCCCAGAGGAAGAGCTCCGGGAAGGCGTGCCCGATCGCCGCGGTCGCGCCAAACAGGGAGTACAGCGCATAGAGCGCCGGCGGGATGAGGAGCCGGTAGAGATTGACCAGGCCGATGACGCGCCAGGCGAGATCGGTGGGTGCGGGCGGAACGGCGGCAACGAGCGGCATCGGGGCGGGACTGTATCAGCTAGGCGCCGGTAGGACGAGTTGCGACACGTTTGGCAACTGGCGACTGCAGCACGATTCCGGGAGAATACCGGCTCTTTTTTTCAACCTGCCGGGGCCTGATGAATCTCCACGAGTACCAGTCAAAAGAAGTATTTCGCGAATACGGAATACCCGTGCCCGCCGGCAAGCCCGCAAGAAGCGCGGAAGAGGCCGTGGCCGCCGCGCAGTCGTTAGGCGGCAAGTTGTGGGTCATCAAGGCGCAGGTGCACGCGGGCGGGCGCGGCAAGGCGGGCGGCGTGAAACTGGCTCGCGATCTCGACACGGTGCGCTCGGCGACCGCCGACATGCTCGGCCAGCGCCTGGTCACCAAACAAACCGGGCCGGAAGGACTGCCGATCGAGACGGTGTACGTCGAATCCGGTTCGGACATCGAACGTGAAATCTATCTGTCGCTCACGCTGAATCGCGAGCGCGGCCGCATCGCGGTGATTGCCTCCGAAGCGGGCGGCATGGACATCGAAGAAGTCGCCGAGCACACGCCCGAGAAGATTCTGCGCGTCGACATCAACCCGACGGCGGGTCTGCAGGGCTTCCAGTGCCGCAAGCTCGCTTTCGGGCTCGGCTTCAAGGGCCCGCAGGTTGGCAAGTTCCAGTCGATCCTCATGGCGCTGTACCGCATCTATCTCGAGAAGGATGCATCGCTGCTCGAGGTCAACCCGCTCATCGTCACCAAGGCGGGCGAGCTCATGGCCCTCGACGCGAAGTTCAACGTCGACGCCAACGCGATCTTCCGGCAGAAGGCGCTGGCCGCGATGCGCGATCCTTCGCAGGAAGATCCCATCGAGCGCCAGGCGAGCGAACACGATCTCAACTACGTCTCCCTCGATGGCGACATCGCCTGCATGGTCAACGGCGCAGGATTAGCCATGGCCACCATGGATCTCATCAAGCTGCACGGCGGCAACCCGGCCAACTTCCTCGACGTGGGCGGTGGCGCCACGGCCGAGCGGGTCACCGCGGCATTCAAGCTCATCCTGTCCAATAAAAAGGTGCGCGCAATCCTCGTGAACATCTTCGGCGGCATCGTGCGCTGCGATCTCATCGCCGAAGGCGTGATGATCGCGGTGAAACAGGTCGGGGTCGCGGTTCCCGTCATCGTTCGCCTCGAAGGCACGAACGCGGAACAGGCGCGCGAAATGCTGGCGCACAGCGCGCTCGCCATCACGCCCGCCACCGATCTCACCGACGCGGCGAAGAAAGCCGTCGCGCTGGCTTCAAAAGGACACGCATGAGCATCCTGGTCAACAAGAACACCAAGGTCATCGTTCAGGGATTCACGGGCCAGCAGGGCACGTTCCATACCGAGCAGAGCATCAAGTACGGCACCAAGGTCGTGGGCGGCGTCACGCCCGGCCGTGGTGGCGAGAAGCATCTGAACCTGCCGGTGTTCGACACCGTCGCGGACGCCGTGAAGGGAACGGGCGCTACCGCCAGCGTCATCTACGTGCCGGCGCCGTTCGCGGCCGATGCGATCCTCGAAGCGGCGGATGCCGGCATCGAGCTCGTCGTGTGCATCACCGAGGGTATCCCGATCAACGACATGGTGCGCGTGAAAGCCACGCTCGCCGGCACCGGTACGCGGCTCATCGGGCCTAACTGCCCGGGCATCATCACGCCGGGCGAATGCAAGATCGGCATCATGCCGGGCTTCATCCACAAGAAGGGCCGCGTCGGCATCGTGTCGCGTTCGGGAACGCTCACGTACGAAGCCGTGTTCCAGACCACCAACAAGGGTCTCGGCCAGAGCACCTGCGTCGGCATCGGCGGCGATCCGGTGCGCGGCATGAACTTCATCGACGTGCTGGAGTTGTTCGAACGCGATCCGCAGACCGAAGGCATCATCATGGTCGGCGAGATCGGCGGCACCGACGAAGAAGCCGCCGCGGACTTCATCCACAAGTACGTCACCAAGCCCGTCGTGGCCTACATCGCGGGTGTCACCGCGCCTCCCGGCAAACGCATGGGCCACGCCGGCGCGGTGATCGCGGGCGGCAAGGGCACGGCCGCGGACAAGTTCCGCGCGCTCGACAAGGCCGGCGCACGCACCGTGAAATCGCCGGCGGATCTCGGCAAGGCCATGGCCGAGCAGCTCGCCAAGCGCCGTGCGAAGCCCAGGGCTTCATCGCGCCCGACGGTGCTCATCATCGAACAGCGCACCGCGAAGAAAAAGCCGGCGAAGAAGAAGACGCCAAAGAAGAAGTCGAAGACCGCGCGGCGCGGAAAATAATCACGCGGTGAACTCGCCCAACAAATTGCGCATCTCCCTCGGGCAGCTCGACATGCTCGTGGGCGACGTCGCGGGCAACGCGCAGCGCATCGTGGCGGCGGCAGAGCGCGCCTGCAGCGAATTGTCCACCGACCTGCTGGTGCTCCCGGAGCTTACGCTGTCGGGTTATCCACCCGAAGACCTGCTGTTCCACCGCGGTTTCCGCGTCGCCATCGATTCGGGGCTGGCCACGCTCAAGGGCGCGCGCACGAGCTGCGGATTCCTGGTCGGGTTTCCCGAGTACGCCGGCGCGCAGATCTTCAATTCCGCGGCGCTGATCGAGGCCGGGCAGGTGCGCGCCACGCACCGCAAGAGCTGCCTGCCTAACTACAAGGTGTTCGACGAGAAGCGGTACTTCAAGCCCGGCGGGCAGCCGACCGTGGTCGATTTCCGCGGGTTCCGCATCGGCGTGCTCGTGTGCGAGGACATATGGGAACCCGAGCCCGCGCAGCTCGCGCGTTCCGCCGGCGCGGAGATGTTCGTGGTGCTCAACGCCTCACCTTACGAGATCCACAAGCAGCGCAATCGCGAGGACATCGTCGGCCGGTGCGTGAAGGAACTCGGCCTGCCGGTCGTGTACGTGAACATGCTCGGCGGCCAGGACGAGCTGGTGTTCGACGGCAACTCGTTCGTCATGGATGGGGCCGGCGCGATCGTGATGCGCGCGCCGCCGTTCGAGGAAGGGTTGTACCCGGTGGAGTTCGAGCGGGTCGGCGGCGTGGTGCGCCCGGTGCCCGCCGCCGTGGCGCCCGAGCTCGGCGACGCCGAGAGTGTGTATCGCGCGCTCGTCATGGGCGTGCGCGACTACGTCGGCAAGCACGGTTTCCCCGGTGTGGTCATGGGGCTCTCGGGCGGCATCGATTCCGCGCTCACGCTCGCCATTGCCGTGGATGCGCTGGGCCGTGAACGCGTCCACGCCGTGATGATGCCGTCGCCGTACACCTCGCAGATGAGCCTCGACGACGCACGCGAGCAGGCCGGGATCCTCGGCGTCAAATACAGCGTGCTGCCGATCGGCGAAATGATGAAAGCCGCGGAGGCGACGCTCGCCGCGGAATTCGCCGGCCGCAAACCCGACACGACCGAAGAGAACATCCAGTCGCGTTGCCGCATGGTGTTGCTCATGGGCATCTCCAACAAGACCGGCAAGATGCTGCTCACCACCGGCAACAAGAGCGAGATGGCGGTCGGTTACGCCACGTTGTACGGCGACATGGCGGGCGGCTTCGCGCCCATCAAGGACTGCAGCAAGCTGCTGGTGTATCGCCTCGCGGAGTATCGAAACTCCCTTGTTGGTTCCACGCCGCCCGTGATCCCGCGGCGCGTGATCGACCGTCCGCCTTCAGCGGAGCTGCGGCCGGATCAGAAAGACAGCGACTCGCTGCCGCCGTACGAAGTGCTCGATGCGATTCTCGAAGCGTTCATCGAAGAAGATCTGTCGGTGGACGAGATCTGCGCGCGCGGTTTCGATCGTCCGACCGTGGCGCGAGTGCTGGATCTCGTGAAGCGCAATGAATACAAACGTCGGCAGGCGCCGCCCGGCGTGCGGGTTTCACGGCGTGCATTCGGGCGCGACTGGCGCTATCCGATCACGAGTGGTTATCGGCGGTAGCGAGTTCGCGCCGGCGCAATCAGCTCGCCAGCCAGAGCTTGTACCACTTCTTCTTGCCCGCGCCCTTGTTGTTGCGCCCCTCGCCGATCTCGCCTTCATAGTTGTTGCGATACATGGCGCGCGTCTGCGAAGCGAGTTCCTTGAGATCCATCTTCTCGTAGCAGAACACCATGATCTCGAGGGCTTCGCGCACGGCGGGAGCGCCGTCGAATTCTTCAATGGCGACTTTCGCGCGCTGCGCGGCGGCGACGTAGGCGCCGCGGTTCACGTAGTACCGCGCCACAGCGATCTCGTAGTCCGCGAGGCGATTGCGCAGATAGATCATGCGGCGCCGCGCGTCGTGCGCGTAGTCGCTGTTGGGGTATTGCTCGACCACGGTCTGGAAGGCGAGGAACGAGCGGCGCGCCTGCGTGGGCGGACGCTGGTTGAGGTCGACATGGAACCAGCGCTCCATGAAATTCGGCATGCGCTCGAAATCCGTGAGGCCCTTGAGGTACCAGGCGTAGTCGATGCGCGGATGGGTCGGATTCTCGCGGATGAAGGTGTCGGCGGCGTCGATGGCGGACTCCGACTCGCCCGCGCGGTAGTACGCGTAGATGACGTCGAGCCGCGACTGCCGGGACTCGGCGGCGAACGGGTAGCGCGCCATCAGGGCTTCGTAGATCTTGATGGCGAGCGGGTAATCGGTCTGGATGAGCGCCCGGTGGGCGCGTTCGTAGACCTGGGCCGGGTCGGTCATCGCCTCTTCACGGCTCGCCCGGGTCTTGCAGCCCGTGAGGGTCATGCCGAGGACAATAAATAAGAGTGCCAGGCTACCGGCGGTACGCATTGATCGCATGGAAGGTTTTGCCGTTTCCCGGTGTCTTTAGTTTGAAATGGTCGCCGGACGCGTGAAGTATAGCGGCCCTCGCCAGTTTCGGACCAACAGGTTGACCCCCAAGTTCCAGACCCACCGTGTCGATTTGCCCCCGGAATTCGCCGGCCGGCGCCTCGACCAGGCACTCGCCCAGCTCCTCCCGCAGTACTCGCGCACCCGGATCCAGCGATGGATCGAGGAGGGTGCGGTCCGGGTCAACGGGCTCGCTCCCCGGGCGAGCGACCCCGTGGTCGGGGGCGAAGCGGCATTGGTCGAGGCACGGCTGCCGCCGGAAAGCGGCGTCGCTGCCGAAAAGTTGCCGCTCGACATCGTCCACCAGGACGCCACGTTGATCGTGATCAACAAACCGCCGGGCATGGTGGTGCATCCGGGCGCCGGCAATCGTGAGCACACGTTGCAGAACGCGCTGCTGGCGCACGACGCGAAACTCAAGCGAGTGCCGCGCGCCGGGCTCGTGCATCGCATCGACAAGGACACCAGTGGGTTGTTAGTCGTGGCGCGCACGCTCGAGGCGCATGCGGCGCTCGTGGCGGAGCTGGCCGCGCACGAGATCGAGCGCGAATACCTCGCGGTGTGCACCGGCGCCATGACCGGCGGCGGCACGGTGGACGAGCCCATCGGCCGGCATCGCACGCAGCGTACGAAGATGACGGTGCGCAGCGACGGCCGGCCGGCCGTGACTCACTATCGCATCGAGAAGCGGTTCCGCGCGCACACGCTGACGCGCGTGCGGCTCGAGACCGGGCGCACTCACCAGATCCGTGTGCATCTTGCGCACGTCGGATATCCCCTCGTCGGTGATCCCGCATATGGTGGGCGTCGAAAATTGCCCGCGGGCGCCACGCCCGAGCTCGTGTTGGCCCTGCAGACTTTCCCGCGCCAGGCACTGCATGCGGCGCGGCTCACGTTGACACATCCAAAGTCCGGCAAGCGCGTGTCCTTCGATGCGCCGCTGCCCGGGGACCTCGCGGAGTTGTTGGACGCGCTGGCGCGTGACCTCGCCGTGCAGCGACGATGAACTCGCTGCTGGACATCGACTGGCCACTGCCGCCGGGCGTACACGCCGCATTCACCACGCGGCAGGGCGGCGTAAGCAAGGCGCCGTGGGATTCGTTCAATGTCGCGGCGCATGTCGGCGATGCGCCGCAGGACTTCACCGCGAATCGCGCGAGTTTGAAGGCGATGCTCGCGTTGCCCGCGGAGCCTTCCTGGCTCAACCAGGTGCACGGAGTCGCGGTGTCCGATCTCGACGCGCCGCCAACGGCGATTCCGGCGACTGCCGATGCCGCGGTGACGAAAGGCGCGGGCCGCGTCTGCGTGGTGATGGTCGCGGACTGCCTGCCGGTGCTCTTTGCAAGCCGCGACGGGCAACGCATCGCCGCCGCGCACGCGGGCTGGCGGGGTCTGGCGGCCGGCGTGCTCGAGCGGACCGTGGCGGCTCTCGGTATGCCCGGGAAGCAGCTGACGGCGTGGCTGGGCCCGGCGATTTCCCAGCCGCATTTCGAAGTAGGTGATGAGGTACGCGAAGCCTTCGTCGCGAGTGACGGCGTGGCTGCGGCAGCCTTCATCGCCAACGATCGAGGACGATGGCAGGCGGATCTCGTGGCGCTCGCGCGGCGCCGCTTGAACGCGCTCGGCGTCACCGAGATCAGCGGCGGGCAGTGGTGCACGTTCGCGGATCGGGAGCGGTTCTATTCTCATCGGCGCGACGGCCATCTTCATGCGGGAAAGGGCGGCCGTCTGGCCGCTTTGGTCTGGCGCTCCACCTGAACGCGCCGCACGCCGAAACACATATCGCAGCCTGTCAAAGTTGGGATTCGCGAATTCCCGCGAGGGTGTAGATAGTCACGCGGCCCACCGGCTTCTATCTACATACGCGCGGTATCCGAAGGCAATGGCGAACGAAGGTCCCGCATCATCCGATGGCGCAAGACGCCGCGAAGCCGCGTGGATTGCGGCCACGCTGCTGCTGCTGGTCGCGATCGGCGCCGCTTTCTTCGCCTTGCGTCGTGAGCGCGAGGGAAAGAGTCCCCTGGAGGCCGGTGTCACGCGGACGTCCGCCACGACTGCCAAGGGCGGTGTCGACAAAAGCGCGCTGCCGCCTGCAAATAGTGTGACCGGACGCGCCGTGCGCACCCTTCCCAGGTCTCCAGTCGACCAGCCGTTCGAATTCATCCTCGGACTCTCGCGCGCGGCGTTCGAGGGAGACGGCGAGGCGCAATACCGCATCGCCAAGGAGCTCGACCGGTGCGAGATGACCCTGTCGCTGGTGCGCAAGTCGAGCGATCCGGAAGCGCAGATCTGGAATCTGCCCGCCGGATGGACCCAAAGCATGAAGGAGCGGGCATTCGCGGAATACCAACGCTGCTCGCGGTTGTTGCATGAAGATCCGTTCGCAGGACTTCCACCCCGCACCGGCGGCTACAACATCGCCTACTGGATGTCGCGGGCGACCGATTCAGGTCAGCCGCTGGCGCTGGTGGAGAAAGCGGCCAACACGCTCGATGCGCAGGCCGGCGATCCGGTCAAAGTGGACGGAGAGGCGCGCGCTGAAGCCCGCGAGATGCTGGTGAAAGCGGCGCTGTCGGGAAATCCGGATGCGCTGCTGCTGACGGGTTTCAGGATGCTCGTGTCGAGCGACCCGCGGCGCAAGCTGCAAGGCGCGGCGTGGATGCTGGCGGGTTGCGAGGCGGGCGCGGACTGCGGTTTCGACAGCGCCATCGTTCCGATCTCTATGTGCTACGAGGGCGGCGGGGGATGCACTCCCGGCATGGACGTGCAGTCGATGCTGGGCGTGACACTTGGCCCGGCGGACCTCGCCCGGGCATTCGCGGGCCACGAACGGATCCTCGGAGGATTGCGCGCTCGCGACGCCGAAGCCATTGGCGCGGAACTTGGCTACTAGGCCACGCCCGCGGACCGGGAGATCGCCGCGGCGCGCGTGTTAGCATCGCGGCGCTTTGAACATCCTCCTCTGGATCATCCTCGCCACCCTCGTCTCGGGCGTGCTCTCGGTGCTCGCGGCCGGCATTTTCCTTGTGTTGCCGTCGAAGCAGCGCGAGGCGGCGCTGCCGCACCTGGTGAGCTTCGCTACCGGCGCCTTGTTAGGCGCGGCGCTGCTGGCGTTGATCCCGCACGCCGTGATCGGCGCGGGCAGCGAGCGTGTACACGAGGTCGGAATCGCGCTCATCGCAGGCATCGCGCTGTTTTTCGTGCTCGAGAAGTTCCTGCTCTGGCGCCACTGCCACGACGATCATTGCGACACGCACACCATCACGCTGGCCCACGACCACGGTCACAACCACGATCACGACCACGCCCGCCGCAAGGCCAGCGGTTCCCTGGTGCTGGTGGGTGATGCCTTGCACAACGTGCTCGACGGCGTGCTCATCGCCGCGGCTTTCCTGACCGACGTCCATCTCGGCATCGTGACGGCGCTCGCCATCATGGCGCACGAGATTCCGCAGGAAGTCGGCATCTTCGCGGTGTTGCTGAACTCGGGCGTCGGGCGCGGGCGCGCCGTGGTGCTGAACCTGCTCACCAGCCTCACGGCCGTGATCGGCGGTGTGCTCGGCTACTTCGCACTGGAAAAGACCCTGGCTGCGTTGCCGTTCGCGCTGGCCGTGGCCGCTTCGAGTCTCTTGTATGTGGCGGTGGCCGACCTGATCCCCGGGTTGCATCGCAAAATCGACCCGCGTTCCAGCATCACCCAGGTCGTGTTGATAGGCCTCGGCATCGCGCTGATCGCGTTCGCCGAAAATCACGCCCACTGAGGCACATAGGGGTCCGGCCCTATTGAAAGGTTTGCGCCGGGGCCCCATTTTGGCCGCCTATGCGAATGGACAAACTCACCAGCCGATTCCAGTCGGCCCTTTCCGATGCCCAGTCCCTGGCCGTCGGGCGCGACAACCAGTTCATGGAGCCCGCTCACGTCTTGGGCGCGTTGCTCGACCAGCAGGACGGCAGCACGCGTCCGCTGCTCGTGAAGGCCGGCGCCAATGTGGCGAAGCTGCGCAAGGACGTCGATGCCGCCCTCGACAAGCTTCCCAAGGTGGAAGGGGCGCCGGGCGACGTCCACGTGTCGCAGGATCTCACCCGCCTGCTCAACGTCACCGACAAGCTCGCGCAGCAGCGCAACGACCAGTACATCTCGAGCGAGCTGTTCGTGCTGGCCTCGTTCGAGGACCGGAGCACGCTCGCCAAACTACTGAAGGATGCCGGCGCCTCGAAGGCCGCCATCGAGAAAGCCATCGAGCAGGTGCGCGGTGGTGAAGCGGTGAACGATCCGCAGGCCGAAGAGAAGCGCGGTGCGCTCGAGAAGTACACCGTCGATCTCACGGCGCGCGCGTCGAGCGGCAAGCTCGATCCGGTCATCGGCCGCGACGACGAAATCCGCCGCACGGTGCAGGTGCTCGCGCGCCGCACCAAGAACAATCCGGTGCTCATCGGTGAGCCCGGCGTCGGCAAGACCGCGATTGTCGAGGGCCTCGCACAACGCATCATCAACGGCGAAGTGCCCGAAGGGCTCAAGGGCAAACGCATCCTCGCGCTCGACATGGGCTCGCTGATCGCGGGCGCGAAGTTCCGCGGTGAGTTCGAAGAGCGCCTCAAGGGCGTGCTCAACGATCTTTCGAAACAGGAAGGCCAGGTCATCCTGTTCATCGACGAGTTGCACACCATGGTCGGCGCCGGCAAGGCCGAAGGCGCCATGGATGCGGGCAACATGCTGAAGCCCGCCCTCGCGCGCGGCGAGCTGCATTGCGTGGGCGCCACCACGCTCGATGAATACCGCAAGTACATCGAGAAGGACGCCGCGCTCGAGCGCCGTTTCCAGAAGGTGCTCGTCAACGAGCCGACGGTGGAAGACACCATCGCGATCCTGCGCGGACTGCAGGAACGTTACGAAAACCATCACAAGGTCGAGATCACCGATCCAGCCATCGTGGCCGCGGCGGTGCTCTCGCATCGCTACATCGCCGACCGCCAGTTGCCCGACAAGGCCATCGACCTCATCGATGAAGCCGGTGCGCGCATCCGCATGGAGATGGATTCCAAGCCCGAAGTGCTCGACCGCCTCGAGCGCCGCATCATCCAGCTCAAGATCGAG
>Ga0307499_10000624_pt1 | contig 11664 bp, 3 predicted proteins | sample 13_S_MG_FD_201363 | JGI IMG/M metagenome (GOLD analysis project Ga0307499, IMG submission 201363) | Soil microbial communities from Populus trichocarpa stands in riparian zone in the Pacific Northwest, United States - 13_S | ecosystem: Environmental > Terrestrial > Soil > Riparian zone > Trees... | reverse complement strand
TCACGTCTGGCATGGCTACCTGCCGCAGGTCGGCCCCGGGCAGCGGTACGGGTTCCGGGTGCACGGCCGGTACGAGCCGCAGCACGGCAACCGGTACAACCCGGCGAAGCTGCTGCTCGACCCGTACGCGCGCGCGATCGACGGCCGGCTCACGCTGGACGACGCGATCTTCGGCTACACCGGCGACCCGCACGGCGACCAGGCGGACCCGCGCGACTCGGCGCCGTACGTACCCCGCTCGGTGGTGGTGCACGACGCGTTCCCGTGGGGCGACGAACACCGGCCGCGGGTGCCGTGGGAAGACACCGTGATCTACGAGCTGCACGTGCGCGGCTTCACCATGCGGCACCCGGGCGTGCCGAAGGCGCTCCGCGGCACGTACGCGGGGCTGGCCCACCCGGCCGCGATCGAGCACCTGGTGAACCTCGGCATCACCGCGGTGGAACTGCTGCCGGTGCAGCACTTCGTGCCCGAGCCGGGGCTGCTGCGCCGCGGGCTGACCAACTACTGGGGCTACAACACGATCGGCTTCTTCGCCCCGCACGCCGGCTACGCGTCGGCCGGCACCGCGGGCGAGCAGGTGCGCGAGTTCAAGGCGATGGTCCGGGCGCTGCACGCGGCCGGCATCGAAGTGATCATGGACGTGGTCTACAACCACACCGCCGAGGGCGACGAGGCCGGCCCGACGCTGGCCTTCCGCGGCGTCGACAACGCCGGCTACTACCGGCTGCTGGCCGAGGACCGGCGCCGGTACGCCGACTACACCGGCTGCGGCAACACCCTCGACGTCCGGCACCCGTACGTGCTGCAGCTGCTGATGGACTCGCTGCGGTACTGGGTCACCGAGATGCACGTGGACGGGTTCCGGTTCGACCTGGCGGCCGCGCTGGCCCGCTCGTTCCACGATGTGGACAAGTTGTCCGCGTTCTTCGACGTGATCCACCAGGACCCGGTGGTGTCCGAGGTGAAGCTGATCGCCGAGCCCTGGGACGTCGGCGAGGGCGGCTACCAGGTGGGCGAGTTCCCTCCACTGTGGACGGAGTGGAACGGCAAGTACCGGGACACCGCGCGGTCGTTCTGGTCCGGCGCGCCGACCGGTGTGCAGGATCTCGGCTACCGGCTGACCGGCTCGTCGGACCTGTACGCCGACGACGGCCGCCGCCCGTTCGCCTCGATCAACTTCGTCACCAGCCACGACGGCTTCACGCTGCGCGATCTGAGCACGTACAACCGCAAGCGGAACGAGGCCAACGGCGAGGAGAACCGGGACGGCACCGACGACAACCGGTCCTGGAACTGCGGGGCGGAGGGCGAGACCGACGACCCGGCGGTCAACGCGCTGCGGCTGCGGCAGACCCGCAACATGCTGCTGACCCTGCTGATCGCCACCGGGGTGCCGATGCTGGTCGCCGGTGACGAGCTGCGCCGCACCCAGGGCGGCAACAACAACGCGTACTGCCAGGACAATCCGATCTCCTGGTTGGACTGGGCCGGAATGGACGACAAGGACACGGTCGAGCTGCATGCCCTGGTCCGCCGGCTGATCGCGCTGCGCCGGCGCTCGCCGGTGCTGCGGCAGCGGGCTTTCTTCGACGGCCGGCCGGTGCCGGGCGGCCGCGGCCGCAAGGACCTGGCCTGGTTCCGGCCGGACGGCTTCGAGATGACCGCGGCCGAGTGGCTCTCCCCGGAGACCCGGACGCTGGGCATGTACCTGGACGGCCGCGGCATCCGGCACCGCGGCCCGCGCGGCGAGCGGCTGCTGGACCGGTCCTACCTGCTGGTGCTGCACGCCGGCGACCGGGACGCGGTCTTCCTGCTGCCCACCTCGCCCTGGGCCAGCAACTACGACGTGCTGGTGGACACCGCCGACTCCGGCCCGCCGCCGCCGGCCGCCCGCCGGATCGCCGCCGGCCTCGACCTGCCGGTGCTGGCCCACTCCGCCGTCCTCCTCCGGGCCCGCCGCTAGCCGGCCGCCGCCGTCCACACCCGACGGTCCACCCGCGACGGTCCACCGCGACCGGCCCGATGGAGGGGTCCCCCGTCAGCCGCTGGGGGTGGGGGTCGCGCTGGCCGGGGTCGGCGATGCCGGCGGGCAGGAACCCAGCTCGGTGACGGTGGCGGCCGTGGCCGGTACCAGCGGCAGCGGGATGGCGTAGCCGAAGCAGCGGGTCGCACCGGTCGACCCGAATGCCGCGCTGGACTGGGCGTGCACCGACAACACGACCGAGAGCTGGCCGGCCTCGCGGCGCACCTGCAGGACCCGGCCGGACGAGAGCGCCGCCGCCCGGGCGATCTCCGCGTCGGTGAGGGTGCCGTCCGCGGCGGCCAGCTGGAACTGCTCGGCGGCGTGCCGGGCGCCGCTGCGGACGCCGGCGAGCGCGTCCTCGTCGCCGTGCCGGGCCGACCTGCCGATGCCCCCGAAGAGCCACCCGATGAGGCCGACGGCCAGCAGCACGGCGACGAACGCGCCGCCGGCCAGCCACGAGGCGAACGTGGCTGGCCGGCGGCCCGGTCGGTCGGTGGGTGGGTCGGTCATCCGCCCAAGTATCCGATGTCGCTCAGCCTGGTCTGCACCACGCCGGCGTAGCCGGTCGTCCCCGCCTGGTTCGGGTGGAAGCTCTCCCGGCTCAGGCACGGGTCGGTGGCGAACGGCACCTTGACGCAGACGGCGGCCTTGTCGCCGCTGTGGAAGTCGCCGTCGCTGTTGGGGCCGACCACGATCTTGTTGATCCACTCCGGGTCGTCGCAGCCGCCGTGCCCGACGAACGCCGGGATGGGGTTGGCGACGTCGACCTTGGTGTTCGGAGTGGTGCTGACCCGCACGCTCTGCGCGGTCGCCGCCTCCTTGGTCGCGGTGTAGTTGGCGAGCTGGGCCAGGGCGTCCGCCTCGGTGCCGTCGAAGTACCACGAGCCGGTGCACTTGACCGTCCGGCTGAGTAGCTCGGGGTAGCCGACGAGCAGGATCTGCGCGTTGGGCGCGCGGTTGTGGATCTGGGTCAGGGTGGTGGTGACGTCCGCCTGGGCGGCGTCGATCTTCGCCTTGTAGCGCGGGAGGAAGGTGTCGTCGTTGGCGCAGTTCCCCAGGTCCGCGCACTCGGTCACGGCGTTGACGAAGGCTCCGTCGTCGTTGCCCGAGATCGACAGCATCACCAGCGTGGTGTCGTTGGTGAGGACGCCGGAGTCGACCTGCGGGACCTCCCGGAACTCGCCGTCACCCCACTGGTAGTTGGCCGTGTCGGTCCAGGACGACGGCACCCCCTGCGTCCCGTTGACGTTCCAGTCGGACGCGCCGGAGCAGGCGACGAAGCCGAGCTCGGCCGAGGTGCTGAACGAGTCGGCCAGCGAGCCGAGGCTGGCGGTCGTGCCCGGCAGGGTCAGCTTGCGGCCCCAGGCGTTCCGGCTGCGGTGGCACGCGTTCCACCGGGTCGAGCCGTGGTTGTTGTCGCTCTCGGCGTAGTAGTTGGTGGCGCCCTCGCCGGACGTGTACGAGTCACCGAGCAGGGCGACCACGTGCCGCGGCTTGGCGGCCAGCGGCTGGAACGCCACCGCGTCGAAGGCGATGTCCTCCTCGCCGTACCCCTCCATGGTCTGCGTGCTGAGCTTGACCCGGGGGGTGCCGGCGAACTTGTACACGCCGATCGACACCCAGTTGTTCGCCTGCCGGTTCTGCGGCAGGTAGCGGTGCGCCTTGCCGGCGGCGTCGAACGTGCCGCTGCCCAGGTCGATCTCGTACTTGGCCTGCTGCGTCTGGGCACCGATATCGGGTAGGTGGACCAGCACCCGGCCGTACTGGTTGAGCTGCCGGTTCAGCGTCCAGGTGCCGGTGACCTGCATCGTGGACGAGGCGGACGTGCGGGTGTGGCCGAACCAGAAGTGGCCGCCGAACCCGGCGCCGAGCTGATGGAAGTCGATCTTGGACGGGTAGGCGCCGGTGGCGTCGCTGGCGAAGGTCATGTCGAACTGGCCGGCGCTGGTCCACGTCCGGCTACAGCCCGAGCGGACCACGGGCACCGAGTCCGCGAGGTCGTCGATCACCAGCGCGCCGGACGGCAGCCCGGTCAGCGCGCAGTTCGGCGGGTAGGAGTTGCCGTCGTCCTGGTAGACGAAGCCCGGGTCGAACCGCAGCAGCTCGTTGCCGCAGGTGAGCGAGCAGTTGGACTTCCAGGTGCTGTTCACGAAATGCCACCAGCACAGCAGGTCGTACTGGCCGGCGCTGTTCTTGTGCTGGCAGGGCCCGGCCGGTTCGCCGATGACGTCGGGTGCGTTCGGGGTCTGCTTGGTGCCGTACGCGCAGTTGTTCGAGGCGTCGCAGAACTGCTGCGGCGGCGCCTGCGCCATCCGCCAGTTGTACGCGCCGCTGCCCGGGATCGTCCGGTCGATGGCCGGGTTCGGGTCGGCCACGCCGCCGTTCCACCAGGCCGCCCGGTACCCGGCGACGGTCACGTTCGGCGACTCGATCGAGTTGATCGGGTGCCCGGCCCAGCCGATCACCTTCTCCTCGTACGGCCAGTTCTGCGGGTGCGCCGCGTCGGCGTAGGTGACGTCCAGGAACGCGTCCCGGTTGGCCGGGTAGCGCGGGTTGGCCGGGTTGTTCGCCCAGCCCACGCCCCATGGCGTGCCGTTGTTCGGGTTGTCGTGGAACCCCGAGTTGTACGCCCAGAGCGCGTAGTACCAGTTCTCGATCTTGGCCGAGTCACCGTTGTTGATCGTCATGCCGGCGCCGCGGGTCTGGTTCCACTTCAGCTCGAGGATCTTCACGCCGGCCGCGACGTTCACCGCGAAGTCCAGCGCGACCGCCCGCTGGGTCTGGTACGCGTACGCGGTCTCGCCGGGCTTGGTGTGCCCGGCCAGCCGCATCCCGTCGGTCACCTGGGTCACGCCGTACCCGCAGTCGGCGTCCGCCCACTTGATCGTCCAGTCGTCGTTCGGGTCGGCGTTGTAGATGTTGACGCCGAAGTAGTTGCCGATCAGCGGGTTGGCCGTCACGCCGGGGATGGCGAACCGGGCCGCCTGCCACAGGTTCGACTCCTGCGCCGCCACCCCGAGCATGATCTGGGACGGCACGAACCCGCCGCCGTTCAGCGTCTCGCCCGGGAACAGGCCCTGCGGCGTGTAGGCCGGCATGCCCAGGTTCTTCCAGTTCGCCGGCCGGCTGACCGTCAGCACGTTGCGCACCGCCTGGTCGACGGCCCACTCCACCTGCCGCGGCTTGGGCTGCAACGCCTGGTTCGCCGGGTCGTTGCGGGTCACCGAGCAGTACCGGTCGGCGAAGTCGGCCGGGCTGTGCGGGTCGCCGGCGGCCAGCGCGCCCTTCGGCACGGTCGTCGTCACCGCGGGGCTCAGCTTCTTGCCGGCCGGCGCGACTCCCCCGGGCTGCTCCGTCGCGTCGGTGGGCGCGCTGAACGAGACGGCCTTGCCGGTCACCGCCGACGTCGCGGCGATCTGCACCGGCTGCGCGGCGGTCGGGTCCCAGGTCGGCGCCGTCTTCGCGTCCGGCACGGCGGTCTGGACCGAGGTCAGCACCAGCCGGCCCTGCATCGACGGCTGCGCGCCGGCCGGTGCGGCCAGCAGCGAGACACTCGGCGGCAGCTTCGCCCCGGCCGGCGTGCCCGCGCCCATGACGAACACCCGGCCGGCCTTGCCGGACACCACGTCCTGCCGCGTCAGCGGGCCGGACGCGAGCGTGGTCACCGTCCCCATCGGGATGGCGCCCGCCCCGGCCGGCAGCCTCGGCACCGTGGACCGGCGTACCGCGGCCTGGTCGGTGCCCTGCTGCTCCATGAACACGACACCGCCGTCGGCGTCCACGTTCAGCTTGAACGGGACGCCGGTGGTCGGCGCCAGTACCCGGCGGGTGCCGTCACCGCCGACCCGGACCAGCGCGCCGTTGTCGGCGGCCACGATCCCGGCCGCGGTCGGCACCGCGGAGGTCAGCTGGCCCGGGATCTCGATCTTCTTGCTGAGCTTGCCGGCCGCCGCGTCCAGCGGGATCAGCCGGGTCCTGTGCAGGTCCTCGGTGCCCTCCTGGGTGAGGATCGCGTTCTCGCCGTCGCCGCAGCCCGGGTTGTAGTACGCCAGCGTGGTCATCACCGGCAGCTTGGTCACCGCGCCGGTGCTGAGGTCGACGATCGCGGTGAAGCCGCCCCGGGCGGCCAGGTCGGCCTTGTTGGTGAACGTGCGAGGTGCGTACACGACGACGGCCCGCCGGCCGGACGCGGTCACGCACGCGTTGCCGATCCACTGGTCGGCCTCGATGCCCTGCTCGGCCAGCGTCGCCACCGTCCGCCAGCGGTAGCCCTGCGCGGCGTCGGCCACCAGCAGGTGCAGCCCGTCGGCGTCGCCGATCGTCGTCCACGCCCGGTCGGTGGACGACTGCCAGCCCGCGCCGAGCACGGCATCCCGCTGGGCATCGGGCACGGTGCGCGGTGCCGTCGCCACCGGCGCGCTCGCCGGCAGGTCGACATCCGGCGACGGCACCGCGGGGGCCGCCAGCGCCGGAGCGGCGGACAGCCCGAGCGACAGGGCCAGGCCGGCGACGAGGGTGAGTGGGACGGTACGGCGCCAGAAGCGGCGGTGGGCGGCGTGCGACATCCGGGTCTCCTTGCAGGTGACCGCGAGGGGGTGTGACGCGCCCGCCGGGTCACAACAAAACAGGCGGGCGCCGGACACGCTGCCCTAACCGCGCCGGGCGCGGGTGCACCGGCCCGAGGTCGGCATGACCGTCCGGAGAGCGGTATAACTCGCCGCCGCACGGCCGCGGACCGCCCGGCGGCCGCCGATTGGATCGCCGCCGGGCTCGACCGGCCGGTGCCGGCCCACTCCGCCGTCCCGCTCCGGGCCCGCCGCCGGCCCGTCCCCACCCGATGGTCCACAGGCGACAGTCCACAGTGGAACGGCCGGTGCCGGCGGGGAGCCCCCGCCGGCACCGGCCGTTCCGGTCCGTCGGCTAGGAACTGAAGGGCGGGTCGCTCGGCAGATCCTTGTCCAGGCAGAAGTGGGCGTGCGCCGGGTTGATCCCCGCGTCCTGCGGGATCGGTGCGGGCGAGATCCCCCACGGGTTACCGGACTGATCCGTGGCCGCGCCGCAGTCGCCGAACGGGTTCGGCCACAGCGGGAAGTCCTGGTTCGGGTCCGGCAGCGCGGAGAAGTTGTGGAAGTTGCCCCTGATCACCGGCTGGTTGCTGTTGGAGAAGTTGCCGTTCAGGTCGATCGCCCGACCGTTGTGGTAGAAGTACTGGTCGATCGGCCAGCTCACCCGCAGCAGCGGCCGGTTCGAGTTCTTCTGGATCGTCCCGTCGGTGCAGGCCCGGTAGTTCAGCTCCGCCCAGATCGGCGGTGCCTGGGTCAGCACGGTCGCGTTCACGCCCGGGATGGCGCCGGGGTTGAAGAACGTGTCCTGCACGTCCTCGGCGAGGTCCAGCACCTTCGACGGCACCATGTCGCTGTCTTCCATCCGGCTGATCCAGTTGTCGAACGCGTCGGACGGGCCGTCCTCGCCGAGCATCGGCCGGTAGCCGTCCACCCCGCCGGCCACCCCGAGCACCGCGACGCAGGTCGCGTTGGTCGTGGTCGGCGTCGAGGTGTTGTCGGTCAGCACCGGTGCCTTGCCGGCGTAGGCGTACGCCCGGGCCGGCAGGTCACCGTTCACGTCCGGGTTGGTGCTGTCCCAGGCGTGGTCGTGCACGTTCAGGTCCTGGATCCGGTAGTCCAGGTTCGGTGGCGAGATCGCGTACGTCTGGCTGATCGCCGCGAACAGGTCCAGCAGGAACTGCGGCAGGTGGGTGTTGCCGAGCAGGTGCTCGTAGTTGACGAACTCGCTGCCGGAGATGATCTTGCCGTCGCTGCCGACCACGTAGGAGATCGTCGACTTCTCCCGCATCTTGATGTTGTCCGGATCGTCGAACCGGGCCGGCCGCTGATCGGTCGCCGGCCGGTCGAGGTAGGAGTTCGAGAAGCCGATCCACTTGGCGATGCTGTTCCCGTCCGGGTGGTTCACCAGGTCGGTGCCCGCGGCCAGCACCTGGGCGCGCCAGCTGTTGGCCCAGGCCTTCACCTTCGGCAGCAGGCAGTCCCCCACAAACTCAGGGGGGCAGTCCGGCATCGCCAGGATGTCGTTGACGTTCGAGGTGGCCCAGTCGTACAGGGCCTGCCGGCTCTTGATCGGGCCGGAGATCCAGGAGCTGGGCGCGGCGGTGTCGATGTTGGTGTTCTCGTCGAACACCGACACGACCTCGACCGAGTCCTCCTTGTAGGTGCCGGTGATCGGGACGAAGGCCACCGCGTCGAAGGCGATGTCCTGGTCGCCGCTGCCGTCCGCGGCGACCGAGGTGAGGTCGACCTCGGGCGTGCCGTTGAACATGAACGCGCCCAGGTTCACCCAGCGATTGCCGGAGCCCGGCTGCTTGATCACCCGGACCCGGTCACCGTTCGCGGTCTTCACCACGTACCGGGCGTTGTTCGTCTGGGTCGCGATGTCCGGCAGCGCGACCAGGATCCGCATCGGGCCGTTCCGGGTGGTGTTCAGCTTCCAGGCCGCGTTCACCTCGAGCTTGCCGCCCTCGGCGCCCGCGGTCCTGGTGTGGGTGAACCAGAAGTGCCCGCCGAAGCCGGCGCCGAGCTGGTGGGTGTCCATCTTGCCGGGGTACTGGCTGGCGCTGTCCGGCTTGAAGGTGAAGCTGAACGTGCCGGCGTTGGTGAAGTTGTGCGTACAGCCGGTCCGGACGATCGGCGTGCTGTCCGGCACGTCGTCCACGATCTGGGCGCCGGCCGGCAGCCCGCCCAGCCCGCAGTTCGGCGGGTAGGAGTTCCCGTCGTCCTGGTAGGCGAACCCGGGGTCGAACCGCAGCAGTTCGATGCCGCAGGTCTGGTTGCAGTCGGATTTCCAGGTGTTGTTCACGTTGTGGTACCAGCACTGCAGGTCGTACTGGCCGGCGCTGTTCTTGTGCTGACACGGCCCGGCCGGCTCACCGACCACGTCCGGCGCGTTCGGCGTCTGCGAGGTGCCGTAGGCGCAGTTGTTCGTGCTGTCGCAGAACTGCCGCGGCGGGGCCTGCGCGGTACGCCGGTTGTAGGCGCCGGAACCCGGGGTGATCCGGTCGATGGTGGGGTCAGGGCTCAGCACGCCGCCGTTCCAGGAAGCGGCGCGGTACCCGACGACCAGCACATTCGGCGACTCGATCGACTGGATCGGGTGCCCGGCCCAGCCGATCACCTTCTCCTCGTACGGCCAGTCCTGCGGGTGCGCCGCGTCGCCGTACGTGACGTCCAGGAACGCCTCGCGGTTCGCCGGGTAGTGCGGGTTGGCCGGGTTGTTCGCCCAGCCCACGCCCCATGGCGTGCCGTTGTTCGGGTTCACGTGGAACCCGGAGTTGTACGCCCACAACGCGTGGTACCAGTTCTCGATCTTCGCGGAGTTGCCGTTGTTGATGGTCATGCCGGCGCCCCGGACCTGGTTCCACTTCAGTTCGAGGATCTTCAGGCCGGCCGCGACGTTCACCGCGAAGTCCAGCGCGACCGCGCGCTGGGTCTGGAACGGGTAGGCGGTCTCCCCGGGCTTGGTGTGCCCGGCCAGCCGCATCCCGTCGGTCACCTGGGTCACGCCGTAACCGCAGTCGGCGTCCGCCCAGCTGATCGTCCAGTCGTCGTTCGGGTCGGAGTTGTAGATGTTGTTACCGAAGTAGTTGCCGATCAGCGGGTTCGCGGTCACGCCCGGGATGGCGAACCGGGCCGCCTCCCACAGGTTCGACTCCTGCGCCGCCACGCCGAGCATGATCTGCGGCGGCACGAAGCCGCCGCCGTTGAGCGTCTCGGGCGGGAACAGCCCCTGCGGCGTGTACGCCGGCATCCCCAGGTTCTTCCAGTTCGCCGGCCGGCTCACCGTCAACACGTTCCGGACGGCCTGGTCGACCGCCCACTCCACCTGCCGCGGCTTGGGCTGCATCGCCTGGTTCGCCGGATCGTTGCGCGGCACCGAGCAGAACCGGTCGGCCAGGTCGGCCGGGCTGTGCGGGTCGCCGGCGGCCAGCGCGCCCTTCGGCGCGGTCGTGGTGAGCGCCGGGGTCAGCCGCTGCCCGGCCGGTGACACCTCCTGCAGCTGGGACCCGGCGTCGGTCGGGGTGCTGAACGAGATCGCCCGGCCGGTGGCCAGCGCGGTCGCCGTGATCTTCACCGGCTGCGCCGCGGTCGGGTCCCAGGTCGATGCGGTCTTCGCGTCCGGCATCGCGGTGTCGACCGCGGTGACCAGCAGCTTGCCCTGGGTCGACAGCTGCGAACCGACCGGTGCGGCCAGCAGCGAGACGCTGGCCGGCAGCTTGGCGGCGGCCGGCTTGCCGGCGCCGGTGACGAACACCCGCCCGGCCCGGCCGGACACCACGTCCTGCCCGGCCAGCGGACCGGAGGTCAGGGTGCTGACCGTGCCCATCGGGATGGCGGCCACCCCGGCCGGGATCTTCGGCACGGTGGAGCGGCGGACCAGCGCCTGGTCGGTGCCGTGCTGCTCCATGAACACCACACCGCCATCGGCGTCCACGTTCAGCTTGAACGGGATTCCCGCGGTCGGCGCCAGCACCCGCCGGGTGCCGGTGCCGTCGACCCGCACCAGCGCGCCGTTGTCGGCGGCCACGATCCCGGCCGGGGTCGGCACCGCGGACGTCAACTGACCCGGGATCTCGATCTTCGCGCTCAGTTTGGCGGACGCGGCGTCCACCTGGACCAGCCGGGTCTGCCCCAGGTCCTCGCCGCCCTCCTGGGTGAGCACCGCGTCCTCACCGGTGCCGCAGCCAGGGTTGTAGTACGCGAGCGTGGTCATCACCGGCAGCTTGGTCACCGCGCCGGTGCTCAGGTCGACGATCGCGGTGAAGCCACCCCGAGCGGCCAGGTCGGCCTTGTTGGTGAAGGTCCGCGGCGCGTACACCACCACGGCCCGCCGGCCGGACCCGGTCACGCAGGCGTTGCCGATCCACTTGTCGGCCTCGAATCCCGGCTCGGACAGCGTCGCCACCGTCCGCCAGGCGTAGCCCGCCGCCGCGTCGGCAACCAGCAGGTGCAGGCCGTCGGCGTCGCCGTTGGTGGTCCAGGCCCGGTCGGTGGACGTCTGCCAGCCGGCGCCCAGCGCGGCGTCCCGCTGCGCGGCCGGCACGCTGGCCGGCGCGGTCGCGGTCGGCACACTGGCCGGCAGGTCAACGTCCGGCCCCGGCACCGGCGGCGCCGCGATGGCCGCGCTGGCTCCACCCAGCACCACGCCCACCGTGGCAGCGACCGCGACCAGCACGCGACCGATCGGACTGCCGCGCCTGCGGCGACCCCGGGCAACACGCATCCAGACCACTCCTCGCGGAAATTCGACACAGGACGAGGCCAGCGCACAGGGCAGTTCGCATCGGGCGCTGGCCTCGGTCGACATGCTGCCTCAACCAGGCGGCCGCGGGCTGATCGTCACGAGATCGGCATGACCCCACCGAAACCGGTATAACTTCCAACCGCTAACGCGGACCGAATCAGGCGGCAGCCCAGGTCGGCGATCGGCCGCCGTACAGCGGCCGGCCGCCGGGCGGGAGGGGCCCGCCCGGCGGCCGCCAGGTTCCGAACGCGACGGTCAGGACGCGACGGTCACCACGCCGAGCTCCGCCGGCGCGGCGAGCAGGTCGTTGTGCGGCAGCACCCGCA
>Ga0307499_10000623_pt1 | contig 11665 bp, 7 predicted proteins | sample 13_S_MG_FD_201363 | JGI IMG/M metagenome (GOLD analysis project Ga0307499, IMG submission 201363) | Soil microbial communities from Populus trichocarpa stands in riparian zone in the Pacific Northwest, United States - 13_S | ecosystem: Environmental > Terrestrial > Soil > Riparian zone > Trees... | reverse complement strand
ACGCCAACATCATCGTCGGCGCTACCTTCGACGAAAACCTCGACGGCATCATCCGCGTCTCCGTCGTCGCCACCGGCATCGAGCAGGCGCAGATCGCGCGCAATGCCGCCGCCGCCCCGGCGGTCGCGACCACTGCGACCGCCCCGGCCGCCGCCGCCTCGCCCGACAACCGTCTGGCCGAACTGACCGCCCGGCTGCGCGCCGACAATGCGCGCCTGGCCGAACGCGCCCAGAAGCTCGAACCCGCGTCCGCGCCGCAGGCGATTGCTGCGGCTCCCGCACAGGCCTACGTCGCGCCGGCGCAACGTTCGTCCAGCAATGTCGAGCGTGCGGCGCTCGCCGCGATCGCCGCGGCGGTCGATACGCCGCAACAGGCGCCGATCCAGCCGGCGTCCTATGGCGACGTCACGGTCCGCCCGATCGCGCAGAAGCCGACCCTGTTCCCGGACCACAACGAGGCCGCCCGCGTCGAGCCCGAGCAGCCTGCGACGCCCGAAACCTTCATCCCGCAGGCGGCGGAACGTGCGCCGCTCCGCGCCCCGCGGATGCCGAAATTCGAGGAACTCCCGATGCCGGCGCAGGCCGAGATCCGGCAGGCCCGCGGCGACGCAGAGGACGAGCATCCGCAGAAGTCCAAGCTGTCGCTGTTGCAGCGGCTCGCCAATGTCGGCCTCGGCCGCCGCGACGAAGAGACCGAGCCGCCGATCGCGGCCCGCGCCTCCGGCCCTGCGATGGCGCCGCTGCCCGAACGCAAGCCGCAGCGTACGAATCAGGATCCGGTATCCGAGTATGCAAAGCGCCCGGCACCGCAGGGTTTGGACGCCCATGGGCGCCCGGCACCTGTTGCCCCGGCGCCACAGGGCGACGACCATCTTGATATCCCGGCCTTCCTCCGGCGCCAGGCAAACTGAGTTTTGTTACAATAGAAGTGATCCAAAGGGCCCCGCCTGGAACAGCCGGGGCCCTTCTCTTATGGGTGGTGCCGAGTCTGATTCATCCGGTCAACCAACTGATTTTAAATGATTAATTATTCATTTCGTGATCGGATAGATCCGCTGAAATGGCCTCAGGCCGCGTTCCAATTGGGTTAACCCTTGGCGCGATTGCGGCAGAGATGGGGTAACAATCCGTAAAGAAGCGTGAGTTGGCGCGCTTTGGGAAATGACTATGGTCTGCCGTGACTTGGGGATGCCTAGAAGGCGAATCGGCGCTTACGCGCAGTTCCTGTCTTTAGGTTAAGTCGGGTAGTGGGCGATTATCGATGAAATTCAGCCGTCAAACCACGCTTCGATCGCAAGCCACCGTAACGGGTGTTGGCGTTCATTCCGGTTTGCCTGCCAGCCTGACGCTTGGACCTGCACCTGTAGATGCGGGTTTTATTTTTGTCCGCACCGGCCTTGATGAAGCGGACCGCGAAGTTCCCGCCATCGCGGCATCCGTCACTGCCACCGATCTGGCCACCGTGCTCGGCGACCGCGAAGGCCCGCTGGTTTCCACCGCGGAACACGTGCTCGCCGCCCTGCGCGGCATGGGCGTCGACAACGCCATCATCGAAGTCGACGGGCCCGAAGTTCCGATCATGGACGGCAGCGCGGCAGCTTTCGTCGCCGCCATCGACCAGGCCGGCATCGTCACCCAGTCGGCCTCCCGCCGCTTCATCCAGGTGCTGCGGCCGGTGCGGGTCGCGATCGGCGACAGCTTTGGCGAGTTGCGCCCGCATGCCGCCGGGTTCCGCGTCGAGGTCGAGATCGACTTCGCCAATCCCGTAATCGGCCGGCAGAATTTTTCGCTCGATCTTAATCCCGAGAGCTTCCGTCGCGAGGTTTCCCGCGCCCGGACGTTTGGCTTCATGAACGACGTCGCGCGGCTCTGGAGCGCCGGCTTTGCGCGGGGTGCCTCTTTCGAGAATACGGTGGTGCTCGACGAAAACCGCCTGCTCAACGCTGAAGGGCTGCGCTTTGCCGACGAATGCGCCCGCCACAAGGCGCTGGACGCGGTTGGCGATCTGACCCTGGCTGGTTTGCCGCTGCTTGGCGCCTACCGCTCGGTGCGCGGCGGTCACAAGCTGAACCACGCCGTGCTGACGGCCCTGCTGGCCGATCGCAGCGCCTGGCGGGTGGTCGAGGCCGAACCGGCACGCCGTCCCCGTGGCCTTGTCGAGGCCGGCGCGGGCATGGTGGGCAGCTTGATCGCCCCGGCCTATGGCCCGGACGTGTCCTGACTTTCGCCTTCGAAATGTCCCGACTTTCGTCTTCGAAATGTCCTGACTTTTGCTTGTGAATCGATTCTGACTTTGCAGGCCTTTTTAGCGCCGGACAGGCGCCTTTTCTGTAATAACCACAACTGGTAACGCCGCCGTCCGGCCGCCTTAATCCGGGCGAATTGGCTACGTATTCGGTTGGTTGAGGACCATTTTTCGGCTACAGAGGCCTGCGGTTGCACGACAAGGCACCACAGGGGACGGGGAATATGACGTCCATGATCGCGGTTCAGGGACGGGCGGGCTCAATCATCAACCGCATCAAAGGCGTCAGGTCACAGATTCCATGTCGGCACAGCGTATGACGCTCGAACCACGCAAATCACTCAGGCTTTCCGGCCTCGCCGGGGTCGGACGCTCGCTGCGGCTGGCGGCAGGCCTGATTGTGCTCGCGATTCCCTTGAGTGGATGCGGCACCGGCGCGCTGTGGGACAAGTTCACCGCCAAGGACGACACCTTCAACGAGGAGCCGGCCGACAAGCTCTACAATGAGGGCTTGTACCTGATGAACCAGCGCAAGGATAACAAGGCGGCGTCGAAGAAATTCGAGGAAGTCGACCGCCAGCATCCCTATTCCGACTGGGCGCGCAAATCGCTGCTGATGTCGGCCTATTCCTTCTACAATCAGGGTGACTATGACAGCTGCATTGGCGCGGCCACCCGTTACGTCACGTTGCATCCCGGCAGCTCGGATGCGGCCTACGCACAATATCTGATCGCGGCCTCGCATTACGACCAGATCCCGGACATCTCGCGCGACCAGGGCCGCACCGAAAAGGCGATCGCTGCGCTGGAAGAGGTGATTCGCAAATATCCGACTTCCGAATACTCGAACGCCGCCAAGGCCAAGCTCGAAGGCGCGCGCGACCAGCTTGCCGGTAAGGAATTGGATGTCGGCCGCTATTATTTGGATAAGCGCGACTTCACCCCGGCCATCAATCGCTTCAAGACCGTGGTCACCCGCTATCAGACCACGCGCCATGTCGAGGAGGCGCTATTCCGTCTCACCGAGGCCTATATGGCGATAGGCATTGTCGGCGAGGCACAGACGGCAGCGGCCGTGCTAGGGCACAATTTTCCCGACAGCCGCTGGTACAAGGACGCCTATAATCTTGTAAAGTCGGGCGGTGTCGAGCCGAGCGAGAACAAGGGTTCCTATATTTCCAGGGCCTTCAAGAAGATGGGTCTCGGAGGCCTTCCGAATATTGGGTCTCGGGGGTAGTGGAGCGGATTTGAGATTCGCCCGGTACCTGCGCCCGGTACTTGCCGCGGCTTCGTGAAGCGAATGTCAAATCCTTAGAGCTCCACTACCAGCTCAAAATTTGCTAGTGGTCCTTTTGATTCTTACATTCGCACAAGGTGGCCCCCCGAACGGGGAGCGAATGTTAGAATCGGACCACTAGGAATTTACTTCGCATGCTGGCGCGTCTGTCGATCCGTGACATCGTCCTGATCGAACGGCTCGATATCGAATTTTCCCGTGGCCTCGCGGTGCTGACCGGCGAGACCGGCGCGGGCAAATCCATCCTGCTCGACGCTTTCGCGCTGGCGCTCGGCGGCCGCGGCGATTCGGGCCTGGTCCGCCATGGCGCGGAGCAGGGCCAGGTGACCGCCACCTTCGACATCCCCAAGGGCCATCCGGCGGCAAGAATCCTGTCCGAGAACGGGCTCGACGACACCGGCGAGATGATTCTCCGCCGCGTGCAGCTTGCCGATGGCCGCACCCGCGCCTTCATCAACGACCAGTCGATCAGCGTGCAGACCCTGAAAGCGGTCGGCGCCGCGCTGGTCGAGATCCATGGCCAGCATGACGAGCGCGCGCTGGTCGACGCCTCGACGCACCGGCAGTTGCTCGACGCCTTTGCCGGGCTGGAGAAGGAGGTCGCGGCGCTGGAGGCGCTGTGGGAGACGCGGCGGACCGCCAATCAGGCGCTCGACGAACATCGCGCCAGCATGGAACGCGCCGCGCGCGAGGCGGACTATCTGCGCCACGCCGCCGACGAACTGAAGACACTGAAGCCGAAGGACGGCGAGGAGACGGCGCTTGCCGGGCGCCGCACCATCATGATGCAGGGCGAGAAGATCGCAAGCGACCTGCGCGAGGCGCAGGAGGCGGTCGGCGGCCCCCATTCGCCGGTGCCGGCGCTGGCCGCCGCGGTACGCCGCTTGGAACGCCGTGCCGCCAATTCGCCGGCGCTGGTCGAGCCGGCGGTGAGGGCGATCGATATCGCGATCAACGCGCTGGAAGAGGCCGACCAGCATCTCAGCGCCGCCCTGGTCGCGGCCGATTTCGATCCCGCTGAGCTGGAACGCATCGAGGAGCGGCTGTTCGCGCTGCGCGCCGCCTCGCGCAAATATTCGACGCCGGTCGATGGGCTGGCGGCGCTGGCCGCCAAATTCGTCGCCGATGTCGCGCTGATCGATGCCGGCGCGGATCGGCTGAAGAAGCTGGAGGCCACCGCTGATGAGGCCGACCAGCGCTATGGTGCGGCGGCGGCGAAGCTGTCCGCTGCGCGAACCAAGTCCGCCGAGAAGCTCAACAAGGCGGTCAATGCCGAACTGGCGCCGCTGAAGCTCGAACGCGCAAAATTCATGACGCAGGTCGAAACGGACGCGACGTCGCCGGGGCCGCAGGGCATCGACCGCGTCGAGTTCTGGGTGCAGACCAATCCCGGCACCAAGGCGGGCCCGCTGATGAAGGTCGCTTCCGGCGGCGAGCTGTCGCGGTTCCTGCTGGCGCTCAAGGTGGTGCTGTCCGACCGCGGTTCGGCGCCCACGCTGGTGTTCGACGAAATCGATACCGGCGTCGGCGGCGCGGTGGCGGACGCGATCGGCGCGCGCCTGGCGCGGCTGGCCGGCCAGGTCCAGGTGATGGCGGTCACGCATGCGCCGCAGGTGGCCGCCCGCGCCAACCAGCATCTCCTGATTTCCAAGGACGCGCTCGACAAGGGCAAGCGCGTCGCCACCCGCGTCAACGCACTTGCCGCCGACCACCGCCGCGAGGAAATCGCCCGCATGCTGGCGGGCGCGGAGATCACGGCGGAAGCACGCGCCGCGGCGGAGCGGCTCTTGCGCGCGGCGACGGCGTAGCGGTGGCGCGCGATCATGGCTGTGAAAGCAAAGAAGCCGCTGGTTGACGTCGTCAAGCTGACCAAGGCCCAGGCCAAGGTCGAGCACATGCGGCTTTCGCTGGAGCTCGAGGCGCACAACGAGCGCTACTACCAGAAGGATGCGCCGACCGTTTCGGACGCCGCCTACGACGCGCTGCGCCAGCGGCTCGAGGCGATCGAGGCGAAATTTCCCGACCTCGTCACGACGGATTCGCCGACGCAGAAGGTTGGCGCCGCGCCCGCGCGCGGCTTTGCAAAGGTGCAGCATGCCGTTCCCATGCTGTCACTCGGCAACGCCTTCAGCGATGAAGACGTCACCGAATTCGTCGATCGCATCCGGCGCTTTCTCAAGCTCGATGCCGAGCATATTCCGGCGCTGGTCGCCGAACCGAAGATCGACGGCCTGTCGCTGTCGCTGCGCTACGAAAATGGCGAACTGGTTCGCGCCGCGACCCGTGGCGACGGTTTTACCGGCGAAGATGTCACCGCCAACGTTCGCACCATCAAGGACATTCCGCATACGCTGAAGGGTCGCGATATTCCGGCGGCCTGCGAGATGCGCGGCGAAGTCTACATGCTCAAGAAGGACTTTCTCGAGCTGAACAAGAAGCAGGCCGAGGCCGATGACACCGTGTTCGCCAATCCGCGCAATTCGGCGGCGGGTTCGCTGCGCCAGAAGGATGTCTCGATCACCGCCTCGCGGCCGCTGAAATTCTTTGCCTATACCTGGGGCGAGATGAGCGAGCGTCCGGCCGATACGCAGCACGGCATGCTGGCGTGGATGGACAAAGCCGGCTTTGTCGTCAATCCGCGAACGACGCTTTGCAAGGATGTCGACGCCGTCCTGGAATTCTACAGTAAGATCGGCGAGGAGCGCGCCTCGCTCGGCTACGACATCGACGGCGTGGTCTACAAGGTCGACCGGCTCGACTGGCAGGATCGCCTCGGTTTTGTTTCGCGCAGCCCGCGCTGGGCGATCGCGCATAAATTCGCGGCCGAGCAGGCGACCACGATCCTCAATGGCATCGATATCCAGGTCGGTCGAACCGGCGCGCTGACACCGGTGGCGCGGCTCGAGCCGGTCACCGTCGGCGGCGTCGTCGTGTCGAACGCGACGCTGCACAACGAGGACTATATCAAGGGCATCGGCAACGACGGTAATCCGATCCGCGACGGTGTCGACCTCCGCGTTGGCGACACCGTCGTCGTGCAGCGCGCCGGCGACGTGATCCCGCAGGTCGTCAGCGTCGTCATTGACAAGCGGCCGAAGAACGCCAAGCCGTACAAGTTTCCGGAGACGTGCCCGGTCTGCGGCAGTCATGCCGTCCGCGAGGAAGACGAGGCGGTGCGCCGCTGCACCGGTGCGCTGATCTGTCCGGCGCAGGCGATGGAGCGGCTGAAGCATTTCGTCTCGCGGCTGGCGTTCGATATCGACGGCCTCGGCGACAAGCAGATCCAGGAGTTCTACGAGGACGGTCTCGTCATGTCGCCGGTCGACATTTTCACGCTGCAGAAGCGCGATGCCCGCTCGACCAGCAAGCTGATGGCGCGCGAGGGCTATGGCGAGACCTCGGTGCGCAATCTGTTCAATGCGATCGACGCCCGTCGCGCGATCGAGCTGCACCGCCTGATCTTCGCGCTCGGCATCCGTCACGTCGGCGAAGGCAATGCAAAACTGCTGGCGCGGCATTACGGTACGATCGAGAATTTTCGCGAGGCGATGCTGGCCGCCGCCAAGGGGACAAAGGACGAAGAGAATACCACCGAGGCCTATCAGGACCTCAACAACATTGGCGGCGTCGGCGAGATCGTCGCGGATGTCGTGGTGGAATTCTTCGCCGAACCGCGCAATGTGAAGGCGCTCGGCGAACTGCTGCGCGAGATCGAGGTGAAGCCGGCCGAACAGCCGCGCAAGAGCTCGCCGGTTTCGGACAAGACCGTGGTGTTCACGGGCTCGCTGACCAAGTTCACCCGCGACGAAGCCAAGGCGATGGCGGAGCGGCTTGGCGCCAAGGTCGCGGGTTCGGTGTCGAAGAAGACGGATTATGTCGTGGCCGGCGAGGATGCCGGGTCCAAGCTGACGAAAGCGCGCGAGCTTGGCGTGGCCGTGCTGACGGAAGACGAGTGGCTGAAGCTGATCGGGGAGTGAGCGGCGCGCTCTCTCCCGTATAAAAGGTGTCGTCACCCGTGCAGGCGGGTGACCCAGTATTCCAGAGACGGCGTGATGGCCCGAGAAGCCGCGGCGTACTGGATCCCCCGCCTTCGCGGGGGACGACAGCGGAGAGTGAGGCGCTGACGTTGCCTGCAACCCTCACAACATCCCGCTCTCTTCCTCCTCCGCCTTCTTGATCAATTCCTCGCTGACCACGACGCTGCCCCGCGGCACGAGAAAGAACATCGCCGACGCGCAGGCGATCGAGAGCGCGAAGATCGCGGCCGTCAACGGCAGCGTGGTGGTGGAATGGCCGCCGAGATAGGCGCCGAATTGCGAGACCAGCGCGCCGATGCCCTGCTGCAGAAAGCCCATCGCGCCCGCGGCGGTGCCGGCGGCTTCGGGACGCACGCTGATGGCGCCGGCGGCGGCGTTGTTCATCACGAAGGCGTTGGCGACCATGACGATCATCTGGGTGCCGAACAGCCAGAGCGGAGCCTGGTTGGTTCCGGTCAGGCTCAACACAAGATTCAGCAGCGCGCCGCCGAATTGCAACGCCAGGCCGAACCAGATCAGCTTCTCCAGCGAATGGCGCGGCGCGAAGCGGACGCAGAACAGGTTGCCGACCAGATACGCAAATCCGGTCGTCGCGAACCATGCGCCGTATTCGGCGGTGGTGCGCCCCATCTGCGTCACCACGATGTAAGGCCCGCCGCCGGCAAAGGTGAAGATGATCTGGGAGGCCAGCACCTGGCACAGCACATAGCCGAGAAAGGCGCGGTCGCGGACCAGCTTGCCGACGTCGCCGCGGAAGCTGCTGCTCGTCCCGCGGTCGCGGCGCGTCTCGGGCAGCGCAAGGGCGATCAGGACCGCGACGCTGATCGAGGCTACGGTAATGAAATAGAAGATCGCGCGCCAGCCGAACGCGGTCTCCAGCAGGCCGCCGACCAGCGCGCTCAGCATCTGCGCCGTCATCATCACCCCGATGACGAGGCTGATCATCGAGCTGATGCGGTCGCGGCTGTAGAGATCGCGGATGATGGCGCGGCTCACCACCATGCCGGTGGCGCCGCCGAGCGCTTGCAGGAAGCGCGCGGCGATCAGTTGCGGCAGCGTCTGCGCCAGCGAGCAGCCGATGCTCGCCGCCACCATCAGCGCGAGGCCCGCGAGCAGCACCGGCCGGCGGCCGAACTTGTCCGACAGCGGCCCCATGATGAGCTGCGAGCAGGCGATGCCGACCATGTAGAGCGACACCGTCATCTGCGCGACGGAAATGTCGCCGCCGAACGTCGTCGCCAGCACGGGCAGCGCCGGCACCAGCATATAGAGCGAGATCGGCGCGACGCCGGTCATCGCGACCAGCATCAGCAGCATGATCTTCGAGGTCGCAACGGCGTCCGCCGCCGCGCCGGGCGGCTTGCCCACGACGCCGTGCATTTAGTCCAGATCCCTGATGGTTGAAGATTCTGTTGGTTGAATCAGACTGTAGCGCGATGGCTCATGGCGGATACGGGCGTTTCAGCATGCGGCCATGCCGAATTCGGGAGGCGGGCGGGCTCGCGTTCCGTCGCGCGAAACAACCTCCCCTGTCATCATCCGCGAAAGCGGATGATCCAGTAGGATGGGTGGAGCGAAGCGATACCCATCGCCACGCACTCCGGCATTGATGGGTATCGCTTCGCTCCACCCATCCTACGGCTTCAGGTAATGATTAAAGCGGCAGCAGCGCCGCGGTCGCTTCATCCAGCCACAGCTTGGTGGCGTTGTCGTCGAGATGCGGGCGCACCGCGCGGTTGACGCGCTCATGGTAGTCGTTCAGCCATTTCAGCTCTGTCGCGCTCAGCATATTCACGTCGATCAGGCTGCGGTCGATCGGCGCCAGCGTCAGCGTCTCGAAGGCATTCACCGGCTTCTCGGCGCCCGCGACGTCAATGCCGATGACGAGTTCGAGGTTCTCGATCCGGATGCCGTAGGCGTCGGTCTTGTAATAGCCGGGCTCGTTGGAAAGGATCATGCCGCGCTTCAAAGGCGTGGTGCCGAGTTTCGAGATGCGTGCCGGACCTTCATGCACCGACAGATAGCTGCCGACGCCATGGCCGGTGCCGTGCTCGAAATCGAGGCCGGCTTGCCACAAAAATTGCCGCGCAAAGGAGTCGAGCTGCGCGCCGGTGGTGCCGTCGGGAAAGATCGCGCGCGCGATCGCGATGTGTCCGCGCAGCACGCGAGTAAAGCGGTCGCGCATTTCGTTTGATGGCGTGCCGATCGCGATCGTGCGGGTGACGTCGGTGGTGCCGTCTTCGTATTGCGCCCCGGAATCGATCAGCAGGAGATCGCCGGGCGAAATCCGCCGGTTGCTCTTGCGGGTGACGCGGTAATGCACGATCGCGCCGTTCGGCCCGGTTCCGGCGATGGTCGGGAACGAAACATCCTTCAACGCGCAGGTCTGGCGCCGAAAGGTTTCCAGCGCCTCGACGGTGTCGATCTCGGTCAGCGCGCCGGACGGCGCCTCGCGGTCGATCCAGGCGAGGAAGCGCGTCAGCGCCACCGCGTCGCGCTGGTGCGCGGTCCGCGTCCCCTCGATCTCGGTGAGGTTCTTCACCGCCTTCAACAGGCTTACCGGATCGCTGCCGCGCACCGGCTTACCGCCGGCGCCGGCGATCAGGCGGCTGAGCGCGTCCGCGGCGGTGGCGCTGTCGAGGGCGATCGCGGCGCCGCTGCGCGCGAGCGCGGTCAGATCCGGCACCAGCGCATCGGGCTCCCGGACGTCGGCGGATTGTTCGAGATGGTCGCGGGTCAGGTTGGAAAGCTTGCGGTGGTCGATGAAGACGGTGGGGCGGCCGTCCTTCGGCACCAGTGCATAAGACAAAGGCAGCGGCGTGTGCGAGACGTCGGCGCCGCGCACGTTGAAGGTCCAGGCCACCGCGTGGCTGTCCGACAGCACCAGCGCATCGGCCCCGAGCCGGTGGATCTCGAGCCGGATCCGCTTGAGCTTTTCGGCCTCGATCTCGCCGGAAAACTGCACGCCATGAACCGAAACCGGGCCGAGCGGCGGGGCCGGGCGCTCGGTCCACACCTGGTCCAGCGGGTTGCTGTCGACTGCGATCAGCTCCGCACCCGTCTTGGTGCAGGCGGCGGCCAGACGCTCGGCTGCCGCGGAAGTGTGCAACCACGGGTCAAAACCTAGGCGGTCGCCGGCCACAAGGTGCTTGGCCAGCCAGTGTTCCGGCGGCGGATCGGCCAGCGGCTCGATATGCCAGGCCTTGCGGTCGACCTGCTTGGCGGCCTGCAGCGTGTAGCGGCCGTCGACGAAAACGGCGGCCTCGCGCGTCAGGACAACAGCCATGCCGGCCGAGCCGGTGAAGCCGGTGAGCCAGGCCAGCCGCTCTTCGGAGGCTGCGACATATTCGTTTTGCTGCTGATCGGCGCGGGGAATCACGAATCCCGTCAGCTTCCGCCGCGCCAGCTCCTCGCGAAACGCGGCCAGCCGTGCGGCGAGCGCCACGCCGCTTTCGGGTTCTTCGAATGTCTGAAAGTGAGCTTCGAACATTGCTTGCTACTTTATAGCGTTTTCGAGCGAAGTGGATACCGGTTCGCGTGAAGAAAACGCGTCAAACCAGGAATCCCGAGGCTCGGTTCTGATTTTATCAGAACCGAGCCTCAAGGTCGGGCGGAGATCTTCGCAATGCGCCACAATTTGGCATAATCCATGCTTCAATAAGACTGTCCGCGCCAGGTCGGACGGAACGGTTTTTCCCGCAGGCCGTTGGCTCAGGATACTGGAGGACTCCAGGAGTGTTTCAACTCAACGAAGAGGGGATGCACGATGCCTGCTTTTACGTTTGAGAAGATTTCCCCACCGGAGAACCCCGGTCCGATTCCGCCTGTCGCCAACAAGAAGCAGCGCGGCGTTGTCGTCAAAATGCTCGACAGGTTCGCGGAAGCACGCGTCAAGCGATCGTTGAAGAAGGGCGTGATTGCGCGCAATCCTGACCGGCCCAGCAAATAAGATCCTCAGCTCACCTTGCGCAGCAACAGGCTGCTCCAGCCATCGATACGCAGGTGCCGCACCGGTACCAGCCCACGGGCGCGATAGGCGGCGATGACGCCGGGCGCCTGAGGCGTCAGCAAGCCCGACAAAATAAC
>Ga0307499_10000622_pt1 | contig 11667 bp, 10 predicted proteins | sample 13_S_MG_FD_201363 | JGI IMG/M metagenome (GOLD analysis project Ga0307499, IMG submission 201363) | Soil microbial communities from Populus trichocarpa stands in riparian zone in the Pacific Northwest, United States - 13_S | ecosystem: Environmental > Terrestrial > Soil > Riparian zone > Trees... | reverse complement strand
GACTATCTCGGCGCCGGCCGGGCCGGCCGGGCCGGCCGGCGCCGCCGGGGCCGCCGGGCCGGGCGTGGCCGCCGTGGCCGCCCCGTACCGGCCCAGCCAGGCCCGCCCGGGCCGGCGCGGGCTCGGCGCCGCCACCGGCGCGGTCGGGCTGCTGGGCGCGGCGCCGTTCTTCCTGGCGCCGTACGCAACCACGACGCTGACCCGGATGCTCGTCTTCGCCCTGTTCGCGGCGAGCCTCGACCTGCTCGTCGGCATCGCCGGGCTGCCGTCGCTGGGGCACGCCGCCTACTTCGGCGCCGGCGGGTACGCGGCCGGCTGGGTCGCCATCCACGGCACGGCAGCGGCACCGGTACCGTTGCTGGCCGCGGCAGCCGTCGGGGCGCTGCTGGCCGTCGCCGCGGGCGCCGTCGCGGTCCGGTCGGCGGGCGTGTTCTTCCTGATCCTTACGCTGGCGCTGGCCGAGGTCGCCCGGCAGCTGGCCGACAGCTGGGAGCCGGTCACCGGCGGGTCCAACGGGCTGTACGGCATCCCAGCGGCGCGGGTCGCCGGCGCGGCCGTGACCGGCGTCGCGCCGCTGTACTGGTACGTGCTGGGCTGGTTCGTGCTCGGGATGCTCATGCTCTGGTCGCTGTCCGCGTCGCCGTTCGGCGCGACCCTGCGCGGTCTGCGCGACAACGAGCCACGCATGCGGGCGGTGGGCTACCAGCCGTACCGGTACAAGCTCGCCGCGTTCGCCGCCGCCGGAGCGGTGGCCGGCCTGGCCGGCGGGCTGCTGGCCGCGCAGCAGCGGCTCGTCACCCCCGAGGATCTGGGTTTCACCACCTCGGCGCTGGCCCTGCTGGCCGTGGTCATCGGCGGCACCGGCACGCTCTGGGGCCCCTGCCTGGGCGCGGCGCTGGTCATCGGAGTCCGCGACTCGCTCGGCCCCAGCCTGTCCGGCCACGGCCCGCTGGTCCTCGGCCTGCTGTTCATCCTGGTCGTGTATCTGCTGCCGCGCGGCATCGCCGGGCTGCTCCGGCCGCGCCGCCGGCCGGCCGACGGGTTCGACCCGGGCCCGGCCGGATGACCGCGCTGCTGCGGTGCGTCGGCGTCCAGCGGAGCTACGGCGCGGTGCGCGCGCTCGACGGCGTTGACCTGGCCGTCGAGCAGGGCGCCCGGCACGCGCTGATCGGCCCGAACGGCGCCGGCAAGACCACGCTGCTGCGGCTGATCGCCGGCACCCAGCGGCTCACCGAGGGCGGCATCTGGTTCGCCGGGCAGGACGTGACCGGCAACCCGGAAACCCACCGGGCCCGCCACGGCATCGGCCAGACGTTCCAGCAGTCCAGCCTGTTCCGCACGCTGACCGCGGCCGACAACGTCGCGCTGGCCGTGCAGCGCCGGCACGGCCGACCGTGGCTGCCGGTGCCCGCGCGGCCGCGCTGGGCCGCGCGGGTTGACGAGCTGCTCGCGCTGGTCGGGCTGGCCCACCGCTCGACCCACCGCGTCGACACGCTGCCCTACGCGGAATGCCGCCTGCTGGAGGTGGCGGTCGCGCTCGCCACCGAACCCCGGCTGCTGCTACTGGACGAGCCGATGGCCGGCGTGTCCAGCGCCGCGTCCACGCGACTGCTCGACCTGCTGCGCGGCCTGCCCGCCGACATCACCCTCGTCTTCGTCGAGCACGACCTGGACGTCGTCTTCGGGCTGGCCAGCACGATCACCGTGCTGCACCTCGGCCGCGTGCTGATGACCGGCACCCCCGCCGAGGTCCAGGCCAGCCCACAGGTGCGCCACGCCTACCTGGGCACCGGCCGCCGCGGCGACCTGTTCAGCACCGACGACCTGGCCGGAGACGAGCATGTCGCTACGGGTCCGTGACCTCCGCTCCGGCTACCGGCAGGGCGAGGTGCTGCACGGCGTTGACCTCGACGCCCGGCCCGGCCACGCGCTGGCCGTACTCGGCCGCAACGGCGCCGGCAAGACCACCCTGCTACTGACCCTGATGGGCCTGATCCGCCCCACCAGCGGCAGCGTCCGGCTCGACGGCCGGGAACTGGCCGGTGCCCGCACCGAGCAGATCGCCCGCGCCGGCATCGCGCTCGTCCCGCAGGGCCGCCGGATCTGGCCGACCGTCACCGTCCGCGAGCACCTCGCGCTCGCCCGGCGCCGCCACGCGTCGACCTGGACCACCGACCGGCTGTTCGAGCTGTTCCCCAACCTCGCCGCGCGGCACCGGAACCCAGCCTGGCAACTGTCCGGCGGCGAGCAGCAGATGCTCGCGATCGCCCGCGCCCTGGTCACCGCGCCGTCCGTGGTGCTCCTCGACGAGCCCTCCGAAGGCCTCGCTCCCGCCGCCGTCGACCAGGTCGCCGGGATCATCCGCACGATGCTGGACAATCAGGTCGCGGTCGTCCTCGTCGAGCACGACCTGCACCTGGCCTTCGGGGTGGCCGAGTCGGTCGCGGTGCTCGCCCGCGGCGCGATCGCCCATCGCGCCGCGACGGCCGACTTCCGCCGCGACCCGGCCACCGCGCACCGCCTGCTCGGCGTCGCCTAGCCCGCCGGCGGCGGGCGGCGCGGCGATGATCGCGGAGCCGGCGCGCCGCATACACTGCGTACGTGCGCTTCGACATCGCCGGCGGTCAGACGGGCGGCCAGCCGCACGGGCATGTCTGACCGGCTGGAGCCGACCGGCCCGGCCGCTCCGTTCGGCAACGCGTCCCAGGAGCGGTTCGTGCTGTCCCGCCGGTACGCGGCGGGCACCGGCGGCGTCCGCGGGTTGTTGATCACGGTTCTCGGCGACTACGTGCGCCCCGCGAGGCAGGCCGCGCCGACCTCGGCGCTCATCGATGTGCTGGGCCGCCTCGGCGTCGGCGAGCCGGCGTGCCGGCAGGCTCTCGTCCGCGCCGCCGCGGACGGCTGGCTCATCCCCCAGCGGGCCGGGCGGTACGCCTCGTGGCAGCTCAGCCCCGCGTTCGAGCAGTTCCTCAACCACGGCGCCGCGCGCATATTCGGCTTCACCGCGACCCAGCCGGAGTGGGACGGTCGCTGGCTGGTGGTGCTCGCCCGCGCGGCCGAGACCAACCGGGCCGGCCGCCACCTGCTGCGCACGCGGCTTCGCTGGGCGGGTTTCGGCAACCTGGGGCCCGGGGTCTGGGTGAGCACCCACCTCGGCCGGGCTAAGGAGGCCGAATTCATCCTGCAGGAGGCCGAGGTGTACGGGGACGCGCAGGTCTTCGTCTCCGAACACGTCGGCGGCGGCGACCTGCCCGCGCTGGTCCGCCAGGCCTGGGACCTGGACGAGGTCCAGCGGGAGTACGAGATGTTCCTCGAGGCGTTCGCGCGCCAGCCGTCCAGCGATCCGCTGGCCCGGCTCACCCTGCTGGTGCATGCCTGGCGCCGGCTGCCGCTGATCGATCCGGCACTTCCCGCGGAACTGCTGCCCGCCCGCTGGATCGGTGCCCGGGCCGCGCGGCACTTCCACCGGCAACACGCGAAGTGGGAGCCGGCCGCCACCCGCGAGTGGGCCCGGATCAGCCGGCAGCCGCAGTAGCCCGGACCGGCGACCGACGGTCCGGACCCCGGCGGGCACGTCCCGCGGCGGCAGCCGCCCGGCGCGCAGACAGTCACCCGCAATGAACATTGCCTGGCGACCCGCGGCGCGCGATCATATTTGACGAAACCATCGACAACCGACGGTGGATCGTAAAACGTCAGCGACGTCGCTGAACCGTCGCCGTGCCACCCGCCGTCGCGTTGGTATGCGGAGCAAGGGAGGCTCGAATGTTCGCCCGACCCCGCGGATCCTGGCCGGCGGTCCTCGCAGCAGCAGTTGCCGCCGCGGTCGTGGTGACCGGCGATGGCGTGGCGGCCGGCTCGGCGCCGCTCCCGCGGTCACCGCTGCCGGCCGTGTCCGCCAGCCAGCCCGGCGTCCTGACGCCGCGCGTGACATGCCCGGCGCTCGCCGCCATCGACGTGTCACAGCAGGTGGGTGCCGGGGTCGGCATCTCCGCGGCCACGACCGGTACGGCGGCGGCCGGGCACCCGATCTGCGACGTCAAGGGCGTCATCGCACCGCAGATCCAGTTCGAAGTGCAGTTGCCGCTGCAGACCTACCGGCAGCGGTACCTGCAGACCGGGTGCGGTGGCCTGTGCGGTTCGCTGGCCATCAACGTGGCGGCGGCCGTGGGCTGCGCACCGGTCGCCGACCGCACCTTCGCGGTCGCCTCGGACAACCAGGGACATGTGGCGGGAGGCACCGCCGACGGCAACTTCGGCACCGACCCGCGGCTGCGGGTCGATTTCGCCGAGCGGGCCGACCACCTCACGGCGCTCGCGGCCAAGGCGCTCATCGCGGCCTTCTACGGCCAGGGCCCGCGGTACTCGTACTTCGACGGCTGCTCGCAGGGCGGGCACGAGGGGCTCACCGAAGCGCAGCGCTACCCGCACGACTTCACCGGCATCCTCGCCGGCGCGCCGGCCTCCATCACCACCGAGCTCAACGGGTTCAACCAGCCGTGGCTGGCCCGGGTGGACTTCGACGCGGCGGGACGGGTGATCCTGCCCGCGTCGAAGCTGGGCGCGCTGCACAACGCGGTGCTGACGCGCTGCGACGGCATCGACGGTCTGGTGGACGGCCAGCTCGACGACCCACGCCGGTGCTCGTTCGACCCGGGCGCCCTGGCCTGCCCGGCCGGCCAGGACGCGCCGGCGTGCCTCACGGCGGCACAGGTCGCCGTGGTGCGCCGCATCTACTCCGGCGCGGTGGATGCCCGCGGCCGGGCGCTGTACCCCGGCGGCCAACCCCTCGGCTCGGAGCTGGCCTGGGCCGGCTGGATGATCCCACCCGACCCGGCGGCCGCGCAGCGCACCACCATCGCCTGGCGCATCGGCAACGGGTGGGTCAAGTACCTGGCGTTCGCGCCGAACCCAGCGCCGTCCTTCACCCTCAACGACATCAGGTTCGACGCCGCCACCTTCGCCCGGATGCAACGCCTGGCCGGGTTCTACGACGCGACCGACCCGGACCTGCGCGCCTTCGAACAGGCCGGCGGCAAGCTGATCCTCTGGCACGGCTGGGCCGACCAGGCCATCCCACCGCTCGGCACCGTCGCCTACTACCAGGCGGTGCGGGACCGGATGGGCGGGCTCACCGCGACCCAGCAGTTCGCCCGGCTGTACATGTTCCCCGGCGTCTTCCACTGCGGCGGCGGCGCCGCGCCGAACTCCTTCGACCTGCTCACCCCGCTGCTGACCTGGGTCGAGGACGGCGTCGCGCCGGCCCGCATCGTCGCCACCGAGGCCAACGGCACGACCGTGGTCCGGACCCGGCCGGTCTTCCCGTACCCGCAGGTCGCCCGCTACGACGGCAGCGGCAGCACCGACGACGCGGCCAACTTCGCACCGACCGACCCGCCCGGCCCGGTGGACGACCACGTGCCATGGCTGGGCCGGTTCAGCACACCACCGCGCCACCCGAGGGCACGATGACACCGTGCCGAGGCGAGCCACGCGGTACGGACCCAGGTGGATCGCCTCTTAATCCGCGGGTTCGGGGTTCGAGTCCCTGGCGGCGCACCCGTTGAACTGGGCGTTCATCGCCCAGCTCTGTCGTTTGTGGACCGTGGGTGTCGCGTGGGTGTCATGTGGGTGCGACGCCGGTTTCCCTTCCTACGACATCGGGACGGCCTGGGCCGTACGGGTTCTGGCCTCGGCGCGGTCTCGGTGGCAGCGGACTTCGTCGGCGGACCGGCGGTGGGTCGCTTGCGCCGCTTGGGGCCGCGGGCGGCGGCGGCCAGGACGAGGCGGGCGGTGGCTTCGGCGGCTTTGCGGTGCATGTCGGTCGGGACGCTGGTGTAGGTGTCGGCGGTCAGCACGATGCTGCTGTGCCCGACCTGCTCCTGCACGGTTTTGAGGTCCACGCCGGCGGAGTGGGCCAGGCTGGCCGTGCCGTGGCGCAGGTCGTGGAGCCGCACGGGCGGCAGCCCGGAGGCGGTGACGAGCGATCGGAATCGGCGGGTGAGGTAGTCCGGGTGTAGTGGCTGCCCGTCGGTGGTGGTGAACACGTAGCCGGTGTCCTTCCATGCTTGTCCGGCCGCGGCTCGCTCCTTCTCCTGCCGGCGCCGGTGCGCCCGCAGCGCGGTCACCGTGGTCCGGTCGAGCGCGACGGTGCGGCGGCTGGCCGCGGTCTTGGGCGGTCCGACCGTGACTGTGGTGCCGTAGGCGAGCCGTTGCTGGTTGACCGTCAAGGTCCGGTCGTCGAGGTCCAGGTCGCATCAGCGCAGTCCGGCGGCCTCGCCGCGGCGCAGTCCGCGCAGCGCGATGATCCACCACATCGCGTACAGCCGGTCGGTGGCCACGAAGTCGAGGAACTCGACGAGCTGGTGCTCGGTCCACACCGTGCATCGCTTTCAGCCCGCTGCTGTGCTATCGCCGCCCCCTCTCTGTCAGCAGGCCCTACGGTCCGCATCGGTGTGCGGCGAACCGATGTTGCTCGATCTCGCGTGGCCCCCGACGCAGCGAGTGCGGACTGCAGCGTCGTCGCCCCAGACGCCGTCCTCATCTTCCGGGCATACACCACAAGTCCGGCAGGATAGAGCGCCTGCTTAGTGCGTGCCTTCGAGCGCAAACATGCAGGTCACAGTGCCGCCAGCACCCGAATCACCGAACCGTGGCCTAAGTCGGGTCTCACGGTTCGGACCTCCGGCGGCGTCCGCCCGGTGCGGCGGGCCGGCGCCGGTCCGTTCGCCGCTCAGCGGGTCGGGGACGCGGACGGTTCGGTGCAGGTCGGGAACGACGACACCGGCCACCTGACCGGCTGGTCCAGAGCTGAATAGGTCATGAGTACGGTCTACGCGGCGGGTGTCGACCCGGTGTCGGCGCGGGTGCGGACCCGAGCCGGGGTTTGCGTTCGAGGCGGAAACGACTGGGAGGTGGCGGTTGGTGAGCGCAGGCGGTGGGCGGGATCGGGTGTGGCTGGTCACGGGTGCGGCGTCCGGGTTCGGTCGGGCGTTGACCGAGGCCGCGGTGGCGGCCGGTGACGTGGTCGTCGGGGCCGGCCGGCGCCCGGAGCGGCTGGACGATCTGGTGGCGGCGCATCCGGGCCGGGTGAGCGCGGTGGCGCTGGACGTCACCGACACCGACCGCGCCGCCGCGGCGGTGCAGGAGGTGGTCGACCGGTTCGGCCGGCTGGACGTGCTGGTCAACAACGCGGGCCGGACCCAGGTCGGGGCGCTGGAGGAGACCGCGGAGGCGGACCTGCGGGCCCTGTTCGAGCTGCACTTCTTCGGTCCGGCCGCGCTGACCCGGGCGGCGCTGCCGCACCTGCGCCGGCAGGGCGGCGGTGCGGTAGTGCAGATGTCCAGTGTGGGTGGTCAGGTCACGGCGGCAGGGTTCGGCGCGTACTGCGCCACCAAGTTCGCGCTCGAAGGCCTGACCGAGACGCTCAGCCAGGAGGTCGACTTCGGGGTCCGGTTCCTGATCGTGGAGCCGGGGGCGTTCCGGACGAACCTGTTCGACCCCGACGCGGCGCACGTCTCGCCGCCGATGCCGGAGTACGCCGCCACCGTCGGCCCCACCCGCGACTACCTGCGCACCGGCCACCGCACCCAGCCCGGCGATCCGGCCAAGGCCGCCCAGGCCATCCTCACCGCCCTGGACGCGCCCGACCCGCCGCTGCGCCTGGTCCTGGGCGGTGACGCGGTCGACAACATCCGGCGCCGGCTGGACGCCGTGAGCACCGAACTGGCCACCTGGGAACCCGTCAGCCGCGCCACCGCCCTGGACCAGCCGCCGACCGGCTGAGCCGGCGCGTTCGCCGAGGCGGCCGCGTAAACCGCACGGGGCCGCCGTCCACAGTGGACGGCGGCCCCGCGCGGTCAGTCATTCGACTGCGGGGAGGACGTCATCGTTGATGATCGACTCACCGTCGAAGGTGTCCTGGGTGGCGTCGCGGGTGTTGGTGGTCATCACGACGACGAGATCCAGATCCTTGATGATGTAGATCATTTGACCGCCGAACCCCCAGGCCATCGCGACGTGGTGACCGGCGATGTCGCGCAACCAGAAATCGTAGCCGTAGCTGTACGGGGCTCCGGCGTCCACCTGGTTCGTCATCGACGCCTCCACCCAGGCCGCGGGCACGAGCTGGGTGCCGTTCCAGCGGCCGCCGTGGAGGTAGAGCAGCCCGAACTTCGCGAGTTCGCGCGGCGTCACGTAGAAGTTGTACCCGCCGGAGAAATAGCCCTGCGGGTCGCGGCCCCAGTGCTCGGCGGTGATGCCAAGCGGGGCGAGCAGGTGCTGGTGGATGAACTCGCAGGCCGTCGTGTTCGTCGCCGATGTCAGCACGGCGGAACTGAGGTGGGTGTCGCCGGTGCTGTAGTTGAACACCGTGCCCGGTGGCGCGGCTCTCGGGAGTTCGAGGGTGGCCGCGATCCAGTCGGGCGTCCGCTCGATCCGGGTCTCGGTCGTGTTTTCGTCCCACCGGCTGCCCGAGGTCATCGTGAGCAGGTCGCGAACCGTGATCGTCCTGGTGCTGGGGCCCATTACCGCGACATAGCGCGGCGGAAGCGTCGTGGCGATCGTCGCGTCGACGCCGGGGATCCGGTGCTGGTCGATCGCGATGCCGATCGCTGCCCCCCAGATGCTCTTGGATGCCGAGTGGACGTTGTTGCTCTGGTTTTTCGCGCTGCCGTGGTAATAGCGCTCGAACACGACGGTGCCGTGGCGGATCACGAGGAAACTCCACGTGTAAGGCAGGTCGGCCAAGGCGGCCGAGGCCCGCTCGAGCCGGTTCGAATCCATGCCCTGCGCCGCCGGGGTCGAGAACGTCCACGATGCGCTGTCGTCAACCGGATCGACATAGGTCGGGTTGTCCTCGTAGAACGTTCCCGTCGACCGGGGGCCTTGGATCGCGCCGCAGTCGAACGCGCCAGACCCGGCGCTGGTTGCCGCGGGTGATGGCGCGGGCCGGGAACAGGCCGCGGTCACGCTCAGCACCGCCAGCACGGACATACCGAGGCGCGGAATCACCAGGGTTCTCCTGCGCCCGGCGATATTCGCGCTGTCAGCCACCCACCCCGAACCTCCATGTCCGGCGCCCCGGCATGCTCTTACCGAGCCGAATCCTCCCAGCTGGGTATGACCGCGGCCGCGGCGGGGTTGGAACCGCGGCGAACATCATGCTACGACGTGAATGTCCCCGATAATGATCCCCGGCGGCCTCCCGGTCCTCTCGACCGCGGCGGTTCAAGATCCCCTTCATGATCGGTTGACCGTCCACAGTGGACCGAACCGTGCTCCAAACGGGATCCTTGGTCGGGACCGGGACGGCGTTGAATCCGCTGGTGCCCCTCCGGTGACCCGGACCGCACGGTGCGTGTTGAGCCGTGACCGACCGCATACGCCATGCTGGTTGCGTTTTGTAGTCGACTTGGCGGGTGCGGGGCTGGTGCCTTCTCCTCGATCCCAGCCGCACCGGTGCTTCGTTCCACAACGGATTCCGGCACCGGAACCGACACGTTAGTGATCTCTTGTGTAGAGCATCTTAAGTCATCTAAATTAAGGATAAGAGGCCTTTACTGGTCTGGTCGGAGGATGGCTGCGTCGCTGGCCGTCTTCCCCATCCTCCTTTGGAGGACACATGCGAACTGGCGATCGGTCCCTGCGCTTTCACTGGAGCGACGCGCGGTACGTGCGGACCGAGGAGTTCTGGACCATCTGCCACCGGCTGTGGGGCGCCGACGGCCCGGTCGACTTCGAGGCGAAGGAGGGCGAACGGGCGTGACGATGACCCCGTACATGCGCGTGGCCGGCGGGGTGAGCGCCGGGCCCGACGGCGGTGTCGACCTCGCCACGTTGACCGGCGACTACGCCTGCGCGGCCGCGGTGCCCGGCGGGATCTCCCGGCTTCGCACCGAGCCGCGCGACGGAACCCTGCGGGTGAGTGCCTTCGGGCACGGCGAACCGGGTCCGGGTGACCTCGGCGAGGTCACCGCCGACGCGGTCCTCGCCGACGCACCGCACTCCCGGGTGGGGTACGCGTTCCTGGCCACCTTCGACGACGGCCAGATGTGCAGCCGGCTGCAGACGTACCAGGGCCTCGGCGTGGTCGTGGTGCACAGCTTCCACAGTTTCCGCGGCCGGCGGCAGGACTACTTCAGCCGCGAGTTCTTCGTGCCCGCCGACAAGCAGCCGACGAGCCGTCCAGCCGACCCGGTGGCGGTGGCCGCGGCGGTGGCCCGCGTCGGCCCGTGCGACCCGGCCGGCCTGGTGGGCTCCTGGACGAACGTGAACCCCGCCGCCACCGGGGTGTCCGAAGTGGAATGCCGGCCGTGCGGGGCCGGCCTGGTGGTGTGTGCCAAGGGGGCGGGCGACGCGGCCGACTGGGGCGAGGCGCTGCCGCACCTGTACGCCGACGCGGCCAACCCGGCCGGCCCTCCGGCGTTGCTGGCGACATACGACCACGGGTTCGTGCGCGTTCACCTGCAGGCGCGGATCAACCGAGGACTGCTCGTCGTGGCCGAGTACGCCGAGTTCACCGACGGCAGCGGCCGTTCGGACTTCATGATGCGCGAGGTTTTCTGTCGCTAGAAGGGGATGCCCCATGCCGACTGAGTTGCCGGGACCGACCAAGGTGTCGGGCCGACCGAGATGACGGGGCCGACCGAGCCGGCGCGGCCGCTGCGCTACCACTGGAGCCTGTCGTCGGTCGACGACACGCTTCGCCGCTCCCGGGCCTACGACACCCTCGGCGGCGTCCCCGACCTTGACCAGCACATCGCGTTCAGCCGGCTTGCCGAGCGGTACGGGATCGACTCGTTGCTGGTGGCGATCGGCAGCGGCCGGCCCGAGCCGTACTCGTGGGCCACCGCGCTGGGCCGGGCCACCGAACGGATCCGGTTCCTGTGTGCGATCCGGACCGGACTGTCCGCGCCGGCCTACTTCGTCCAGCAGGTGAACACCGTCTCGGCGCTGATCGGCGGGCGGATCTGCCTCAACGTGGTCACCGGGCACTCCCGGGAGAACCGGATCTACGGCGACTTCCTGGACCACGGCGAACGCTACGACCGCAGCGACGAGTTCTGGACGATCTGCCACGCGCTGTGGCGGCGCGACGGCCCGATCACCTTCGGCGGCAGGTACTACCAGGTGGAGGATGCCCGGCTGAACACCCCGTTCGTCTGCCCCGACCGCGACCGGCCGGAGATCTTCTTCGCCGGCTCCTCCACGCAGGCGGTCGCGCAGGCCGCCGTGCACGCGGACTGCCTGTTCCAGATGGCGAAGCCGCCCGCCGAGATCGCACCGGTCGTTGCGGCGCTGGCGCCATCCGGTGTCGAGGTCGGCATGCAGGTGTCGATGATGGCCCGCCCGACGCGCGAGGAGGCAGTGCGCGCGGCCGTCGAGATGGTGGCCGGGCTCGGCGAGTCGTCCCGGCAGGTACATCGCGACCTACGCCGCGGCTCGGACTCGAACGCCTACACCTCGGTTTACGCGCTCGCCGACGACGAGTCGTACTGGGCGACGCCGTACCTGTGGACCGGTGCGGTGCCGGTGCTGGGTGCGCCGGCCGGTGCGCTGGTGGGCGGGCCAGGTGAGATCGCCGACGCGATCTGCCAGTACCGCACCGTCGGCGTGAGCAACTTCATGTTCGTCGGCTGGCCGGACTTCGAGACGCTGGAGTTCTTC
>Ga0307499_10000621_pt1 | contig 11703 bp, 13 predicted proteins | sample 13_S_MG_FD_201363 | JGI IMG/M metagenome (GOLD analysis project Ga0307499, IMG submission 201363) | Soil microbial communities from Populus trichocarpa stands in riparian zone in the Pacific Northwest, United States - 13_S | ecosystem: Environmental > Terrestrial > Soil > Riparian zone > Trees... | reverse complement strand
GGCGGATGCCGAAGCGTGTGCGAATATCGTCAGGCAGCGCGTATTCACGCGCGCGAGCCGGCAGCGTGGCATGGAACGCGGTGTCGAAAACGGCGACGTGTGGAATGTTTGCAAACAGCTCGCGTGCCCCGCGAATCATCTGGATGGCCGGAGGATTGTGCAGCGGCGCCAGGCGTTCGAGCGCTCCGAGCTGTGCCACCATGCTGTCGTCGATGAGCGTCGGAGCCTTGAATCGTTCGCCACCGTGCACGACTCGATGCGCCACCGCATCGAGCTTGCCGGACTCAGCCCAGTGCGCTCGGAATTCCGCCGATACGACATCGATCGCGGCCGCGAAGTCCATTTTCGGGGTGAGATTGCGGCGAGTTTGCCCCGCGATGAGCCTGGGCTCGTCTCGGCCGATGTCTTCCACACGCAGCTCGAAGGACCTGGCGCCCGAATCGCTTTCGATCACCGCGCACTTGATCGACGAGCTGCCGCAATTGAACGCGAGAATGCGCACTATCTATCTACACCAGGCGCGAAATTGATCGAGGCTCATGCGGCCGCCGAGATCCCGGACGATGGCAACGAAACAGGTAACCTGCACGGGGGCTCCGGGGTGACCGCGAATGTCGGCACAGTGTCTCGCATCACGAGCCCGCGTGTCGTCGGTAGTAGTCCGGATGTGGCGCGGCCTGGGAGGCTACCTGTCGCGCTGAATCGACTGCAGGAAACTCACCAGACTCTCCACTTTCCTGGTTGCCTCGCGATGGGCCGCCTCATCATCCGGACCCTGGCCATAGAACTCGTATCCCCATACCGGCATGTGACGCGGACCATGTGCGGAGAGATCGGCCTGTCCATCGATGATCTGGTACACCTCGTCCGCGGGAAACGAGCCGCCACGGCGCGATGCGAGCAGCGTGAGATCCGGTACCGGCACCTCGAGCAACGGCGAAATCGGGCCATTCCCGTGGGCTTGAGTGCCATGGCATCCGGAACACGACGCCTTGTAGCGGCGTTTGCCCTGTTCGAGCATGTGCGCTCCCGGCGTGACCGAGGGACTCGTTTCGCCGATCGCATTCGGGCCCGATATGCTTGCGCACGAAGCCAGCCACGCAACGGCAAAGCTCGCGAGGGCCGAACTCAGAATCAGTGCTCCAGGAAACTTTGCATTGCTCACGACCATCTCCCTCATCGATGCATGCTCGCGGAGATGACGCGGAGCATTCGGCTCGTTGCCCGAATCCAGTGCGCCAGGCGGCGTGCGCGCGGCATCAGCGCCAGCGTGGTAGCGGTGGCGGCGACGAGCTCATAGCGCTCGCTTTGACATCGGGCGAGCAGCTCTTCGCGGCGGGTCCGCGGTTTCAAAGTTGCGCGACTCATGGTCTTGCCCGGAAGGCCTGGGCGTCGAGTTCGAGCTCGCGCACCGTGGCCGAGAAAGCGGCGGGCCGCCTGCGCCAGCTCAGCCGCGCCCGCAAGGCCGTGAACGTCGCGAGCGCGATGAAGCCGAGAGTTACACAGCTTGCGGCGACGACACGGTGCGTGTCCCAGAAGAACACGATCGCGGCAATTCCGATGAACGCGAATGCGATGAGGCCGAGCACCACGGCAACGAACGCTGTCATGAACACGACCAACGTCGCCTGCACATGAGCCTCGACATCGAGGGCGGCGAGCTCCAGGCGGGTGCCTAACATCGACGTCAGCAGCGGCAGCACGCCGCGCCCGCTCACGGTTTCGGACCGTGCATTCATCGTCGACGTTTTCATCCGCAGCCTCCCGCGAGAGCCAACTGCCCGCGACCCGAATACTAGAAACACGCTGATCCGCAAACATCGGGGCAAGCTGCGATGCGCATGCGCACTACTGCGTATGCGCGCCGTTGACCAGCTCACTAAGCTCTGTGCGCATGGACATCGAGCTCGAGCCACTGCTCTCGCGCGTGGCACTCGCCTGCGGGCTCGGTCTGCTGATCGGCCTCGAGCGCGGCTGGCGGGCCCGCGACGCGGCACCCGGCAGCCGGACCGCGGGCATACGCACCTTCGCGATATCGGGACTCCTCGGAGGAATCGGGCGAACTGAGCATTGCCGGCAGCTTGCTGATCGGGTTTGCCTTCGTGGCGTTCGCAATCGTCTTCATGCGGTTCGAGCGCGACGAGAACCGGGCCGCGCACCGGTTTTCCGCGACGACCACCATCGCCGGGTTGCTCACCTTCCTGCTTGGGGTCTACTCCCTGCTGGGCAACGTGAATGTGGCCGCGGCCGCCGCGGTGGCGGCCACCGGCGTGCTCATCGTGCGCGAGGACCTGCACGAGTGGATGAAGAAGATCACGCTCGCCGAATTGCAGTCCGTGCTGGTCCTGCTGGCAATGACGCTGATCGCACTGCCCGTCCTTCCGGACCGCCCGTTCGGCCCGTGGGGTGGTGTGAATCCCAGGCAGATCTGGATCATCGCCATCGTGCTGGCTTCGATTTCGTTTTCGGGTTTTCTCGCGATCCGTGTACTGGGTGAACGGCGGGGCGTGCTCGTCGCGGCGGTGCTCGGAGGCATCGTGTCCTCGACGGCGGTCATATTCGCGCACGCGCGCGATGCCGCGAGCGGTCAGACGCCGCTACGCGTACTCGCGGCAGGCAGCGCGCTCGCGACCGCCGTTTCCTTCGTGCGAGTGACGGCTATCGTTGCGGCGCTGAACCCGGCATTGCTCTTGCTCGTAAGCGCGCCGCTCATCGCCGCCGCTCTCATGGCGATCGCCTTTGCTGCGGCTGCGATGTCCTGGCGACGGGCGGTGCAGGTGGACGTCTCCGCGGTGCGGTTTCGCAATCCCTTTGGATTCCTCTCCGTGGTGGGAATGGCATTGTCGATGGGAATCGTCATGCTGGTCGGGCGCATTTTCAGCGAACAGTTCGGTGCAGCCGGCGCGGCAGCGACCGCGGCCATCACCGGATTGTTCGACGTGGACGCGATGACGGTGTCCATGACCCAGTTATCGCCGCGCGTACTCACTGCCGAGAATGCAGCGCGCGGAATTCTCGTCGGTGTCGGCAGCGCGACGCTCGGCAAGATCGCCATTGGCGGCACCCTTGGGCGCGGCCGCTACTCGATCGCCGTTGGCGGCATGTCCGTGCTCTGCATCACGGCCGGGGCGATCACATACCTCGCCATCACGGGGCTTCGCTAGCGGCCGCCATTGAATGCAAGGACTGTGTCGACTATCTACCGATCGGTGCCGAACCAGGCACGGAATTCATCGAAGCTGATGCGGCCGTCGCGGTTGGTGTCGATCCTGGCGAATTGCCGGCGCATCGCGCTTTCGGTTCGCGTGTGGTCCAATTCGAGCACGAGAGCATTGAATTCCGCGAATTCGATGCTGCCATTGCCCTTCTCGTCGATGCGCTCAAACGATTCCTTCATCTCGTCGAACGCGGGTTCGAAGCTTTGCATGGGACCTCCGGTGGCTGCGAGTATGCCGACTAGTTTCGCGTCTCGCGCGCCCGCGCGTCGTCGGTAGTAACCCGGATGTGCCGCGGGCGGCCGCTGCGCATGCTATGGCTATCCATGAAAAGCAATCTCGTCGCGCGCACGATGATCCTGGCCCTGATCGTCCTCGTCCCGGCCGGCGTCGCTGCGGGCGAACCGGGCACCCGTTCACTATGGATGCAACACGGGCAATTCACCCCGTCCGCGCGCGAAGTCCTCACGGCGCTGCGGAATGTCGAGAAATTCGGTCTCGACCCCCACAACTTCGCTGACTCACTGGCGGCCATCGATTCGGAGCTTGGAAATCACGCTGACGCGGCCCGCCTCGAGGAATTGCTGAGCTCCGCCACGCGGCGACTCATCGGGCAGCTGCATTGCGGGCGCGTCGATCCGCGCGCCGCGCGATACGAGTTGAATCGCCAGCGCGCGCCACTCGACATCACGGCGGCGCTGCAGAAGGTGGCGGCGGCCAATCGTCCACTTGAAGTGCTCGCGACCTTCGAGCCGCAATCGGCGCAGTATGGCGCGCTCAAACAGGTACTGGCGCGATATCGACTCATCCGCGCGCACCCGGCCTCACTGCCCGCGCCCGAGACTTCGCCGGTCAGGGCCGGAGACGCATACGCCGGCGCCGAAAAGCTGCGCCGGCTGCTCGCCGAACTCGGTGATTTGCCCGCGCCGCGCGCGCACCTCGCCGAGGAATCGATCTACGACACGGAGCTCGCTGCCGCAGTCGCGCATTTTCAGCGGCGCCACGGGCTCGATGCCGATGGAGTGATCGGGCCCCGAACCTTCGCCGCGCTCACCACGCCCATCGCGCGCCGCATCCGCCAGATAGAGTTCACGCTCGAACGCTGGCGCTGGCTGCCGGACATCCGGCCGCCGGCGGTGATCGTCAATGTTCCGCAGTTCATGCTCTATGCTTTGCCCGATAACGCCGACTCCGCGGCGACCGGCCCGCTCAAGCTCCCGGTCATCGTCGGCCAATCGGCAAAGCAGACACCGATTTTCGATAGCGCCATCGAGTCCATCATTTTTCGGCCGTACTGGAATGTGCCGGAAAGCATCCTGCGCAACGAACTGCTCCCATCGATCACCCGGGATTCCGGTTATCTCGCGCGGCACGACATGGAAATCGTCCGTGGCGACGGCGACGATGCGCAGGTGCTCGCGCCGGATGCCGCGAGCGTTGCGCTGCTGCGCGCCGGCGGCGCGCGGCTGCGGCAACGTCCCGGGGCGAACAACGCCCTGGGGCTGGTCAAGTTCGTCCTGCCGAACCCCTACAGCGTCTACCTTCACTCCACTCCTGAAGCGCAGTTGTTCTCGCGGGATCGCCGGGCCTTGAGCCACGGCTGCATCCGGGTCAGTGACGCCAGCGCGCTCGCCGACTATCTACTCAAGGGGACACCTGGCAACTGGAATCCAGAGACGATCGAAGCGGCGACCTGTGCGGCGACGACGTTCACCGTGCATCTGGCGACACCGATCCCGGTGTACATCCTGTACGGCACGGTGGTGGTCGACGGCGACGGCGCCGTGCTCTTCTTCGACGACGTGTATGGCTACGACCGGCGGCTCGAGGACTTGCTGGCGAAGTCCTGACCGACGCGGCAGCGCGCCGCCAGATCGACGTGGCCGCGCGTGGCTCCGGGCGCGGGAGGTCTGCGGTCAATCGCGGAGCGATGATGGCGCAGGACCCGCTCGAGGCGCGCCGGAGTGCCGAGATCGTTCCAGCCGCAGCGGGGCAACCGGAGGACCCGCAGGTTGCCGACGCCAGTCGTTGCGACATCCTGCGAGAAATCGATCGAGGGGATCTCGCGGAAGAGGCGTGCGAGCTCCAGGCGGCGCGCGGCGGCCGCAAGCGGCGCCGCCGTGAACTGGCGCAGCCCCGCCACCACGTCCGGACAATGCCGTTCGAATAGTTCGAGCAAAGCATGAGCGTCGGCGGCGACGATGAAAGAATTCCAGAGGGCTCCGTCGTCGATGAACGCGCCCACCCGATCTGGGCCCGGCTTCTCGATGAAGCGGCTCACCGCGAAGACATCGTCGCCCTGCGCGGCTCCGGGGACGATGTAACCGAGATCCGGATCGCTCTCTTCGGGCGCGAATCCAAGCAACAGGACCTGGCGGGGAAATCTGCGCGTGAGCTTCATGGCCGTTTGGAGTCCACGAGCGATTGACGCCTCGCTGCCGAAGTAATGATCCGCGGGCAGGATCACGAGCGACGCCACCGGGTCTCGCCGCAGTACCTCGAGCAATGGCTGCAGGATGCCGATGCCAGTGCCGCGTTGTTCGGGCTGCACCAGCAGATTGTCGGCCGGCAACGCATCGCGCAGATTTTGCCACCAGGCTGCGTGGCACTCCGTGACCGTCACCAGCGTCCGTTCCGGCGGCGCGACCGCACCTGCGCGGCGCAGCGTTTCATGCACCAGCGACGATCCACGGCCGAGCGAGCAGAACTGCTTGGGGACCGACTGTCCGTCATCGGTCATGGTCACGTGCGCCATCCTTCGGCCCTGTCCGCCGGCGAGAATCACTGCCCAGTCATGCGGCTCGGGGGAAGCGGGTGGGCCCGTGTCGATGGTCGTGCGTTTCATGGGTACATGAGGCCATGCCGGTTGACTCGCGACAATTCGTACGGGTCCGCACTGACGCGTAGGACTACTGATTACGCAGTCCGTGCGACGCGCTTCCTCATCACCCTGTGCCAGGCGGCTGTTCCCGGGTCGATGCGTTCTGTGAAGCGGCCTGGTCCGCGGCGACCGCGACAATGGGCCACCCGGACTGTGTCCGCATTGCCACTCTAACTACTACGGAGCTATCGTGTTCGACCCCGATGGGCAAGGCCTCGAGGCGGTCTGTGACGATCCGCCTGCGTAGCCATGGTCAGCCGGGAATTGCCGAAAGGGCACGGAGCAATCTCTGACGCACTTCCCCAGCCGTAGCCGCCAATGCCGGATTTCCGGTGCGTTCCATGGCGTTCACCGGATCGACGGCGGCCACTTCGACCTGTCGATCTTCGGTCTCGCGCACGATTACATTGCACGGTAACAGCACCCCGAGCTTGCTTTCGAGCTTCAGCCCTTCGTGTGCCAGGTGTGGATTGCACGCGCCCAGGATCCGGTATTTCGGTATGTCCGTGCCGATCTTTGCTTTGATGGTCGCCTGGACGTCAATGTCCGTAAGCACGCCGAACCCTTCCGTTTTGAGACGTTCAATGAGATCCGCGACCACGATTTCGAACGGACGCGAGAAGGTCTTTGCGATGTAATAACTCATGCTCGCAATTTACGGCCGATGTGAAGCGCGCGCGATTCGAACGTGTACGTAAGCCCGTCCGGGGTCCTACGCATGCAGTCGTCTGGCCGGAGTGTCTATACTGGCGACGCTAAAGATTTCGCCGGGTGACATGCATGCCTCACTGGTTCCCGTCGCCCAGCACACATCTGATGTGGAGCGCCGTTGCACTGCTGGTGTACGTACTCAGCACGCGCGTCGACCAGCTTCGCAGGCCGCAAACCTCGGCGATCGCCTGGGTCATGGGACTTGCGATGCTTCCCTATCTATTCTTGCCGCTGTACCTGTTCTTTGGACGCCGAAAACTCAAGGTGCCGCGTGTCGCACGCGCGCCCGCAGTCGATGCGAATGCCCACTGGGCCGCGACGTTGATCGGGAGTTTCGGTTTGCCGCCACCAAGGCCCACCGTGGTGCAGTTCCATGCGGACGGAGCGCAGGCGCGGGCGGCGCTGTGGAAGACGATCGATAGCGCGCAGAACAGACTCGATCTGTGCACGTTCCTCGTCGGCGATGACCTGCTCGGTCGAGAGCTCCTGGAACGACTCACGCAGCGCGCGCAGGCCGGCGTCACCGTGCGGCTCATGATCGACGGCGCTGGTCTGTGGCTCGTGCGTCATCCTTCGTTCGCGAAGCTGCGCGCCGCGGGTGCGCAGGTCGCCACCTTTCATCCCATGCTCCGCCTGCATCCACGCGGTACCAGGAACATGCGCAATCACCGCAAGTTCGTGCTCGCGGACGATGCGCGGCTGTGGTCCGGCGGCCGCAACTTCGCGAGCGAATACTTCCGCGATGATCCTCGCGATGGTGCGGGTTGGATCGACCTTTCCTTCGATCTCCAGGGCGAGGTCGCCGCGGATGCCGCGCGACAATTCGAATCGGACTGGAGCAGGGCGCGTCGTGGGACTGCCGGACGGGTCATAGGACGGCATGAATCCATCGGGTCGCCAGCCCAGTTCCTCCCGAGTGGTCCGGATCAGTCGGAAGATACGGCTCAGGCATTGCTCGTGGCCGCGTGTTATCGCGCGCAGCGCCGCGTGCTCGCCGTTACGCCGTATTTCGTGCCCGACGAGAGCCTTCTCATGGCCCTGCGGCTCGCGGCGCTTCGCGGCGTTCGCGTCACGCTAGTGCTTCCGCTCGTATCCAACCACCGGCTGGCTGATTTCGTGCGCGGTCGCGCATTGCGCGCACTGGCCGGTGCGGGAGCTCAGATCCGGCTCGCGCCGCAGATGGTTCATGCAAAAGCCGTCGTCGTCGACGAAAGCCTGGGAATCTGCGGTTCGATCAATCTCGACGCGCGCAGCCTGCTCATCAACTACGAGGCTTCGGTCGTCTTCTATGGCGCTGGTGAAATCGAGTGGCTGGCGCAATGGATCGATGCGCTGGCCGCACGAGGTTCCTCGTTCGTCGCGCGCCCGCCTGGCCTTGCGCGCGACTTGGCCGAGGGCCTCCTGCTGACGATGGCTTTCCAGTTGTAGCAGCCGCGCGGCTGGGTGCGGACGCCCGGCATCGGTGAGCAGTATTGGTGCCCTATCAAGCACGCCCGGCGCCTGCAGGACGCGCATGAGAACTATCTCAACTTCTTCGACTACGGTGACGCAGTGGCGTACCGGAATGATCTCGATGCGCTGCGCGCGAAACTCGGAAAGCCGCCTCAGTCCTGAGATCGGAAACGATCCTGGGGCCCATGGCGGCTGCACTGGGGAAATTGCGTATATGGCTACGCGCAGCTGCGAATTCAGCCGCGCGCGCCGGTGCGCAACGATTGCATCCGACAATCGTTCACTAACTTCAATCGAGGCATCCACATGAGCCTGATCAAATGGCAACATTTCAACGATCTGGATGACGCGTTCAGCCGGCTGATGCCGACATTCTTCAATCGCCCGAATCGCATCGCGCTCGAGAACGGCGGCAAGTTCGCCTGGGCGCCGAGCGCCGACATCAGCGAGACGGAACAGGAATACCTGATTCGCGCCGAGCTTCCCGCGGTCAAGAAGGAAGACGTCAAGGTCACTCTCGACGAGGGAATGATCACGATCAGCGGCGAGCGCAAGGAAGAGAAAGAAACGAAAGAAGAGAAGTTCCACCGTGTCGAATCCTTCCGTGGCGCCTTTTCGCGCAGCTTCTCGGTGCCGGACAACATCGACCAGAAGGGAATTCGCGCCGAATCCAGGGACGGGGTCCTGACCGTCCACCTTCCGAAGACCAAGGCGTCGACGGCGAAGACGGTCGAAGTCCAGGTCCAGTAGTTGTCTCTCAAGTGAAGGCGTCGGGCCGGGAGCCCGGCGCCTTCGAGGAAGGATCCCATGAACAATCCAACCCACCTGAATTCCGCTAACGTGGATCGAGCGCTCAGACGGCGCGCCGGCAAATCCGGCGACATCAAGTCGGGTGCCATCAAGGCACGTGCCGTCAAGCGCCGTGCAGGCAAGAGTTCGCGTGCGACGCCGCCCAGCAATTCCATCGTGACGCGCAGCTCCGCATACATCGAGCCGGAGGCGCGTGATGCGATGATCGCCGAGGCTGCCTATTTCCGTTCCGCGCATCGCGGTTTCGAGCCGGGCCACGAAGTTGACGACTGGCTCGCCGCCGAGTCGGAGATCGATGAGGCCAGGGCGCGCGGCGATCTGCCGCGATTCATGGATTGATCGCCATGACCGAGATACCGGACAAGGAATCTGCTCCGAATATGGAGGCGGCGGGCTGATCGTCGGCCCTTGCACGATTCATATGCTGCCTGCCCCGCTCACAACCCGCAGTCTCGACTTGCCTGGTCGCTTGCCCGATGAACAAGAAGTCGTCGAGGGAATGCGCCGCGGGGATCAGCGGGCGTTCGATCGATTCTTCGACACATACGCTCCACGCGTGGCCGCCTTCGCGGCGAGACGCAGCTCACTCGATGCCGCTGCGCTCGAGGACGTCGTGCAGGTCACCATGATCAACGCCGTGCGGGGTATTGGAACTTTCGAGGGCAATTCCACGCTTTTTACCTGGCTGTGCCAGATCTGCCGCAATCATCTGGCCGACTTGCACCGGAAGGCTGGGCGTCAGCCGGGAACGCAGAGCCTGGAACGACTCACTGCTGCCAAACCTTCCAACTCGCTGGTCGAGTTGACTGACTTTCGCGATCCACTAGATGAGTGCGTTGCGGACTCGACGCGCAGCGCCGTTCGTCGCGCGGTGAATCAGTTACCGCGGAACCACGCAAGAATCCTCGAGCTGCGCTATGGAGACGATCTCGCCGTGCCTGCGATCGCGAAAATCCTGGGACTCTCCGAGAGCGCGACCGAATCGCGGCTGGTGCGTGCCCGGCAGGCATTCCATGCAATCTGGCGCGAAGCATCGGCCGGCCTGGCTATCTAGACTCCGCTAATTCCTCGGAGCGCCAGCCTGCCACTAGTTGGCGAATACTTCCGGCCAGCAGTGGTACGACATCAATCGCATTGCTCGCATGAACGACGGTATTGGTGCTCACGAAGCGCGCGATACCCGCAGCGCCGATCGCGGACTCCGCGTCCGCAGCGAGCAACGCATGCACGACGACACAGCTCACCGGTTGGGTAGTGAGTGACTGCAGTCCGTTGGCCGCTTCCACCAGCGTGCGTCCGGAAGAGGCGATGTCGTCGACGATGACCGGAGAGCGCCCGCGCAGGATTTCCGGATCCGGCAGGCTCACGGATACCTGGCGGTCGCCGGTGCGGGTCTTGCGCAGCACCGTCCACGGAACTCCGATGCGCTGCGCGACGTTCGACGCCCACTGCGTGCTTTCGGAATCCGGGCCGACGATGACGGGGTCGGCGACGTTGGCCGCGATCCAATCCGACACCGCCGGCATCGAACAAACGCACAGGGTAGGGATGGAGAAGATTTCATCGAGAGACTTTATCCGATGCAGATGCGGATCGACGGTGGCCATCCAGTCGAAACACCCCGACAGGAACTTCCCGTAGGCGACCGCGCTCACCGTCTCCCCCTCGTGAAACTTCGCGTCCTGCCGCATGTACGCCAGGTACGGAGCCACCAATCCCACGTTGTCAGCTCCCATCGCTCGCGCCGCTTGCGCGGCAAACAGCAGGGGCAGGGCGTTGGCATTCGCGTCATGGCCTCCGCATACGAGGATCACATTCTTCTTCTCGCAGTCGCCGCCCAGTCTCACGAGGGACTCGCCGTCCGGAAAGCGATGGATCACGAGGTCGCCGTGCTCCGCGCCCAATGCTTCGGCAAGGGCACGGCCGATCTTCGCGTCTTGAGGAAATGAAAAGCAGACCGCGTTCACGACTCCACCTCGATCGTTCGCGGGTGGAGCGAGTGGTAGTGAAGCGCGTATTGAAGCTCTCCAGGGGTTTCGGCATGCAGAGTGATGAGGGGCGCGCCTTTCTCGATGCTGTCGCCCAAGTGGGCGTGCAGCTCCATCCCCGCCGCGGGATCGCGCGGAGCGCCGGCAAGCTTTGCCAGGCGACTCAACAGGCGATTGTCGATCGCCGACACGATGCCGGTTTGCGGCGCGGCGATGATCGCAGTGTGGGCCGCGCGTGGCGGATCACGCCGCCCTCCCTGTGCAGCGCAGATGGCTTCGAACTTGCGTTCCGCGCCGCCGTCGTCGAGCACTCGTTCAGCCTTCGCCCGGCCCGACCCGCGAGGTGTGCCGTTCAGTTCCAGCAGCGGCCCGGCCAGATCCAGCGCTCGCTCGCGCAGATCGAGCGGCGCCGCAGGCGAACGCGCAAGTACCGCCAGGACATCGCGCGCCTCGAGCGCGGGTCCGATGCCACGACCGACCGGCTGACGGCCGTCGGAGATGTGCAGGCGCACGTTGAGACCGACTGCCGAGCCAACCTCGGTCAACTTGTCGCCCAGCTGACTCGCCGCATCGCCAGAGCGGATTTTTGCCGTCGGTCCGACAGGCACATCGAGCAGCACGTGTGTTGCGCCCGCGGCGAGTTTCT
>Ga0307499_10000619_pt1 | contig 11729 bp, 7 predicted proteins | sample 13_S_MG_FD_201363 | JGI IMG/M metagenome (GOLD analysis project Ga0307499, IMG submission 201363) | Soil microbial communities from Populus trichocarpa stands in riparian zone in the Pacific Northwest, United States - 13_S | ecosystem: Environmental > Terrestrial > Soil > Riparian zone > Trees... | reverse complement strand
ACTTCCGCCGCATCCTCGCCTGGCTCAGAGAATTCTTGTGCCTGTTACTGTTCCAGCTATGCCGCACGCTCGCCTGTCAAATCCCACTCAATCGAGCTTCTTAACGGACGACTATCTACGATGCAAGAACAGCAGCGAAACGGACAGGTGCGAGGAAGTTTCGCGCTCGCCAGCCGATCGTGTCAGGCTGCAATGCGCCCAACGTCGTTCAACCGACTGAAGGGATTATCGGTGCGCCGTCGTTCCTTGTAGAATCACTTGTTGAAGCTGAATGGCTGTTTTGTCGCCGAGCATGAGCTTTACCCTGCCCCTCCGAATATGCCGCTGCGCGGCCGGGCAATCATGCGTTTCGCCGCGATCAGGAGAGTGGCGATCAGGCGGCCCGATCGAGTGTGTGGATCTTCGTGTTGCGCCGTCCGTCCGAGCAGCCAACAACCTGCTTTCGCCCCCCTTCCGCTCGATGCCAAGTGGTGCGCTTTGACATGCGTCGAGTCGATCCTGCGTATCGAGGATATTCCTTTTCCAGCCAGTTGCCGGAACAGGTTTTACAGACGCCGCGCCGTGCTCGGCGCACGAAGCGGTTATAAACCGTGTCGGTAGCCCGTGAGCTTCAGGACAATCGCACGACGTTGTTCGTTGGGGTACGGAAGTTTGCAGCAATTGGCTCTATCAAACGTCCGTTCGCACGACGAGAAATCGACCGCACTGAGGTGCTCGAGCTCGTCGTCTATATCTTACGCGCTTGAAGAACGAGGGAAGTACGGACATCTCCCTTCGTAGCATAGTGTCCTTTTCCTCGCGATCGTCGCTACCCCAAAATTCTATAGTAGCCCAGCTTCCGCAGCAAACTCCTGTTGCGCTGAATACGATGATACTTGGAAGGCGTCAGCTGTTCGTACGGCAAAGGTGCCGAATTCTTTGTAACATCTTCCTTTCGGTCAATGGTACCACGCCTTTGAGTATCAGCGAGCCACCACTTTGCTACCCCACCGGCGTGGAAGCACTTTATTCCATAACACGACTCTCTTTCCAAAATCGAAGATCCCGGAACTCCCAGCTTAACCAGAATTCTCTTGTATTGGCTCCGATGCCAGCAAACCCACTTGCGAGGGTCTAGATACCCACCACCTATTTTCATCGCGAGAGCGGCCCAAACGATGGATTCCACATGCATGTTGCGAGGCATGTGTGACGATCCGATTCTTTCAATCAGCCAGTTCAGCCACTCCAAATCGACCGGTGCCCGCCACTGCGCAACGCCTATATCAGTGTGATGCGCCAACGCCACGTCGGCGTTTATTGCAGCCTCGACCACTTCGGCAGGTAAGAGACACGAAGGCCGCTGCCACATGAGGAGTACGCCGCTTTGAGGAGTCTGTTCAAAACAAAAGCGATTTGGGAAATAAAGATCAGGATCGAGCACGATCATCTCATCACGATCGTCGCTCAGCAAAATAGGGTCCGTGATCTTCCTCCAGCACGGGTGCCCGTGTCGAAAATTCCTGATATGCTCGAAATTTCGAAACTTGTCTTGTTCCAGATCAGCCAGGTCCGTTTCGCCGTACACGAGAGCAGCAGGTTTGGGAGACTGCCCCCCTTCTCCAAGCCTCTCCAATTCTCTTTCAAGTATGAGCACATCGTCTCGGCTGTCGGAAATTAGGACGAGCGAAACCCTCTCAGCACAGTTGCGAAACAAGCTTTCCAGGGCAAAACGGGCGTAAGCCAACGAGCGGGGGGACAGAATCATAAACACCCTGCGTTCGTCCGACTTCTCCGTGACCATTTTCCGTGCCTTCATCGCTTTTTGTCTTCAGTTCGCCGGCATATCCGACTCTACAGATTAGTTCTCGAACGCCAACTGGTCCGCCCGCTCATCAAGAGCCAGGAACTCAGACCTTGGCGCACTTGTTGATAGGATCAACTATCGCGCACCGATCGCCTCACACAACCGATTAAACGGCTGCCCCCTTTTTGCTGCAACTAAATCCCATCCCACAACCCTGCTACCCGGTCTTACGACCTCTGGTCGCGTTTTGAATAGACTTTTCGGAAGCGAAATGAATTCGTAACCCAACGAAGACAGCAGCTTCATAGGCGCGGTTGGCTCTGAGCCCACACGATCGCTGTCTTCAAAAATGATCACATTCGGCGGCAAAGTTCACAGAACATTTTGGGCACCAAGAAGCACCTCAATTTCGGCCCCCTCGACATCAATTTTCAAGACGTCAATACGTTCATTACGACGGTCAGAAACGTAGACATCAAGGGGTAGTACCCTCACATGCTGCCCCGCAATCCGGGAATCATCACGCCATTTGACAATCGATCCCTCCCCTTGATTCTGCGACGGTGTCTTCAAGGTGATGATGCCGTTCGCGGCGGCCAAGCGCGACCTCGTTTAGTTCGACATTTTTTACACGCTTGCGCTCGATCGCCGACCGCAATTTTCCCATCACCATGGGATTGGGTTCAAATGCATGGACTCTACCGCTAGCGCCGATAAGATCCGAAAAAAGCAGCGTCAAAATGCCAATATTGGTACCGACATCAAAAACAATGTCGCCGGGCTTAAGCAGCTTTTTCGCGATCCAAGTTAGCTTTGGATCAAGATCGCCAGAGAAGAATGCTGCGCGTCCAATGAAATCATCTTCGCTAGCAAAGATTTCGCCACCGGGCGTTCTAGTCCAGTCGGCGCGGCGCTGCTGACCGGAAATCTTCTTGAAAATATGATGATTTGGAATTGACGCCGTTCCCCTAAAGAATGGATTTTGGCGAAACAACGTTGCCAAAAAATGCTGGTACAACGAAGGCTGCTTCGGCGCGTTACTGTCCATTAGAATCATCCAAACTATAGATCGCCTTGTAGGTAAGGATCTAACCTGGCACTCTGTCCAATGCCAACCGGTCCGCCAGTTCTTCAAGGGCAACGAGCTCCGTCGTTAAGCGTTCGGGCAGGGACAATTGGAAATGCTGGTAGATGTCGCGAATGCGATATCTCCAATCGTGCCGGCGGCACATCTCGACAACGTTTCGTCTTCGTGTCTCACAAACAAATTTGGTATCAGCCAGCACCGCCTCTACAAAATCTACGACCTCAGGAGGGGCGTCAGGTACTTCGATCAACGCGTTTGACCACCCGAACATATCGACTGCCATTTGGCCGGGAGGTCGCCTGCCGAGAACAAGGCATCCTGTCCCAAGAGACTCCAGCCACCTGCTCGTCACAAAATTCGCCGCCCTCGGACGAATACCTACAGGCTCGACAAGCAAATGAAAGGCTAACGAGACCTTGGACCGCTGCAGGAGTTTCAACATCATCGGCCTTTCAAGCCATACGTCCGCTCCTGCCCGCGCTCCAATAGGCGAATGCAAGTAAAGAATATTCGATGCGTGGGTATGAAATGCAGTCTGGAATTCGCGGTGATAACTTGTCGGCTGACGGCCAAAGCCTATGAGGTCTATGCTTCTGTCAGAATCGATGCTGGCCCACGCCAGGCAATCAAATCCCTGATAAAGCACGGAACTTGAGACCCCGTAGCTGGCTCGGATCAAATCGACTCCCTCTTGCGTCGTCGAGAAAACATGATCGTACTCTTTGACAGAGGACTCGTAGCCCTCGGTAAAATACGAGTCGATCACATAGCCAGCTATTTTGCGAAAGCGTTTTCTGGCGCTGGTAAGCGCGTATATCATTCGCAGATCGCTGGGGACTCTCGCGACGACAAGCAACAATTCACCACCGGCGTCGATATCGTCCAGCCGAAGAAATGGCCCCAGAAGGCGGCTCTTCATTCGTCCAATCGAACTTCGGATTGAACGATGCTCCGGACAAAGGATCCTCGCGCCGTCCAAACGATGAAAAAGATCTTCAAACTCGTCGATCGCGACCCACCCGGCGGAAGGCGGATTCCGGCGCGAAAGCAACACGTTTAGATCCGCTCTAACCACCACCTCATCTATCATATAGACGCTATCGCCGCCTGCTGTTATTCCATCCAACATAGGCGACTGTTACATAGCCGCCAACGGGGAAGTTAAGGCTTCGCTGTAAATCCAACCTTCTACCACCCAAGATACTTACCCCCACCCCCTTTCTCTTGTAGCCAATTCTGATCGGCTCAGGCCAGGATTGGCGTTGACATTTCTACCTCCCACTGAAAATAACGGAGCCGAGGTGGGACCTCGCGCCGCCGAGATAGATCCGGACTTTTGCCCGCGGCCAGCTCTTTTCTCCCGGAGCCTACTCATGCCCGTGCTTCGTACTCATCCCGCCACGGACCTGAAGAGAATTCAATTGCACGAGACCAGTCCTCCTTCATGACACCGGCTCCGCGTTCACTGAAACACCGCGCTATCAATGCAGTGACCTGGACACTTATTGGGCACGGGTTGGCGCTTGTCCTTCGCTTGCTCGGGAATCTCGTAATAGCGAGACTTCTGTCACCCGACGTGTTCGGAGTCATGGCCGTCTGCACGGCGATACAGGTGATCATCGCATTGACAGGCGACATCGGCCTCAGACAAGCCGTGGTTCGAAGCAAGAACATTCACGACCCGCTCTTTTTAAACACAGCCTGGACAGTTCAGATACTGCGGGGCATTTCTATTTGGATCGTATGTGTCGTGGCCGCAGTTGCTTTATACGTCCTCAACCGCCATGGCGCGCTTCCAGAGGGATCGGTCTACACCAACGAAAGCCTTCCGTTTATCATCTCCGTGACTGCGCTCTCCACCATCATTGACAGCTTCCAGTCCATGAAGGTGATGAGCATGGGCCGAAACATGGATATCAGAAAGATCACCGTGATCGAATTGACTCAGATGGTGATCGGTCTGGCAGTCGCAATTTTTCTCGCTTGGACCACACGATCCATATGGTCTTTTGTCGCGAGTTCGCTTGTCGGCTCGATAGTGAGTACTCTGGCTGGGCACATCTGGCTGCCGGGCGTCCGGGACCGGATCGCCTGGAACCGCCGTGCGATAAGGGAATTGCTGCACTTTGGAAAATGGGCTTCTTTGTCTTCCTTCGTGGGTGTCCTTGCTTCGAATGGCAATCGCCTATTGTTGGGCGCGTGGTTTACGCCAGCAGGTCTGGGCTTCTATTCGATTGCATCCAATCTTTCTTCTGTCCTCGATGGCGTTGGATATCGTGTATTCGGCAGTGTAGCACTGCCCGCGCTAAGCGAGATTGTGCACAAGGAACCGCATCGCCTTCGCGAGATATTCTTCCGGATGCGTCGAGGAGCCGACGCGGCCTACGTTGGTAGCGCCGGATTCTTGTTTGCCGCTGGAAACGCGATCATTGCTTTCCTCTACGACGAGCGATATGCGCCTGCGGGCCCAATGCTTCAATTGCTGTCGTTCTATCTGCTGTTCGCCCGATATGGACTCGCTCAGGACGTCTACATCGCACTTGGCAAACCGAACTATCTGACAGCGATCAACACAACAAAGCTGGTTTCGCTCTTCGTCATCGTTCCTCCGATGTTTTACTTGTTCGGCACCCAGGGGGCAATCCTGGGCATGGCTGTGTTCCTTCTTCCAACAGTTCCGCTGATATTCTGGCTAAATCAGAGCCACGGGCTGAACAACTTCAAATTTGAGTTCTTGATTCTGGGCATGTGGCCCGTTGGCTGGCTGGCCGGAACGATTACTGCATCCGCGCTTGCCTTGGCTCGATAGCTAACGCCTTTCCTATTTTTTGTTTTCGCGACGAAAGTGCCGGACGAGAGCTTCGGCCTTCTTACCAAGTTCGATTTGAATTATCACTACGTCTAGAGCGTACCTGCCCCCTGCCCTCGGGCACGAACACGCTTGCATCCGACACATCCAGATTTGAAAGGCGTCCGGTGGGTTGACTGAACAACAACGCGCGATAGTGTGAATGCTTCAAACTGAAATACACTTCCTGCGCTAAATTGTCCGTGGCCACGTCTTCATTTTCGGATTTTTTCGAAGGCGCATGAGAAGGCATCATAATGTCAAGAACACTATCTGGCCCTCTCGACTTTTTCGATCGCGTCGCCATCATAAACTTACCGTCTCGTGCAGATAGACTACGTGCGCTCCGCGGTGAGTTGCGTCGGGTCGGATTCGATATAGATGACCCAAAGGTGACGATCCCATTCGCTCCTGAACCCGCCGATGCAAACGGATTCCCCTCAAGGGGTGTCTACGGGAATTTTTTAAGCCATCTCGGTATTCTCGAGTCCGCCTACCATGACGGCCTCCAGAATGTTCTCGTCCTTGAGGATGATGCCATATTCAGCGCCCGTTTCCGAAAATGTCCTATGGTTGAGATCCTGTCATCCGAGCCTTGGGATATGTGTTTCATCGGCCATGCGCTGAAGTTAGCACCGACGGCGCGCGGTTTTATGAGATCAGACGCCCCATTCAAATGGGCGCATTGCTATGCGGTCAATTGCAGAGTGATGCCGCGACTGGTCGATTATCTAAGGGCAACGATCGAGCGACCCGTGGCCCATCCGGCAGGGGGGAAGATGTATATCGACGGGGCATTCAGCCTGTTTCGTAAACAGAACTCCGACGTTGTGTCGTTGCTCGCGACCCCGAGCTTATCCTCGCAAAAGGGCTCTACCAGTAGTCTGAGCGCTCGCAAATGGTATGATGAGAATCCGCTGACAAAGCCGATCGTAGCGGCCGCGCGGGCGATCCGCGACGAACTGTGGCGTCAGGATTTGATTTCTTGATGCTGGGGCAGCAGAGGAGCTGCATAAGATGATAATTAGGTCTGCCGCGCGAAAGGCACTAGCACGACTTTTTCCTAGCCTGAACGCGGATGGCTACGCAGCTCAATTTGCCGACAAGACGCCTGCTGAAATCTTCTCGACGATCTATCGAAAGAAGTTGTGGGGCGGGCGTTTTTGGTTTGGCGCTCACTCAGGCAGCGGTAGCCGAAACAGGGCTGTGGTTGATCCCTACGTGAGTGCGGTCCGCAAATTTCTACTGAGCTTGGAACGGCCATCCGTCGTTGATTTGGGCTGCGGCGACTTCTATGTGGGAAACCAGCTGGTTGATTGTTCTCGCCAGTTCATCGCCTGCGATGTGGTCGATTTCGTTATCGAGCAAAACAGACGAAAATTTCCTTTGTTCGATTTTCGCGTAGTTGACGCCGTCATTGACGACCTCCCGAAGGGCGACGTCGTTCTCGTTCGGCAAGTTCTGCAGCATCTCAGTAACGAACAGGTTTCAAAAATTATGCCGAAGCTTTGCGAACATAGGTATGCGATCATTACCGAACATATCCCCGGCTTTGCTGGTTTCATTCCGAATCTGGACAAGAGCGCCGGAGCGGACCACCGCGTCAATTTTGGATCAGGGCTCGTCTGACCGAGCCACCGTTTAATTTCACGGCAAAAAGCAGTCGTATCCTTTGCGAGGTTCTAGAGTGTGGCGGTATCATACGAACAGCCCTGTTTGAACAGCCCGCATAATGCCCCCCCGAAACACTGCTATTTTCCTCCGCAACTTGAGGCCGGCCTAAATTCCGTGATTGAATTCATGGATCGCATCGTAGCTCGAATAATGGGCTCCCCCGTAACCACGGGGAAACAATCCCCATTGGCAACGATCATAACCGTACTGCGCACCCATTGCCTCGCGTGTGGGGTGCGCCGCAACGACGTCCGAATAGCCCTGCTTGTACAGCGCCTTGAACTGCTGGCTGAACTTGTACTTGTAGGTCATGCCGACGACGTGAGCCGCCATTTCGGTAGCATCGTTTGAACCGCTCAGCGTGTAGGCGCGGACATCCCAGCCGAGAGCCTGGATCCTCGCAGCAAGAGCAGGGATATCGGTCGTCGCATCGTTGGTGCCGTTGTTGATATTTCCGACACCGAATTGCGGACCACCTTCGTAATGAATGACTGAAATCTTCCTGGTGCGTCCCGCATCGAATGACGCCGCAATCGACTCAAGCTGCGGATATACTTTGGTCTTGTAATGACTGAATGTCAGCCCGCCGGCGCCTGGCGAGCTACGCCCGACCGTCCCGTAAAACTGCGCGGTCAACGCAGTGTAAGCCGCGTCTTCATTTCCAAGCGCATGATCCCTGGCAGCCTGAAGCACCGGCGCGTTTTCCAAAGCCGTGCCCCTGACATAGTTGACATCGCCGGCGAGCCACGGCGAACCCCAATAGGGCGCAACGCCAAGGGCATCGCAGATATCGACCGGCCGGTTTGGAGACACGTTGTAGGACGGCGCAGGGCCGCCACCGACGCCGCCATGGGCAGCGTAGATCCTATTGGCCGCCGCATCGAGACTCGCTCCCTTGAATTGCGAGTTGTTGGCGTTGCCGAGGTCCCATGTCGCCGACTGGTTGAACAAATAGAGCTGCGATCTTGGGCGGCTCGCGGTCCACGCGGCAATCGCGAGGTCGCCATATTGTTTGATGCGCAGCGCAGTGAAGCTGTAATTAGGATTGTTGCTCCCAGGTGAAAACCCGAGACAGAATCCCTTTGCGAGCGCACGACCCCAGGGAGATTGTCCGAAATTCCACATTTCGTTTCCGACTTCGGCGCCAAATTTGAGATCGGGTCTAATATTTAGACGGAAATAATTCGTCACATCGGTAACGTACTGCGCCGTGGTATTGATTGGCCAGTTGAACCAGCAACTGGCACCGACGGCATTGCAAAGCTCGGCTATATATTCCAGTGGCACCGATTGAAGCATCCCTCCCGGACGCCAGATCCAGCCATCGAGCAAATAGCTGAAGATGAAGGTTCCCTTCGCACCGCCGCCGCCTAACGTCGCCATCGTCGAACCTGTACTGCGCCACGACAACGAAAGTCCATTTCCAGCCCATGTGTTGGACTGCTGGATGTTGAATGTGTTCGGGGGCAGGCTGTGAGGGTATGCTGAGATGCCCGCGGCCTTCAAGATTGCATCGTCATTGATCCGCGCCGTAAGGCTCGCGCAGAGCGCCTGCGGAGATTTGTCGATCGCCGCATTGACCGGATAGACCAATGTATACCGTCCGTCCGGAAGATCTGCCCTGGCAAAGGTCAGCGACTGTATGTCGTTGGGCGCGATCGCTCCCCCCAGGAGCACGCGGATCATGTTCTGTTCGGGCGCCAGATTGTAGGCATCGAGCCGTCCGACCCTGCCAAAGATGCCGGTCGGACCGGACAAGTAGCTGATCGACAACTCGCCCATCTGCGGTGTGATCGGGTGGAAGGTTAGATCGCCTGAGTTCCCAACGTTCACTTTTCGAGCTAAAATAGAGTCCGCCGCGAAAAGATCCGCAAGATTCGCCTTCAGACCGATGAAGGTGTTGTCGGAGTAACGGCTTCGGCTTCCGACGACATAGGTGATATCATAGTCCTTTCCGCCATTCAGCCACGGAGCCCTGAAGCGAAACACTAGCGAGGTACCGGTAGCAGGAACAGCCCCGGAAAATCTCAGCCTTCGAGGGTTTATGGAAAAGTCGTAGATATATTTGGCGCCGCGCCCATTGACGTTCAGGGTCGGATGAAGCCCGGTATTCGGAAAATCAATGATCCCCTGGATCGTCTCGTTGTCGAGATAGGGCCCGCTTTTCGATGCGGTCGGATTTGAACACGTGTAAGCGTCGTCATCGCCACGCTTGATCGTACCGGCCCAGTAGTCCGGTACGAAGCGGCCGCCCGAACCGGGATAGAACATCTGACTGGCAGAAACCCGTCGCGCGATGTCATGTTCATAGCTCGCCTGCACAGCGGTCAGATCCATGAAGCGTAGCCAGGCCGGCTTCAGGTATTGCAGCTGTTGGATGAGTTCCGGATCGGCAATCTTTCCAGCGTCGACGAGCGATTCGTTCGTGGATTTGCAGAAAACGAGATTGCTGAAATCCGAAAAACGTCCCTGGTTGAGTATAGAAACCGCGATATTGCTTGCCTGGCAAATCGCCTCGCCACCCGGGCCTCGATAGGGATCGCTGCTTTCCCAAGCGGATGACTTTCCAGTGTCGACGTTCGTGACGAGATCGATGCTGTTGCCGTCGATCCTGACACAATTCCACACGCCGGCAGCGGCTGCCTGCCCCCGACCGTTGAGTGCCTGGACTTTTACGACGAGGGACAAGTTATTGGCATAACCCGGCTTGAACGTCACGCGGATGCGTTGTCCGCCCGCACCGTTACTCACCGGAGACGGCGAAATATTCTGGATGAACGCACCGAACGCCAGCACGACCCGCGGATTGATCTTATCCAGGATCGTTGTGTTGCCACCAGTGTCACCGGAATCTCTCGCAACACCGACAATATTTGCACCACCACTACGGATGATCGCGGGAGGAGAGAATTGCATCGATCCCCGCCCCCGGAATTTCCAGACAAAATCGCCAAAATAACCTTCCGGCATCGACGGATTAGCATTCATCCCCGGATTCGGCGTCCTGATCGGATAACCATTGGCGTCGGAATTGGCCGGATCGCTTGGGAATATGAAGCCCTTTGCCAGATTGGCGTATGCAACATTCGCGTTGATTACGGTCCTACCGGCCGCACTCGCATCGGGGGCTGATTGCGCAGACAGCGGCATGGCCGCCGTGATCGCAGATGCGCTGGCTCCGGAAAGGAAGTGACGTCGGTTCAGCATTTTGATGCATTCCGAGAGGTGACATCGCTCGTTGATCCTAGATCGCCATATCGCGTCCTGAACGACGTCACGGGGTGAGATGCGCAATTTCCGTTCATATGATTGACTCGAACACTATTTCTGTCTGATCAATTTCCATAACACAACGCGCCCGTGTTGCCGCGTGATGGGCTGCAGATTACCGGCCAAAGCCAACGCTTTAATCAGATCCTTGTAGGGGCTAGGCTCCCATCCCGGGTGGAAATAAAATACCTCACCGGAATTGTCCATGATTACAGGTTCGACCGAAGCCACGTTGAAGTTAGAGCAAACGTAGCAGAGCGGCTCAATTTGCAGATTGACGCGATCGTTCAAGCCAACATTCAAGGAGAACAGGTGTCCCATCCATCCGTCACTGATAACCAGGGCCTTTTCTGACCGATTGATGATACTCGCAATCTCTAAATTCATTCCCTCGGGATCTTTGTTCCACCAAGACACAGTCCGGCTGCTGATTACGCACGACACAATCCCCAACAAGCCAATCAAAACTCCGATGCCCTGCCACACGCTCTGACGTGCGGTGCCCGCATCTTTCATCAACTTCGTACCAAGCAAATACGCCAATGAGATTTGTATGCCTACGTAAGCCGGAATGAAGTATCGGTTTGCCGCCGACATTCGTCCCCCACCCTTCCATATGTCGACAAGCACCAATGGAACGATTGACGCGCCGATCAGACAAAAGACAAAGGTCCAAACGCGCCGCGGAGAATCCCGGCAGAGGAAATAGACCGAGTAGCCGAACAAAACTAGCAAGAGCGGAAGAACGGCCAGAAACGGCAGAAGCTGGACGAAAGAATCGCCTGATTGATTATTAATATCAAAGAACAGTCGAACAAATCCCACCAGCCAAGACTGGAGAAGTTCGAAGAGCGTGATCTTGCTGTCGACCCAGCTGGTCGTCGCCAGAACGTTCAAACGAGATTGATAAAGAATGATCAACCAGGGAGCGAACGCCAACAATGCTGCGGCTGTCGACACAGAAAAAGAGACAACATTTTTCGTCAGCCTAAAGCCTTCCTGTATAATCACATAAAGTCCAAAACCGACAAGGAACAAGCCCGACAGCACAAAGGTATAGAAGC